>JAEHJW020006568.1_pt1 | contig 23691 bp, 37 predicted proteins | sample 9271431 | NCBI WGS metagenome assembly JAEHJW02 | reverse complement strand
GAAAATCCCAGGTTGGAGGCGGCAGAAAACGAACTTATAGTGGAAAACACCTGTCTGTTAGATCTTGGACTGGATCCTATCACCCTTCAAAAAGGACTGATGAGCGAGGTAATGGACATAGCGAAAAAATACGGTCAAAATTGCGACAGATCTAAGATAATATGCACGTCTAAATGGCGTAAAAAACCCGTAGACATACCTACTGTCTAAACAAATCATAATTTTTTTCGACCGACCGCTAGGGGGCGCTTCCGCCCCCTTTAGTCAAATCTAAATAAATTCGCTCGTTATGGATATGGGAATTATCCTGCAAACGGGCATAAAAAAGAGAAAAACTGTTTTGCTTTATAAGCTTACGGGCTTTACGAACATTATCAGCTTTAACATTACCTTGCAAAGCTAACTTAGCTAAGCCAAGATCATCAGACATAGTACTACCTATATAAGGCCGCACTTGCTGATAGCTATTAACATTAATTTTAACACCAATTTCTTCAATAGCTTTTAAGTTATCTGCATATTGTTTTTGCACAGCCTCTGCTATTACTGGCATGCCATTATTTTGGAAGTCAAGTGCATATTGTATAAACAACTTGTCTAATCTATAGCTAGTATTATCCGCATAGTCTTTAACTGCATTGTATACATCAAGTAAATAATATACGTCAGTAGCAGCATAAGTTTTCTGCTGGTTGCATAAAACCATAGCAGACCAATCACTATCTTGCCATACTTTTTTATCTATACCTTGCTCTGCATATACATCTCGCTGCAGTACATATTCCATGACTTTATCTAACGAGAAAGCCTCTTCTTTATAGAATTTAAGTCTAGCTAAATATAGTGTATCTTCAAACTTAGAAGGTATCCAACGAGAAGTAGTGTTAGCTTGAATAGTAGTTATGTCATAATGAGCATTATGAGCGATAAACTCTACATTAGAAAGCAAAGCAGCGAGTTCGAAGGGATTAGGATTATTAACTAAGTGTACTGCATCCCAACCTTCTTGGTAGAATTGGGCTAATCTAATACGGCCATATAAGCCAATAGTTTCGGTATCAAAAGCTAATGGTTTATTAATGTTTATAGGTAGTTCATCTAAGCTTACTTCTATATATGGTACCACAGTACCTCCTAATAATTGGTGCCTAAGACCGGAGTCGAACCGGTACGGTATAAACCGAGGGATTTTAAGTCCCTTGCGTCTACCAATTCCGCCACTTAGGCTTTAATGGTGCGTTCAGCTTTCGCTAGCACGCTGGCCGACGGGGTTACAGGTTGCGGGCGCGGTTGTTGTATCACCTCCACCTCCAGATCAGACAGGTATAAGCCCTGTTCACGTTCCTTGTCGGTAATCTCGCATTGATCTAAGTCACCCTGCAGCCCGGAGCAGTTACCCCGCAGCCCGGAGCAGTCACCCCGCAGCCCGGAGCAGTCACCCCATAGCCCGGAGCAGTTACCCCATAGCCCGGAGCAGTCACCCTGCAGCCCGGAGCAATCACCCTGCAGCCCGGAGCAGTCACCCCGCAGCCCGGAGCAGTCACCCTGCAGCTTGGAGCAGTCACCCCGCAGCCCATAATGGATCGCAGGTATTTGTTCGCCATTAAAAAAATGATAAAGTTCGATAAAGGACCGTCTTAACCTGGCTTTCATGATGTCACCTCACTTGGTCTATTAGTTAATCAATGGTGCGCTGAGAGGGACTCGAACCCCCGACACGCAGGGTAGAAACCTGCAGCTCTATCCAACTGAGCTACCAGCGCAATTAATGGTGGGCCTACACAGACTTGAACTGTGAACCTGCCGATTATGAGTCGGATGCTCTAACCATTGAGCTATAGGCCCGCGGCAATTACAAGTCTATGTTAGGGCTATACTCTGCCCACATACGCATGTCTGGATATTCTCCAGATGTAGGAGCATGCCTAGGGAACCTGCCAGTTATTTCTTTAAACAGTTCTGCATACTCATGCCAAAATGTATAAGTAAGTGGTAAACGTTTATTCTTAATCATCATAATCTCCTTAGTTAATAAGTGGAGGCGCCAGTAATCCCATGTCGACCGCGATTCCGCAATCCAATAGTAAAGGACATTCAGTGGCTCTTAACCCTAGCCTCCGCGTTCATTACTTAGCGATCAGCTTAGTGCCAATTTCCGCTTCGAGCTTAGCTAAGTCTTCAGTATTGTAGCTAGTTGCGAACTCATTAAGCAACTCACGCTTGATAGAATTCTTTTGCATAGCTACTACTGCTTGCTCAATCTTAACTGCACGCGCTTGTAACTCATCATATAAAGAAGTATCAACTTTAGATACCACATATTGATATTTGTAATTAGCAGAAAAATCAATCTCAGCGTGCGCATGTTTCTTGATAACTTTGCACACTTTGAAGTCGCCTTTAGCAAGCACGACAACCATATCATCTTCTTCAATAGTAAGACGGTTATCTACTTTGTAAGTATAAAGGCGATCGATTGTTTTAGATTCGAAGTGCTGGTTAAATGAAACTTCTACTGTGTAATAATCATCAGTAAGAAGTTCTTGCACATGATTAGTTACTTTAGTGTTAAGCCAATCTTTGCTCATTGTCTTTTCCTCATAGTTTATAGTGCAAAGCCGGTTACACTCGCAACCGGCTTTGCACGTTTTACACTTTACAGGCGGGGTTTACCCGTGGTTTCTGCAGGTGCCGAAGTGGTGCCTTCAAAAGTGTCCACACCTTCGAAAGCATCCTCGTCCTCTTCTTGGGCTGAGAATCCAGCGTCCGAAGTAAACTCAACAAACTTCGTTATCTGAATCGCCGAGAGATACAGAGTAACTCCTCGAGCTGATGGGCCATTGTCATAAATGTCCATAGCACCAGAAATTGCACCCTTAGAACCATTGCCAATCTTCTTACTGCCAAGGCTAACCTTATTGCCTTTAGCATTATAGATGTCAATAGTACGAGTACTGCCATCTTTAAAGGTGGTACCAGTCCAGAAGTTAAATGAAGTGAATTCAGTTTCCACTTCGTTACCAGCTTCATCTTTCGACATAACTGGTTTAAACCCCAAGGACTTAGCAATCTTGGCACCTTTAGGCTTGTTATCGTCCCAGAAGTCTTCGATCAGTTCCTTAAGAGCTTTGCACTCTTCAGATTCTGTCTTGACATACAAAGATGCTACAAACCGTGGCTTGCCATTTAAGTCAGGCTTACCAGGAGGATCGATAAAGACCCACATTAAAGTAGCATCTTTGCACGGGACCAGGTCACTTGTCTTGAACTTTGTTAGAGCCATTATAATCTACCTTTAAGTTTCGCAGTGATATTTCATTAGCCTCACTGCATTAGGCATATAAATTATACCTTATATATTTAATCTTGTACAATTAAACTTTTTTATAACATATATTAGTTTAACTTATAGCTAATTAGCAATAACCCAGGCCCAGCATACAATTGCAATACTGCTACCAATTATAGGATATTGCCTCACTATTACATTGCATGCATCTAACAGTTCATCTCTTTCTGTGTATAAAACCCAGCCAATTATTCTAGCTATAGCTAATGCTGTACTAATTGTACCAAATATCCAAGCTAATGCTGTTATAAAACTGTTCATATAATCTCCTTAGTTATCTGTCAGTATCTCGCGCAGTTTCTTAGATTGTGCGGCCTGGAGGTGGTTGGCCCAATCTCCAGTTCTAGTGAATGCCGGAAACCAGGGCAAACCTAAGCATACACGCATCTCATCCACGATCTTCCGCAGTGCTTCGATGTGGCTCATTCCGCGTTCTCCTTCGTGGTGTGACGTTTAACAAACCCCATCCATTGTTCTCGTATTCCTTGATCGTTTAGCCATTTTTCCATAAGCGACTCGTCAAACGGAGCGGGATCAACGCGCTCAAGCCTATCCCCAGGGCCGACAACGGGTGGTAGAGAAAAAGAAGGTCCAGCAGCCTTCCGCGCCTCCGCAAGCTCGTGCTCAAGCTGTTTGATATGGTCTGCGGTGGTTATGTCACTGCCTTCCCAATAACCGATATAAGACTCAAGCTCCGCGATCCTCGCGTCACGCTCGGCTAGTGGGTTGGTGCCGATGCGGGAGCGGATAAATTCTGATACATCTTTAAGCCCCTCGTTTCTGGCCGCCATTAAATGTCCTGGTATGATCGACTTGGCTGACTCAACATATCGCGCCACACTCTCCAACGCCGCATCAATCGCGGCCTGCGTGTTGGCCTCTGCGTCGGCGAGGCGCTGTTCCAGGGCGGCGATTTTATCATTCACGATCGCCCACGCTTCCCCGACAGGTGTCGTTGTATCATCAAACCCATAGCAACTTTCTATTGCACTTTTTGCATCTTCAAAACTCAGCTTCTTCTCGTCGCTCATTTCTCAGTCCTCAGTTCCAGATTGATGCACAGTCAACGCCATGCCAATGCCTGCGCGACCAGAGCATGTAGCCATATCTGCGCGGGTAGTGTTTTATCCGCTGGTGTCGCTGTCTCAGGCGCATGGTCCAGTCTCGTAGTACGCAAGTCTTTTTGCCCAGCAGTATCGCCATCCAATGTCTAGCCAGAATTGGTGCCATAGATAATCTATTACATGCGCGTTGTGGACTTCACTCATTTCTCTCCCTCCACCTTAGTTAGTTACTACTTTGTTACTAGCACGACTAAGTGCTACATACATTAGTTTAAGATATGTCTTATAGTCTTTATCTGCACAGATGTTAAGATCTTGCGAGTCAAGATACACAGTATCAAAAGTAGAGCCTTGACTTTTATGCACTGTCATAGCGTAAGGGAAGTCTACGCATATCACGCATTCTTTAAATGTAATATAATCACGCCAAGCTTTAGCTCTAGCTCTAGCTAACTTATGGTGATTATTATTATACGCCCAGTCTTTAGCTTTAACACCATTGCTAATAGCTTCTATATCTGTATTACTTTTTACAGCTTTAGCACCTAAGTCTTCTAAATATTTTTTATACCTGTAATGTCCAAAAACAACTGCATATACAAAATCATAGCTATCTTCATCAGTTAAATGCATATAAAGTATATCAGGCATAGAGATTAAGTGCTCTAATGTTTTATACTTAGATCCAAATGTTAGCTCATCATCTTTATACGCTCTAGATATATGAGTTACTCCTTCCACAGGTATTGTTCTTATGTACTCATAGAACTGTCTAGTAGAAGGAGAGAATACTTTATCAAAATAATTAGGCAAATGCCTACCACTTATTTCTCTATTAAGTCTTTCTACTGCTTCATTAGTATATGCTAATATAACTTTATCACTAGTTTCATCATTAGAATATTCTGATATAATATCTTTACCTCTAATGAAGTTAGTACTAGTCTTTAATGCAGTAGGTTCTTCACCAGCTATGAAAGACACTAGCTGAGCTAAAGTATCCTTTAAAGGATTGTCACCAGCCTGTCTGTATATCTTAGTCAGCTTAACATTATACTTACCTGTTGGATAAACTGCTACTACATCATTAACTGGCGGCAATTGATTAGGGTCACCAAGATATACAACCTTAGTCTTAGGTTTACCCTCATAGTTAGGATCCTGAATAAGACCAATATCTGCGTAGTCTTTCTCACCTAGCATACTGTACTCATCTAAGATCATTACGTCATAATGATCTGAATCACCAACCTTTTTGCTTATACTGATATGCTGCACTTTAGTAGCTAAGTCATTAATACCTGGCCGTTTAACTAAGAAGCTATGCAGTGTAGCTACATTAGCATTCTTGTCTAGTACACCTCTGATAACATTGCACGCTTTGTGAGTGTATGCGCAAACAATATAGCTTAAGCCTTCTTCTCTGCAATATTGTACAATCTCTTTTAAGCCCGTAGTTTTGCCACTACCAGCTGGACCTGAAACATACATCTCCCAGCCAGCTTCATCAGCCATAAAAGCTTTGAACGTTTCAAGTATCATATTGAACCTCCTTTAAATATATTAATTATACCATAGCTATAGGCTAAAGTACAATTAATTGTTCTAATGCCTGTTATAGGCTTAACTTATTACAGTCCTTTTACTGTTGATGGTTCGCGATACTGTGATTCGTCTGAGAATGCATGTGCAGGTTTATACGTTTCTAAACCAGGAATTACATAGTAGTAGCTCTTAAGGCCATCACGTGTAGTTGGCACCTTAGTAAACCCTGCTTCTGTGAATACTTTACTTAACCCTCTAGATGTGCCATGACCTTCAGTAACACATGTATATAAGTTAAGTAGATCTTCTTCGAATATTCTACCTTCTGCACTGTACTTAAATAGTGTAGTAACGTTATTGTCTAATGCAAGTTCTTCTATAGCATCGAACATTCTATGCTGGCAGTAGTAAGTAAGCCGTTGTGCAGCAGGCATCTTACTAGCTATGATCTCTCGCTTAGCTGTAGTATCTGGAGGATTCATGTATTCATCTCTAGATAATTGAGCTATTTCAGTAGCTAAATAGTAACAAAAGTCATTAACCTCTTCTCGCATAGCATCGAGTATTTTAGTAACGCCTCCAGCAGTTATTACCCATTGCTCATTCTTCAACACATTAGGGGTTTCGATTAAAGCTACACGTCTATCACCATCTTCTAACATAAGAGGATTGCTGTTAGCTGTTAGCACAAGAGTTATCTTATGCCTATAGTTATAGCCATCCATACGCATTTGCCTTATCTGCATTTCAGGTTTACCTGAATATGCTTTGATCTTACCTAATGCTTCTTGCTTATCTTTAAGTGTTTGCAATTGGTTGCCGTATTCATCTAACTGCACAAAGTATTTATCCATCATCCAACCATTATACGGTTCTAAGAACTCTTTAGCTGTTGGTCTAGCTAAGTACTGCGAGCCAATGATAGACGCTAACAATGAGACTAATGTATCTTTACCTGAGCCATGAGCGCCAATGAAATACAATATAATAGGTGAATATTCAAATGTTACAAACTTAGTTTTAATGAACTGAAGTAAGAACATCCTCATAGTGTCGTCAGGCACTAGTGACTCTATGAACTGCAGAATATTGCTAGGCCTTTTATATATAGGAGCGTAATGCTCAGGGTTATTCAATATAGCTAAGGAAGGAGACTGTTTAAATAAATTAAACTCTCTGATGTACGGGTCTAAACTATAGAATCCAAATGGCATAGAAGGATTCATAGATGTGCGCACAATAGGCACTAAGTTCTTAACATCTTTACGAACAGGAAGTGCAGTAGCTATTGGTTCTATGTAGCCAAACAGATCAGTGTCTTTATAGAACTGCCTTGTAGTGTCAGCGGTATAGTTAATAAAGAAATAAGCAGCACGCATGTCATCATAGAATACTTCTGCAGCATCACCTATTTTAGTAGTGAATGCCATACCTCGAGTACTCCAATGCTCATCATAACACCAGATTGGATCACCATCGATGCTGGCCTTGCCTTCTATCATAGGATTGATAATAGTAGGATCCAACCTTGCTTTAGGTAATGGATTAGACCAGATAGAATTAATAAGTTCAATCGCAGCGCGATAAGTAGCAGGGCTAATACTAGGATCAGCTCCAAGAATGGCGGAAACTTTGGATAGATATTCACTACCTCTTCCTTCTGGTATATTATCAGGATGTAAGTATCCATACTGCACATACTGCGGCAGGTCTCTAAAGTCTTTAGGAGTTATAACCCTAAACAAGCTAGGCATAAACTGTTTCTTAGCAATAAACAGTTCTACTTGTGGAGCTAAGTAGTTAGCCCTAACATGTACTTCAGGCTTATCTTCTACTATATGTGTCTTAGCTAATGTATATTGTTGCTGTAAACTACGGAGCAAGGTAAGTACAGTTTTTGGCGGTTGTGTAATGCTTGGAATGTCATCGAAACTGTTCGCAAGCCAAGGTTCTTTTGTGGTATTTTCATCAGTTGGAAGGTATACAAATCCATTGTCGGTGTAAAAGTCCAAGTGCATGATACTAGACTGAATTCTGAAATTCTCAAGCCCTGCTTCTTGAACATACCTATAAATGATAGTTCCACCTCCTTTAGGTTTTCCTTTAGAAATAAAGTGAAAGGTATTATTGGGGTCAAGCGCACGGAATAAGTCATAAGTTTCCTGGTCGTCACAATCTATAGCTATGATATTGGATATAGCGCCAGTTATAACTCCACCTATAGCCGTAGCGTTATCATTGAACTTACCCTGATATGTTACACGCCAGTTCTTTTCAAATATAGGTGTAGTCTTTGAGCCATCTTCTAACCTTTTTAATTCACCTTTTAACGGTACAGTATAAAAACCTAGATCTATAAATGGCTGTATTGTTTTCATCTAGCCCACCAATATGATACAATAAAATGGCTGTATTGTTTTCATCTAGTTACCCATCTGCCAAAAGGAAAGTACCCTTCATATTTCCAATCACTTGGTTGCACTTGCACAACATTACCAGTCAAGTCTAACCAAGGAGGAAACAAGCTATTGAATATAGCATCCGCTTCCTGCTTAGCCCGCTTATTCATAGCTAATTTGTCAGCAGCAAAGTATGCTTTGATTAGTTTATTCAAATGTGGTGCGGAAACGTCTAAGCTATTGTCTCTGACCAGCCGAGTGATCGGCACACCCTTTATGTAAAGCTTAGCTAATTCATCTAGCTTAGCTTTAGTGATGTGTTTTCTAAGGCTCTTACGCATCGCGAAGTTTCCTATGCAGTTCTTTACAATCTTCACATATAGCTGTGAGCTTGCGAGACCAACGCTTATAATTTATAGTAGCTATCTGCTGAGCCATAGGCATGTAAGAAATAACTGGTTGCTCTAGTGGAGAAAAATGTACCAGCCCCCTCTCTAGCATTTCTCTTGCCAGTTCATCATGCCTATACGCTATATGCATTGGCTCTACCTTATTAGCTAATACAGATCCTGCTAGATCTATTTTATGCTTGGCTATATCTAGTGCTAACTCATGTAGTGTATCATGCTCTTTAATTAAGTGTTTATTACATAACAACTCAGCTGGGATCATCGTCATTATTCGCATTATTCTCTACCTCTTTGGCAAACCCATGAGTACAACAAGTCCAGCTAAGCGCTTCTTCATCTATTGCATTTAATGCTTCTTGTTTACTTTCATATATATCAAGTTCTTCATAAGGACCACCGGCTATACTAAACATTGCAGCCCACATTATAGCTCCTCCACTTTAGTATCTTTAGGTTCATTAAAATGAGTTTTAATATAGTTAAGTAAAGTGACTTTAGTTTCAAACACTAAAGTCTCATCGACTAACATACCTCGTTCGATATACGGCCGAACAATAAAGCCATTAGCTACCGCGTCAATAATTAATGTTTGGTCAGCTTTCATTTGGGGTCTCCATGTGTGCATAAGTATTAGGACCTGCATCTGAACCTACAGGATAACCAACAATGTCTCTTGTATCTTGCCAACGCATAAGCATACGTTGGATGTTTTTGTCTGGCACATTATGAATAGAACCAAAGTTGTTGTGCATATCAACAATAGTGTACTTTATATTATGCTTTTTAGCTAAGTTAATATAAGGCTTAAGCTCATCTTCAGTAGTGAATGTATTACTAACAATCACACCACGATTAGTACTAACGAAGAATGCGCAGCTATCATAGCACCATTGATGCGCTTCTTTAAGTTGTGAAGCATCGAAAATATAACCATCAGGTGTTTCAAAATACCTATCTGCTTCTAAGTGTATAAAACCAAGCGCTTCAGCTAAGATCTTAGCTAAAGTAGATTTGCCACTTCCAGGTAAACCTCTAACAAGATATAAGTCCATAATGGTGCCTCTATTTAGATAGGCTGGCAAGTCCGCCAGTCTATGAGCATACATTATATATAATGTTAAATCCAATGTAAAATAGAAATTTTTTATGAGGTCATAAGAAACTTTTATTGTACTTTTGATTCTGTCTATATATAATGGTATCTACTTGAGGTTAAATGGTAATCTCGAGGATGCCTGAGGTTCATACTAGCCTCATTCCGTCAGCTGGCAAAACCAGCTAACTTATCGATAAAGGAAACTAAACAATGGCCATTAAGAAAGTGTTTGCTGATCTGGTTAACTTCTTGGAAGCTAACGAGAACTCTAAGGTTAAGACTGTCATGCCGCAGATTCTGGACATCTGCTCGGCTAAGGGTGGCGGCGGTGGTGTTTCTAACTTCATTAAGGATGCTGATGGCAATGTCACTCATGTGTATTGCTATTATCATAAGAAGTGGGAAGCTGTTGCTGAATGCGAGTATGGTGCGAAAGCTAACAGCCCGACTGGTCTGAACTCTATGTGCAAGGAAGGTACTTCTGCATGGACTAAGCAACAGCGTGAAGCTAAGAATGCCAATCAGGATTTGCTGACTGCTGTTGCTAAGGGTGAAGTTGCTCCTGGTGATATCGCTGCTAAGCAGGCTGACATCGAAGCTAATCGTGCTAAGATCATCCCGCGTGCTGATGGTAAGGGTTCTGACGAAAAGCCTGCCTAACTATTAGGCAGTTGTAAATAAGAAGAGGCCAGTATTTAGCTGGCCTCTTTTTTATTACTTAGATAAGTCTAGCAAACTAGTGACTTATAAGTATATTGTAGCTTACCTAATGCCTCGAGCAATTTTTTATCTTCATCGCTATGCCTAGAAAATAATGGCACCATAGCACGTATAGTTATATCTCTAAATTTAAGCTCACTTATCAGTTTAACGTCTACACTATAGCTATCTACTGTAGCTAATTGATGGTCTGTTAGTACCCCTGATTCCAACCATATGCTAGAATAGTTGATATGGACTATTCGCTTGTCAATATCAAATGTTATGCTTGGATGTTTATTTTCTAGCTCTATATTAAGCTCAGCTAAGTCTTGCTCTACTTCAAATTTAACAGCTTGAATGACGTCTATCAATGCCCGTCTATCGAATATGCTGCTGACTTTGTTAACTGCTTCTTTAGCTTCTTTAAAGTTCATTGTACTCTCCTTAAGACTACAGATATGTGTTGTAGTATAGATCTAGCACTTCTTTATAGTTTTCCTCATCTTGATACTCTTTATCCACTACATTGCAGTACCAGCAGTATAGCTCACTTAAGTCACGTTTAGGCACATCACTCATCAAGTAGTGACCTGTACCATACCAAATAACTGTGCAGAATGCGTTCCACAGCCTGTCTTCTCTCATATATTTTACCTCCTTCACATAGAAATTTAACAGAATCCTCATGAATGAACACCATTCCGTCTATACATTTGGCTTCAGAAGTAGGGTAAGTACAGTCTTTTGAAGTGACGCCTGTGCTCATAATCTCTGACGTAGCATGAGCTATAGGTAGACAGTTGTGCGTTAATAAGAACTCGGCTGATACTTTATTATACTCAGCCATAGCTATACCTAGAGAGATACTCCCTAGGATAGCTATGGTTGCTCTGAGTGGTGTAGCCATATTTAGCTTATCGCGTTATCCCAACGAGCGATGAATAACCTGAGGTAAGCATACTCAAGTTCATTAAGGTCTTCTCTCGAAATTAAATCATCAGCTGATTGTTGAGGAATACCCCTAGAATTACACCAGTTGTTAAGCTCTTCAGAGAGATATGCTGTACTATCACAAATGAAGATCTCTTATTCTGTAACGAAGCAATCCTCGATAGTATCAGGACAGCGAGCTTCTACAGCTGCCTTATAGATGTCAGAAGAATCAGCGTAAGAAGTAAGTTCAACTCTGACTGTATGGCAGATCACTTCTTTTAAATGAACTGTGTATAGCATTATAATCTCCTTTACTTTATAGAATCAAAACTTTTTGCATAAACTATATCATTCATTATTGCACCTCATCTTTAACTATGCGATCGTAAAGAAATTCTTCGCATTCACGAAGATCCCGTGAGCTAATGCCTTCATTGAATACATCACAGTAGTACATAACAGCATAATAGTCAGCATTCTGTGGATCAACACCTAGAAGACCTTCAACACCAACTATGATATAAAACTGGTTGTAATAGACAAATCCTGGTGTAGGAGGGCAATCATCACTACTACTTAAGAAGTCATTAATATTCTCTTTAGCTATTCTTGTTGCTTGCATGTCTTGTAGTGTTTTCATATATCACCTACATGCAGCGTACACAGTTGTGCAGAGCCGATATAAATAACAACACTTCCGAATTGCTCTTTAAGTGCTGCAAGATCTCTAACTGAAGTGTAAGGACCTTGAGCTATCTTAAAATCTTTACCATCGAGCCAATCTTTATTAGCTTCATCGATTGTATTGTACTTTCTACCATAAGCTGGAATGAGTATAATCATTGCAGTAATATCCTTCTTTAAGTTTACAGTTTATTATATCATATATACTATACTTTGTACAATCAAATATTTTGATGATAGTAATAGATTAATTCTATTACTTTATCGCAAATTACAAAATCCAAAAAATCCAAAAAATAATGCCACAAAGTCTAAACAGAATAAGTCTATGATATATAAGGATTTGTACGTTTTTTAGTCAGTGTCAAAATTCTGACTATTTTTTTATTCATATAAATCAATGAGTTAACTTACTATTCAGCAGATCCTAACTCGCGATTTTATAAGACATTTTTAATTAGTCAAAAATCTGACACTAGATAATCCTTTATATATCATATATTTAAGACATTTAGTTAACACAAAGCCAGAACCCAAATCCGAAAAATCCAGTTTCCGGGTTCAAGTATATATATATATATATGATTATTAGGAATTTTTAACATATATAATATATTTATTGGATTTTTATTTTGGATTTTTTGGATTTGCCGACTTGTTAGTACACTATTATATCGCTTGACGTGTAACTTAGTTATGCCAAATACCATTTCAAAACTGCAAACAAAATTGTGGAGCTCTATAGCATAGTTTACCAATCTGCCGGCATATTTTAAGTAAAAAAAAGAGGCATCGAAAAATCGATGCCTCTATTAGATCTACCTATTAGATGTGATTAAGTACCTCTTCTTCAGAAGCATAACCAATAGGCATATCAGTTGTGTCTATGGTTAATCTCTTAGCCTCAATGTCTTGTTGTTGCTTAACAATGTCGGCAGGTTCAACCTCACCTTTGCTAACCTTTGTCAACAACTCTGCAAGAGCATTCTTTGCATCTCTTTGTGCTTTGGTCCACTTGCTAACACCAACCTTGCACATGGTGTTGAAACCAGTTGTGCTGTTAGCTTTTGCACCATAAGGCACATCTTTAAGCAATTCATATTGCTTATGATACCAGCAATAGACTGCAATAACCTCACCATTAGAATCTTTTATGACTGTTGAGTCTTGTTTCTTAGACTCACACATAAGAAGAACTTCACCTAGTATAGATGAAATCTTCTTATTCTCATTAGCCATAAGAAAATTCACTAGATCAACATAAGGTTTTTTGATGTTCATATTAGCTCTCCTAATGATTTATAGTGCCAGGAATCTGACACTATTTACTGCACACTTTGTCAAAAAACTGACACATCACATAGTATGTGTCACACTCAACTTACATAATAATTATAGTATACTTAAAATAAAAGTACAATTGAACTTTTCTATGATAGTCATAAGATTTACTTATTAGTTATTTATATCACAAAATAAAGTAAAAGTACAATTGAATGTTTCTATGACCATATAGAATTACTTTATAGCTTTAGTTAAGCAATGTGGCTATATAGTAATATGGTAATATGGTAATCATATTACCATATTACTATATAGTAATACGCAGTCATAAGATCTACTTATATAGGCATAGATCGATTCTATCATATAAATATTCTATAAAGGCATAAGACAAGCCTATGCCTTTATAAAAGTATAGCAGTATTACTATATAACTATATAGTAATATTCTAATATAACTATGTTAGAATATACTAAAATACATACCAGAGTGTCAGAATTTCTACCCTAGGGGCCTTGGCTCGGCCTGCCTTTTTTCTTACAACTTCTTACGTGAATGTGTACCATTTTATAGTATGTATTAAATTTAATACACTGCTAAGTCTTATAATCACTACTAGAATCCCACCAGCGAAGCTTTGATACATAAGCTCCACATTGCGAGCACTCTAGTAAATTATCTTTTAATAGTATAAAAAATGTTTGACAGCCGCATCCTCCGCATTCTTTTACAATATCATCTACATCATCGCCCTTTGGTTTAAACTCTATGATATCAGCCATTAGTCGATACTCATTCCGCGGTTGTAAGACACTTTAGTGCGTTTCTGCACATTGCTTTTAGTTTGCACTCTGTATTCAGGCCTACTAATAGCTCTATATCTAACCATATCAGCTCCATGACTCCACTTATCATGCAAAGGCGTATTCTTCCAGTTCTGTCTTGCCTCATCCCATTCTTTAGAGTAATTAAGCATACAGTCCCGAGTATAAGAGCACTCTTTGTCTATCCATAGCTTAGGTATTAGCTTACGTACAGCTTCTATGCCATCAGCTATACTTAGTTTAGGAAGTACCTTTAGTTTACGCACACCTAGTTCTCGCAGTCTAGCTTTACGAGATATACCTGTGCCTAACTCTTTGACGTTAATGTCATGTGGTACAACAGTTACACCAATGTCATAGCCACGTTCAGCTGCTTGCTCATTGATATAGTTAACGTAGTGCTCTAGACCTTCTCCTGAGTTAGTATATTCATGTATTAGCCTATCACAACCGTCAAAGTACTGCCAGAAGCCTAGTACAAACTCATCATTCATGCCAAGATCCATTACAACATCTACAGGTAGATTAGGATCGTACAGATCCTCTTTTTCACGACTGTTCTTTATAACATGCTGTCTATAGTTACGGGCATAGTAAGTTCCTTCGCGGACAGCACTGAATGCCTCTTCGGGTGTAGACGGATACTCTTGGTATATATCGTCACCCAGTTCTCTATACTGCATAACCCAGAACCAACGCTGCGGCTGTGTGATAGCTATGCCTAACTCAGCTTCTAGCTTCTCAAAATACTCTCTCTGCTTAGGCGCTATATCTTGCCGTACAGTAGTTCTGCAGTCCGGATCATCCAGCCAGGATAAGAACAAGGGCTTGAAGTCTTTAGGCGCATACACATGATTAAGGTTAACAGCGGAATCCCACTTGTCCTTAAACATGTTGTTACCTTCAGCTGTACTCTCAATAACTACAGTGTTTCCTGCACCAACTGCCTGCAGAGTTCCTGTGTTTGTCTCCTTAGCTTTCTCTGGATACTTATTGGCAATCTTACCAAGCTCTGAGATATGCATACGCTGAAGCGTAGCTGATCTGAACGAAGTTCGAATAAACATAGTTGAATTATTAGTGAATGAGAATGCTTTTGCATTATCTTTGTCATTACTAATACCTAAGAAGTCTTTAATGTTATCATCTAAAGTATCCCAGTAAAATTTAACACGCTCTAAAAGCGTCGATGCTTCATCAGCGCCTTGAGCCATAAGACCAATATTAAGATCATCATTAAATATAGCATCGTCAAAGAAAGAGATAAGCCAGAAGGTTGATATACCTTGTTGGCGTGACTTAAGTATGATAAGCCTGGGATGCTCTAAGCTGGCTGAATAAACTTTATGCTGAGATAAGTTCATTACAAATGGTATGCGATCACCATTCTTATCAATAATAGTATACAGATTATTAAGCCGCCACAGCTTAGATGTTAGATAGTTCTCTATGAAATCTTTATCAGACTTAAAGTCAGTCTTAAATATATGCTTGTATTCTAACAGCTCAGGATATAGGTTATCAAACTGTTCTTCTGATATAGCTAAATTCCAGGCCATATTAACTCCGTTTTAGCGACTTAAATTTAGACACAGTTGTTTCAGACATATTAGTATTATTAGTCTGATTAAGCACATTAATGTTAGTAGAGTTTTTATTGAAAAATGCAGTATGTATCTTAGTTAAACTACTAGCTAATACCTCTAGTTCTATAGGAGATACACATATATCTACCATAGCATTAAGTCTACAAATTACTTTAAGTGCAGATTCCTGTGTTTTAACATTTAACTTTTGATAACTATCTATGCCTTCAACAACACCTTCTATTACTTCTGTTATGTCTTCATTAGGCGATAGTTCACTAAAATCTTTACGAACTTCTTCAGCTATTCTATGCACTATTTCTTGCTCAACATTAACTAAAGATTGTACTTCGCTTTCTTCTTTAGCTGAAGTTAACTCTTTCCTCATTTTTAATACTTTAGAATAAGGTACATTAAAAGTTTCACATATCTCTCTGGGCGTAGCGCCTTTCTCAATTTCTAGTAATATTTTAAATTTAGTATCTTCTGATAGCTCAGCCATTGCTAGTTACTCCTTTGTCTAGCACTTCTCTTTTGTACATAGCTAATGCTTTGACTACTATAAAGCTAAATTTAACCCCATCTCGCATAGACTGTATTTTTATGCCCTCTACTAAGTCTATAGCTTCTTTATCTTTTGGTTTAATTGAAAAACTGAATATACGCATTAGTTACCCTCCTTTGAATAAATTTATACCTATTATATAGCAAAAATTTTCAAAAATAAATAAATTTATTTCAATTTTATACTATATAATAAGAGCCATGGCATACATTTTTATAGGTGGCTATTATGTACAGTAAGCTAGATACAACCTCGCCTATGGCAACTAAAATAATTAATTCTGCTGGATATACGTACATTGGCGAAGCAACACCAGGTACTTTAGAAGCTACATCAGAGTGGAGATGCCAACGCATAGACAGTGCTGGAAATACTGTATGGGCCGACGGCGACGCCAATTTCGATAACGTAGCGACCGATCTAACCGCACTTTCATATAGCTGAGAGCTGACACATGAATCCTATCGCAGCACATAAAATCGCAAAAGATGGTACGCCGCAGTTTGCAATTTTCACGACGATCTCCATCACCAGTATTGCCTCGGCATCAGCGGGTGCGGCTACGGAGATTGTTTTTTATGCGGAATTTCCGCACGGAATATCTGTCGGCGACTCCGTTACAATTTCTGGCGCATCAAACGCGAATTTGAATGTAACGACAACGGTATCGGCGATCAATACCGTCACCAATTCGATAACGGTGCCGATCACGTATGCATCTGTATCCGGGTCCACCGGAGGCATCGTAAAACAGCGATACCAGAATGGCGTAATGCTCAGTGCGAGTGTCGGCGGGCTGACGCCGCATCAGTCGTGGTCTCCTCCGTCCAGAGAATTGTTTGCAACATACTGCGGCGGCGGCAACGGTGGGGCCGGAGGGTACAATACAGTAACTGGCGGCGGCGGTGGTGGCGGCGGTGCATCATGTACGTTCAGGGATTTGCCAGTTCTGATCGGCAGGACAGCCTCGCCGCTATTAAATATCACGATTGGGCTGGGTGGAACGGGCGGCGCTATCGCGACGGCTGGAGGCTTTGGCGGAATAACAAAGATCGAGAGTGCTGGCACGAATGATATTTTGTATCCACTGCCGACGGGTAGACCGGACAGGACTACGGCAGGGAAAGCTCAGCCAGGGACAGCGACAGACGGTGGCGCCGGCGGCCATGGCGCCCCGATGTTCACCACGATCAAAGCAAGTCCCGCTACGGGCGAGAGTCCGTATGGAGGTCCCGCAGGCGGCGCTGGTGGAACAGGAATAACGCCGGGTCAGCCGGGATACTCGGCAATTCGTCGGGGTGTTTACGGAACAACTGGCGGAGCCGGCGGCGGAGGCGGAAGCACGAACGCAGCCAGTTATGGGGGTAGTGGCGGTGCGGATGATAAGCACGGCGATAGTGTCTCGTCCGAAGGTGCGAGTGGGGGGGCTGGCGGCGGGAGTGCCTTTGGCGGAGGCGCTTACGGTGGAGACTCATCGAACGCACGATCTCCGAACGGCGAGAATTGTAATGGATATGGAGGCGGCGGCGGTGGCGGCGCGGGTCTGTCAAATATCGGTGGTGCCGCTGGAACTGGCGGACGCGGCGGCGATGGCATCGTTATTTTCAAATACTTCACTTAATAATAAGTAGAGCAAATACTATAATTTACGCTATACCATATAGGCATGCATATGCAAGAAGAGCGTAGAAGTACGGCTATACTTAGTGAAGCTCAAGTAGAAGAAATAGCCGAGAAAGCCGCAGAAAAAGCTATAGAAAGAGTATATACTGAAATAGGTAAAAATACAGTTAAAAAAGCTGCATGGCTAATAGGCGCAGGTGTTGTCTATCTGCTATATTGGCTGTCTAGCGATGGAGTTATTAAACCATGAGCTTAACTCTAGGGCAAAAACAAGAGTTGTTCATGAGGTTATTGCCTCGCATAATAGACTTCGCTCATGAAAACGGCTATGAATGTAGATCAGGAGATGCTTTTAGAGACCCTCGTGTACACGGTGAAATAGGTGAAAAGAAAGGCTACGGCCATCCTAAGTCTGCGCATAAGAATAAATTAGCTATGGATATACTGTTATTTAAAGACGGTGTTTATTTAACTGAGACAGAAGACTATAGACTAATCGGTGAGTTCTGGGAGTCACTACATGAGTTATGTGAATGGGGCGGCAGATTCGGAGATGGGAATCACTTCTCAATCGAACATAATGGAGTCAGATGATACTCTGCTAAAAGATATAGAAACTATAATGAGAGTCATATATAGAATGCGTAGTGAGCTTATGAAAAGGAAAGCTTGGCTTAATGCAGAAGCTGCATGTATTGAATTGAATAAATCTAGAAGGCTATTAATGGTTAGAAAAATAAATACCATCAATAGATAAAAGTACATGCCTACAACATTAGTGTATAATATAGAGTTTAAGCAGTAAGGAGGGTATATGATATTTAAAAAGAATAATGTAGTAGCTACTAAGATTCAATGGACTGCACCAACGGTTAGAGAAGATGGCTCTACGTATAGCGCTGCTCAGCATGCTGGATATGAGTTAGGTGTATCAGACCCAGCAAATCCTACTGATGGGTTTGCTCCTTTTGTTTCCGTACCAGCTGCATATAATGTTACTGAGTGGCTTCTCAATAATTTAAACATAGGCGAGTCTGATACATACGAAGTAGCACTGCGTACCGTAGACACAGATGGACTAACTAGTGCTTGGTCTAATTCTATGGTATTTACTGCGGAGAATGCCCGCCCAAACGCGCCAGATGGCTTCAACGTTTTATAAAGTGGTTGAAGTCAGTAAAAAGAAATGGAAGAAAAAGTACTAAATTACTTAATAGAGTCAAACGAGTTAGAAAAACCTAACTGGATGAGTGAAGACATATTTAAAGTTTGGGCTATAGTTATACTAGGTAGCAATCGTAGTGAACAAACAAGAGCAATAGAGCTTTTAAAAACTGGGAGCTAGTGTGAAATTCTTAACTGATATAGTTAACGTTGCTACTGGTGGTTTAGCTAAAGAAGTTATCAATGTTATAAAAGAATACTGGCCTCCAGAGTTAGCACCAGAAAAGAAGCTAGAATTTGAAGCTAAAATGCAGCAGCTAGAACTAGATAGATCTAGAGCTGGAGATGAAGCTACAAATAAGGCGTCTGAACTAATCAATCAACGTATAGCTGAATATGAAGGCACAGCTTCTGACTTAAAAACTATTCCTTTACTAGGTCCATTAATGCTATTCATTAGAGGATCACAACGGCCAGTTTGGGGATATGCTACTCTATGGATGGATTGGCAATGGTTTAATGGTAGTTTTATTAACTTAACTGATAAGCAGCAAGCAACATTATATGTAGTTAACATATTAGTTCTTGGTTTCTTATTCGGTGAACGAGCTGTTCAAAATGTTGCACCTATGATAGCTGATATATTTAGAGCAAAAGCTGGAAATTCGTAAAATTAATTAATTTAATAAATTTTTTGTGGTATAATCAAATTGTATAATATTAGGAGAAACCCAATGAGCATTCCAAATGATGCTGCTCTTGGAGCCTTTCCTGAAGTAGAAGAAACTGCTTCTGAAAAGACTACCAACAGCTTTGAAGAACAAGTTAATTCTGTTGTGTCTAGTATGAAGCAGGGTGAAGATGGTCTTTGGATTGTTCCAGACAATCTTCCAGAGCATATTGCATTTGCAGCAAAACTTGAGAAACGTCGTCGAGACACGCAAAGCGCTCTTGCGAAGTCTCAGCAAGAACTCAAAGCAGCTAAAGCAGCTGCAGAAGCTTTTAAAGGTAAGATAGTAGAGAAGCATAGTCTGAATCTTTCTGTACAAGAAGCTGAAGAGTTAGAAGATCTTAAACAGTCTAATCCTGAAGCTTGGCGTAAGAAACTTCAAGAGTATGAGAACAGCGCCTCTGCTAAATTAACTGAAGAGCTCTCTGCAATTGATATAGATGCTTCTGTACATTCTGAGCTTGAACGACGTCATCAAGTGTTGACCGAATTTTTAGACGCTAATCCTGGTTTAGTGCTAAACGATGAGGTCTTTGCCAATGACCTGCCTCCGCGGATAACAGGTAAATTGGGTCGAGGTGAAGTATCTTTTGAAGATTTCCTTGAAGAAGCAAAAGCCTTTCTGTCCAAGGGTGTTACAATAAAGGATACTAAAGATACTGATGCTGATCCTGAGCCTAACTTAGGAAAAGCTGGAGGTCGTAGTACAGCTTCTAATGCTGCTTTTGAAGCTGACTTTGACACATCTTATAAAGACATTATTTTTTAGGAGTAAATCATGCCTACAGCTGTTGTTTCGCTGACGTCAGACTTAAAGCGCAAAAAGTGGATGCGCGAAGGTTTGATCCAAGCTTCATCTAAATCATTCTGGAATACCTATTCTGGTAATACTAAGGATAGTATTGTTTTCCAGGCCAATAATCCTACTGCTGGTGCTGGTCATACTGTAGTATTCGACTTTGATGGTAATCTTTCTGGTAAGGCTATCAAGGGCAAGAATACTGCTTACGGTAATGGCGAGCAGAAGAAGAAGTTCTCAGATAAACTTACTGTTGAACGTTACCGCCTTGTTGTTGATAATGGTGATAAGTTCGATGGCGTTGACATCGGCGATCTGAGTATCAACGAGCATGCTGATTCTCGCGCTAAGCTTGGTGACTTGTTCGTTCGCTTCAAGGATCAGGCTTTATTTGATGCTGCTCAAGGTAATTTAAGCACTGTAACTGCTGGTGCTCAAGCTCCTACGCATGTTATTGATCTTGGTACTACTTTTACATGGACAGATCTATTAGAGATTGAGAAAATTCTCAAGACTTCTAATGGTTTTACTACTGGTTCTGTTCGTCGCCCATTAGATCGTTTCCAGACTAAGGACGGTCGTCCTATTTGGCTGTTTATTATTGACTCTGCTATGAAGCATATTCTTATGCAGGATGCAACTGCTGTTGCTGGTCTTAACGCTGTATTAGGTGCTGCTGATATTCGAGGTAATAACAATCGTCTTATCAGTGGTATCTTAGGTCAGATTGGTCAGTTACTTATTGTTGAAGCTGATCAGTTCTTTGGTGCCACTACTGGCTCTGCTACTGGTTGGGGTCTTGACGATTCTAATATTGAAATCTCAGGTCTTCGTCAGTATGCCGGTGCTGATCCTACTAATTCACCGTGGACTGGTCAGACTGGTTTTAGCTATTCACATGCTAATCTCCATTCTCGCGGTCTTATCCTTGGTGCATGTGCTCTGCAGTGTGCATTTGGTAAGCAGCCTGACTATAAGTACCAGGAATCACAGGACTTCGGTATCAAATCCGAATCTGCTGTTGAGTTCTGGATGGAATCTAGCAAAACTAAGCTGACTGCTGAAAATGACGATTATACGTCTGCTAAGGTTGCGGCTATTGACTACGGTGTTGTTGCCGTGGATCTGGAGGTGCAATAATGGCACGCGCTAATCAAACTCGTAAAGCTTCTATTTGTCAGAAGAAGACGTCTAGAGTTGCAGTTATACCTTTTGTGGAATCTGAAATTTTGGTTGATGGCTCAGTTTATTTGAGTCTTCCTCCGCGTGTTATGATTACTCGTATTTGGAGTAACATTACTGGCGGTTCTGCAACTGTTAATGCTACTTTAGATATTGTCTATAATGGTACTGTGCTAGTAAATGAGCTAGCAGCTGTTGCTGTCGATTTAACGGCTGAAACTCTTGTTGCTGCTGCACAGTATTCGGCAACTGGCGGTGAATTAGTTATTAAAGCAGGTGCTGTTACTCCTGCTGCAGGTAACTTAGTTGGTGAGTTAATTGTTGAGTATATAGAACTGGATCGTAATACCGGTGAATATACTGAAATGCTATCCAGTTAAGCAACTGATGGAGACTCCCCTAGGCAACTAGGGGAGTTTTTTAATGTCTAGAGTAGATAGAATACTATCAAACATTAGACGTGCCTTAACTGACCCTTCTCAAAAAAGGTGGCTTGATAGCCGCCTTTTATCTTTAATAGACGAAGCGCAAAAAGATTTAGCTACTAAAGCTGGTCTTATACGCAAAACTAATATACCTGTAACTGTTTCAGCTGACTCTTCAGAGCAAAGCTTTCCTTCTAATATATATAGTTTAACTAGAGTTACTGATATAAACAAAGAACCATTACGCTTAGCTACTCATTATGAGTTAGACGAAGAAAATCCTAGTTGGGAAAACGATACTGGTACTGAATTAGAAGTTATAGTATATGATTTACTTTCTAATGAAAAGTATAAAGTATATCCTATAGTTACTGCGCAGACAACTATTAATATTAGTTATATAGCTTATCCTGCTACAATAACTAGCGCTAACAAAAATTTAGAAATAAGTGAAGATAATGATAATGCACTGCAGAATTTTGCTATAGGTATGGCATTTTTAGACGATGTAGATACTAAAGATATAGAAGTAGCCGGAGAATATTTAGGCCTATATAAGCAAGCGTTAGAAAAAGCTATAGTAGATTCAGCTAATAATTATGTACGACTATCTAGCAGAGAAGTAGACTACAATGAGTAGGATTACTGATATAATAGCAAATGCTAGACTAACGTTACGAGATAACGGCGCTAGATATACTGATGCTAGAATGTTATCTATACTATCTGATGGCCAACGTGACATAACTAAACTAGCAAAATTACTTAGATTTAAGAATACTATTCCAGTATCAGCCAATATTACAGAATATTCTTGCGGGGTAATAAACTATTCTGCTGCTGATTTAGTTGAAGCTACTACTGAATCTACTCAAGTTTGGACAGGTGTAGCATATAATGGTACTATATTTGCTGCTGTAGGCACAAATGCAGTAATGACTTCCTATGATGGCACTATATGGGAAGACCAAGCGTCTATACCAGCTAGAAATTGGAAAGCTATAGCCTGGAATGGCACTGTATTTGCTGCAGTAGCTTCTTCTGGCACTGGCGATAGGGTTATGACTAGTCCAGATGGTATTACTTGGACTAGCAGGACTTCTGCTGCAGATAATAATTGGACAGCTATAGCCTGGAATGGCACTGTGTTTGCTGCTGTAGCTTCTTCAGGTACTGGTAATAGAGTTATGACTAGTCCTGATGGTATTACTTGGACTAGCAGGACTTCTGCTGCAGATAATAATTGGACAGCTATAGCCTGGAATGGCACTGTGTTTGCTGCTGTAGCTTCTTCAGGTACTGGTAATAGAGTTATGACTAGTCCTG
>JAEHJW020002486.1_pt1 | contig 23712 bp, 29 predicted proteins | sample 9271431 | NCBI WGS metagenome assembly JAEHJW02 | reverse complement strand
ATGTATTGTTGACTATAGCGTTGCAGCTTTATCTTTTTGTGGCTATTCAGAATCAGCCCAAGATTAGCGCGGCTAACATTGTTTATTCATATCAGAATCAAGATTTAATGGATGTCGCAAATAGCGCATTTAGCAATTATGAGGATTATACCAAGATTCTTCAGTTAAACCCTAGCCTTGAGGCCGCTCAGGTTCTGAATGCTGGAACGCAAATTCTATTGGCGCCGACCGATAGCAATGCTCCGGTAAATTCTCAGAATGTTCTAGGGACTGACATTTATTTGACCCCAGAGTGGGGAGGCGATTTCCAGAGCATTTATGGGATCAATAATCTGTCATATGCCTTAGGAAGGCGCTTGCAAACAACGCTTGGATCGCTTACCTATGAGCCTACCTATGGCTCTCGAATTCCCCCTGAAATTGGGCAAGTTTCTAATGCACAGACGGCTCAGCATCTTATTGCCTTCGCAAAAGCGGCTCTCTTGCAAGACCCAAGAGTTGGCTCTATCAATAAAGCAACCGTGACAAACCCAAGTCCAGGTCTCTTTGAGATATCAGTAAATGTCCGGGCAAATACCGGACAAAACACCACGATAATCTTTTCTGGAGGATAAGATGAGATATATGGGCGGCAAGACGAAGATAGCTTCCCAAATTGTTGAATTAATGCAGACAGAAATAAACAGGAGAGGAGTATATGTGGAGCCGTTCGTTGGGGGGTCTTCTGTAATCTCTAAAGTTAAAGCGCCAATACGTATAGGGGCGGATATTAATGAGGCCCTTATCAATATGTATAAGGCTCTAGCCAATGGGGGATTCCCCCAAAGGCATTGAGTGAAAAGGAATATAACGAGTTAAAAGCTCTTAAAGATGTCAACAATCCATTGACTGCTTTTGCTGGATTCGGATGTTCTTTCGGTGCGAGGTATTTTGCAGGATATGCTAGAGCAATTGCTACAAACCGCAATTATGCATTAGAGGCACACCAAAATCTTTTAAGAGAAACCAAGAAATTATTGGGAGTTCAATGGACTTTTTCAGACTATTCTGATTTGGAAATTCCACCAAATTCTGTGATTTATTGCGATCCCCCTTATAGCAATACGACAGAATATATTGGAGTAAAAACTTTTGATTCAAATTTATTTTGGGATTGGTGTGCCAAGAAGCACCAGGATGGGCATGCTGTTTTTATTTCGGAGTACAGCGCTCCGCCTAACTTTGAGTGCCGGCTAGAAATAAAAAAGACCTTAGGGCTTAAAACAAAAGATGGGAATAGATCCAGAATAGATAAGGTTTTTGTATATAGGGGCGCAGATTATGGTTTGCCAAGCCATGATCTATTAAATCTGCTTGACTTGCAATAATATTTTTCCTACAATCCATACCTTTCTTAGGAGAGAAGCATGAGCGATGATCTGTATGTTAACTTGTCAAAAACAGAACGGCAAAAGGCTAAGGATTGCTTTGAAATGGCTACCGCTATGGTAGGGATAGAGAATACTCTTCAAAGCTTTGCTATGTCTAATATGTCTCTAGCATGGCCTATGTGTGATGGGAATATCCTGGCGCACAGAGCCGGCCTAATCCGCATTGTCCTAAAAATTATGGAGGAAAACAAGGCGCCTTGGCCCGCTGAGGCTCTGGGTGAAAAAATAGAATCAGAGATGAAGTCTGTATCATTTTCCCAAAGCCTCCCTAGTGAATATTTCTACAGAATACTCCCTATCGCCATCGGATTGGTTTATGGCTACTTTCTTAAGGAAAAGTTTTTAGTGGAGCAGTTTGCTACAGCTTAAATTCCCAAGCCAACATTGGCCGCAGTGTTTGCAACCAATGGCGCAATGGCAAACTGACCGGGCTGAGCAAGGATAGATTGCCCGTTCGGACCCCAAACATCCATAGCTGAGAAAGCAATGTTTCCGGTAATAATGCCGTTTACCGGAAAATGCTCTGACTCAGTATCGGCCACGCACTGCACATAGGTCTTAATAATAGTGTTGGACTTTTGTGCAAAAACATGAATATCAAATTGGTTGTTTGCCAAAATATTAAGAATATCCTGGCTATTCGCTGTAAGCTGCTGCCCAAGAGTAGATAAGGTAAAGAATGAAACGGTAATGCTGGGGCGAAACCGTAGCTGCTGGATTTCTTGTGGCATCGGGCTGCCTAGTCCATACAGCATCTCAGTTCCGAAAGAAACGCTCGAATCCATGGTCTGACCATAAGCAAGCTGCTGATCGCCAAGCATAACAACCACATCGTTACCATTTCTTACGGTATAATTAAGTTGCGTCGGTAAAAACCCTTGAGCCATAACAAAATAATACAGTAAAGATCAAAGAATACAAAGATTGATTAGGTTGGGGCCTGGACATTAATAACTGGCACATTATTCTCGGATCCGACGAGAATAATCTTGTTAATTGGAAGATATTGATTGCTAATTCCAAAGTTCATTGGACCAGTTAATGTGAATAATAATTCATTAAAGTAAAATCCAGGGCTTGTGGCCTTATGATCTTGAGCAAGCTGACCGCTTTCACAGACAAAATCATGAGTAATGTTTTGACCCATCGCCGCAAATAATCCATTCAGACTTGTATTGACAACTCCTATCATCATGTTTCTATAGTAATCCCTTTCATTGGGATTTTCATGCATACTAAATATGGTAAAATCTCTTCTGACAATAATGGGCAAGAGATTATCACTATCAGTAATTGGAGTTGTTTGCTGGCCCATAGGGATTTGCGATTGCTTAACCACATTTTCATAAACTGAAATAAATGGAACGGCATTGAAAATAGCATTAGGCATGGCTGTCGCTACATATTTGGGTTTCAAAATTCCAGGAGGAAAGGTTAATGACTTCATTGCAGAATTAAATATCTGAATCAATATAGAAGAAATATCTAATACATCTATAACCAAAGATGAAACTGGCGTAATAGAAGGAAGTGTTTCCTGATTTCCATTGGAATCACTAACAATATAGGTATAACTTTGACTAGAAGATAAGTTTGTATCTAATAAAATAGGAACATAATCCCCGGAATATATTTGAGAACCGTTTCTAGTTACTGTTATTTGTTCTGAATTACAAAATATATTAAGGACTACAGCCCCGCCAGATGGCATAACGGAGTAGGAAACGACTAGGCTCATGACGATGTCACATTACCAGCAGAGCCTACTATTGCCCTAGCAATAAGCTCAGCCGGCCTTTCGGCCTTCCTGGCAGGGATCATCCACTCTAGCTGCCCATTGGCTTTAGTGCGCCTTGGCCTTGAGAAAGGATTGGGAAGAAAGGCATACCCCGTAAATTGCCTAGCACCCCTATGCATTGGGAGCCAACCACGCCTAGGCCAATTATTCCACATATCAATGGCAGGAGCGCCTTTCTCGAAAACCTCTAAGGCCCGAGACTTGGCTGAAAACTGGAATCTCTGATCGTCAACAGATAGTGGTGTAAAGGACTTTACGGCCCTTCCGGTCGGATAGTGAATCTTTATTCCGTTTATCGAAAGCGATCCAGAAGCAAAAGCAATATAAGACTCATAGATTTTTTTAGCAATGGCCGAAAAAGAAGTCCTATCCTGATAGACATTAAATATAATTCTAATAACTGTGGATGCCATTATGTTACTATCGGCCTCCCTCTAATATCTCTCAGCCAAATATCAAGATATTCTGTTCTAACACGCTTAGGATAGGAAGCCCTGCCCTGAATAAGCGGTCTCACATGAGTAATACCGCCAACATTGCCATAAACAACATAAGAATATGGAGCATAATATTCTACAGTAAATGCGGTTCCTTCAGGCATATCAGTATTTACTATTCCACTACTTGAATCGTATGAATAGTTATTTAGTCTAACAGACTGGTTTGTGTCTGTGTCAAAGTAGTAAACATTTGAGACTTGGGCCATAAGAGCGTAGCTGAGCGGCTGGCCTGATCCTTGAGTAAAAGTATCATTTAGCCGTCTAATTGCATCCATTTCAACGATAATGTCATAAACAGAGAGTTCATCATATAATTTGCCATTTGATGGCGAAACTGTTATCCAAGGGCCAGTGGTTTGCACTAGGCCAAATTCTGTGTTTGTAGCGGCCCCGGGTGCGCGCTGACTTTCAGTTGCAATGGCAGAGGCCAATAGGACTGTGAATGGGCCTATCATGTTATCCCAATAAATGCCTCTTCCAAAGCAAGTTTGGCAGGAAGGAAGCGGAGACCCATTATTCGCCTCTGTGCATGGGCAAAAATGTGACTTCTTCCACATAATTCTCACCCCAAAGGCTTGAATCAAATTATCAAATACCGTTTGTGGAATAGAAAAAACGGTCGGGTCGAAATAATTAACATGTGGAACATCTGGATTAGGCAGAGGAGGATTGGGGTCGTTCTCTACCGGAGTTTGTATATTATTTGGACCATACCGAAAATCGCTCATGATCTGCCCTATAACATAATAACTGCCGGGTTTCTGCCCAGAGTTACATTAACAAGTGACATTAATTCCTCTCTTCGGCGAAGAAATGGGGTGATATAACCGAAATATGGCCCCTTATCACTAAACTGAGTCGTGTAAGATAGAGAGTCCGCGTGAATAGTGCTGGTTGTCGCGCCCTGGTTCACCCCAATCTGCATACTAGTCAGAGCCTGAATTGTTGCCTCACAAAGCACCAATTCTTTCAGAAAGGCAAACCGGCTCTGGTATAGATATGGTTTAACTCCCACTAAAAGCTGCATCCAAATGCCTCCAGGCACGGATTGGGCAAAGCCCATGAAGGAAAGCATAATTGAAAAGAGCGGCAGGTTCATAATGTTGGTAGATGGCACAAGGCGAATATAGGACGAAATATCGTCCACCGTAAACCAAGAAGGCGGCACCTGGAAATATTGGTTTAGCAGAGGATAAATAAAGGCATAAGTTTTCAGTTCAATGATAGGGCCAAAGCGAGTGCTTTGGAACATCCAGCCTTCATCCTTGGCGCGTTCAAAAAAGAAGTCATAAGCCGCTTCTTTAATATCATAATCAACCCCAAGCTGCTGCACACTGCCATTAACCGGCACAATACCAGCAGCTTGGGGTTCCCCATCGTGAGAGGCCGCCGGAGCAGCATACCAAGTTTCGCACAGATTAATTCCGCAAGATTGCTCTACTCTATCCTCTGCATATCGAATCCACTGTATAAGAGTGGTGGGGGGGATAGGTGATTTTGTAGCCTTGCCAAAGAAATCTAAATTAGACCCAAGAAAGTTTTGCAGATCATGGGGCATTAAGCCGCTTTTAGTCGGCTGATTTGCTCCACCGGGAGGAAATCCTATGACAGTGGGATTGTTAGGATCTGTTGTATCCCAAGTCCACGCCGCCTTGGACGGGACCGGACTTACACCATATCTAAAATTGGGAGGGATATATTGCCCATATCCTGACATATCTCTATATTATCACAATTATTGTGGTTTAGAACAATGTCAGGATCAAGATAGACAATCTGCTTGCCGGTCTTTTCCGCCTCGGCGATTTCCTGTGCCACGCCAGTAGATTGATCCCAGCCCGGCATCTTAGCTACAATCACGCCATCGCATAACTCTAAAAAAGTATTATCAAACTCCGTCCAAAATGTGCTATCCAAGGCGTTTCCCATTTCCAATCCTAGAGCATGGGTATGAGCAATTGGACAGAAAATATTAAGACCGTTCTTTACTAATTGCGCCATAATCTTAATGACATCATCATGGGCTTTCTGCTGTCCACCTTCATATTTCGAGTATGGCGAGGCAAGATACCAGAGAAATTTACGGTTCATTGTGATTTCCTATAAATTGTGCGATAAATGAACAAAGAGAACAATCCGAGAACAAAAATCCAGAAAATACTTGGCTCTGGAACGTCAGAATAATTATATGTCACACTGAGTGTGATATCTTGGTAAAATGTATTTATATCCCCTATCTCTCCGTAGAGAGAAACAAAACCGTATCCTTTTCCAGATAAGCTAAGAGACCAAGGCGAGGTAAATCTCTCTAGGTCACTTCCATAATTTATAGTGCGGTCAACACTTCTGTAGCTTGAGAATAATTCCTCTTGTTGTGGGTATAGAATAGACAAGTTTCCTCCAAAATTGTTTAATGAAGAAAGTGTGCCATTTAAGAACAATGGCTTAATGGTGGTTTTCTCTCCATAATAATAAGACACAATTCCATCTGAATTATAAGAATAATTCCTTGAAAGAACTGATAGATTAGTGTTACTAGTTTCAGTCATATACACTGATTCTAGCCTTCCAAAATTTATATTGAATTTTGGAAGGCTTAGCACTGCATTCCAGTCATAGTTTTGTTCATCAATACTCATACTCTCTGTAATTGTTCTGGCATGAGACAATAAGGGATATGCGAGCATTGCGGAAAGGGCTGCTGGCAAAAACTTGTTCACTTTCTGAAGTCTCCGTTCATCTTGTGGGTTTCATAGTAAAAAATAGCTATGGCATTCCAGGCCACAGCTACCATATGATGCGAGCCAGTTTCTGGGTCTATGCTGTCTCCCATAGCCCATTTGTTTGCATGGGACAAAAGCGCTCTATAACATTCGCCCCAGGACATTCCTAGTTTCCAGTTATTGTCTCCTAAAACTAGGACATGACCGTCCCTTTCTTTGATTTCCCGACCCTCATATTGTTGTAGGACTTCTTCTGATGGATTTTCCCCAAGGTCAAGGGTGTATTTCTCAGCCCCCTTTCGATAATGCTCTGCTAGAGCTTCTAAAAATTCAGGGGGAATAAGGTCATATCGGGGTTTCCCCCATGAGTATCTGAGACCTTGTGGCTTATGGATCATAGAGATAGTTTAGGGCAGAAAAGGAGAGATGTCAACCCAATAATCCTGCTTGACTTAATTTTTCACTTATGCCATTATCGACCAAAGCCATAGGAGGTCTGATAATGGATGAATTTGAAAACATTCTCTTTATTGAGGGCGTTGCCGCTCTGGTTGCAGCATGCTTTGGGTCTATTATTTTTTTAGGCTCAGATACAAGCTCAGGAGAAAGTATGATTTTTAATTGGTTCTTTTGCTGGTGTTTTGCCATGACACTAACTGTAGTAGGGGCACCAGTTGTTCTAGCAATATTTATCCTATATGTAATCTTTTCCTATGCGTGCGAATCAAAAGAAGAAAATGAATAATGTTATTCTATATTTTCACTTGCTAGACTCAAAATTATCCAACACCGCCGATATTGATTGGCACAGAGAAATTCACTGTGTTCCCATTAAATAGTAGAGGACTGCCGGCAACTGTTAATGGATAGGATTGGCCGACACCAAAAGCGGGGAAGACCACAATCCCGTTGAATGTGCCGGCCATTGTGGGAAAGGCGCCATTGCTGGTAAAAACAGAGCCATAAATGAAATTCCCGGATGGGTAAAAGCCAGCAAATGACCCATTGACATTATAGTTTGCTATATTGCCATTATTAAACATAACTATAATCTCACTATTATATGGGAAGATAGCGGTTGGCAGTCCACTCTGGTATCCCAAGAAATTGGTCCATGAACCAAGACTGGATATCCAGCCCGCTTTCGCAGGCAGAATTGTATCTTGGCTGCCCACCTCAAAAGGAATTACGCTGCCATTCGTAAGATAGATAGTGTCATTGTAGAAATATGGATTAGCACTTGTATTCCCGAGAGTAATATACGAGTTGCCTCCACTTGAAATGGTCTGAGCCCCAGAGAAATTAACTCCGTAAAACAACGGGCTCTCTCTAATTATCCCATCATTTTGAGAGACAAAACAGAACTGATTGCCTGACTGACCTAAAAAGGTCTGTGCCCATATGAAAGTCAATCCACTTAGAGAGTTAGCTAAAGTGGTCTGCAATGTAATATTTCCAGCTAAATTAACTACCGCTAAATTAATTCCGCTACTCGCCACTACATTATTATTCTGATCCATGGATAGCGCAGACGGGACAAAACTTAATGCAACTTGCCAAACAAGCTCGTAATTTCCTACCCCGTTATATTGATATAAATACAACTCCTGGCCCGCGCTCCAGAACGCATACTGCCCCGAATAATTTAGGGCTGAAATATTGCTTGTGTAAGAGAATGGAGAAAGCTCTGTCCAAGCTGTCTGATTATAAATCGAGACAGGAATTATATCGGCGCCACTGGCAACAAGGACTACTAATCCGTCATTAGATACTGCATATCCAACATTGGCTAATCCTGATATAGAAATTGTCGCGGCAGGAGAATTTATAAATTGTATATTTTGATTGGTTGGATCAATAATTGCAAATTGAGTAGTATTAACTGGAGAACAATAGGCTGATGATGAAAACGATAGGCCGGTTATGCTTAAAACTATATTAGGCGGATTCCATGTAACTATCGAGTTATTATTTTCAAGAGTTAGGACTGTTCCATTGGGGCCGGCGCCGACAAAGGTCACTCCACTGCCAAACGACCATGGCGAAAAACCAGCGGCATAACCGCTGCCATTGACATACCAAGACAGCATCCCGCTCTGAAAACTGCCAGATGTGCTAACCGAAAACGGAGAAGTGTTTCCTACATACCAGTTATCCTTTGAAACAGTGGTAAACTGTGAGCCCTCTACATCTAATAAATATAAACTATCATTAATCTCTTGCGTGCCGTTGTTATAAAGTCCATAATCGGGCGCTACTGCCAGAAAATTCTGACCGTCATATTTCATCGCAGACCAAGCCTTGCCTGAAGGCAAGAAAGAAGAATAGCTGCCTTGTCCTCGGCTAAATGAGTAAATTTCACTGTTTGCTAAAAGGCCATAATTGGTAGACCCATTAGTGGATAGATTAATTATTGGATAGGGAAGCGAATTAGTAATGAATCCAGAGCCAGAACTCGATGTATATAAAACGACTGGCTCATATGACCCGGCATATGTGCCATCCAATGCATTACCTATATCGGACAATACATAAGATAGAAAATTTGGATAGTAATATTGAAAACCGGACATTAAAAAAATTATATCACTGTTAGTAAAAAAAATCTTGACCCTCAACACTATTTTTGCTATAATTCATTATGCTTAAATTTCTGGAAACACGCCTTCATGAAAAAACCTCAATCGCGGCACTCTCGGGGCTGGCCGGTGCCGTTAGTCTCTATCTCGGCCATAAACTAGACCTGACAAGTCTAGTAGCTACAGCTATTGCGGCTGCTCTGGCCTTTTTCATGCCTGAAAATACCCCATTCCAGAATGAGGTTAAGAGCGTGGAAACAGCAGTCCAGGCCGTCGAAGCTGTTGCTCAGACGGTTGAGCCTCCCAAAGAAAATACTTAATGTCCCTTGACGAGATAATTGCCGGTATAATTGGTAACATTTCGTCTTATCCGCACATAAAGCGGAATTATCAAGACATTAGCAAAATTTTGTATTTCTCTCAGGCTTGGTATTTAGCAGAGAATAACAGGAAATTATTTAATGGCGATTTTGCTGCATACTCCCAAGGCCCTACAAACTTAGAATTTTGGAAGTCTTGTTGCGATAATCCATGGGAAGAGATAAAGCTAAAGGCCGAAGTCTATCTCAATACCCACGAAGCAATCGCTATTGATCGTGCTCTGCATATGTTTAGCAAGAGCAGACCCAATTTCCAGGAAGAACATACTAAACAAGGCTCCCCCTGGAAAACCACAAGGGGAAACCTTGATATAGGCTCTCAATGCTGGAAAATCATATCCCCAATTCTAATGAGAAATTATTATGGATATAAGTTGGGCAAGGACTATTCAAAAGCCAACAATCCGGCTTAAGAGCGCCTAGTTACGCCAATCTCAGAAAGAAGATTTTCAACCTCTAGGCTTGCCGTCCCCTCATCTCCAATGCAATAGAAATCAAGATAGTCTTCCCCAGCCTCTCTTATGGCGGCTACAACCCACGCTGCCCTGTAGAAGGACATTGATTCCAAAGAATCCGTATCTTTGTTGTAGAAGATATTGTTTGTGAGTGTTTTGTAGAGATCTTCCGCAAAGTCAATGCTTTCCTGAGAGTATTTTCTGATTTTCTTGCTATCAAAAATTTTCAGATGCAATGCCTGCCTGTTTCCTGCTGAAAACTCATTTCCTAGCACAATCCGTCTCCAAAGGCTAGCATCCTCTCGAAAGATAAAATTGGGAGATGGTGAAACGTCATGAATATGACCCCATATATATCTTTTCTCGCATGGGCTATAAATTCTCCAAATATTTTTGTCATGCGCCTCAGGCCCGCATCTCTCTGCAATAAACCTAGTATCTCCATAATTTTCTGCTCTTAGGTTTAAAACGCGGAAAGCGTGCTCAGTAGTATATGCCCAAAGGGTTCCGTCTGGCATTTTCTTTGACCAGCAAATCCTGCCGCGCCATACTCCACTTGCGTCGCGGCCTGGGGGCTTATCAAGGCTATCCACTACCGGATAAGAGTGGCATTCGCGTTCGATTTCCGCGAGCCTCTTCTCTGCTTTAGAAATCACAACCGTTCTCCTTTTTTGATAATGTGGCTTTCGCTTACTATGGTAAGCCCTTGATCGGCAGAAGTCAAGCCCCAATCAAATTATGGTAGTGTATCAGTTTGACTAACAACCGACATTTCCGGCAGCTTGCCCAGGGACCACTACGCCCCTGCTCAGTATGACTTTGGCTGCGGCATGATCTCTGTCCATCTCTAGGCCACAAGACTCACATATATGAACCCTGTATGATAAAGACTTCCTTTTTCTCACACCGCACCCAGGGCACTCCTGAGACGTAAACCTAGGGTCAACCACTTTCACATACTTACCAGCACCCTCCGCCTTGTAAGCTATGAAATTAAACAGGGTTGACCATCCTGCATCATAGATAGACTTAGCCATATTAGATTTAGCCATATTAACTATCTTCAAATCCTCGTGGCAAATCAAATCATACTTATCCACCAAGGCTCTGGACCACTGGTGAAGAAATGTTTTCCGAGCGTTCTTTACCGCCAGGTGTGCTTTGGTTAGCTGCAATTTAACCTTCTTGCGCCTCTTGGATTCCCTCTTACATCTAGCTAACTTTCTATTACACTCCGCTATCTTTCTCTCTGCCCTTCTGGCAAAACGTGGATTAGGAATACTGGATCCATCTGATCCGAATATGAAGTTATTCAGTCCAACATCAATTCCTATAGCTTTATCAATACCACTTAACTTTTCTGGTGAATCAACCTTAACTTGAAATGCTATATACCAATGATTAGCTATCTTGGTGAATATACAAGACTTAATTTCTGAGTTCTTAGGAAACGGTCTATGGAAGTGCACCCTAATAGATGATGACAAGCCTTTGAATTTTATTCTATTGTTACTCAAAGAAATTCCAACAAACTCAGCAAATCCAAAGGAGTGCCATCTCTCTAAACTTCTATAGCGAGGCTTCCCACATCTATCTGATTTGTCCTTAGCCCGCTTAAGGAATGCCTTGAAAGCATTATCTAGCCTTCGTAGAGTCCATCTCTGGAGAGTAACTGGAAACCTACTGGCATCCTGATCACTCTGCCGCCATTCTGTCAGTTCCTTGCATTGGTCATAGAGCGTTAAACCTTTTTTAGTCTTTTCATATGTCCAATTTCTTGCCCATAGGGCACCATTGTATAACTGTCTCTGCTCCTCACAGATAGAATTTAGCTCTTGACGCTGTCTCTTGGTTGGCAGCAAGACATATTTGTAAGTAAGGAACATTTAGTCAATATATAAGTTTTAGGCGGATTTGTCAAGAAACCAAACTGATACACTACCCAAATTATACGTTAAAAATTTTTCTGCCCTATCAGGAGGTCAGATTGACAGTCACGGAGGTAGCAATAATCCTCTGATTATATGCTGCGGTAATCGTATCTCCGCCAGTACTGAAACTGACATTCAGGCTTGACAGGGCACTTGGAGCGCCATTTGCGGCGGCTGCCGAGATTGACCCAAGAGTGATTGACTGCCCAATCTGCACAGAAGACATGTAAGATTCCACAGAAGACTGAATGGCTGACTCCAATGTGCTTAATTCATTAGCATATTGACTGAAAACCACTCCCGTTACTGTGATCGTAACATCAATGGCAGTTACTGGATCGATGGTGTAAGGCACCCCCGCCGGCCTATACCCTGGCGTTGTGTTGATAAAGTTGGTTACAGCCTGAATGAGATTCGAAGATGCTGTTCCGGAACCGTTATCGATATAGATTGTAAAGCCAGCCCCGGCTGAAGGATTCGTAATCCAAGGCTCATAAACAGAAGATTGAACAACATACTCCCCTTGATAGTTAACTCCTATAACTGCATTGGCAACGGCTATAGGAGAGGTGGTTCCTATAGAATTGATCTTAGCACTAAACCTAGCAGCCGTTTGTTGCGGGGTTTCCTGGTTAGTGCCGCCTGTCGCAGCAGTTGGATTGGTAACTGAGATAGGATAGGTTACACCACTTAAAATTTGCGTAATGGTATTTGCCTGCACATTGCCTGATGCCCCTGGAGTCTGCGCCGTAACCCCTACACTGGCTGAGCTTGTATTGGCCGCAATAGTCACAGCCGCATTGGTGTAAAACTGAATTCCTGAAACAGTAGCGACAATAGTCCCGGCTGGAATATAAACCGCACTCGTCACTGGCGTTGTGCTGCTAAATGTTACTGTAGTGGTGGCTGATGTCGCAGCAATAGGTGTAATTCCAAAAGCCGAGTAAGCTCCATATACGCCCCCCTGGAATGTGGATGCCGTTGCCGTAGCACTGGCAAGCTCTGTAATGGCTCCTACAGCCTCTCCATATGTCCTAACAATCGAGCCCTGAGTTGCATCGGTCAATACGCCGGTAAGGGCAAACATAGCCCCCAAAAAATTCTCTGCAATCTGGGGAGTAGTAACAGTCGATGTTATCGGAGTGTTGGACATAAAGCTATTGTATCATAATATTGCCTTGACTAATTAGAAAAATCAGCTTATTATAAATCTTCTTATTTCTTCATAGGGGCAACACATGACCGTAATCGCTTATAAAGATGGAATCATGGCATCTGATTCCATGCTTTCTTCCAAAGAAACAGGGGATAAACTTAACTTTGGGCCTAAAGTGTTCAAGATCGGTAAGGCCCTAGTGGGTATTAGCGGCAGTGCCCAGATCCTAGTTAAAATCAAAGAAATCAAAATTAGCAAAAAAGTTCCCCATATTTATATCCTAAACAAAATTTCATCTATTTTGGAAGATGATGAAGAAGATCACGATTTTGATATTATGGTTGTGATTAATGAAAAAAAGTTTATCTTCGATAACTCATCCGTCCCATGCGAAATCTATGACGATTTTTTTGCGATAGGGGGCGGGGCGCCCATTGCCATGGGAGCTATGGAACGCGGGGCAACAGCAGTAGAGGCTGTCAACGCAGCAATAGTCCATAATATTTTCTGTGGAGGAAGCATACATACGGTAGAAAATGACTGACAAAGTAAAGATTCATTTCCAAGTTCTCTTAAGATCAACAGTCTCTGCTATAGTAAAGGCTATTAATACACTTGAAGATGACCATGATATAATTGCTGACTCCTTTTCTGCTATGGCCTGCTTCTTCTATCAGTATGTGAAAAGCAGAAAAGGCCAGGATTGTCTGGCCTTCATGAAAGCGATAGCCGAGGAATGTAAATTTGACTTTGATATATATCAGGATGATATATATGTCATCTTAGAAATCAAGAAACAAGATGATAGTTTTAAGATTCTTATGCCCGGGCTGTTGGGGCAAGCGCCTCTAGGAAATCAACCCATTCTCTCTTAGAAAGCCCAGAATCTTGCTGCTCCACGGATTCTCCGTCCATCATACGACGCAACACATCGACCATCTGGGCAGAGAACGTAACTGCATTAAGTCTATAATCACGAAAAGCCTTGACAGCTAGAGGCACCCATGCCTCAACAATGTTCAACATAACCCCTGCATATGCTCTGATTTCATATTGAGCATGAGAGTCTGCCCGCAAAGACAAGAAATGCAAAAGGTTGTGAAGGTCAATTTTCCAATACCATTGAGTATATGTGTTCAGCGTAAGATTCATTCGAGCAAGTTCGCGCGCAAGCCCCTTCTTTGTTGAGTTGACCTTATTCCCATTCTCATCCTCGTTGAGCATTACTAAATAGTTGTCATGGCAACGAATTGCATCTTCACGCAAAATATCAAGGACCATTCCTGCCTCGCTGGGGTCAAGGATATCCCCTCTACCCTGCCGATTGCTGGCAGATTGGGCGGCTAAATTCTTGGAATCTGGAATATAAAACTCACGATCAAGAATGGAATAGCGCGCTGAATATTCATTGACACTCGCCATGCGGTGGCGAATCCACTGCCGAGCAATAAAAATTGGCAGCTTAATATGAAATTTTATTTCACACATCTCAAACGGCGTGGTGTGGCGATGGCGCATCAAGTAACGGATCAAACCCTCATCTTCACTGACCCGCCTTGTGCCATTTCCATATGAGACACGCGCAGCCTGAACAATTGCGCTATCATCCCCCATATAATCAATGACACGAATGAATCCGTGATCCAATACGGGGTGCTCTACATACAGAATTTTTTCTAAAGACGGAACAGTAACTCTACCAGTTTCATACATGATCGTTTGGCTCCTCTCGGCATAGAGAACTCATAGCCGCTTTTCTGTCATTGGGGAAGCGTAAAAATGCCCCCTGAGCCTGTGCCGGTGTAATTGCAAATGGCAGAAAATCGTCAACATTCCCGCCCTTGTAGTAGTAATTCCATAGCATGCCTTGATCCTTGCCTGAAAACTCATCTAATATAATATGCCGATCACAACGACCCGGACGAATAAGGGCTTTGTCAATCTTTTCTGGATAGTTTGTGGTTAGCACAAAAATTGCTCCAGTTGGAGTGTAGGCTCCGTCCAAAACATTTAATAAGGCAGTCATCGATACCCCAGTCCCAGAGCGAGGCTTGATCTCTTCCTCTCTGGTATTTGCCGCTTGACAGCAATCAATATCCTCAATGACAATAATTGAGTTCTTTTGAGCGTTCAATACAGTCTCAATAAAAGATTCATCGGACGAGACTGATTCCAGATTAATAACATAAAGATTTAATGATAGTTGCCAAGCAGCTACTACACCAAAACTTGTTTTTCCGGTTCCGGGAGGACCACTGAGCAAATATCCACGATGATAGGGAATCCCCATCTCCATATACCAGTCTTTTGAATCAATGAACTTCTTTATATCTCCAATAATTTCTTCAAACAATCCATCCTTCATAATAATTCTTCTCTTTTCATACTCGGCAATCTTGGCCTTCTTTGTCCAATAACCATTCTTTTGCACATAAATAAACTTATCGTCCTGTTTGGAACTATTAATGATATCACGAACTATTGACTTAAAATAAGAATTTGTAAAAGCTAATGTAGAGATTGAAATAGAATCAATAACTAACGGTTTGCCATCATACTCTCCGTTCGTTTTTTCTCGTTTTCTATATGCCTTTAACATCCTAAACCCATCCATAAAATAAAATGTTCCTGTTGAATGGGAAATATAATCACCATCTTCATAGTTCTGAGACGGAAGAATTTGTAGAGATTTATTGAATTTCTTAGACAGCCTACTTGAAACCCAGCGATCAAATTCCTCAAAGCTATCAGCAGTGCTATCAACGGTTATGCTTGACACAAATAATTTCTCTAACAGACTCCAAGCGCGGGCAGGAATTGATCTCAACTCATAAAATATAGCACCTCCTATTGCGGTCAACCCAATCCCAGAGGACACTGGATTATGGAAGGCTGCGTGGGCATATTCCAGAATATTGTTTATATAGTTTATCAATTTTTAACTCTCACTATCTATACGCCGGTTAAACAGCAGCGATAAATTCATCGCCAATTTGCCGGGAAAAAAAACTTTATTGTCGATTTCCTCATATGTAGCAAAAATTATATACTCTCGTTTTCGCATGAAAGGGAAGTTTGCTTAATGTTCTACATCCACTAATGTCAAGCCTACTCTTAACAAACAGGCTATTTAATGCAGCAAATTCCTCTAAAGTAGAGGTTTGCCCATTAATATCAACTGTTGTGATCAATTCTCCATTTTGGGAATCAAAAACTATGTCATAGCCGTACATTATTTCCCACCCATCCCGCCTATAACAAAATTTTCCTCTATATAAGCCTCTCTTGTGGATTTAGGCTTGAGGCATACATCCCAAAAGTCACATTTTCGGCCAAAATCCATGCAAGCTGTTTGACTAGGCAAATCTAAATTACCATTCTTAATTATCTCAATCAATTCCTTAAGTTGAGAATCAGTCTCCGAATAGTCTTCTTCAGTAAAACAACGAATAGCAGAGGAAAAGTTTGTGCTTTTTTCCAGAACCATAATGAAATCTAAGTAAACACCACGGTAATTAGGAACTTTGTTCTTTCTGGCCGCCCAATCATAAAGCTTAATCTGGAAAGAATTGAGATAATGATCTTTTATCTTGCTGGATTGATACGAAGAACTAGTTTTCCTTTCTAGCAAATAAATACCATCAAAGTATTCTATAAATCCATCAAATGTTCCAGTAACCCTCACCCCATCGACCTCTAGTTCCCATTCTTCCTCATTGGCAATAACGTCCAATTCTGAGTTGGACTCTACATACCAAACAAAGCTCCGAACCAAGGATCTCCAATTCAATATCTTGTGATTATTGGACAAAGGATATTTAACAATATCCCTGAGAGAATCAGCTATCGCTTGTTTTTTATCGGCACCACGTCTCATCGCTCCGTCATAAAGCTCCAATACCTTATGAAAGGCGCTCCCAAATAGAAGGGCCGGAGATTCTTCTTCTTTCTTTGGTGAAAGCCGCTCTACATACTTATAGTTAAAGCGACGACGACACCGCATTAATTCCTGGAGAGTGGTGGCACTAACTCGCATTGCCTTCCCCCTTAAGAAAAGTGATTTTTAGTAGTGTTGGTAAGATAGTAAAGTCTATCTTTCATACACTTTTCTACATATGTCATGAGTTGTTCATCGCTTAAGCCCTCATCATTCATTTTCATAAAGGCGAGCTCTACAGCCTTCTCGGCCAATTCTTCAATTTCTTTTGAGGTCATTCGGAACCTCCCACTCAATTGCCATAGCAATGGCAAGCTCTGGAGTTAGCTTAGGAGCTAGATTTTCCCCAGATAGCTTAATTTCATAATTTTCGCCCTTGGCAATACTCCGGTAAGATGGCAAATCGCGACTTCCAAGCTGATCATGAAAACACTCGTAAGCCTCATATTCCGACAGACCTCTATTTGACATATATCTGAATAGGCCGGGACGATAAACAAGATGGTTTAAGACGGCATCAAAGTGATCTAAGCAAATTGGGAATATAACTTTCTCTGAATTAACTGCCGGATTTTCCCGCCTCCACCGCACTACATAATCAGAAAAATCATCCCCAAGCCTAATAATCATGTAATTTGAGAGTGTGTTTGTGACCATACACTCGAAATGCCAGCCCCACATACCCTCATTGTCCATGGGCTCGCCATTATTCACCCGAATAGTAGATAAAAAAATGAAGTCATTATCTGTTAATTTATGCTCCTTTAGCTTTGCCTCAAAAGCCTCAGGATGTTTTTTGGCGTTCTTCCAATACATCGTATTGCTCCGTTTATTAAAAATCATTGGAGAATGATACTGATGTATTACTCGTTTGTCAAGCGGAAACTGAGGCACTCCCCTATAGCCACATTAATATCACTAAGCCATTAGCACCTGCACCACCATTGCCTCCATATCCATATGCTCCGCTAGAGCCGCCTCCGCCAGGAAAAGTCCCAGGCAAACCATTCTGCGCCGAAGTGGTGCCATGTCCATTTACATTTTGGCCGCCCATAGGAGATCCCCATCCGGTATCTGGAACATATAGAGATCCATAAATGTATCCAGTTTGTTGATAATATCCATATAAAATCAATCCATTGCTAACCCCCGACAGGCTTGCCAGCCCCCCGGATCCAGCGGCCCCACCATTAGCTACGATACTAGCAACGCTTCCCCACACCACAGAGCTTGTTCCTTCGGGACCGCCCACTGTAACACTGAGAGATCCAAACGGGCTAACGCTGATTATCCCTTCTGCATATCCACCAGAACCGCCCCCTTGAGTATTGGAACCAGTGCCTCCACCACCCCAAACTCTACACCAGACATTACTAACCCCAGCGGGAACAGAATATGAATAATTGCCAGGCGTGCCATTTGCAATCAAAGGAATTGAGCTTTTGGCAAGAGAACTGGAGACAGAAATTACAACCCAAGAACCGCCATTGCTGACAAGAATGCAACTTTGCATAGCATACATCGTAAAGCTTGTCGTGCCATTCAATTGGCCTCCGCCAGCAAAAGACCCAGATGGAGTTTCAATGACAACGTCGTTGGCAAAAGCAGACAATACAAGCGTCATGTTCTGTTGAGCGGAGGGAGGCGGAAGAGTTATAGTTACAGAACTACCTATTGAAATCACGTAACCGTTATAGGCAGTATTGAGTGTTGTTGAAGAATAAATGGTTATTGAGTTATTTAAGAAAACTCCAAGGTTTTGTATAGCAGACAAAGCATTCGTGGCCCCCGTTCCCCCATTAGCTACTGAAACTGGGGCGGAAATTCCTATTGTCTGATTGGGAAAACTGCCTGATACATACAAGTTATTCCCAGCGATCAATGATGGATTTGATGTTCCTGTACCACCGTTAGATATACTAACCGGAGTAGAGAGTGCATATTGCTGATTAGGGAAACTGCCACTAACAGTTAGGCCATTACCGGCAGTCAAAGAGGGCGTAGAGGTTCCAGTTCCACCAGCGGCGATGGGCAGCGGAAATGTCAATTGATTCATGGCGGCAAACGTACCGCCAAAAATCATCCAAGCAGATCCATTAGAGACCAATAACAGCGTATCATTAGCCCCTAATGTCATTGACGAGGAGGAGCCAGTAGATGAATAAAGTCCAACAAAATTCCCAGAAACCGTCCCAGCCCCCTCGAACCCGAAAACCTCTCCTATGTTATTCGGCTGGGGCAATGTAACAGTCAATCCAGACCCGACAAAAGAATAAACTCCAGGCTCGGTTACAGCCTGAGAAGAAGTGATGGGAATAATATTAAGCTGAGGAATTAGGGCAGAAACTATTGCTGATTCAGTATTGATTGAAATAGTCGTAGCTACCGAACTTAGGCTTCCAACACCCAAAACAAAACTATTTATATTGTCTGGAGCAGTATTACTCGCGGAAAAAGCAATTTGATATTGCTGATTTGCATAGCCAGTATAGGCACTTGCCGCTGGAGAATAACTTGAATCTCCAGGAGGTGGCGGAACTACAACAAAAGGATCAATATTTACTACATTCAAACTTCCGACCAAATATACTTCTACAGTTCCAGTAGTAGGCACTAAACTACTAAAGTTCACAGTATATTGAGTTTGGCTATTGACCACACCAAGACCGCTCTCGCTTCTGAGAGCAAAGCCAGGATTTGCGGTAATTGTGACATTTAGCCCACTATATTGCAGGCTAATATCATCCATGTTAATAAAACCATAACTAAAATACTGATTAAAAAATTCAGAAATGGCACTGTAAATAGTGCCAATACTCGAATTCAGACTTGAAGAACTTAGATATTGCTGCTGATTAAATAAAGGAACTCGCATAATGTCATATTATCATATCCTTCTTTATCTTCTAAGAAGAGAGGAGAGGGTCCGTTAATAGATTTACGGGGAAAGATGCTGTAGAGTTAATGTAATAATCAGAAATACTTAATGGAAGCGAAACTGTAGATGTGTTTAGATAATAGGCATCATTTTCAAGTCCGCTAACAAAGAATGTCGTATCTATGTTTTTCTCCCCAATCAATTGATATAACGAAAATGGTACGCCGACTGGCCGAACTTTTGCTAGGTTGTCTTGAAAAAGGCTGATTTGAGTAGGAGTGGCATTGGCCGGCAAAATTATCTTATACCCTAATACTCCAGGCTGATCTGTGACAGTTATGGTCTGACCAAAAATTGTTTGTCCTAATGTCGCAATACCGAATAATGTCCCAACAGATGTCTGAAGAGTGGATAAGATACGCTGACGATAAAAACTATCTGATTCGTTGGGGTTTCGGGGGATACCGAATAATCCACCCCAAAGTGATAGCCAACCATAATTTGCAGTATTAATGTTTATTTGATTTGAAAGGCCAAGAACCCCATCCACAAAAGGCTGGAATGATATTACTTCCCCTTGTAATATACTATTCTCAGCCTGGAATAGAGGCGGGAGAGAGCTAAATACATGTTCGGTCAGATTCATCCACACATTTTACCACGCCCCCCTACCGGGGCAAGGGGGCGTGGTAAAATGTGTGGATGAAATTTCTGGAAAGCGTATCACTGTCTGATACAAATCACATTCTCTGTCAAGAATAATAAAACTGATACACTACCCATTTATATTCCCCATTATATGGGGCAGGCCCCACTTTCGCACTTGAGATGCTCCAAGTCAATATCTTCCTTGCACTTCTTAATATTCTTCACAAGAAGTTGATAGGTCTCGTGGTCAACAATCTCCTCAGGCAAATACTCATAGCCGGTCTCGTGCTCAGCGCTAAACGGCAGGATAGAGCAACACCGAACAGTTGGCTGATTTGCAATGACAGTCTTGGTGAACTCCTCAATGCCGACTTTCCCTGTATCAATCTTGAGTGTGTAGGACACTTGGCCGCCTCTCTCTCCCAACCAATGCTTTTCTAGCAAACGAATCCATTGATATTGCTGCTCAGGAGTGGCCTCGGTCGCAGTTACAATTCTATCAATCGGCATAATCTGGGTGATATAGGGGGAAGTTGGGAACCCCACGATCTTGACACCTGGGAATGTCTTCAGGCTACGAACTGGATATCCATGCTTTTCATACATTTCAATCTCAGTAGAGTCTTCGCGGAATTGAACCCAGCGAATATAGAAGAGCTTAGCTGGCAGATGAGCCCCTTCTGATAGCCCAAAAAGCTTGCTTGTAGAGCCTGCCGGCTTAATTGTTGTGACGGTGGTTGGAGTCCGCATACCAACCATCTCGGAATATCTATCGGCCTCTCGATAGGCCGCATTACGCCACATTCGTAGAGTATCCCAGAATGGCTTGCTCTTCTCCTCATCAATCAAATCATAGAAGTCATAGCCAAACCGACGCCACGCATACTCATGAATGCCAGTGAGGCTGACTCCAATCCGATTGGTGCGATCAACCTCCTTCTTATAGACAGTATCCATCCTGTTCACTCGGATTAGAAACCGCGCCATGGCCTTGACCGCTTCAAGATTTTCATGGTCGGTGCCAAAAACAGGGGCGACATCACCGATTACACAGAGACCGCCCATGACATGGAGGGGGATTTCGCCGCAATTGGAAACCTTAATCCCATTGGCAATATAGGCGTTCTTGCCGGGAACAGAGGCATCATAGACGCGCCGAGACCCATAATACTTAAGACTTTTGAACCGAGACGTGGTGCCGTCAAAAAGAATTACCTCATCTTCGGGAACAAGGAGCCCGGCCTCAACCTTGGCTTCCCCGTCTTGCCTCTTCACAAAGACCTTGTGATCTTTAGTTAGCCGCAGGGATTGCCCCCCTTCAAGCTCCAAGGTATAAACATCCTTAATACCAGTAATGTGGAAAGATGTCCCCCTATGCAATTCATTGTCAACCCAAAAATGGACCGGGGGGGAGGGGAAGCTAATTTTCTGCACTTCCTGATAACCATCGTCAGTCAGGATCTGAGTTTCGCCCACCACGCAAGGGTTTGTCGTCGTAGGAAATCTCATATGCTCAGAACACATTCCAATATCCCAAATCAAATCCTCATGAAGTTGAGAGGGCTGAAACCGCGCAGAACCAACACTATAGTCTTTCTTATACTTGTATGTTTTGTATTTTGTATCATGGAGCAAATCTCCATTGATAAATCCTGGCTCTCCATTTCTGAAAAGCGAGGCAATGGCCTCTTTTAGGATTTTAGGCTTTTTCTCCCAAAACTCCCTATCAACCATTACGGAATTGTTACTAGACCACAACCCGCAGTCCGTCTTAATTTTGATAAATTCCTCAATATCTGGGTCGCGCCAAGATTTTGTGGACATTCTTGCGGAATTATGGACTAGTATCTTATTTGCGAAAAACACATGGTCCGGTGAGACTTCAAGATCATAAGTCTCAACAAGTGTATTTGTATCACGAATGGATTTTACTTTATCCAAAACATGCTTTGTCTTAATAATTAGATCCCTAGTGTTCATGACAAAAATCGTATCGCCAACCTGAAGCTTATCCATGGTCTTGAAATTCATGTTCCCATAGCCATCATCCACCGCGATCCGGTGATTGGCTGTGGCAAGCAGAGAGAGCCCGCTATCAGTCTCTAGCTCCCAGACATTCTGGACGCCTTGGGTGAACTTGGCCGTAACTTTTCTTCCTTGCCAAAGCTCGTCTCCGACGACAATCTGCTCAATAGGGAGCGATACACCGCTTTTTAGTCGGACCAATGTGCCTTTAGCTAGGCATCGGCGCGCCCCTCCAACTTGGACTTCGACAGCCACAAAATGGTCAACGAACATAGCCTGCTTCCAGAGCGGCATAGGTTCGCCATTAATGACATTATCAATAATGTTGGCAAAGGCATTTCTGAGCGAGTCTGGTCCGCTTGCCACCCCATGGGTAATGCCGTGGATAGGCTCTCCCTTGGCCCGAATAAGGGAGAAGTCAAACAGAATGGGTGAAGTATCCTGAACATAAGCCTTGGTCTCAAGGCGCTCTAGAGCCTTAGCCCAGCCCTCCCTAGTATCTGGGATAATGAAATGCTCGCAGTCTTCTACATACTCTCCAAATCCACCGTCCTTGTGATCCTGAGAGCAATACAGATGGATTGGTGTGCTCCTGAGAGACTGCCAATCTACAACCATTATGTCATCGTCGTATGAGCGGCCTACTCCACTCCCAGAAAGAAGATGCAAAAAGAGAAGGGTGGAGGTTGGGGCGGTAGAACAATTTGAGAACAATTCTCCGGCCCGACCAAGTTGGTTCTCGTCCCCATTTTGCAGATGCCGACCTGCTGTCAGCATGACCCCCTTAGCAATCAAATCCTCGATAAGCCAGGGCTTATCTTCAGGGCCAAGGGCACAGTTTCCCTTAGCTACCCTAAAGGCCACATCCCCCCAATTTTCCATATCTCGTAGGAATGTCCGCTTTGCTACAGCCTCTCCCAAGCCAGGAAACAAATCTCTTGTGCTCATTAATATAGCCTCTGTTGTGTTGAAACCATCGGACTTACTACAATACCTTGTAGGGCGCCTTCACTGCAAGAGCAAAAAGCCCATATAAAACTAATTTAACTCAGATACTGACAACGAACTTCTCAATTTATTCAGGAATACATTCTTACGATCATGGTTAAACTGTTCGACAAACTCAATAACTCGATTTGAACAGAATATGCGCTCCCTTGATGATATTTTTGCAATATCATCAAACAGTTTATCAGAATATTGCAAAAATGCATTACATGCTGCCAGCCTTAAAATCCTTCTGGTTTTTTCATAAATCCCTGATGTATCAAA
>JAEHJW020007288.1_pt1 | contig 23723 bp, 27 predicted proteins | sample 9271431 | NCBI WGS metagenome assembly JAEHJW02 | reverse complement strand
CTGCAATCGTGTTTGTGCTTGTCGTGTGGATCATGATCGAACGCGCACTCAAATGAAAGGAGACTGAATCATGAATAAAATCAAAATCGCCAGAGACGCCATCCTTGACGATCTGGCAAAGCGCCGCCTGACAATGAAAGGAACTCACAATGAACCAACCGACACACGAAACTGAAACGCGGGGAGCCTTTGCTTACAACGATTTGTTAGAGCACAAGACCAAACGCTCACTAAAAGTCTTGGTGGCCTGCGAATACTCTGGAATCGTCCGCGATGCTTTTGCCGCACGCGGTCACGATGCCTGGTCTTGTGATTTGCTGCCAACCGAACGCGATGGATTCGGTGTCAAACATTATAAGGGCGACGTGACAAATCATCTGCGCGAAGGCTGGGACATGCTCATAGCGCACCCACCATGCACCTACCTTTCATCGTCTGGAATGCACTGGACTACTCGCGGACTGCGAGATCCAAAGCTGACGGAGGACGCTCTGGATTTTGTGAGGCTGCTGCTCGGCGCAAATGTCCATCACATCTGCCTCGAAAATCCGGTGGGGTGCATCTCAACCCGAATCCGTAAGCCAGATCAAATAATACAGCCCTACCAATTCGGAGAAGATGCGAGCAAGGCTACGTGCCTTTGGCTAAAAAACCTCCCATTGCTGACGGCAACCCAATTTGTGCTGCCACGGCAGGTCTGCGAGTGTGGTGAAATCTACATCGCGCAATATGCAAACATATCGGGATGTCCATACTGCGGGAGGCCGGTAAAAAAATCCAAATCTCGCTGGGCGAACCAAACAAACAGTGGACAGAATAAGCTCGCACCGTCTGAGACTCGCGGCCTAGACCGAGCAAAAACCTACGTCGGAATAGCTGAGGCTATGGCCGACCAGTGGACGCTCGCCTTGTGCTCTAACGTGGACTTGAGAGGCGGCGAACCAAAAACCAAAAACAACCAATGAACTCAAACGAAAAATCAATCAGCGTGAATGAGCCGTTCTCTCCAAGGACGTGTTCAGCCACCCCTTTCCTAGATACGCTCCGGAAAGCAAAAAATATGCACTCAGATGCTGATGATCTTCTAGCAAAGACCCTGCGTGAAAGGGGCTGGGAGCATACGAGCGCAACTCCAGGATGTATCTGGCAATGGGTCAAGAAGCTGCCAAATGGTATGACCGCGATGGTGAACATGGATCGAGCAATAGACATCGAAGTCGAGCTATGCGGTGAACACTACGAAGACTTGGGTGGCTGAACAAGCATTAGACTCAAACCCGTTCATATATTATGAAAATGACACTCGAAGAAATGAAACTCGCTGTATGCGAGAAGTTGCCGGAGTTGATCGAAATTCATGCTTACCATCATGGAAACGTAGCAATCTGGAAACATTGAATGAACCATCTAAAAATATGAGCAACGAAACAATCGAATCCCACATGCACCAAATGGTGCTCTACTATTCACTCGGCCTGTTCGCAGTCTTTGAGCAGGTTGGAGAACAAGAGGCGGCAAAGATGGCAGAGGCGGCTTCCAATTTTGCATCGGAATGCCCGTTGCACAACCTCGCCGGATCGGACAAAAGGTTTACGATTCCCCACATCGGAGAATGCACAGCCGGAAAAACACTGGCATTGATACCTGCATTCATTGTCTGGAAGGCTTCCATTCTGAAAATGGAATATATGCCGGAAAACAAATTGATCGAGGCGGCGTCAACTGCGCTTGAGCTTTACCATCTCGACAAGGAAAGAAAGGAGGCAAAAGATGGCGTCAAAAACAATCCATGAAGGACTTCCGTCCTACAAATTTAAAACTGAATACATGCGCGAACTGCGCAAGCGAAAGGATCTACTCAAGCCGCTTGTGATTCACTGCCAGAAGACACGCGGCGCAAAGTCCGAAGTGTTGCGCATGATGATCGAGCAAGGTGTGCAGGCGAACTGGATGCAAGTCAGTGAATGGCTTCATCCGAAGCGCGAGAAACGGCGCATCCCATTCGGCGACCGCAGAGAGGCGTTGCTTCACATCATGCAGTCGATGACCGGCAGTAACACCTTGACTAAAAACTGAAAAAAGCGCATAAAACCATTGAGAATTTACGTTGTGCAGAGTAGAGCAGCCCGGAAGCTCGTCAGGCTCATAACTTGAAGGTCGCAGGTTCGAATCCTGCCTCTGCTCCCAAATAAGATGCCACTCAGTTTAGGATTGCAAAATGCGACAAACGATTGAAAAATCAATTTGCTTAATCAAATTATGCAAACGCAAAATTCAGGATCATCTGAAAGCGCAATCCCGAACGGAGGTGAAAAAGCATGTTACACGTGACACTCAACGGTGGTGGCGGCGGAAAGGGCGGCGGAAAGGGCGGCGGCAAAGCGAAAGCCAAGCGGAAACGCTAGTCATCTTTTCAACCCCACACACGCCATCAACCCTTGGAGGGGTGGTGGCGTTTTTCGTTCCCAAAATTCCACTTTATGAAACCCCTGAAGATAGCAATCAAATCGAAGTTTGCATTTCCTCTGACGCTTGAGGCTTGCAAGATCGTTGAACAAACCAGCCAACGCCCTTATCCAAAAGAGATCGGCGCTGCAAAGCTGTTTCAGGGTGCGATCAAAGTCTCGTCCAGCACTCTAAGGCTTGATGCGCCGAAGCTCACTGGCGACAACCTTAAGCTCGACATTCAGAAGGGTAAGAAAACCTGCTTGGCATTTTCGGGTGGAAAGGACTGCGTTGCGGCGGCGATTCTTTTGATGGAAGAGGGGATCATGCCCGAACTCTACTTCATCGACGGAGTGAACAGGTCTTACTCAGATGAGAAAGCAGCCGCACAGGAGTGCGCAAAGACTCTCGGTCTCAACTTGAACATTCTTGAGGTGAAAATTTCCGGCAAGTCAGTCGATAAGGAAAACCCGTTCAAGAATATAATCATCCTGTGCATGATGATGGAGCACGCTTCACAAACCGGCGGAGTCCTGGAGCTGGCAATGGGCAACCACACCGGAGACAGTGCCGAGACCATTGACAACGCATCTATTGGGGACACGCATGAATTCATCTATGCTTTTTCTGAACAGATCGAAAAGCTCTACGGCGTGAAGGTCAGCGATCCTTTGCTTGATTCAAGCATGGAAGCTTGGTCGATCATTCAAAAATCAAAGCCAGAGATGATCGACATGGTTTCGAGCTGCATCATTCCGCCATACCGCCGAGTCCGGCTCACAAAAATATCCCAGTCGAAATTCAAGTCACCGATGGGGAATAATTCCTGTGGATCTTGTTACAAGTGCAGCGACAAATACCTCACTCTACTTTCTCTCGGTCATTACGAAGGCGGATCTTACGCCGTAAAGGCGGCAGATGTTCTCGCAAAGTTTGAGAGTCGGAGGGCGGGCGAGCAATACACCCGAAAGCGCGCAATCGAAGAGTGGTATTCAACAGAGATTCAAAAGATCGGCGGGGACTACTCCATCATTGAAAAGTTCGCCTTGCAGCAAAACAAAAAACAGCCAAGATCCGCCATTACAATGTCCGAGCTGAAGCCGATTCAATCACCGCTCGAATGGCGAACAGAAAAACGGAAGGTCCGCGATCTTGTTCCTCACTCTGAAAACCCAAGAACGCTGAACGCCCGCCAGAAGGACGTGCTGGCAGAAAGCCTTAAGCGATTCAATCTCGTTGAAATACCGGCGATCAACTCAAACAATCGCATTCTGGCTGGCCACCAACGCTTGATGGTCATGCAGGCATTGGGGCGCGGCGACGAAATGGTGGATGTGCGTGTCCCCAACCGGCTGCTTGATGCAGATGAGGAAAAGGAGTATCTGATTCGCAGCAATCAGAACACTGGCGACTGGGATTATGACATGCTCCTCAAGCGATTCGATCCATCGGATTTGATGGCTTGGGGATTTGATGAGAAAGAGATTTTTTTCGACAAGGATGAAAAATCATCCATCAAGCCAGAACGCGAACGCGAGCTGATATTCAACCGCAACACGATCCTTTCGGAGGCATTCAAATATTTCCGTAAGGAGGGATTCCCATACACCAAACTTACGGTTCACGAAATGATGCAGGAGATAAACGATCTTGCCGGAATACCCGTTGAAGAGCTTTTGAATTCACGCACCGCAATGGACGTTGCCGACGTATTCCAGCCGCACCGATTCGCCGCTGCCGTTGATGGTATGCGCAATCCACTAGAATCATTCAAGCGAGACGATTTGCTCACGCTTGCATTGCGAATGGAATACGAGAAAAACCTTTCGCTCGGATTATCTCTCTCGTGCATAAACATTGTGCGGGCGACGCAGGCTTGCGCAAACTTCCGCCCAGCCTTTGCGCGATACCTGATAGAATCTTACGGTCAGGGCGCCGAAGACGTGGTGCTCGACACTTCCACCGGCTACGGAGGCCGCTTGGTTGGCTTCATCGCATCAAAGCGCAGCCATTACATCGGGATAGATCCAAACACGCAAACTTACCACGGAAACCTTTCACTGCTAAATGCGCTTGGCCTATCCGCCAAGGCAACCCTCATCAATCTTCCAGCAGAAGACGTGAAGCCCTCAGAAATAAAGAAGCGTGCTCACGTCGCCGTCACTTCCCCACCATACTTCCGCAAAGAGCATTACTCGGAAGACAACACCCAAAGCTGGAAACGATATGACACCGCCGAGAAATGGCAGGCAGGATTCCTTGAACCCATGTTCAAATTGCAGCACAAAATCCTGCACGGTGGATGCCTCTCCGTGGTCAACATCGCAGACATCAACATCAAAAAGAAAAAGGTGCCGCTCGTTGACATGGCAGTTGAAGCAGGAAAAAAGGCAGGCTTCAAACTCAAAGGCATAAACAAATATCGCATCGGCTCCCGCGTGGGGACAATCGGCGAAGATGGCGAACAAATGCCAGCCGAAGAACCCGTTTTAGTGTTTGAGAAATAGAAACCAAAACAAGAAAGGAAATCGTATGAATAAAAAAAGCTGGGTGGTGCAAGACCCGACAGAAGGCGTTTGCCCGGTATTTGAATCTCTAAAGGATGTGCTGGCCGAAGCCGACAGAAGGTTCTATTGTGTGAAGACGGAAGATCCGAAGGTGTCACACACCCCGCTCGAAACTCCGCCACAAGCAGAAGAACCCTCATCGTAATCGAAAAGAATCCAGATGAATCCTGTATCTAAAAAAGTCCCAAGAAAGCGGCGAGTCGTCGCAAAGCCACCAAGGAACGTCTCCGGCCAAACCAATGAGCAGAATGTCCGGCCAAACCAGAGGCATCCCTTTGCCAAATGCACCTTCGATGAGACGGAAGAAAGAATCAACTTTGTCGCAAGATTGATCGGTGTCAAACGCGCCACAAAAGGCGAGATTCATGAACAGTGCTTCCTGCAATATCGTGTCAGTTGGCGTCAGGCAGACAGATATATGGCTCGTGCTAAATTGCGCCTGCTCGAATGGAGCCGCAAGACACGCGAAGATGCCACCGCTGAAGCCGTCGCGTTTAATGAGTCGATTCTGCGCTCTGCATCAAGCTCGACCCGCGAGAAACAAGACGCCCAACGCGAGCTTAACGAGATCTTCGGCATCTACTCGCCAAAGAACTTCCGCGTGGGCGATCCTAACGGAAAGCCCATCGAGCCGGTCATAGCGCCGTCAGTAACCTTTGTTCTTCCCGACAATGGACGGAACAAGTAAAGAGGTCCGCTTTGAGCCGCAACCAAAGCAGATGATTGCATTAAGCAGTCCTGCCGACATTGTGATTTATGGCGGCGCTCGTGGTGGTGGGAAGTCTTACGCCCTCGCCCTGTGTCCGCTTCGCCACATTCAGCACCAAAACTTTTCGTGTGTGTTGTTTCGCAGAACATATCCCGAAGTCGTGCAGGAAGGAGGACTCTGGGACACAACCGAAAAGATATATCCGTTCGCAGGCGCAACCGGAAGCGTAGGAAAAATGGAATGGCGCTTCCCGTCAGGCGCGTGCGTCCGAATGAGTCACATGGCAAATCCGATGGACTGGCAGGGCTGGCTCGGTTCTCAGATTCCGTTCATGGGATTTGACCAGCTCGAAACATTCACAGAGAAACAATTTTGGTCGATGCTCGCCTGTTCGCGTGATCCGAATGGAATACTCAACCCGTATGTCTGGGCGACGTGCAATCCGGAGCCGGACACCTGGCTGTCACGATTCATTCAATGGTGGTGGGACGAAGACACCGGCTATCCGATTGAAGAGCGCAGCGGGAAAATGCGCTGGTTCGTCCGTATCAGTGACACTCTCTATTGGTCGGATGACCGACAGGAGCTTGTGGATGAGTTTCCAGAGATACCGCCAAAGTCAGTCTGCTTTGTGGCCTCGTTCGTTGATGACAATCAGGCGCTCGTGAAGGCGGACCCTTCCTACAAGGCAAACTTGCTTGCGCAGGGCATCGTTGAAAAAGAGCGATGGCTAAAAGGTAACTGGAAGATCAAGGCCACTGCCGGAACAATCTTCAATCGCGCTTGGTTCTCCGGAAAGGTTCTCTCAGAGATGCCAACCGAGTTCATCGGCGATTCAATCCGCTTCTGGGATATGGCCGCAACACCTGCCAGTGAGAAAAAAGATCCAGACTGGACTGCCGGTGTCAAAATCGTCCGCTGGGGGATGAATAAATTCATCATCACCGATGTGCGGCGATTCCGTAAGACACCTTACGAGAATGAACAGGAGATCGAGCTTGCCGCCAGCATCGACGGGATCGAGTGTGCCGTGCGAATGGAAGAGGAAGGCGGATCATCCGGCATATCCCTTGTGAGCCATTACATGCGAAACGTGATGATGGGTTACAATTTCGCAGGCGTGAAGTCGCAGAAGAAAAAGATCATTCGCTGGGCTCCACTCTCGAAAGCCATTCAGGCCGGATGCGTGTTCTTGCTCAAGGGCGATTGGAACACGGCTTTCATTGACGAGCTTGACGCATGTCGTGGCGAGGACGAAAAGAACGATCAAGCCGATGCCGCATCAGGTGCCTTCAACGAGCTGAACGCATCTGGTGGAACAGCCGAGGCAATAGATCATCGCGGCGAAGGATTTGACCGGACAAAACAAGTGCGATTCAATCGCAAGAGAATCCTATGAACGAGCAATGCGCGAAATGCGGCGGAGCCTGTTGCAAGGTGCTCATCATTCCGGCACGCGACCATGCGGAGCGCGAATGGATTGAAGGGCGCGCCATCATGATGACCGACAGCCAAGCAGTGATTGAAAGCCGGTGCCGCCATCTCAGCGAAGACGGGCGCTGTCTCGTGCAGGACAACAAGCCGCTCTATTGCAAGCTTGCTGAGGTCAATGACGCCATCTGTAAACTGTGCATGGTGGCCAAGGGAAACGCATTGACAAAAAGCCCTGATTCGGCGAAAACAAGCTAGAAATGGACCAGATAGCTTCACCTAAAACGGATCGTGTCCCGAATCCCACCGGCGTCACGAAGGCGGACATGAATCAGAACGCCGCGCCCTCTGTGAAAGGGATGTCAACCGTTACGGCTGGAAAGCCTGACATTGTGCCAGATCCGGCGATGGAGCGTCTAGGCACGCCAACGATTCAGCAGACGCAGCAGGATCAATCCATCATCTCGGCAGCGGCGGTTTACCTCTATCGGCAGGCGCGGTTCAATCCGATCTCGAATCTCAATCCAGAATCACTGACCTACCAGCTCACGGAGTGGAGCGTTGGCACCATGCGCCGATTTGCCCTGACGATGGACGCAGTTGAGAATCGTGACGGCTTGATAAAGACCGTCAGCGGGAAGCTGAAACAATCCCTGTCGCGTAATACGTTTGAAATCGTGCCGGTTGACGGAGCGGACCCTGACGAGGTAGATGCTCAAACGAAAGTGCTCAAGGATTTTTATTCAAACGTCAAATGCACGAACTCGGTTGACCGGAACATTCGCGGCGGGTTCTCAACGCTCGTGCATCAAATGATGGACGCCGCTTTAAAGCGATACGCCGTGCATGAAATCATCTGGCGACCAAACGCGGACGGGACGCTCTCCGCCACCTTCTCGTTTGTGCCGCTCTGGTTCTTTGAGAATCGCACCGGCTCACTGCGCTTCTGCGGCAACTTCGCTTGGGACGGAATTCCACTCAAGGAAGGAAACTGGATGGTCACATGCGGCGACGGTTTGATGGAAGCTGCAGTTGTCGCCTACATTTACAAGGTGACAGCCGTTCGCGACTGGATGATCTATAACGAGCGATGCGGTATGCCGGGCGTTGTCGGCAAGACAACCTTCGGCAAAGGCAGCGATGGGTGGAATGCCATCAGGGATGCCGTTGCTGCCGTCTCAACGGACTTTTCCGCCGTGATTGGCGCAACCGACGATATTGACAAGGTGGAGTTCGGCACAACCGGCCAGCTTCCATATCCGCCGCTCGTCGAATACATGGACAAGATCATTTCCGCCCTGTTTCGTGGCGCGGATCTTTCCACACTCTCGGCAGGCGGCTCTTCTCAGCAATCCGGTCAAGGCGCAAGCTTGCAGGCGGACGAGACCGATTTGATCGAGCAATACTATGCGCAGGTCATCAGCGAGACGTTCAACAACTACGTTGACCTCTACGTGCTGCGCTGGCATTTCGGCGACGATGTTAAACCAGCGGCATATTGCAAGCTGAACCTGCCGAAACCGATTGACACGAAATCCGAGATGGAGGTTGATACCGCGCTCACCGGAATGGGCATCCACCAATCAAAGACGGCGCTTTGCGAACGCTACGGGCGAACCGAAGCAACGCCGGAACAAATCGCCGAGGGCGATGTTGTCACGCAGGCAACGCCATTAACGCAACAGGGCGACTTGCTGACGGCTCCAAAGAGCATGAGTGTCGGATTGATGGGGAAAGGCACTCCCGAAGCGCCCAGCGGCACGCTGAACGGCACAGCGAGGCCGGCCAATCATCTTCCGCCAGGGCGAACCGAGCATCTTCAGCAATTCAGGGACAATCACGCCGAAATGATCCCGCAGCATGTTGAAACAGGAAATCGGTTGAAAGCCTTCAGGGATTCGCAACCGGCACGAGCACGGCTGGCCATGTTCCATCAAGCCAAGCGCAACTTCGCCGATCATGCCAAGCTGCTTTCCGCGCAGGCTACCAATGAATTGAAGCCGCTCGTCAATCGGGTGCAGACGATTGTCGAGATGTCAAACGACGAGCACTACTTTGCCGCCGTCAAGGCGCTGCGCCACGATCTTGCGGATCTGGTCGCCAAGGGAGCGCGGAAGAAAGAGAACGCGCCGCTCATCCTCACGGTAAACGAAATCATCCATCACCCAGCCTTCGACAATTAAAATGAGCACGACCGAAAAACTCGCCTCCTTCATCATTCAACTGGATCATGTCCGCATCGCGCACTGGCAGACTCGGGTGTATTCCGCGCACAAGGCTCTGGGAAAATTCTACGAGCAAATGAGCGAGTTCGTTGACTGGTATGCCGAATCTTCGCAGGCGCAAGATCCGCTCGTGTTTACTGACCCGCTTTATACGCCCACGGACATCTCGCTTGTAAACATCGACACCGACGAGAAGGTGAACACATTGTTTGCTGGCATCGAGGAGACGCTACGGAATGCAGACGGCGAACCTTCCGAGTTTGTAAACAAGCGCGATGAACTGCTGGCGCAACTGAAGAGAACCCAGTATCTTTTAAAGATGACGTGAGGCCGGAACTCGAAAAAGCGAGCGAAAAGATCAAGGTGTGCTGCACGCCCACCCAAAAAGAACGATACACGGCAGCGTCAAATGGCAACGTGTCAGGCTGGCTCAAGCAGATGGCAGACGAGCGGGTGGCCGACATGCTGAGGCAAGGGGCCATAAAAAAACCTTGCAAAGCCAGCAAGTAAACCCTTTAAATCACCATGATGAAGCGCGTTCTAAATCTAGCCAACTCCACTGTATTGACCGCAGGGGAGTTCACTTCGTCTTTCTTCCCTTCCGTGTTCCAGTCGGCGAACGAGAGTGACCGGCTGCGCTGGGTTTGCATCGCGCCTTATGGCGACTGGCCGAACGCGCAAGGCTTGCAACGCTTTGACCAGACCGATGCGAAGAACTTGGTCAACCAGTTTAACGGCATCATCAACACGCCGCAACGGATGCTGGGACTTCCGTGGTATATCGGACACCCGGATCATCCGAACTTCGCCAACAAATACAAGGACACCAAGGCTTATGGCCGCATCAAGCAGCTTGAAGCCCGCAACGATGGCTTGTATGCCGGTGTGAAGCTTAATGACGACGGCGAGAAGATCCTCGCCAGCGAAGCGTTTGATGGACATTCCGTGAACTGGTTTCTCAAGCCGGACAAAAGCGACAAACGCGCCTTCCGCCCTGTGCGATTGAAGAGTGTCGGCTGGACGAACGAGCCGAATATTTCCGTCCCGACGTTCACAACTGCGAACGAGGACGCAAACGGCAATCTCAAAACGGTTGAGGATATGCTTGCGGGCAACGAACTTTTCCAGACGCACAAGCGGAAGGTTTCGGCATTTCGGGCAATGGCCAACGAGGAGAAATATACCGAGATGAAAAACTCATTCGGTCCTTGGAAGGATTGGGATGCCTGTATCTTGCACATGACCACGAAAGGTGGATATAACGCCGAAGAGGCAAAGAAAGTCTGCGGTAGGTTGCAAGCGGATCTTGGTGAAAAGCCGAAGAAAAGCCCGAACGCAGCCCATCGTGCCGCTCGCCTTCGCGTGAAGAAATAACTTTCAGCCCTGAAGAGGGCGCAATCAAACCAAAACAAAACAAAGATCGTAATATGAAAAACAAATGGACGCTCGCACTCATCGCGGTTGGGTTGCTCTCTCCGCGCACTGTTCTCATGGCAAACGCCGAAGCCCCAAAAGCGGGCGCTAAGAATCCGACACCTGTCCAACCGAACACCGACGACGGGAAGCAGAACAACACCGACGGCGTGCCGCAATCAAAGCCAGCCGGAAGTGACGACGGAGTTCCGCCTAGTGACGATGTGACCGGAGCAGACCAGAGCAAGAAAGCCGTGCAGACCGGCGACGCAGGCAAAGGCAGCTCTCCTGATCCCGGCACCGGCAAGACTTTCGACTTCCGCCAGATGCTTCTGAATTTACTCGGCCTTGATGACACCGCCGACGAAGTGATGATTAACACCGCCTATAAGGCGTGCATGGCCACCGAGCCGGATGCGTATGAGAACGCCATTCAAGGCAAGATGAACGATGCCATGACAGCGAAGGACCAGCAGGTCAAGTCCGCCAACGAGAAAGCGGAAGGTCTGCAAAAGCAGTTGGACGAACTCACTTCCGCTGCCAACGAAAGCAAGGGCGAGTATGATGGCGCTATTGCACGCGCCGAACGAGCCGAAGGTGCCTTTGCGAACGAACGCAACGCCCATGCGAAGACGATAGCCGCTTTTGCGGTAGTCAGTGGCAAGCTTTCAAAGGCGAACGCGGCCAATGCGGAAAAGCAGCTCGCCAATGCCAAGACGGGTGAAGAGTTCGCTACGATCCGCGACCAGATCATCGGCGCAAATTCAATCTTCAGCGTGACGAGCACGACTTCCGGCCTTGATCGAACATCTGCCCCTGGCACAGCAAGCCAGCAATTCACGGAAATGGTCAATGAGTCGATGGCGCAAGACACCGGCAAGAAGCACAACTATGACTGGCATTACAGCAAGGTCGCCAAGTCTGAAAAAGGCAAGGCGCTCATTGCCGAGATGAAACAGCCCGCGAAACAATCCTGATTTAGCAGTCAAACGTAACGTAAAAAACAACAAGATCCCAATATGGCAATCCAAAGAACATCAATCAATCCGCGCCCAAACGTGCAGACTCTGAACGAAGAAACCGGCAGCGACGAGCAAACCATCCCAACCGACGCGAAGGACAAAGAGATTCAAGAGCTTCGCGAAAAGCTGGCCAAGGCAGAAGCTCGTCTTACAAGCAGCGGGGTGTCTCCGGAGATCGAAGAGCTGGTTCGCATCAAGATGCGTGCAGGACTCAGCCGTGACGATGCGCTGGTCTGCGCTCGTCGTCAAGTGGCCCATGACAAAGTTATTGCAGAAGAGGCAAAGCTTGGCAAATTAGCCAAGGACGCATCCGAGGAGGAAATCTCCAAGAACGCGGAAGCGAAGACGAAGATCGGGCTGGATAAGATCCACGCCGGTCAACTCAATTAAAGCCGCACAGGAAAAACCGCAGAGCGCAAAAGGCACTCGCAAACCAAAACTCAAAACAAAAAATGAATACAATCGCAATCCTTGCAGTCATCCTGCTGGCGGCCTATGGCATCGTGCGTCTGGGTCGTAAATTCCATGCACGCAACCTCAAACAAATGGCGAACACGGCAAGCCAGCCCGGAACGGGTGAAAGCCTGAACGGTTACAAGACCTTCAGTGCCGGCACTGCTTCGGCTTGGCCCACGTTTGCTGCCGCATACACCAACGCAGTTCAGCCTCCAGGGCGCTTTGCTCTCGTCAAGCTGACTTCCGCCGGTGTCGTGGACATCTCCTCTGGTGCCACCGATAACTGCATCGGCATCGCGCAAGATTCTCCGGATGCGGACGGCGATCCCGTCACAGTTCGCTTGATTAACTCCCCCGGCACTGCCCGCATGGTGGCCGGTGCTGCCATCACGGCAGGCGCTTTGGTGCAGAGCAACGGCGACGGTGCCATCAAGACGGCGGTTTCAACCGGCTTTGTGATTGGTCGCGCTTTGAACGCGGCTGGTGCTGCCGGTGACATTGTGGAAGTGATGCTATACACCACGGCAGTGGCGCTCGCTTAAAACCCCAGCAACCTCAACTCTCAAAACTGAATCAAAATTATGAAATTCAATTCACAAGCTGAAATGCTGGCGGCAAATGACAGCGGTCTTTTCCTGCCGCAGGACAATGGCAACATCGTGGCCGGAATGGCACACATGGCGAACTCCTCGCGCTTCGTTGAAGCTCACTTCAGTGAGCCGTTGACGACCTACGCGACGGGCTGGCGTGATCAGGAAGGCTTGCAGGATCTGCTCGACTTCATCGCTCCTCCGGTTGAAGTGCCTCGCCGGTTTGAATACATCCAGTTCGTCAATCAGGACGCATTCCTGAGCGAGACGGACGATGTTCGCGCCATTGGCTCGGACTTCAAGCGGGTGGAATACAGCCAAGCAAAGGCGAACAGCACCACGCTGAACAAAGGTCTCACCTACCGTGTGGATCTTGACAACGTGGACCAGAACACGAACTGGCGCGAACGAATCGTCAGCCAGCTCCAGTTGCGCGTGCTGCGCAATGATGTTCGTCGCGCCTTCGCCCTGCTCTCTGCCGCTGCCAACAATACGGCGAAGACTTGGGACACCACGGCGGGCAAAGATCCCGATCAAGACATGATTAACGAGGTCATCACCGCCACCGGCGTCATCGGCATTCCGCCGACGAATGTCGTCATCGACCTGACCGCTTGGGGCAAGCGTGCTCTCGCACATCGCGCCCAGAGCACGGCGGGCGGTTTCGGCAGTGCCAACTTGGATATCAACGCCGTTGCGCAGCTCATTGGTTGCCAACGCGGCATGGTGAGCCGCCATCAATACCAAGTGACTCCGACCACCAAGGCGAGCGTGGTTGGTGCGGCACTGGTCTTGATCTTCCTCGCGAATCCGTCGCAGATGATCGACGATCCTTCCAACATCAAGCGGTTTGTAACCCAAACGCTGGGTGGAACGATGGTTCGTGTTTATGAGCAGCAAGTCAGCATGAAGCTGGTTGACATCACGGTTGAACAATACAGCCGTCCGCTCATCACCAGCACGCTTGGTATTCGCCAGTTGACCATCAGCTAAACTTCGACAGCCATAGCTAACGCGAGCCGGATGGGTGGATTAAACCTCCATCCGGCTTTTTGGCTTAAATCCAAAAACAAAAAAACAAAACCATGAAAATCAAAAAAATCATTCGCAGAGTAGCTATCACATCTGTTTCGGCGCTATCCCTGATCGCCACCAGCGCCATCTCTCAGGTGCTAAATCCGGTCACGCTGTCAACAAACTTCATTCCTGTTTCATGCACAAATCCAGTGCCATCGACGGGCTGGTTTGTTGGTGGCCAGAAGCAATGCACTTTGTTTGCAACGCTAAACTGCGTGACAAATGCGGCTGTTCCGGCAGGTGTTGGAACCGCTTCATTCACCATCGACGGGTCGCCGGATGCAGATCCGTCAACGGCGACGTATTTCTCGACCACGAACATTCTAACGATCACCTACAACACCACAAATCCGGTGAGCGGATACATGGTGTTTGACACGTCAATGTTCCAATCAGTCCGAATCGGTCAGATGAGAAACACGGGGACAAACATTGTGGCCACAAACCTGAACAGCAATATCAAATATTTCCTAAAGTAAATGGCCACAGGAACCACAGGAACGGTTGCATGGGTCGTGCTGGTTTCGGATGATCTTTATTCGAGACTGGCCGGCCCACAACTCGACGCAATACGCAACGCCGCCCTCGCCGACAGTCAGGATGAAAACTCCGTCTTTGACGCCGTGCTGCCAGATGTAGCCGCCCGCGTGCGTCAATACATCGCAAGCAATCCGCGCAACCGGCTTTCTCAAACAGAGAACAGCGTTCCACCGGAAGTAAAGCAGGCGACTATCTGGCTTGTGCTTCAGGAAATGATGGCGCGTTTGAACATTGCGCTTGAATTGAGGGACACGCAGAAAGCCGCGATTGAGCAGGCAAACACCGATCTTGACCGGCTACGCAACTGGCAGAAGTCCCGCGACTGGCTGCTCGTAAGCCAGCCGGATGACCCGGAGGGAAACTCGGCTATTTCCTTTTCGCAAACAACTCTGGTAAGCTCGTCGTGCCGCCAGATGACAAGAGACAAATTGAGAGGATTGTAAAATATGATCGGAGAACAACGCTTTGATGTCGTGGAGCCAGGACGCGCTTACCTGCTATCGGATGGAACGAAGATCAAGTTTCTAGGCCGAGACGCGAACGGCGATTGCGGCGGGATCACCAACGAAGAGCTGATTCAAGTCTTGATTGACCGGCTGAAGGTGCAGCGGGACAGATTGAAAGTCCGTGAGGCGTCATGCGCGATCACGAGCCTTGAAGAGGCCGAGCAATGGTTGTGGCGCTGGGAGATCAATCGCAAGATCGAAAACCGAAAGCAGCAGATGAAGGAAGAACTCGTATCATGACAGCGCAAGAGGCCAGAGAATATTTAACAGCCAATGAAACGGCTCCGGTAGAGATGCCGGAGTTTTTTGGCATTGTGGACAGCGCCATCGAATCGCTTGGCGATGCCGCAAATCAATCCGTGATTCTCGACGACAGGTCTCCGCTTTCTCGCTGGCTTGCCGCTCTGCGCGACAATACCCGCTGGCAGGCAAAATTGCTCGCAAACAAGTCTTGGGACGCTGGAGAGCATCCTAGAGACAGCAAAGGGCGCTTTACGTGGGCATACGGCGCAAAGTATGGCGGAATTGAGCTTGAACGGAAGGGCGACAAGCCGCTTTACAGCAAATCCACAGGCAAGCCGATCAAGGACGGCAGCGGAAGGCACCGGAAGGGTGGTGGAAAGTGGGTGCGCAAAGATCGAAAGCCGCTTTCAAAGAAGCATGAGGACAATGCGCGGGCGATTCCGCCGACATGGCGAAACGTCGTGCTCAACCCGGATGCGGCGCATCCACATAGAGCGGTAGGTGAATACCTTTCCAGTGGCGGCAACTGGGTCCGGTCTTCCAAATACGATCCGGTTTGGCTAGACAAAAACAATGCGAAGAAATTCAGTCGGATGCGTGACGCAAAATCCATGTCGGAAAAGATCGAGAAGATCACGCAGAAAGCCGTCAGGGACATGAAGAGCGGCAGCGAGGTTGATCGTGACACGGCAGCAGCGGCGGCAGTCATGGCGGCAACCGGAGCTAGGCCGGACACGGGCGGAGCCGTTAGCAAGTTTGCCACATACGGGGCAACGTCGCTTGAAGGCAGACACATTCGATTCTCCGAAGGTTCCGGTAAGACCATCCTGCATTACGTTCCGGGCAAGAATAAAGGCGAACCGATTCACATCGAGGTTCACAATAAGGATCTGGCGAAAGAACTCCTGCGCAGAAAGCGTGTTTACGGAAACAACAAGCCGATCTTCCCTGCGGCAACCTACGCAAGCGTGAACCGATACAGTCATGAACGGCTTGGGGTGAAGCCGAAAGACATGCGAACAATGCGGGCGACAGAAACACTGTTGAGCGAGATCCGCTCGGCACATCCACCCAAGGAAATCGCCAAGTGGAAGGAATTCCGCAAATCACTCCTGCAATCAGCGGCGGCGAAGATCCATTCCGAGACTTGGGCGAGCACTGCCGTTAGGAAATATTTCCACCCATCGGCCATTAAAATGCTAGACTCGTTACAGCCATGAACGAAGAACCCAAGCTGCTATTTGACGACATTGAAGACAACGGGACCGATCTGCCTTGGTCGCGAACTCCAGACGATGTGATTGACGCTTTGCAATCAGTCGGACTGTCAGAGGACGATTTTCCAACCGAAGGCGAAACGGTGGACCCGCTGCTTTGGATCAAGCCGGAAGCGCAAGAGAAATGGGAGCCATTTGTCAGTGATGACGTGAAGGCGTTCTGGCAGCAACGTGCCGAACAAGACAACGAAGAGGGCGCGAACGAATCGCGCATGATCGAAGCGAATTTCTCGCAACCTTTAAAGCCGCTTGTGGAAGAACGCCACGGCTTGAAGATCATCATTGAGAACGCGAAAGGCAGCACGCGCACCGGCTATCACAACGGCGTCCTGTGGAGCGTGAAGATGCCAGCCGATTATGGGTATATCGCGAGCATGGCGAACTCATGGTATGGAGATCGTGAAGGCCACAGACTTGCAGCCGTGAAAGGCAAAATTGGACCCCATGAAGGGATGGAATTCGGCTTGATGGCGAAAGGCAAAAAACCGGCAGCGATTTTAACAGACGACAGCGGGGAAAAGGAGAGGCAGGCAAAGAAAATGGGATATTACACGTCCAGACACAAAAACGACAGAGGGGTCTTATTCGTTGGGACAACGAAGCAAAACCTGGAAAGGTTGAAGTCAGCTCACGGGATTGATTCAGACGAGACTGGGTATGATTACCGAGACAGAAAGCTTGGGGAGGCTTTGGGCTATTCTAAAAAAGACATAGACTATTTCATCGAAAAAAAAGACGAAGGTGGGGGCAAGTTCAGTAATGAAACACCCATCCAGAACGGCGCAGACAACGACGGCATGGATTGCTGGGTCGGAGATTCTCCAAACAACATGGTTTACATCGTGTCACAGAAGGATCTCGACACTGGAAAGTTTGACGAGCACAAATGCTTTGTTGACTTCAAGGACAAACAGGACGCAACCGACACTTACTGTCAGGCATACGATGACGGAAAAGGCAAGGATCGCATCATGTCCGTCGCCACAATGCCGATGAATCTATTTAAGGAATGGCTACTGCGAGAAAAGCCAAAGAGCCAAGTCGCCAACGAGAATTTTTTCGGCAGGCAACGCAAGGATGATCTTGTCCGCAATAAAGCCGCGAACATCTACCTCAAAACACTTGAGAGTTCTTTCCACAAGCTCGAATCGGAAGTGCTGCACAATCTGCTTAAGCATCACTCGGCATCCACGTCGGCAAACGCCGCGATAGATCCGATCTTCAACCTCGACGAGTTTGCCAGCGAGTTCCTGGCGGATATGTTCGGAGCCTCTCAGGAGGCATTCGAGATTTGCGCTCAAGGTTCTCTCGACATGCTCGGAGAAGATCAGGAGGCTACCGATCAAGGCGTAACCACCCGATTTGCATTGGATCGTCAGAATCTAATCAAGGATATTCCGAACTCCATTTTCAATGAAATCGAAGACACGCTCACTGAGGGTGTCAACGAAGGCGAGACAGCCGATGAACTGGCGGAGCGGGTGCGCGAAGAGTTTTCGGATCTAACCAAGAAGCGGGCGAAGCTGATTGCGATGACTGAGACGCAAGCCGCGTATGGCAAGGCGCAATATGTTTACATGAAGCGTGCCGGTCACACGCATAAGCAATGGATCACCTGCGAAGACGAGCTTGTGCGTCCGTCGCATGTCGCGTGCGGACATGAGGGAGCTATTCCGATTGATGAATTATTCACAAACGGACTGATGTATCCCGGCGACTCAAACGGTGGTGCGGGTGAAGTGATAAACTGCCGGTGCTATCTGGCAGTCCCAGATTTGAAATGATCGTCAAGATTACAAAATCAGTGGCGGCAATCCGGCAGCTCCGAAAGCTGGACTCGCTCGCAAAGACGGAAGAGCTGGCGCAAGTGCTGGCAAAGAGGGTGGACGATCTGAACGAGAAGACATCGCAAGTCATCCGGCAAAAGCTTTCTGTGTCAGGAAGAAGCCGAAGAGGTCGGAAAGAATCGAGGAGCGGAGACTATCTTTATCCGCATTACATCACGGGCGTGCTTCGCCGTTCAATCGGCCACTCGCAAGCCATCTTGATGCGCGAAGGGAATTCCGTGTCTGTTCTGTCTTCCATCGGCAGTGGTGCGGCAAGCGGCGGACGATCTGTGAAATATGCGGCGATTCAGGAATATGGCGGAACGATTCACATTCCGTCTAGGGACCGAAAGCCGAGAAACAAGAAATCAAAATACCTGAAGAGCAATCCGAACACTCCCGCATCTTGGCTTGGAAAGACGAAGGCTTACACGATCACGATTCCGGCGAGAAGCTATCTCCGGTCAACGATCAAAGAGCGCAAGCCGGTTTACAATCGCGAATTGAGCCTCGCTGTTGTAGGATTCATCAAAGGCAAATAACATGATCGACACCATTCAAATCACCGATGACTTTGCGCAAATGCTGAAGTCTTACAATGGACTTTTAAGCGTCAACGTGGTGCGCTACGACAAGCTCGCAATCCAAGGCCAGATCGACTGGTCGCTCGTTTATCTCACGAAGCGAAACAACTGCATCGGGGCTGGCGTGATTGTCGAGGTTCCATATGCAAACAACCGGCAGCAAAACATCACGGGTCCGCAATTAAGCTGGGTGTTCACGTTTCTGACAGTGGAGAATCCGACAATCAATCGTTCAACTGGCGGGACGTTCCTGAAGTATGACATCATCTCGCAGATGATCTTGGACTGTGTTCATCTCTATGCGGACGATGCAATCGGGACGTTCACCGTTTCCCAAGAGGCGATAACCCCTGTCGAGTTGGAGCAATTCGCAGGGTGCATCTGTATGCGTTCGGCTGTCACACTATCAACGGCGAAGAGCACGCAAACAACCCGATGCGGCATGGTGCAGTTCGACATCACTGGCGGACTCTGCACTTTGACCTGTGCTACCGACTCCTCTCGGATCTATTACACGAAGGACAAAAGCTTTCCCGCAAATCAAGACGGCGGCAATCCAGCCTCGTTAAAATACACAGGTCCGTTTGCGGTGAAATCCGGCGACATTATTAGAGCCGTGGCATACGCGAATGGGTATAATAATTCAGTTGCCAGAAAGGTGTCTGTGGCCTAAAAATCAATAGGTTGACGTAAACAATCCAGTCCATTAATTCACTATGAGCGCACAAACTCTTTACTCCGGTCCAGCCAAGGCAATCATGTCGCTGGGCGCAACCCCGACCCCGACAGACTATCAGATCCAGCCAGAAGGCGAGAACGGCGCTCTTGCCATCGCCATCGACACTCAAACCACGCAACGGGCTTCCGCCATGTTCGGGCGTATGCGTGAAACGCTGGATGATGTTACCGCGAAGATCACAACGACCCCGTTTGACTCATGGGAACTCTTGCCGATTTTGTTTCCGGCGTTTATCGGCGTCAAGGTTGGATTAACCGCAGCCGCGTTGATGATCGGCGCTCGCCCGCACGACCAAGCCGCTGGTTCCGCCAACGGAACCGCTCCAACCAAGATCTGGACTCCGGACGGTCGCCTTTACAACATGGTGAGAACCGCGATCACGAAGCACCCTGGAATGAAACTCGGCGTCAGCCAGCCGCTTTTCGAAGGCATCGAAATAACCTGCCTTGGCGATCCCACCAAGAACATCGGCGATGCCGGATTCATCCTTGCTGGCAGCGCGATCACGGAAAGCGGAGCGGCTGACCCTCTCGCCGGAGTCTTCCAAGGTGCGAGCACTGGCAGCGGAGCAACCGGGCCTGACTTCGTGAATGGCCACTGGACGGCAGCATGGGGTGCCATCACCGGATTTACTGCGATGGAAGCTGAGGACTACTTCCAGCTCGTTGTCGATGTAAAATACTCTCCGCTAACAGTGCAGAAATGCACGCGGCACATGAAGCTTGATTCTGTCAACTACATGGTCAAGTTCCGCCCTGCCGGTCCAACGCACACTCAAATTGCCGGAAAGGTTCTGGCTCAGACTCTCGGCGCAACGCTTGCGGAAGGATCTGCCACGGATCTTGTCTTGACCGGTCCATCGTCAAAAACCATCACGCTGAAGGATGCTGAAATTAAAGGCGCTGGATTTGAATTCGGCGGCACTCGACTTGGAACCGGCGAAGTCGGTTTTGTTAACAAAATGGACTTCACCACTGGAGCGCCAACGTCACTGCTTGAATTCAGTGCGTAAAAGGAGAGATGAAGATTGAATATTCCCCAACCGATTCAAGCTACGCGACTCTGGTTGATGAATCCACTGGCGGCGTAATAAAGCGATTCAATCCAACGGCGACAGTCAACGCCGTGCAGACCGAAAATCTGGCCGCGATGCCAACACAGCAGACGGCGCAATTCCGTCAGCCTGTTGGAAACATTTCCGAAACTCTTGAGCTTGAGGTTGCCGTAACTTACGCAAGCCGACAGGCAGCGGTAGCCGCATCAAGAACAGTTATCACCTCGATTATCGGGCTGACGCTGTTCTGGCAAGTAACCGAAGGAACGGAAGTGCAGAAGTTCAAGAACGGCACAGTAAAGAAATTAAATCGCGACGTGCAGGGCGCAACCGTAACCTACGTCTTCACGATTGAAGCGGATCTAGTATCAACCTGATTTATCATGAAAAACAAAATTCTCATCGCTCTTCTGATTTTGCTTCCGGCTTTTGCGTGGTCGCAGACAAACATCATTCAAGTTCCGGTTGCAAACTACGGAGTTTCCCCATCGTCAGATGTCACCGTCACTTGGACGCTCAAATCTCCGAATCCTCGAATCGGAACAGGTGGAGCGGCAATCAGAGTTGATCCAATCGCTGCAATCACTGACTCAAACGGCATCGCTTGGTTCACCAACATGCTCTGGGGGTATTACAGCGTGACAATCTCTGGCTCAAAGGGAACAACTTTTCCATACGTAGTAATCAACCCCGAGTCAACGGGGTCTGTTTATTTTGCATCGCTTGTGTGGGCAAAGGCACCGACGGCGGGAGACCTTCCTCCGAACCCGCTCACAAATTATTACACGCAGGCACAGATTGATTCAATGCTTGGTGCAATTACGGCAGGGAGTGGAGGAGCCGACACAAATCTCTCGAACATTTCGCCAGCCGGTCAATCCGTCATCTCATCTCTGTCCCCGCCCACAACGAACGCAGACGCATTAATAAGCGGAACACTTCTTGACTCGCTGCTTTCCACATCCGTCCGGGCAAGCTTGGCTATGGCTGATATGGCACTCACTAATCCAGCGGCTTTTGATGCCGCCGGAACCGCTGCCAGCGCAGCGCAACAGGCCACCAACGGTTACACAGCCGATATGCTTCAGTCTGGCACGCTGCTCGATTCGTTGCTTTCGTCTTATGTTCAAGCAACCATTGCAGCCGCCGCTAATCCCGGCGGCGTGCTCTCTGGAGGTTTGGCGAATGCGATTTTTTCAACTGCCGGATCGAACTCGATTAAGTCCATTGCCGGTGGACCCGCTTACAAAATCATCACCACGATGCCGACGGATAACACGAATTACTTTGGACCTTGGACTCCCGGCACGACTACGGCCGGATTTCAGGAAGCTTACAATGCATTGCCTGTTGGCACCCGTGGGACGCCGGGTGGAGGCGTCATATATGTCACGCCGGGATTATATCCAATTGGATCGGAAATTAAGCATCCAGCTTGGCAAAGCAATTCCTTCACTGTGAACTTTAAAGGCGCCGGAGGAACGGCCGCGATTCTTCTGCAAACCAATCCGATCCCATCCAGTGTCTTCAATATCAATGTGGTTGGCCTTACCAATCAGCCTTCATTCTTCTGGCGCGATATGGGCTTTTTCAGCATCACGAATGCGGCCACCAATTTGATCACCATGTATGGTGTGATTGATCCAGGCTCCGTCTTTCGGGGTTGCATCGGTGGCGGCGCAATCAGTGATTGCGTCTTTGGTTGGTGGGGCGGCGCAACCAATAGCGGACCTATTAATGGTATCACAGCAGATCAATGGGGAACCTATATCACCGGAATGCCCTACAACCTTTGCGGCATCAACCTGGTGAACAATTATGGCGGCGACTTCACCATCGAACACAACTCGTTTGAGTTTCTGACTGCCGGCATGTTGGTGGCCAATGACAACACAACCATCAAGCGCAACCAGTTCATCGGCTGCGGTCGAAATGGACTGAATTCATGGCCGACCAATTCGCCACTCTCAGCGGCTTTCTCGATCAACATCACCGACCCGCCGAATGTTCCGAATCAAATTCATCAATACGACTTCTCTCAAAACCATTTTGTGGGCAATTATACCAGGGGTTATTTGTTTAAACAGGTCGGCACTCGGTTCGAGATCCACGATGACAATTTTGAAAACGCATCAGCTGTGGATTATGCGACGAGCGGCTCCCGCTTGGATTCCTACAATCCGCGATTTATGACCCAGCCCTATTTCTATTATGTGACAAACACGGCGGATTTTACCAAGGCTTTTGCCTACATCGACCCGGCAAACAACCTTACCAATCTCATCCGCACAAATGCATTTACTGGTCAATTTATCGGTCCAGTGGCCGGCGACGTCTCCAAGGCAACCAACTATAATGCGGCTAACCTCACCGGCACCGTTCCTGACGCTCGGCTAAAGATTGGTTACGTCAGCGCATTCCCGCAAACCAACTTCACAGCGCAGGCGCCTTATGAGGCATTCCCGCGAATGGACCTCGCCACAGACGGGAAGACAATTTACCTGAACTGGTATTCATCGACAAACCACATTGGGACAAGCGGCATTGAATTTTCACGCTCAGATAATGGCGGACTCACTTGGAGCGCACCATGGCTGGCCATAAGCAATAACAACATCTCCTCCAGGTCATGCGATTACGGCATTATGCCATCTGGTTTGCATGTTCTGGCGGTCGGCCAATACAGCATGGCTAACATGTCGTGGACCAACTCTTACATTGTCACATCGCCGGACGCCACAAATTGGACGCAACGCGCCTCGATCAATCCGCCAACTGGTTTTAGCTACTTCGCACCCGCCTCAGACGGAATTATCCAAGACCAATCTGGACGCATCCACGCTCCTATGTATGCAGGCGTGACGGGCTACACCACGTCACTTTGGGACTGGTATTCTGATGACGCCGGCATAACGTGGCAGACCAATATTATTTGGGCTTCCACCAATGGCGACACCGAGCCGAGCATGGCCGCGCAGGGCAGCGACATTGCGCTGGTTTCAAGGCGCATTCAAACGCA
>JAEHJW020005208.1_pt1 | contig 23817 bp, 31 predicted proteins | sample 9271431 | NCBI WGS metagenome assembly JAEHJW02 | reverse complement strand
GTGCACACCGAACTGAAGTGCGGCAACGAGATCACCCTGCCGGGTATAGGCAAACTCAGCGTCACCGAACGCGCTGCGCGCACCGGCCGCAACCCGGCCACCGGCGAGGAAATCGCTATTCCGGCCAAGCGCGTGCCGAAATTCAGCGCCGTCAAGGCGCTGAAGGACGCGGTGGCCTAAACCCTCGCTTCCAGCCCGTTAAACATAGCGGGCTGCGGGAGAAGGTTTAACGGAGGTAACCATGAACGACCGCGACAAGATCATCGACAAGATCAATAAATGCCTGGCCCTGGCGGGCAGCAGTAATCCGCATGAAGCGGCGGCAGCGCTGCGCCAAGCGCAAAAACTGATGGATAAATACGGCATCGACCACCCAGATCTGCTGGATGCAGGTATATCGGCCGAGTGGGTCAAGTCCGGTGCTGCCAAAACGCCGCCGGTTTATGAAGCATGTCTGGCCAATTTGGTAGGCCGGGCGTTTGCATGCGAGATTGTGTTCGCACGGAAATTTAACGGCCGTAGCTTCGAATTTGATGGCGGATACAAATTCATCGGCTGCGCACCTAACCCGGAGGTGGCGAGCTACACCTATACCGTGCTGGCGCGCCAACTCCGCAAGGCACGTGCCGAATACATCAAGACAAAACTCAAGCACTGTGGGCCGAAAAGCAAGACTGCCCGTGCCGACCAGTTCTGCGAAGGCTGGGTATATGCCGTTAGCACGAAGATTCAGGAGGTTGCACCCCAGCCAGAACAGACCAACGCGATTAAAGCGTATTTCGAGAAGCATGTGGGTAAGGCTGCCAAGCTGGAACCACGCCAGCGTGCAACGCGTTCCGCTAGTGATTGCAGCGCCGGTTATGTGGCAGGCAAAAACGCCGTGCTGAATAATGGTGTTGGCACGACTGAACAACCATTGGCACTGGAGTAAGCCATGCCCACTCACGCCCCAGACCTGCGCAAACGCGAGCTCGCCCAGATCCACATCGCCCGCCAGCAGCTCGGCATGGACGACGACACCTACCGCGCCATGCTGTGGACGGTGGCGCGGGTGAAGAGCGCCGCCGACCTCGACTGGGCCGGGCGCAAGCAGGTGCTCGACCACTGCAAGGCCAAGGGATTCAAAATCAAAAGCCGCCCGGCGCCGGCCAAGTCCAAAGCCGCCCTGGTCGCGAAGATACGCGCGCTGCTGATCGCCGCCGGCAACCGGCCGGACGCCTACGCCGACGGCATGGCGCGGCGCATGTTCAAGGTGGAGCGCTTCGGCTGGTGCACGCATCAGCAGCTCGGCAAGCTGATCGCTGCGCTGGCGATCGACGCGCGGCGCCACGCTGACACGGCGTTGGCGGAGCCATCCGGGGCGGGAGGCGTGGCAAAGACGCGCTCCCCGCAAACGGGCGAGAAATGAGCGACTATCCCGAGCTGCTCCAGGATATCGCCGACAAGGCGGCCTTGTTCCTGGCCAAAGAAGGGCTGGATGAAAGCCGCGCCAAGGATCTGGGGCACGCCCTGGCAGAGCATGTGCGCCGGGAATGGGGCGGCCAGATGCAATACATCCCGAAGGGGATCACTTACGAATGCACCCAGCGCGACCTGGAAATTTTCGGGAAATTCAACGGCGACAACTACGACCGGCTGGCGCGTGAGTATGAGCTGTCCGAGATGCGTATCCGCCAGATCGTCAACGCAGTGCGCGAGGCCGAAATGCGCAAGCGGCAGAGCGGGCTTTTTTGATAGGATCGGGGTTCAACTAACGTAGAGGAGAGAAAAATGGGCTGGTTGATATTGATTGTGGCGCTTTGGTTGGTGGGGTGGTGGGTGAGTTTTGCGCAGCGCAAAGCCTGGAGCGAAACAGTGCAGGTTGGCGTGGCCTTGCTGATCGGTTCCATGTTCATGGCAATATGGCTTGGGGCTGGCGATGAAAGCGATAAGGTGGCGCTGCCACCCAGTATCAATCTGCCGCTTGACCAGTATGCCCAGGCGCTCGCCGGTGACGATGCCAAAGTCAGCTTGACCGAGCAGCTCTATTCTAAATCCCCCAACAAGACGTACCTGGTGGAGATTACCCTCAAAGGCCCGGACGCGTTCTGGGGCGGCGCGCAGGACTGGAACCGTTTTGCCACGACAGTGCACCATATTGGCGAACCGCTCATGGAAAGGCCTGACGTAGCTCGTGTGCGGATTGAATCAGACGTGCCAATGACAGACGGGAAGGTCATCGGATGGGCCTATGCCGACATGGACAAGAAGACATTTCCGCAAAATTTCCGCGACCTAACCTATCTGCAATTTGCCGGGGCTGCAAAACTGGATGCGGGAACATTGCAAACCGGAAAATGGCTGTGCGAATTCTACAAGGAATACGAAAGTGCGCAGCCCTCTGGCGGACTTGATTGGACATGCCGCCCTGATTGACCCGGCGCTGAACCCAGCGTAAATTCGCAGCTCCCCAGGGGCGCGTTCTGCGCCCCTTTTTATTCCCCAAAACCTTTTAATCATCCCCCGTCCATAGCCATGCGTAGCATGGCTGCATGAACACGCTCAACTCCATCCAGATTCAGGCCGCCGCTGCCCGCTACGGCCTGGAGCCGCTTCTGGTCGCGGCCATTGTGCAGACCGAGTCCTCCGGGAACACCTGGGCCACGCGCTACGAGCCGGATTTTTTGAAGCGCTACGTCGAGGCGGCGCCGCAGCGCTTCGGCGGCGTTTCCGTGCAGACCGAGCGCATGTGCCGGGCCACCAGCTTCGGGCCGATGCAGATCATGGGCCAGGTGGCGCGCGAGCGCGGCTTCACCGGCATTTTCCTGACCGAGCTGTGCGACCCGGAAACCGGCCTGGAATACGGCTGCCGGCACCTGGCCGCGCTGCGCGACCGCTATCTCGCCCAATGGGGGCTGGACGGCGTGATAGCCGCCTACAACGCCGGCAGCCCGCGCACGGTCGGCGGCCAGTTCGTCAATCAGGACTATGTGGACCAGGTAAAACGCAATATGGGAGCAGATCATGCCTGATGCCGTTGCCGCCACCAGCAAGCCCTGGTGGCAATCCAAAACCCTGCAAGTCAACGCGGCCGTGGCCGCGCTGGTCGCGCTGGAAGCCAACACCAACCTGCTGCAGCCGTATCTGCCAGTGAACTTCTACACCGCGCTGGCGGTCGGGCTGCCCATCATCAACGCGGTACTGCGCATCGTCACCACCCAGGGGCTGAGCAAGTGGTAGATCAGGCCACCTCTGGGCCGCTGCGCCCCTCGGTCGTCATCACGCTGATATCGGTACTGGTGGCGATCGTGGCGCTGCTGGCGCTGTGGTTTGACCATCTGCGCAGCGCCGCACCGGCCGCGCCGGTCAATGTCTCGGTACCGGCCACGTCCGCGCCCGAGATCAAGGCCACCCCTACCATGCCGGTGGCCATCAAAGCGCCGGTCCGCGTCTACACCGGCGGCGCCCGGCTCAAAACCAAACTCAAGCTGCCCAAACCGGTCATCGACGACACCGCGCGCCAGGTCATCGCCGCCAGCCAGGTGCGCGCCGACGACCATCCGCAGACGGTGACCACCGTCATCAATACCGATACCGGCGCATCCGAGACCTTTGTGAAGCGCGACCCGCTGCCCTGGCTGGCATGGGATACGCGCGGCGAGGCCGGCATGTACCTGGGGCTTAAAAACGGCGGCGCTGCCGTGCGCATCGAGGCGCGCCAGGGGCTGGTGCAGGTCAAGGCGCTGCACGTGGGCGTGACCGCCTCGCTGGACCAGTCCCTGGGCGGCGCGGCGGGCGGTATGGATACGTTTGTGGGGGTGGGTGTATGGACAGGATGGTGATGGCGCTGCTGATCGTGCTGATGGGCGTATTCGACCGCTGACGCGGGCGGGCGTGGCCGCAAAGATGGGAGAAATATCCGCTCAAGACCATCGCCGATCTTGCGCTTGGCTGGAGCTGTCGCGCGGCTGGATACTCGGCATGCTGGTAGCATTGGTGGGGCTGCTCTGATGGACGATTTCGACCGCGCCCAGGCGCTTGAGCTGGCCGAATACGAGCGCAACCAGCGCGCCGCGCTGCTGCCCGAGCCGCTGGCCGAATCGGCCAAAAACTGCGCCGAATGCGACGACCCCATACCGCAAGCCCGGCGTCTGGCGGTGCCCGGCATCACCCTGTGCGTGGCGTGCCAGCAGCGCCTCGAACACATTCGCAAACGCAAGCAACGGAGATAAGCATCATGGCCGACGAACATACATTATTGCTGGGCGAGATCAAAGGCAAACTGGATCTGGTGATCTCTAATCAGGACGCCCAGGGCGCCAAGCTGGACGGCCTGGACAGCCGTCTGCGCAAGGTAGAGACCAAGGCGGCGGGTTATGGCGCGGTGGCGGGCGGCATGGTCTCGGTCGGCGTCGCGCTGCTGATCGAAAAAGGCAAGCACACGCTGGGATTGTGATTCATGGCCCACCCCAAGGAAAAAAAGACCGCCGCCCGCGCGGCGTATGTTTACGAGGCGTTGACCCTGGAGGTGATAGCCCGGCGGATTGACGCCTCGATTGGCACGGTAGCGCGCTGGAAGCGCGATGCCGGAGACGGCGGCGACGACTGGGACCGGGCGCGCGCCGCTGCGCGGCTGTCCGGACAAGGCGCCGAAGCCGTCACACAGGCGGTGATGGAAGACTTCGTGCTGCTGTTCCAGAGCACCCTCACCGAAGTCAAGGAAGCCACCGACATCAAGCCGCTGGCCAAGGCCGAGATCATCAGCCGCCTGTCCGACGCCTACAACAAGACCATGTCCGCCGTCGCCAAGGGTAACCCGAAGCTCTCCAAGCTGGCGGTGGCGATGGAGGTGTTGCAGGCACTGGCCGGGTTCATCCGCCAGCACTATCCCAAGCACGCCAATGCGTTTGCCGAAGTGCTAGAGCCGTTCGGCGAGGAAATGGCCAAGACCTATGGCTAGCACCACGCGCCGTGCCTTCCTCGACGGCATCGCCAGCCTGGCCACCGAATACCGGCGCCAGATCGAGGCCGAGGTTGACGGTTTCGCGCCGGGCCAGGCGGCATGCCAGACCCGCCGCACCCAGGCGCATGGCGACCTTGAATTCTTTGCGCGCACCTATTTCCCGCATTACGTGAAGCACGCCAATGCGGTGCTGCATGACTTCCTCTACCCGCGCCTGCAGGCCATTGTCGACAACGGCAGCGGCGACCATGAGGCCATCGCCGCACCGCGCGGCAACGCCAAATCGACCATCGTCACGCAGATCTTCGTGATCTGGTGCGTGGTGACCGGCCGCAAGCATTTCCCGGTGATCATCATGGACGCGCTCGACCAGGCGCTGCCGATGCTGGAGTCGATCAAGGCCGAGCTGGCATTCAATCCGCGCCTGGCGATGGACTACCCGGAAGCCGCCGGCCAGGGCCGGGTATGGCAGGTCGGCACCATCGTGACCGCCAACGATGCCAAGATCCAGGCGTTCGGCTCGGGCAAGCGCATGCGCGGCCTGCGCCACGGGCCGCACCGTCCCGATCTGGCGATCGGCGACGATCTGGAGAACGACGAGAACGTGCGCAGCCCGGAGCAGCGCGACAAGCTCGACAGCTGGCTGAAAAAAACCGTGCTTAGCTTAGGCCCGGCCGACGACAGCATGGACGTGATCATCATCGGCACCATCCTGCACTATGACTCGGTGCTGGCGCGGCTGCTGAAGAACCCGCTGTGGCAGTCGCGCAAATTCAAGGCGGTGATCGAGTGGCCGCACCGCATGGATCTGTGGGACCGCTGGGAAGAGTTGCTGCTGAATGACGGCGAGGAAGTCGCGCAGCAGTTCTATGCCGAGCGCCGCGCCGAGATGGAAGCCGGCGCGGTGGTGAGCTGGCCGGCGGCGCAGCCGATTTACACGCTGATGGTGAAGCGCGCCCGCGATGGCCGCCAGGCGTTCGACTCGGAGCAGCAGAACGACCCGGTGAGCGGCGACGATGCACCGTTTTCCAACTGCATCAGCTTCTGGGTCAACCGCCTGCCGGACTGGATGTTCTACGGCGCCTGCGACCCCAGCCTGGGCAAGGCGGGCGGCTCGCGTGACCCGTCGGCGTTACTGGTCGGCGGCTTCAACCGCCACACTGGCATCCTCGACGTGGTCGAGGCGGCGATCAAGAAGCGCCTGCCGGACCGCATCATCGAAGACGTGATCGCGCTGCAGGATGAATACCGCTGCGTGCTGTGGGTGGTCGAGGCGGTGCAGTTCCAGGAGTTCCTGCGCACCGAGCTGGTGAAGCGATCCGCTGCGCGTGGCATCCCGGTACCAGCCCGCGCGGTGACGCCGCATACCGACAAGCTGCTGCGCATCGAGACGCTGCAGCCGCACATGGCCAACGGCCTGATCCGGCTCAACCCCAACCAGCACACCCTGATCGACCAGCTGCGCCACTTCCCCAAGGCCGACCACGACGACGGCCCGGATGCGCTGTACATGCTGTGGGCGGCGGCGCTGTCGGGCGGCGGTGGCATCGAATTCCGGGCGCTCCAGCAGGATCGCGCATCCGCCAGGGCCGAGGCCGGGTTTTTATCGGCAGACGGCGACATGAGCTTAAGAGGATATTGATATGGCGCAAGACCCGAACGACAAGAACGTCAGGCCGGACCTGGGCGAGATCGCCACCACCCAGGACGGCCGCGATATCACCCGCGGTTTTCTCGGGCCGCTGCTCATCTCGCAGGACACGGTGCTGCGCATCGCCGGCGGCGATCTGCGTTACTACGAAGAGGTGTTGCGCGACGACCAGGTGATGGCCACCTTCCAGCAGCGCCGCCTGGCGGTGATTTCCGTGCCCTGGGAGGTCACGCCCGGCGGTCCATCGCGCCTGGACAAGAAGGCCGCTGACTTCATCAAGCAAACGCTCCTCAACATCGGCTTCGACAACCTCACCGACAAGATGCTGTTCGGCGTGTTTTACGGATATTCGGTCGGAGAGTGCCTGTGGGCCTACGACGCCACCACGATCAACCTGGACCGGCTCAAGGTGCGCAAGGCGCGGCGCTTCCGTTTCGCGCCGGACGAAACCTTGCGCATGCTCACCTTCGCCAACATGTGGGAAGGCGAAGTGCTGCCGCCGCGCAAGTTCTGGGCTTTTTCCTGCGGTGCCGACAACGACGACGAGCCCTATGGCCTGGGCCTGGCCCACTGGCTGTACTGGCCGGTATTTTTCAAGAAAAACGGCATCAAGCTGTGGCTCAAGTTCCTCGACAAATTTGCCCAGCCGACCGCCAAGGGGGTCTACCCGCGCGGCTCGGAACAGGCAGACATCGACCGGCTGCTGGCCGCGCTGTCAGCAATCAGCACCGACACCGGCATCGCCATCCCTGAAGGCATGGCGATCGAATTGATCGAGGCGGCGCGCTCAGGAACCGTGGACTATGCCACCCTGCATGACAAGATGAACCAGGCCATCTCCAAGGTGGTACTGGGGCAGATGATGACCAGCGAGGCGGCGGGCGGCCACAACAAGGCCGAGGTACAGATGCAGGTGCGGCAGGATCTGGTGCGCGCCGACGCCGACCTGATTTGCTACAGCTTCATGCAGGGGCCGGGGAAATGGTTGACTGAATGGAATTTCCCCGGCGCGGCGCTGCCCAACCTGCGCCGCGTCATCGAGGAGCCGGAGGATCTGAAGGTGCGCGCCGAACGCGACGCGAGCCTGTTCTCAATGGGCTACCGGCCCACCTTGCGCTATGTGCAGGATACCTACGGCGGGGACTGGCAGGATGTGGGGATGCCCACGCCCAAGCCGCCGACCGCGCCCACGCCGGACAATCCAGCTTTTGCGGAATCTGCAGACAGCGACGAGCTCGACCAGCTGGCGGCCGATCTGTCGGGCGACTGGGAGCGGGTCACCAGCCCGGTGATCGAGCCGATCCTGAAACTGGCGAACGATTGCCATGATTATACGGAATTCAACCGCCGCCTGCCCGACGTGATCGGCCAGATGGATCTGGCGGCACTCACCGAGCTGCTCGCCCAGGGGCAATTCGTGGCCAATGTCTGGGGGCGCGTCAACCCGGGCGAGGCCGATGGTTAAGCTAAAGCCGCTGCCGCCGAAAGAAGCCATCGCCTTCTTCCGCCAGAAGGGCTACCAGATCGGCTTCGATTACCGGGATGTGTGGCAGGCAGAGCACCAGTCCGCGTTTACCGTCGCCAAGGCCATGCAGCTGGACATCCTCAAGGCCATCCGTTCTGAGGTGGACCGTGCGCTGGCCGACGGCACGACCTTTGCGGATTTCCGCCGCAATCTCAAGCCGATCCTGCAGCAGAAAGGCTGGTGGGGCGTCGCGCCCATGCGCGACCCGGTCACCGGCGAGGTGAAGGATGCGCAGCTCGGCAGCACACGCCGCCTCCAGGTCATCTACGACACCAACCTGCGCACCGCTCATGGCGAGGGGCAATGGGCGCGCATCCAGCAGACCAAGGACAGCTTCCCGTATCTCATGTATTCAGGCGGCCATTCGGCCCATCCGCGCCATCTGCATCTGTCCTGGAGCGGCATGGTGCTGCCGGCAGACGATCCGTTCTGGCAGGCGCACCTGCCGGTGAAGGAGTGGGGCTGCAAGTGCCGGGTGATCCAGCAGACCGACGGGATGCTCAAGCGCGCCGGCCGCCAGGTGGGCACCGCGCCGGAGGTGCCGAGCTACACCTACCAGAACAAGCGCACCGGAGAGATCCAGCAGATCCCGGAGGGCGTAGACCCGTCCTTCCACTACCCGCCCGGCGGCCGGGCGGCGGCGCTCAACAGCTACCTGGCGGAGAAGGTGGACGGCGCCGCCCCGGATCTGGCGGTGGCTGCAGTGCAAGACCTGGTGCGCGGCGATGCCTTCAAGAATTTTTTCAATAAGCCGCAAGGGGTGTTCCCGATCGGCGTGATCCCCGCAGCCGACGCCCAGCGCCTGGGCGCAGGCACGCAGACCGTTCGGCTGTCGGCCGAGACGCTGCAAAAGCAGGGTACGATACATCCCGAGCTGACCGCGGACGAATACGCCCTGGTGCAGGATGCGATCGATTCCGGGCAGCTTATCCAGGATGGCGGCAACACGCTGATCTACCTGTGGGAGGACGGCGGCTACGTGACGGTGGTGAAGGCCACCAAGTCGGGTAAGGCGCTGTTCATGACCAGCCTGCGCCGGCTATCCGGCAAGGCAGCGAAGCGCGACGAGGAAATCAGGCGGCTGCAGAAGAAAAATCAGTGACGGGCGGTGGGGCCCCCCATTCCGCTTGCGCGGCAACCCCACATGGCGCTCCGGTCTTGCGACCGTGCTACGGCCGGGGGAATATCACCGTGTCACGCCCGTTATTTGAAGTATGCGACAAGGAATGCGGAGGCGCAAGCAAGCACGGGAATCGGGGCGCAAAGCAAGCAATGGCGCGGACTTGTGGTTCTGGCCGCAATACAGAGCCATAGCGCGAAAAAATTATCGGCAGGCACCCAACGCCTGTCCGGCGGCAGAATGCCGCGTTAAGTACCCGTTAAATCGCGCCGCATGGGCATTCGTGACCTGCGTGCTGGATGAGATTTACACCAGAGCCTTGCGGACGACTTCGCCCCCGGTTAATCTTGCAACCGCCGTTCCCGCTGCACCCCCCCGCAACCCTGCTGCAAACCCCTAAAACATTTTAGCAGAATCACCCGCATGCCCCCCGCCACAATGGGGTCATGAATACGACCAAGCCCATCCAGATCTTCAAGCCCGGCCGCCATACCGCCATGAGCGGCGCGGTGCTGGACTTCTCCGAATCCGACCTGCAGGCGTCCGCTGCGGCTTACGACCCGGCGCGGCACGAAGCGCCGCTGGTGGTTGGCCACCCCCGGCACGACGCCCCGGCCTACGGCTGGGTCAAGGCCCTGTCTTTCGCCGACGGCGCGCTGGATGCCGCACCCGACCAGGTGGACGCCGCCTTTGCCGAGATGGTCAGTGGCGGCCGTTTCAAAAAGATTTCCGCCAGCTTCTATACCCCCGACTCCCCGCAGAACCCCGTGCCCGGCGTGTACTACCTGCGCCATGTCGGCTTCCTGGGCGCGCAGCCGCCGGCGGTCAAGGGCCTGCGCACGCCCGAATTCGCCGATGCGGAAGAAGGCGTGATCGAGTTCGCGGACTGGTCCGACCTGCAGAACGCCTCCCTGTGGCGGCAAATGCGCGAGTGGATCATCAGCCGCTTCGGCCTGGACGAAGCGGACAAGGTGATTCCAGGCTACGCCGTCGCCACGCTGGAAGACGAAGCGCGCCAGGAAAGCCCTGACGAGACCGCCGATCCCGCACCTCAATATGCCGAAACCATTTCCAAAGTCGAACCACCACGAGAGGAGAGTCATGTGACGCCTGAAGAAAAGGCCGCGCTGGAGGCCGAAAACGCCCAGCTCAAGCAGCAGCTCGCGCAGCGCGAAGCCGCCGATCGCCACACCCGCAACGCCGCCTTCGCCGAGGACCTGGTGAAACAGGGCAAGCTGCTGCCGGCACGCCAGGCATTCATCGTCGCCTTCATGGACCAGATCGAAGCCGAATCCGGCGTGATCGAATTCGGCGAGGGCGATGCCAAGCAGTCGCAGCCGGTCATCGAGGGATTCAAGGCGTTCCTGTCGGCGCTGCCCAAGCAGGTGGAATTCAGCGAAGTATCGAAAGCCGAGGGCCAGGCAGTGGCGGCGGATTTCGCCACGGCGCCCGGCTACGACGTGGACACGTCCGGCCTCGATATCCACAGCAAGGCCCTGGCCTACCAGGAATCCAACAAGGTTGATTACGTCACCGCCGTCAAAGCTGTCGGCGGCCACTAAGGAGAGACATTCATGAGCCAGCAAGCACACGATATTTTCAGCCTGAGCTTCACCGCTCCGTCCGCCGTCGCGCAGTATCGCGGCGTGGACTTTGCGGGGGCGCAGATCGCCGCCGCCGGCGCCAAGATCGCCGGTATCGCCAAACGCCCCGCCGCCATCGGCGAGCCATTTGAAGCGGCGGTGATCGGTACGGCAACCTGCGAGGCGGGCGCGATCATCGCTGTCGGCCAGGCGCTGCAGATGGACGCCCAGGGCCGGGTGATTCCGGCCGACCCGCTCACGGTTGCCGCCGGTGCGACGGCGGTGACTTCCACCGCGGCCAACGGCGCGATCCTCGCCGGCGGCGATCTGCCGGAGTTCGTGGTCGGCCACGCCCTGGAGGCAGCCAGTGGCGCCGGCGCTTTTATCGAAGTACTGCTGCGCCGTTAACCCGCCGCACCTACACACGATTTTTACAGGAGCTTAAAATGAAATTTCTCACGCATAACCGTTGGGCCGTAGCCGCCATGATGCTGGCTGCGGTGGCCGTCTCCCTGTTCATGCAGCACATGGGGCTGATCTGGCATGAGCATATGCTGTTCATCGGCATGGCCGGTGTGCTGTCCGGCTCACAGACCCGCGTCATCGATCCCATCCTGACCAACGTCGCACAGGGTTACCAGAACTCCGAACTGATCGGACTGAACCTGTTTCCCCCTGTTCCGGTACAGGTGAGCGGCGGCCAGATCCTCGAGTTCGGCCGCGAGGCGTTCCGTCTCTACAACGCCCGTCGCTCGCCCGGCGGCGTTACCAAGCGCATACAGTTCGGTTACCTGGGCCGCCACTTCGCGCTGCTCCAGGATTCGCTGGAAGGCCAGGTGCCGCGTGAATACATGCGCGACGCCAAGGTGGTGCCGGGTATCGATCTGGGCGCCCGCGCCGTGAACATGACCATGAAGGCGTTAAAGCTGCGCCTGGAGTACGACCAGGCGCAGCTTGCCCTCAACGCAGCCAACTACGATGCGACCCACAAGGTAGCGCTGGCGGGCGGGTCAAAATGGTCCGCCAGCACCGGCATGCCGCTGACCGACATCGATGCCGGCCGCGAAGCCATCCGCGCTGCGGTGGGCATCTACCCGAACGTTCTGGTGCTTTCCGCCCAGGCGTTCAACGCGGCCAAGAACAACCAGAACGTGATCAACCGCTTCCAGTACAACGGCTCGGTGAACGTGGATGCCACCCAGATCACCCCGGCGATGCTGGCGGGCCTGTTCAACGTGGACAAGGTGATTGTCGGCAAGGCCATCACCTTCGACGACGCCAACGTCTCCACCGACATCTGGGGTAACAACGCGGTGCTGGCCTACGTTCCCAGCGCGCCGTCCGGCATGGAAGAGCCGTCCTACGGCTACACCTACACGATGGAAGGCAACCCGCTGGTGGAGCCGACCTACTGGGATGCCAGCACCAAGAGCTGGATCTACCCGGTGAACTACGAGCGCGCGCCGGTGCTGTCCGGCATCACCTCGGGCTACCTGATCCAGACACCGGCTTAACCGCATAACCCCGCCGAAGAGGAAGAGCTACCCCGGGCCGGAAGACAACCGGCCGGGGCGGGCCAGGAAAACCGAACAGGAGCATGTCATGGAAAAATTCGAGGTCGTTTCTCCCGTCAAGCATGACGGCGTGTTATATCGGATCGGTGAATTCATCGAGGGCCAGCTGGAGCATCTGGAAGAGCTGCTCCACATCGGCAGCCTGAAGGTCGCCCCGGATGCCGATCCGCAAGCCCGCCTCGAGGCCGTTAAGGCCGCGATTGTCCAGATCGATCCAGCCAATCTGGATTTATGGCTCAAGGACGGCAAGCCCGCTACCGAAGCGCTCGCCGCCATCACCGCCGGGCCGGTCTCCGCCGCCGAGCGCGATGCAGCCTGGGCTGCGCTGCAAACCGCAACGACTGCCGCGGCACAGGGCTAATCCATCGTGACCTACGCTACCGTTGCTGCCCTGATGGAGCGGTTCGACGCTGAAGAAATCGCGCAGCTGTCGGACCGGTCCATCCCGCGCCAGGTGACCGCCGACATGCTTTCCACGGCAGCCGCCGGCGGCAGCCTGGCAGCCTACACGCCGCCTGAACAGGCCGCTATCCAGGCGGCGCTGGCGGTGGTGAATCTGGCCCTGCAGGACGCCTACGACACCATCAACGGCTACCTGTTGGGGCGTTATACCGTGCCTCTCACCAACCCGCCGCAGGCGATCGTGCTGGCCGAGTGCAACCTGGCGCGCTATTTCCTGCACGACGACAGCCCACCCGACCAGGTGCAGAAACGCTATGAGGCGGCGATTGATTTCATGAAGTCGCTGCGCGACCGCAAAGTGAGCATCGGGCCCACCGGGGCAACGGCTGCACCGGCGCCGACCGGAACGGCTCAGTTGGTCGTGGGCACACCCACGTTCAATAACGACACGCTGGCGGACTACTGATGAGCAGCGCCGGCATCAGCATTGAAGTCAGTATCGACGACGCCCGCGTGCGCTCGGCGCTGATGCAGCTGATCAGCCTGGGAGCGGACCCGGCGCCGGTGATGCGGGATCTCGCCGCCTACGGCGAAGCTTCCACCCGCGAGCGTTTCCATGCCGAAACGGCGCCGGACGGAAGCGGCTGGAAGAAGAGCCTGCGCGCCCAGATCAGCGGCGGCAAGACCCTGACCGCCGGCGGTCATCTGGGCGACTCGATTTCCAGCGATTCCGGCCGCGACTGGTCAGCCTGGGGAACCAACAGCGTTTATGCGGCCATCCACCAGTTCGGCGGCACGATCAAACCCAAGACGCCGGGCGGCACGCTGCGCTTCCGTCTGGCCAATGGCGCGTTTGTCAGCACCAAGTCGGTCACCCTGCCGGCGCGTCCGTACCTCGGCGTGAATGCGGACGACGAGGCGGAAATGACCAACCTCGTGATGCGCCGGCTGCGCATCGCCGCGCAAGCGGGGGCCTGACATGCTGACCGAACTGGAAAACGAACTGATCGCGCTCATCAAGAGCTCCGCGCTCGGCGCCAAGGTCAAGGAAGTGGACAGCCTGCCCCAGCTGGACGGACAGAACCTGGTGAAGCGCTTCAACACCGGCGCCCCGGCGATCTATGTAGCCCCCGCCAGCTTCGGCATCGAGGCCAGTGGCCTGGCGCTGCCGCGCTTCGGCATCGCCCTGGTGGCGCGTAACGCCGCCAGCCAGAAGGCCGCTCGCCAGGGCGACGGCATCGCGATCGGCCTGTACCAGATGATCGATGCGGTGCTCGGGATATTCAACGGCGCCAGCACCGCAAGCTGCGCCTGGCGGCCGCGCGGCGTGGACTTTTTGCACGAGGAGCTGCTGTTCCAGAACGGCGTGTATGTGGCCACGGTGAAGGTGGAGGGCGGCGAATTGCAGCTGCCGTACCCGATCGACGCAACCACCCTGGCAGCCTTCACCACGTTCCACGCGGATTACGACGTTGCGCCGTTCGAGACCGCCGCTACCCAGACCGAGTGGTCACAGGCCAACTACACCAACGGGCAGCCGGATGCCCAGGATCAGGTAACCCTTCCCTAGGAGACGATGATGACACACAAGGTATTTTTGCAACCCCGGCCCGGCGTGAAAGTGCGCATGCCGGAAAACAGCGGCCACCTGCCGGCGGACGGCCAGGAGGTGGCGTTGAGCCTTTACTGGCGGCGCCGCATCCAGGACGGCGACGTCGTCGAGGCCAAGGCGCCGAAGATGAAACCGGCTACGGCTGCAGCCGACGCCCAGGGCTAACCTCTAACCGGAAAAGGACTTCACCATGCCAGATAACGTATCGTTCAACTCGATTCCGCTCGACATCCGCACCCCCGGGCAGTTTATCGAGATCGACAACAGCCGCGCGCTCACCGGGCTGCCGCAGCAGACCCGCAAAATCCTGGTGCTCGGCCAGCGCCTCGCCGCCGGCACGGTCGCCGCGGCGCTGCCGACGCGCGTGCTCGCCGGCGACCAGGCAAAACAGTTCTTCGGCCGCGGTTCCATGCTCGGCGCGATGGTTGCGGCAGCCAAGGCAGCCAACCCCTATACCGAAATGTGGGCGTGCGCGCTGGATGACCTGGTCGCCGGCGTCGCTGCCACCGGCACCATCACGGTGTCCGGTGCGCCTACCCAGGCGGGCACACTGAATCTGTATGTTGCCGGTAGCGCCGTCAAGGTGGGCGTCGCGTCGGCAGAAGCGAACGCCACCACGGCGACCAACATCGCCGCGGCGATCAATGCCAACCTGGACCTGCCGGTGACCGCGTCGGCCGCCCTCGCCGTGGTCACGCTCACCGCCCGCCACAAGGGCGAGTGCGGCAACAGCATCGATCTGCGCCTCAACTACTACGACGGCGAACAAACGCCGGGCGGACTGGTGGTGGCCTTTGCCGCGCTGACCGGCGGCACCGGCAACCCCGATGTGAACGCCGCGCTCACGGCCATCGGCGGCGATCAATACTATACGGTGATCACGCCCTGGACCGATGCCGCCAACATGGCGGCGCTGGAGAATTTCCTGGGCACCCGCTGGGGCCCGATGTCGCAGAAGACCGGCCATGCCTTCGGCTGCGTTTCGGCCACTCAGGCCGGGCTGTCCACTTATGGCAGTGCGCGCAATTCGCCGCACAGCTCGATTTTCGGGATCTACAACATGCCAGTCGCGCCCTGGGTGACTGCGGCGACGTGGGGCTCGGTGATCGAATTCAACGGCGCTATCGATCCGGCACGGCCGTTCCAGACACTGGAGCTGCCGGGCCTGATGGCGCCGCCGGTCGCCAGCCGGTTTACCCGCGAGGAGCGCGACCTGCTGCTGCACGACGGCATTTCCACTTTCATCGTGGACGACGGCGGCCGCGTGCTGATCGAGCGCGTGATCACCACTTACCAGACCAATTCCTTCGGCATCGCGGACGTGAGCTATCTCGACCTCAACACGGTGTGGACGGTGGATTACATCCGCTACGCCGTACGCGCCCGTATCGCCCTCAAGTTCCCGCGCTACAAGCTGGCCGACGACGGCACCAACTTCGCCCCCGGCCAGGCGATCGTCACGCCCAGCATCATCCGGGCGGAGCTGGTCGGCCTGTTCCGCGAGCTGGAAGATGTGGGCCTGGTGGAGGATTTCGACCAGTTCAAGGCCGATCTCTTGGTGGTGCGCTCCACCGCCAGCCCCACGCAGGTCAACGCGGTGATCCCGCCAAACGTCGTGAACCAGTTCCTGGTGTTCGCGGCATCCGTGCAATACAGGCTTTAACAGGAGGTTTAAATGGCAAATCCCAATCAGGTGACCGGACGCGTCTTCGTCAGTGTGGACGGCAGCCGCCTGGCGTCCAAGGAAGGCGCCAAGCTGGATTTCGGCGGCGTATCGCGTACCGGCGTCGCCGGCGACTCGGGCGTGCATGGCTACACCGAGAAGACCGAGATCCCGTTCATCGAATGCACCATCTCGCACAAGGCGGATACGGACCTGTCGGCCCTGGCCGCCTTCAACAACGAATCGGTCACCTTCCAGACTGACACCGGCCAGACCTACATGCTGCGCAGCGCCTGGCTCGCCAAGGCGCCGGAACTCTCCAAAGGCGAAGTGTCACTGCGCTTCGAAGGCATATCTTGCGAAAGGGCTTAACCCATCATGGCTGAAATCTTCAAAACCATTACCTTGCTGCACCCGGTCAAGTTCGGGGACGAGACCATCGACAAGCTTGACATCCGCAAGCCCAAGGCCCGCGACTTCCGCGCCCTGGGCAACCTGGACAGGCCGTTCTCGATGCTGCTCGACCTGGCGGCGCAGCTCACCGCGCTGCCGGCCTCGGTGCTGGATGACCTGGATGCGGATGACCTGCCGGCGCTGATGGAGGTGATGAGCGGTTTTTTGGGCGGGTTCCAGGGAACTGGGAAGACGTCCTAGGCGACATCGCCTACGTCTTCCATTTCCCGCCGGAATCCCTGTGGGAGATGGAGCTGGAGGAGCTGGACCTGTGGCACCGCCAGGCGATGCGCCTGGCGCAACGGGAAGCGCCTAACGGTTTCGGGGCCTGAACAGGCTTGAGACCACGTCATGCACCATGAGCAGGATGCCGGCGAGGACGGCGAAGACAATGAAGAACACCAGGCCCGATACCCACCCCTCGGACACCGCCAGCCAGATCGAGGCGGAGAGCTGGAAGACGAGTACCAGGGCGGCCAAGAAGGTTTTCATGGAGCGAGTATAGCATGTCATCCAGCATGTTCATGATCGGGGTCACCCTGCAGCTCTACGACCGGATGACCAGCAATCTGAAGGCAGCCACCGGTGGGCTGGATAAGCTGCGGGAGAAGACCGAGAAGCTGCGCTCTGCCTCCGTCAGCTTGATGGCGGACGGGTTCCTGGCCGGGGCGACGCTGGCGAAGCCGATCAAGGCATTTGCCGACCTGGAGGACGCCTCGACGCGCCTGAAGTCCACCTTGATGGGTTCAACCGGGCAAATCGACAAGCAATTCTCCAAGGTCAACGATCTCGCGATCGAGCTGGGCAACAAGCTGCCCGGAACCTCGGCCGACTTCCTCAACATGTTCGCCACGCTGATCCAGCAAGGGCTGAGTGCCCAGGACGTGCTGAGCGGCGTCGGTGTTTCCGCCGCGCACCTGGCCGTGGTGACCAAGATGCCCTATGAGGAGCTCGCGACGTTCTACCCGCGCGTGCAGCACGCGGCGGGCGTGGCAAACAAGGACATGCTGGCCTTCGCGGACACGATCCAGAGGGTTTACCACCTGGGCGTGTCCACCACGGAAATGGCCTACGCATTCGAGCGTTCCGGCGGCGGCCTGAAGATGGCCGGCCTCCAGGGCATCGAGCATGCCAAGAAGCTGGGCGTGATCTACGCCATGCTGATCAAGAACACCGGTTCGGGGGAGCGGGTCGGAACTGGCTTCAACACACTGCTCAACAGCGTGATGGATCCCAAGCGGGTGGCCAAGGCGAACGCGGAGCTGAAGAAGTTCGGCATGAGCCTGCAATTCGTCGACAAGCAGGGCAAATTCCTGGGCGAGGAGAACATGATCGCCCAGTTCGAGAAGCTGCGCAAAAAGCTGAATCCAACCCAATCTGCCGGGGTATTCCAGAATCTGTTCGGCGGCGGCGAGGACCAGCAGCTGGCCGTCATGCTCGGAGATGAGGGGATGGCCGGATACCGCAAGGGGCAGGAGCGCAATGAAGCCCAGGCCGACCTGGAGAAGCGCGTCGCCATGCAACTGGGGACCCTGCGGCAACTCTGGGACGCGGCATCCGGCACCTTCGTCAACGCGCTGGCGCGGTTCGGCGAGGCGATGTCGCCGGAGCTCAAGGCGCTCACCCAGTGGTTCAACGACCTGTCGGACAAGCTGGACAAGTTCGAGAAGGCCCATCCCTCCTTGCTGAAATGGCTGGGGCTCGCCATTGCCGCATTCGCGACCCTGGCCATCGGCCTCGGTGCCGTGGGTCTGGCCTGGGCCGGCATGCTGCGCTATGTGGCCCTGGTGGCGCCGATCGTCGGTCCGGCGGTCGGGCTTTTCAGGATGCTGGGCCCAGTGGTGTCCGGGCTCGCCTGGGTGATGCGCCTGCTGGCGGTGGCGATCGGCAAGGACCTGTGGAAGGCCCTGCTGATGGTGGCGCGGTTCGCGATGGCGAACCCGCTGGTCGCCCTGGCCGTCGGGATCGCGGCGGCGGCGATCTGGGTCATCACCCACTGGGACAAGGTCAAGAAGTGGTTCTCCGATTTCTGGGACTGGCTCAAGGACGGCATCCGGCAGCTCAACAGCTGGCTGCCTGATTGGTTCAAGAAATATACGCTGCCGGGTGCCGCGATCAACCTGGTGGCCAAGACCCTTGGCCCGGACAAGCCATCCGCAGCCGGAGCTGGCAAGGCCCATGTCAGTGGCCAGGTGGACGTGGTGGTGCATGACGACGGGCGCAAGCCAACAGTCAGCGTTAAACGGGCACAGGGCGGAATGAAGGTTAACGCCTACGCCGGCAACACGATGGTGACGCAATGAGCACCTCCAAGCCCCCAGCCTGGCGCGGCAAGCTGCAACCGGCATCGTTCCGCGGCGCGCAGTTTTTCACCAGGTCCACCGCGGGCGATCTGGGCCGGCGCACGGTGCTCCACGAATATCCGCAGCGGGACTACCCCTATGCGGAGGACATGGGACGCAAGGCGCGCGGATTCACCCTCGAGGCTTACGTCATCGGCCCGGACTACATGGCCGCCCGTGACAAGCTGATCGCTGCGCTGGAGCAGCCCGGCTCCGGCACCCTGGTGCATCCCTACCGCGGTACGCTCACCGTCGCGCTGGCCTCTCCGGCGCGGATCACGGAATCCGCTGACGAGGGCGGGATGGCGCGCTTTTCCCTGTCTTTCGTCGAGGCCGGGGAAAATGCGCAGCCGACGGTGCGCGCCGACACTGCCGCCCTGGTGAATGCTCAAGCGGACAATGCCCTGGCTGCTGTACAAAACGACTTTGCCAGCAAATTCACGGTGGCCGGGTTCCAGGATTTCGTCGCCGCCGCCGCCAGCAGCGTCCTCACCACGGCGCTCGGCGCCGTCAATGCAGTGAACCGGTTCGGCCAGGGCGGCGACCTGGTGGCCGAATTCCTGCATTCCGCCAGCACGATTTCGGCCACGTTGACCACCCTGATCGGCACGCCACTGCAGCTCGGCGGTGCCGTCATCGGTCAGATCGGCGCGCTGCGGGCGATGGCGCGAGCACCCTTCGATGCTTTCAATAACTTGCGCGGGCTATTCAACGCCGGCGACGAGCCTGCCGGCACGCCGCCAGCCATCACGGTGACGGCCGTTCCGGTCACCACGCCGTCCAGAATCCAGCAGGCCGTGAATCAGGCTGCGGTGGTGGATCTGGTGCGCCGCGCCGCCTTGGTGGAGGCCACCCGCGCCAGCAGCCAGATGAATTTTTCAAGCTATGACGAGGCGCAGGCGGTACGGACCGAGCTGGCGGACCGCCTGGATGCGGAAATGGCTTCCACTACGCTGAATTCTGCCGGCCAGAGCGTGCCCATTGCGGATGACGTCTACGCAGCGCTCGCCGCGCTGCGCGTGGCAATGGTGATGGACATCAGCACCCGCGGCGCGAACCTGGTGCGCCTGACGACGGCGACGCTGCAGGCGACCCTGCCCGCACTGGTAGCCGCCTGGCGCATCTACGGCGATGCCACGATGGATGCGGACCTGGTCGCGCGCAACAAGGTGCGCCATCCCGGGTTCGTGCCCGGTGGCATGCCACTGGAGGTGCTGGCATGATCGTCGAACTGAAAGTCCGGAACGCCGTGTTCGGCGGCTGGAAGCAAGTCGAGATCAAGACCGGCATCGAGCAGATCGCCGGCACCTTCCAGCTCCAGGTATCGGAGCGCTGGCCCGGGCAGGACGCGCCGAGCCCGATCCTTCCCGGCTATCCGTGCGCGGTAATGCTCGATGGCGAGACCGTGATCACCGGCTATGTCGACGACACCGAGCCGGGCTATGACGACCAGACCCACGACATTGCCGTATCCGGACGCGACAAGACCGGCGACCTGGTGGACTGCTCCGCGATCTATAAAACCGGCCAGTGGTGGAACCGCCGCCTGGACCAGATCGCAGCCGACGTTTGCGCGCCCTTCAATATCAAGGTGAAAACGCTGGTCGATGTTGGCGCGCCTTTTCCCAGCTTCAATATTCAGGAAGGCGAGCGCGCCTTCGAAACCCTCGACCGGGCGGCGCGCATGCGCGCGGTACTGCTGGTGTCCGACGGCCAGGGCGGGCTCCTCATCACCCGCGCCGGGCGTGAGCGCGTGGCCACGGATCTGGTGGAAGGCGTCAACATCAAGCGCGCCCGCGGCAAGTTCGACTGGAAAGAGCGCTTCAGCCACTACGTGGTCAAGGGCCAGCATCGGGGCGCCGACACCGGCGCCGCCGCGGATGCAGCCGGACCCGGCGGCAGTGCGGACGACACCGTGGTGGACCGTTACCGGCCCATCGTGGTGCTGGCGGAAGACCAGGGGCACATCGCCACCCTCAAGCAGCGCGCGGAATGGGAGAAGAACGTTCGCATCGGCCGCGCCAACCGCGCCACCATCACGGTGCAGGGGTGGAAGCATGCCGCCGGGCTGTGGCGGCCGAACTACCTGGTGCGTCTGCGCTCGCCGCTGCTTTACGCCGACCTCGATCTCCTCATCACCTCGGTGACCTACAAGCTGGACAACAGCGGCACCACAGCCGAGCTGGAGCTGTGCCGTCCTGAAGCCTTCGACCTGCTGGCCGGGGTGAAGGCTGCCCGCCTGGATCGCAAGATATCCCAGAAAACAAAGGAGGGCGCAGGTTTGCGGGTGCGCGGCGACAACAGGAAGTGGCTGCAGGCAAACGCCGGTGCTGGATACGCGTCGAACCTTTCCACCATCCCGCAGGGCGAGGGCTGGAAATGATCGCGCTCATACAAAAGATGATGGCGCCGATCCATCGCCGCGTGATGCTGATGGTCAACCGCGCGGTGATCTCGATGGTCAACGATACGCTCAAGGTGCAGGTCATGCAGGTCGATCTGCTGCAGGGCGAAGTGCGCGACGGCGTGGAGCGCTTCCAGGAGTACGGCTATACCTCGGTGCCTTTCCCGGGTGCAGAGGCGGTGATGGTGAGCGTAGGCGGCAATCACGACCACGGTATCGTGATCGCGGTGGACGACCGGCGCTATCGGCTGACCGGGCTGCAGGCTGGCGAGGTGGCGCTATACGACGACCAGGGGCAGAAAGTGCACCTGACCCGATCCGGGATCGTGATCAACGGCGCGGGCAAACCGGTGACCGTCACCAATACGCCGCACATCATCCTGGACGCGCCGCTGATCGATGCCACGGGCGATCTGCATGTGGCCGGCAACATCGTTGGCCAGGGCGATATCAGCGACCACGGCAACAAGAGCATGGCCGGGATGCGCCAAGTCTTCGGCGTGCATACCCATAACGAGACTGGCACGGTGACCGCCCAGCCGAACCAGGTGATGTAAATGACCGATATCCGCACCGAATTCGTGAGTTTTGACCAGGGCGCCGACTACGCCCTGGATGCCCTCGGCCTCGTCGAAGACGACGGCCTGGAAACCGCGGTGATCCTGTCCCTGTTCACCGATCGCCAGGCCGATGCGGACGACGAACTCCCGGACGGCGGAAATGACCGCCGCGGGTGGTGGGGCGACGTCTTCCCGGCGGCCCCGGGCGACAAGAGCGGCTCGCGCCTGTGGCTGCTTTCCCGCGAAAAACAGAGCTCGACCGCCCTCAACAAAGCCCGCGAGTATGCGCTGGAAGCGCTGCAGTGGCTGGTGGACGATGGCGTGGCCAGCCGCATCGAGGTGGATGCGCAGGTGATCCGCCCGGGCATGCTGGGCCTGGCCATCGCCATTTATCGCCCGGATGCGAAGTCGCCCACCCGCTACCGTTACGAAACCCTTTGGAGAGCAATGTAAATGTCTTTCACCCGGCCCGCGCTGCAAGACCTGGTCGACCGCGCCGTCGCGGACATCACCTCGCGCCTGGAGGGGGCGGATGCCACCCTGCGCCGCTCGAACCTCAATGTGCTGGCCAAAACCCGCGCGGGCGGAAACCACGAGCTCTATGGCTATCTGGACTGGATGTTCAGACAGTTATTCCCGGACACGGCGGAGAGCGAATACCTGTTGCGCTGGGCGACGATCTTCCTGGAAGTGCCGCAAAAGCAGGCTACCTTTGCCGCTGGCCAGGTATCATTCACGGGCACCAACGGCGCCGTGATTCTGGCCGGGACCGTGTTGCAGCGGACGGATGGCGCAGAATTTACCACGGATGCGGATGTGACCGTCGCTGCCGGCGTGGCGCTGGTCAGCGTGACCGCGCTGGTTGCCGGCGTGGCCGGCAATACCGCGGGCGGTTCGTCTCTCTCCCTGGTTTCTCCCGTTTCAGGTGTGGCCGGTACCGCGACAGTGGGCACCGGTGGGCTGGTCAACGGCTTGGACATTGAATCTGACGACTCCATCCGCTCGCGCCTGTTGCGGCGGTTGAGCCAGCCGCCACAAGGCGGCGCGGATTTCGACTATGTGACCTGGACGCTGGAGGTGCCCGGCGTGACTCGGGCATGGTCCTATCCAAAGTACCTGGGTGGCGGCACCGTGGGCCTGTGTTTCGTCATGGATGGCGCCCCCGGCGGCCTTATTCCGGACGCCGCAACAGTCTCGGCAGTACAGGCATACATCGAAGCACGTTGCTCGGTCATCGCCGCAGTGACAGTGTTCGCACCGGTGGCAGTGCCGCTGAATTTCACCATTCAGCTGACGCCCAATACGGCAGCCGTGCAGACCGCTGTGCAGGCTGAGCTGGTAGACCTGCTCAGCCGCGAGAATGCGCCGGGCGGAACCATTCTGTTGTCGCATATCCGCCAGGCGATCAGCAGCGCCGCCGGCGAGACCGACAGCGCGCTGGTCGCGCCGGCGGCTAACGTCACCCTGCCGGCTGGCCAGATCTCCGTCATGGGAGCGATCACATGGCAATGACGGCCGACCAGTACTTATCCATGCTGCAGGCCCTGCTGCCTCGCGGCGCGGCTTGGACCCGCAGGCCGGGTGCCGTGCTGTCACGCCTCCTTGCCGCCGAGGCCGACGAGCTTGCCCGCATCGACCGTCGCACCGATGATCTGCTCAGCGAGGCTGACCCACGCAACGCCACTGAAACATTGTCGGATTGGGAGCGGGTGCTGGGGCTGCCCGACGGTTGCGCACCGAACGCCACCAGCACCCGGGAGCGCCGCGCGGCCGTGTTGGCAAAATTCACCAGCGTCGGCGGTCAAAGCGTACCGTATTTCACCGCGCTGGCAGCGTCCCTCGGCTACACCGTCACCATTACCAAGTTCCGCCCCCACACCTGCGAGCACGACTGCGAGCACGCCGTCTACGATGACCCCTGGGCCTTCGCCTGGCAGGTCAACGCGGCGCTCAATACGATCCGCGAGCAAAGCTGCGTGGACGATT
>JAEHJW020001776.1_pt1 | contig 23856 bp, 39 predicted proteins | sample 9271431 | NCBI WGS metagenome assembly JAEHJW02 | reverse complement strand
GACGGCGCAGGACGTGAGAGTGTGGGAAGGCGCGACGTTGAGCGTTCCGGCCCTCACGACGGCGCAGGACGTATGGGTGTATAAAGGCGCGACGTTGAGCGTTCCGGCCCTCACGACGGCGCGGGATGTGAGAGTGGACGACGGCGCGACGCTTACCGCTCCGGCCCTCACGACGGCGCAGGACGTATACGTGGATGAAGGCGCGACGTTGAACGCTCCGGCCCTCACGACGGCGCAGAACGTGATAGTGCATGAAGGCGCGACGTTGAGCTTTCCGGCCCTCACGACGGCGCAGAGCTGAACAAGGAAACAACATGAAAGTCAAAGTCGATGGACGAATAGTCCATGTACGAACGATTGAAAGAGCAAACGATAAAGAGATAGGTATAGTCTTCATGGACGGCACGGCTAAAGCCTATCCACAGGATGAAGTGAAGATTATTGCCAATCTTCGAGACTTTAACAAGCATGAGAATTACTAACGCATGTCCATACTGTATGGGCATAGCAGAGATGGTAAGAACTTCACGCTATACATGCCGATATAAATGTGTCTCTTGTGAAAGAGAACACACAACAATTCGCGTTTTTACTGATAAGGAGCCAGAAATGAGCGTAAAAGACATGGACGAAGACGATTTTGAAGAAGATGAAGAGTTTGAAGATGAGGAAGACTATAACGAAGAAGGGTAAGCATGCAAAGTCTTAAATCGAAAAGAATACTAATAGAAGGAGCCTACTTCTATGATGTAAAGACATTTGCGGCAGTGATTGATCGCACAACGCAGACAGTCTATAATCTTATACGCATAGGCAATGGAATTAGAAAACTGCAATGCAAAATGTATAACAAAAAGCCCTATATTCCGATTGGCGAGCTTACTGATTTTCCATTTTTGCCGCCTGGCCCTTTGGTGCAATATAACGTATATCATTATGATGAAGAAGGAAGGAAACTTACATGAAGAAGATGTACACTAAGGAAAGCGCCGTGAAGCGCGTCGAAAAGGTCGGGTGTCGCTATCAGCAGGACTCTAATATGCTTTTTGTCGAGACGCCTATCGGCATTCATAGTAAAGGAGCGGTAGACTACTTGATCGGCGTTCACCATACAAAAGTAGTGTACGGGAAGAAGCAAGCATGAGCAATCTTCTTATTACATCCTCCTTTCTTGACTCTGTTGCATGGGCTAAGAAAGCACCGTCGTCTCCGTCAAATACGCCAGGTCTTACATGGAAGGAAGACGCTTACTTTCAGTTAAAAGACCAGCTTTCTCGTATATGGCGCGACCCAACACCTGCCCTCAAAAGAGGTATGGATTTTGAGCGGCAGATTTATGCCATTCTTGAAGAAGGAAAAGAAGACGGGGACTATTCGAATGAGTTTAAGTGGTTTCTTACTAAGTGCAAGAACGGCCAATTTCAGCGAAAAACAAAACGTATTGTAGAAATTGATGGAAAAGAATATTTCCTGTATGGAAAGATCGATGTATGGTTCAATAACTCGATTAAAGATATTAAGACTACTGAAAACTATAAAGGTTCGCAAAAATATCTCGATAGTTCACAGCATCTTATCTATTGTTTTTCGGAAGGCATTAACGATTTTGAATACCTTGTAGCAGAGTTCCGATCGAAAGATGAGTTGAAGATAGCCGCTACGCACAGCGTGCCTTTTATGTGTAAGGATACTGAAGTTCTAGGCGATGAAATTAAGATGCGTATTAAAGACGCAATGAACTTTTTGGAACTGTTTCCTGAACCGGGAGATTTGAAAGAGCTATACTATACGAAGTTCAATAGAAGTTGGTAAGGAGGCAGACGGCTATGAAAGACGATACCAAGAATCGCTTCGGCTTCGATGCTGACGAGTGCCAGCCTCTAATTGATACGCTCCGCTCACTCACCGCCCGCGCCGTCGATCGAGGAGGAATGATGAACTGGATCAACATGGCCAATGAAGTACCATCCCCCGGTCAACTAGTATTGGTTTATTTAGATGAAGGCACTCGGATTGACCTATCACAGGGTTCGCGTATCACTATCGACCGGCGACGGGAACATCGAAAGGAAGTCGAGTTCGAAAACTACTATCCCCATAATATTACTCACTGGATGCCATTACCGGAACCGCCATCGAGCGAGGAGGCGTGATGCGTTGGATTAATATCCGTCTTGCTTTACTCTACGTTCTTATATTTGCCCTATGGATTTCATTTATTTATTCTATTAGGGGGTTTTGATGGGAAAGACCGCGTACTTTCTCTATAAAACAGCGCCTTACGACCATCAGATTGATGCGTTCAATGCTGTTTATGGACGAGAGTGTTTTGCCCTCTTTATGCAACAAGGAACGGGAAAGTCCAAAGTTGCTATAGACGTGGCGTCGAATCTTTATAAAGAAGGAAAGATAGATGGAGTTATGCTTATCGCTCCAAACGGTGTCCAAGAACAATGGGAGATTGAGCAGATACCTACCCATTCCCCTGTACGCTACCAGACGCTACTCTGGCGTTCTAGTAATGCGGCTTCCTATAACAAAGAACTATCATGTTTTATTGAGGAAAAAAGCGACGCGCTTAAATGGTTCTGTGTTAATGTTGAAGCATTTTCTCGTGATACACATATCAATGTATTTCGCAGATACCTCTGTAAGAATAATATCATGGTCATCGTGGATGAGGCTACAAGAATCAAGAGCCCGGAGGCACAAAGAACCATTAATATCATACAGGGACTATCAGAAATCACAAAGGCGGGCAGGCGCATTGTCGCTATAAAACCCTTGTCGAAATATAGGGCTATTCTTACAGGAACACAAGTAACAAATGGTCCTTATAATGTTTGGGCGATGGTCGAGTTTTTACAGCATAATTACTTTGGCCTCGACTATCTTTCTTTTAGATCGCACTATGGCATAGAAGTACGGGCGGTTGTTCCTAACTCGTATAAATCGTATTTCAGAAAGATAACGCTGGACGAGATGACGAATATTCGTAATTACGCGAGACAAGGAAAACAAATAGAAGAAATCGCGCGGATAATGAGCTTAAACGAGGCGTCAGCTCGCTTTATCATTGATAATCCATCGGTGAAGGCCCCTTATAAGAACCTGGATGAGCTAAAGTTCAAAATATCGAAGATCGCTTTTCAGGTACTTAAAAAAGATTGCTTTGATCTTCCTGATAAGACCTATGAACAGATAGGCGTTGAACTAAGCGCAGAGCAAAAGAAGATTTATAATGAACTCGTCCATGAACTATCGGCGACGTTTGCAGGGAAAGAGCTATCCGTCTTAAATAAAGTAACTTTGATCGGTAGGCTTCAACAGATAACCGGCGGATTCTTTCCAAGCAATGATGGCGCAGATGGAGAGCTTACCGCTTTTTCGACGAATCCTAAGCTCAATGCGCTGATAGATGATTTAGAGGAATGCTCCGACTTTCCCGTCCTTGTCATGGCGCGTTTTGTAGCTGAGATAAAGGAAATATACAGAAAGCTCAAAGAAGAATATCCTGATAAGCGTATTGAGTATATCTGTGGCGAGGTGGCTAAAGGCGATAGGACAGAGATACTCGAAAGTTTTAAGCTAGGTAAAGTCGATGTCCTTGTGGCGAACGCTGTTACTATCGGCTATGGCTTTAATCTACAAGGGTTCTGTCATACACAATATTATTTCTCTAATTCTTATTCTCTTGAAGAAAGGGACCAGAGCGAAGATCGCATACACAGGCAGGGGCAGCTAAGCGATAAAGTTTTATACAAAGACATTATTGCAAAGAAAACGATTGACGAAAAGGTACTTATGGTATTAAAGTCAAAGCGTGATCTGCTAGAGTACATGCGATCAACGTCTATAGAGACCTTTATAGGAGGATGAGAAAGAATGAGGCTTAACAAGCTGTGTGAATGGAAAGAATATCCAGAAGGACGGCCTTCGACTAAACATCTTATTATGTGTGGCGAGAATGCCAAACTCTATAGAAAGAAGAACGGCGAGGCTTTCTGCGTTATTAAAAATGGGCATACCATCCTTGACAATAAACAGAATATAAAGCTGTGTCCTAAGCATTTTGAAGAATTGTCTGCTACGTGTAAGGACTTGGAGGAGGCGCAATGAATAGCAAGACGTGCTTTGTAAGCGGACTTATGAAAGACGTAGATGAAGATATGATACGTCTTACTTTTGGCGAAGGTAGCAAACAGGTAGAAAGTCTAGGGCTTATTCCTATTAGCCCTTTGAATGTAGCGCATGCAGTAGGCGAAAATAAAACAAGAGAAGAATATCTTGCAGCGGGTTTGATTGAACTCGAACAATGCGAATATATCTATATGCTTCGCTCATGGGAACGTAGTGAAGGCGCACGGCTTGAGCTTGAGTACGCTCGATTGAAGTATGTAAAGGTCTTGTGGCAAAGCGCCTTAGATCAATATAAACAAAAGCCTGAGTTTAGAAAACAAAGTAGGCGTGTCAAGTGCGAACAGTGCAATAGTGTTTTCGATGAAAGCAGAATCATATATCTTAATGGGGTAGAACATTGTCCTGTCTGCGCACATACTGACGCTCTTCTTCAGCTCCATGAAGACGGCAGTGAATATAAAGAGTCTGAGTTTACCAAGAAGGAGGCACGATGAGTAGTTTCTTGGATGAGGTAGATTCAACGCCAGTCAATGCGTTGGACGAAGTGATGGCCTATGTGACAGAACTTGAGCAGGTACGGGCGAGGAGAGAAGAGCTAGAGAACGAACTTGCAGAAGTTAAAAAGCGCGAGCGAGACATCGCAGAGGGAGAGCTACCTGAGTATATGCTATCCCATGGTCTTGAGAAGCTTTCTTTGTCGAACGGCAAGACCGTGTCGATAAAGGAAGACCTTACAGTGAAGCTACCTGAAAACGAGACAAATAGAAATATCTCGCTTGCATGGCTCTCGGAAAACGGAGCCGGGGAGTTGATTAAAGATGAGCTTACTGTACAGGACCCTGATGAGGCGCTTAAAGAGCAACTTCGCCAGAGAGAGATTGTTTTCGCAACACAACGTTCGATTAACACAAACTCTCTCAAAGCATGGTTCAGGAAGAAGCTTGGCCTCTCAAAAGGCTCAATGCAAGAGATCGTTCAGACGGAAGTTCCAAAGGAACTTAATCTTTATATCTTTAGATCAGCGGAGGTGAAGTGATGTCAGACTTTCTTAGTTCTATGGAAGGCCAGGGGCTTGAGGCGATCGGTGGTGAAGACGTAAAGCGCCCCTTTCTGAAGATTGCGCAGACGCTTAGCCCGGAGTGCAATGAGAATCGTCCTGAGTATATCGAAGGATTGAAGCCGGGGCAGTTCTTCAACAGCCTTACCAAGTTCGTCTATGGCAAGGAAATCGGAGTCGTCGTCCTCGATTATGAATCGGTATGGCTTGAGTATCGGCCTAACAGGGGGGGCTTCGCCGGTATTCATAAGCCCCATTCATTCCCTGTAACAGGCGATCCTTTTACTACTGGTCTCAAGGCAGCGAACGGAAACGAGATCACCGATAGCATGGTCTACTACATGCTCATCGAGAACCACATGGAAGATGGCCCTGTCGTTTTCAGCGTAAGCTCTACGGGACTTTCGCATGCTAAGATGTGGAATAGTCTCATCATTAATACGCGACTTGAAAGCGGAAAGCGTGCGCCGCTGTTCGCTGGTGTATGGAAGCTTTCTACGATGCTTAATAGTAATCAGTCTGGCGACTGGTATACTATTGGTCAGAAGTCTTTGACGGCGGTTGAACGTGTTCGCTTCATCGAAGAAGCTGAGTGGAAGCAGTTCATTGAACCTAATAGGACTATGATTATGGAAACGAAGAAGAGCATTGACTTTAGCGGGGTAGACGCAAGAGGACAGAGGCAATTGTCCGCTCCGAATATTGACGCAACAAAGTATTAACAAACAAGGCTGTGGGCGCTATGCTCACAGCCTTTTAGTCTAGTCATTATTCGAGGTACACAGTGGCTCTATCCTTGGCTTCAATAAGCACCTACCAAAGCATATTTCAAGGAAGCTCACGAGGGTATGGAGAATATCGACATGACGATGCACCGCTAGAGGATGGAAAGAAAAGAGAAGGACGAGCAGCCACACGCACAGGTCGACTTAGTGAAGAACTTTATATAAACCATCTTGAAGGTAAGCTAGGAATAGGCATAGTTCCAATTCGTGAAGACGGAACAACCTTCTTTACTGTTATAGATGTGGACAAGTACGGTGTTAATCATGCTTCGCTGATTAACACAATATATAAGTTCTCACTGCCTTTGGCTCCTTTCCGTTCAAAAAGCGGCGGTCTTCATTTATATCTATTATTCTCATTAGCTGTCGAGGCGAAATATGCTATTGGCCTCGCAAATATGTATCGTAGGCTCCTCGGCCTTGATAAAAAGACTGAGATATTTCCTAAGCAGATCACGTTAGGCGAGGATTCGTTAGGCAATTGGATAAATGCGCCCTACTATAATGCAGAGCAGACTGTACAGTATCTTATAGCGCCTAATCTAAAGCCTGTTCCGTTCTATGAAGCGATGGAATGGCTCAGCGCCCATCGCTATACGCCTGACAGTATCAAACTGATAAATGAGGCTATTCCTTTTTCTGACGCGCCACCTTGTCTTCAAGCCCTTCGACTGTTGGGTGTAGAGGATCACAGGAACAACTATCTCTTCGATATGGCTGTCTACTACAAGGCCAAAGTAGGCGACGACTTTGAACAAGAAGTAGCGGCTGCTAACAGTGCTTTGGCCGAGCCTATCCCTATAACGGAGCTTTCCGACACTATTATTAAGTCGCATAAGAAAAAGACCTATATGTATAAATGCGAAGAAGAGCCTATAGTCAATATATGTGACAAGATCGAATGTAAGAAAAGAAAATATGGAATAGGCGGCTCTGAGATTTCCGACCTGAGTTATGGCGAGTTGATTCAGTACGGTCTTGAAGACCCATATTACGAATGGAAGATAAACGAGCATCCATTGAAGTTCTATGAACCTAAAGACATTATGAATCAACAGACCTTTAGGGAAAAATGTTTCGAACATCTTCATATTTTTCCCACAAGACTTAAAGACGAAGCATGGACCGTTGTAGTAAATCGAGCCTTAAAGAATATAATTGTTAAGGCGGTAGAAGAAGCGGAGGGATTCAGTGTGACGGATACTTTTAAGACCTATCTGGCAGAGTTCCTTACAAAGCGAGCGATGGCACAGAGCAAAGCTCAGATTCTTATTGGCCGCGTTTGGTACGATCCAGAAGCAGATTCGTATTATTTCAGAGCGGCTAATCTTATGGAGTTCTTGAACAAGCAGAAACAGTTTTTTTCCTATAGTCAGGCTATGCTCAAGGATAAACTTCTTGGAATGAAGGCTGCGTACATCCGTATGTATCTTTCTAAAGAGCATGATGGAGTACGCCTCTGGTCCTTGCCTAAAACAAGTCTGGATGCGTTTATAGAAAAACCATCAGACGACATAGCGATTGATTTTATGGAGAAGATGGAAAAGGAGAAGTATTAATGAAAATTGATATGATCTTTGGGCCACCAGGAACCGGAAAATCAACGCGACTACTCGATATTCTCAATAAGGAATTAGAGACGGTAGCCCCCGATCAGATTGCCTATGTGTCGTTCACAAAGGAAGGAGCAAACATCGGAAAGACGCGGGCCAAACAAAGGTTCGGGCTTACTGACGAAGACTTTCCTTTCTTCAGAACCTTGCATAGTTTGGCTTTCAATGAGCTTAACATGCGACGTACTTCTATGATGGCCCCATCCCATTACAAGCATTTCTCTCATAAAATGGGAATGTCTTTTGTAGGCTATTATACAGAGGAGTTCACCAATAATGATGATAGATACCTGTTCTTCGACTCGCTACATCGCAATAATCCTCGGACAGCGGCGCAGTATGCTTCTACTATAAACACCGATAAGTTAGCGCATGTGAGAAGGAATTATCGTCGCTACAAAGACACCTTCGCGCTCTATGACTTTACTGATCTTATTGAGCTTTTTATAAAGAGGAATAAAAGTATCCCTGTTCGTGTGGCGTTTATTGATGAAGCGCAAGACCTTACAACCTTGCAATGGACGATGGTTTGGATCGCCTTTAAGGATTGTGAACGTATTTATATCGCAGGGGACGACGATCAAGCTATCTATCAATGGTCGGGGGCCGATGTTGATTACTTCTTGGATATTCAGTATACGAATCTTGAAGTGCTTAGACACAGCTATCGCCTTCCCGATCCTGTACTTCGTTTTGCTAAAAAAATAACAGCAAAGATCGGAAAACGGCAGGAGAAAGACTACGAAGGGCTAGGCGAAACAGGAATCGTCACATGGAATAATGATGTGAGCGAATTGACGATCAATCCTAATGAAACGTATATGTTTCTTAGCAGGAACAATGTCTATCTTAAAAAAATAGAAGAAATGCTTATGAAACAGCACGTTGTATATTCCTATAAAGGAGAAGTCTCAGTTCAAATGCGAGATATAAAAGCGATTCAACTTTATGAAAAGGTCCGAAAAACAAGATTAATGACGTATGACGATGAGTTTAATTTGAAGCGCTATCTTAAAGAGGAGTATAGTCTTCTTAACCCTTGGTATGAGTCGTTCAATTGGGAAGAGCCGAGGATGAGCTATATGCGCGACATTATCGCCTATAGAACAGATATAACAACATGCAATATTAACGTCAATACAATACATGGTGTAAAAGGAGGCGAGGCGGATAACGTCGTCATGCTTTTAGATGTGACAAAAAACGTGCATGACAACATGGCTAAAAATCCAGATAGCGAGCATCGAGTTTTTTATGTAGGGGCAACGCGGGCTAGAAAAGCTCTGCATCTTATTAACGCTAATGGGCGTTATTCTTATAAGGTGGTATGAAATGGCTATTCACAAAGAGAATAAGGGGAAACCTGAAGTGGCTTACGTTTATCGATCATTTATAGAGGCCATAGCACAAGTGCGTATGTATGGCGCTAAAAAGTACGAGAACTATGAATCATGGACAGATGTTCCATCGGAGGATTTTTATAATGCTGCTCAGCGTCATCTTCTTGCGGCTATTGACGCAACAATGAACCCTATGAATAAAGGAAATCCGCTCTTTGAAGTTGACGAATCGGGACTCCTTCATCTTGCGCATGCGGCCTGTGATATTATGTATCTCATTGAACGCAGACATCGAGATGAGATAGAATTATTGCATCAAGTAACTTCTTTTGCAGAAAGGGAATAGATGAAAGGTATCGTAGGTTTCGTCACAAAAAAGAAGGAGGGCGATTCCTCGGGAAGCCGAATGTGCCGAAAATCTACGCTGGCCCAGGAGGGGAAATGGCAAGAAAACGAGTAAGACGAACGTGTAAGCAGTGCGGAAAGAAGTATACTTCTGTTTTTCTTAATAAAGTGTTCTGTAGCGATAGATGCAGGATAAAGTTTCATTTTCCTAAAATCTATAGTCTAGCGTCTTGTGGCTATTGTGGAGAAAGCTTCAAAAGATCAACAGCTAAACAGCTCTACTGTTGTAAAGCGCATTATGAGTTAGCTAAATGCGAACGACAGAAGAAAGCAAGAAGAGACCAAAAGGAGGCGAAACTTGTCTGACTATCCAGATTTATCACAGGCTTCTATGATTTCCTTTGATATAGAGACCTATGATCCAGAGCTTATAGAAAAAGGTGCAGGAGTGTATAGACGTGATGGATACATACTCGGATGCTCTATCGCAACCGATGACGGATTTAGTGAATACTATAATCTCGGACATAGAGGTTGTGACAGTTATACTGTCGATCGTAATATTAATTATCTTCGCAGCGTGCTTGGTAACAGCGTCCCGAAAATCGGAGCGAACATTCGATACGACATTGACTGGCTCGAAAACTTCCTTGACATCAAAGTCAAAGGAGAGCTTAACGACATTCAAGTCGCCGAACCGCTTCTTGACGAATATGCAGCGCATTATTCGTTGGATACGCAAGCGCAAAAGTATCTAGGCGTTGGCAAATATAAAGATCAGCTTGAAGAGTTCTGCAAAGAACACGGTTTGAAAGGCGATCCACGACAGCATATATGGCAAATGCCATATGAGCTTACGCGCCAATACGCGCTTACCGATGCTGTACAGCCTATTCTTATCTTCAATAAACAAAAGGGGCTCCTTGTTGCACAAGACCTTATGCCCTTGTACAACATGGAAATGAAGCTCTATAGGCCCTTGCTTCAGATGAAGAAGATCGGTATTCGCGTAGATCGCAACAGGATCGGTGAGATTGTCAGTCGTCTTGAAGGCAAGATAGCTGAATGGCAGAGCGATCTTCGCCGCATCTATGGTGACATTAATTTCAACTCCTCAAAGCAGATTGCGGCGCTCTTCGACCATCTTGGTATCGCCTATAACAAGAAGCTCGATACAGGAAATCCTAATATCGATAAGCTTTTCCTATCGAAAGTCGATCATCCTGTGGCGAAGCTCATTCTTGATCTTCGCGCTGCCCGTAAAGTTATCGATACATTCCTTCTAGGCGCGTTTACCGAAATGGCAACACAGGGGCGTATCCATGCCGATTTTGTCCCGCTTAAAGCGGACGAAGGCGGAACGGTTACAGGGAGACTTTCTTGTCGTTCACCTAATCTACAGCAGGTTCCGTCTAAAGAAGAAGCCTATGGGCCAGAGACGCGGAGCGCGTTTATACCAGAAGAAGATTGCTGGTATGGAAAAATAGATGAGTCTCAGATAGAGTACAGAATCATTGCGCATTACGCACAAGGGCCTAAGTCGGAGGATGTTAAGAAAGCGTATAACGCCGATCCGCATACCGACTATCATGCTCTTGTGCAGACATGGATCAAAAACGTGACGAACGTTGATCTTGAACGGAAGAAAGTCAAGAATCTTAACTTTGGTACGGCTTACTTTATGGGCGTAGAGTCTATGGCCCGTAAGTTTAACTGGTCACTTGAAATGTCGAAGGAACTTAACAAGGTGTACTTCGACACATTTCCTTTTATTAAGACGACACGAAGTAATGTTGTTACTGTCGGGAAGCTACGGGGATACGTTAAGACCATTCTTGGCCGACGCGCCCGAGTAACTCCCTATATGCGAGAACAAAGGAAAGAATACATAATCTTTAATCATCTCATTCAGGGGACAGCGGCAGATGTGATGAAGAAATCCATTGTGGATGCGTATGAAATGGGTCTTTTCAATGTTCTCTATCCGCATATAACCGTCCATGATGAGCTTGGCGTATCTATTCCTAAGACAAGGGAGGGCGTCGAAGCATATCGAGAACTCAAGAATGTGATGGAAACGTGCATTAAGTTTGAGGTTCCCCTTGTGGCTGAAGCCGAAATTGGCCCTTCATGGGGAGAGACAGAAGCCTGTGATTTTGACAAACTGTTGAAGGAGGTCTAAGATGTTGGCGAGCACTTTTTGGGGACAGTTGGCCGATGCCTGTGGAATGGATATTAAGGAGCTTACGAATAGCTCCGATGAGAAGAAGCTTGAAGTGATGGAAAAGGAATATGAACAAGTGATGAACAAAGCCTCACGCCTATCGTCCAACGCGAGAGAAGTCTTGACGAAGATTGTGAATAATTATAAAGCGGCCCTTGTTAAGCAATCAATGGAGGCGCATAATGAAAATAGGTAAGAACGTAATTATAGGAAAAGTCAATTTTCGGCATTTGGACAAGATTGAAATAGGAGACAATGTAATCATTGATGACTTTTGTTATTTTAGCACGTCTGTTAAGATAGGAAATAACGTGCATATTGGACCATTTTGTTCTGTTACGGGAGGCGCTAGTTCAGAGTTTATTATGGAGGATTTTTCAGGTCTTTCAAGCGGTTGCCGCGTCATTTGCTCTTCGGACGATTTCATCAACGATTTGACTAATCCGACCGTGCCTAGCGCCTATCGTCCTCATTGTAAACCCGGAAAAGTAATGCTTGAACGGCATGCTGTTCTTGGAATAAATACACTCGTTATGCCGAACGTGACAATCCATGAAGGAGCAGCGAGCGGAGCCGGGGCGCTTATTCGTAAAGACCTTGAGCCCTGGTCGATAAACTATGGTAGTCCATCGCAACAGCATGGTTTTCGTAACAAAGAAGCGATTCTTCAGCTTGAAAAAGCTTATTTGGAGGAGCTTAAATGATTATCATTTATGGTGCCAACAGGGGGATAGGAAAATATCTTACTGAACAATACGGTCTTGAGGCGGTAGGCTTTGGGCATGACGAATGCGAAATAACTGATATTGAAGATGTAGAAGTGACTATTGATCGACTGGTCGAACTAGACTATGATCTAACACGCACTACAATTATAAATTGCGCTGTAGCAAACACAAATGTTATGCTACACAAATCAGAAGGGTATGTATGGGAAAAAGAAGTGGACGTGACCATAAAAGGAATGTACAATATTCTTAGTAGTTGGCTTCCGATTATGCGAAGTAATCACTATGGGCGAATCGTTGCTTTTTCCTCGGTAGTAGCTCAGAAAGGTATTCCAGGGACCAGCGCCTACGCCACGGGGAAAGCCGCCCTATGGGGGCTGACTAAAAGTGTCGCCGCTGAGAACGCTTCCAAGGGAATTACAATGAATTGCATTAACCTTGGATATTCTGACATTGGCCTTGGAACTCTGTTTAACGAGGAGCAAAGAAAAGCTATTATAGATGCTATCCCTATGAAACGATTCTGTCAGCCCGAAGAGATATTTAGGACAGTCAATTATATTATATCGACTGAGTATCTCACAGGAACATCGATAGACCTGAATGGAGGGTATCTATGAACTTTCATTGTTATGTCAACTTCAGTGGAAACGCTCGATTGTTAGGCGCTTGCCTAGAGTCTATTATGCCACAGATAAAAAAGCATTCTTCTTATGAGTTTCCAGTTATTGTTCTTAATAATACTAACGTAAAACTTAAAGATTGGCTTTCTGATATAAAAGGGTGGCTTGAAATGAAGCCCCCTGTTCCTATTGTGTGGGCCGAGGCACAGAACTGGATTATCAAAATGGCGTATGAAGGAAATGAGCCCTTTGCTATGTCTATACACACAGATGTAACGCTCAAGGATGGCGCAATTGATGAACTATTAAGGAAATATGATGAATATAAGACTAGCCGATGGCATATCATTTGTGCAAACGAGTGCGTTAGCTTACAGAACCCGGTCTTCTTCTATTCCGAGAATATACGATATGACGCCTTCCTTTTTCCTATGTATTACAGCGACAACCATATTGCAAGACTTGCCTCTCTCCGTGGATGGCGAGAATATATGTACGCTACTGAACTCGTCAATCATAGGCGAAGTCATACAATCGCCGAGAATCGTGTTATGGGAAGGAAGAACGACTTAGCTTTTGGGCATCATGGTTCTATCTATCAACAGATATGGGGAGGGCTGCCCGGTAGAGAGACGAACTTTGATCCTAACGCATCAGGACTATGTTATAACAAGGAGGAAGCAGAATGGTACTTGTAATAGGCGCTACAGGCTTCTTAGGTAAGGCCGTTTGTGATTTGCTTTATAAAAGAGATATTCCGCATATTAAGCTAGGACACAATACATCTGATGAGAAATATCTTTTTGATCTCGAAAAAGAAGGCTCTCTTGAACGATGTATTGATGAGAGCAATGAGCATATCGATACTATTATTAACTGTGTCGCTTTTTCGGGAGGGCTCAAGTTTGCTATGTCGAGTCCGGCTGAGCTTTATAATAAGAACATGAAGATGATTCTTAATCTTTATGAGGGGGCGAAAAACAGAGGAGTAGAGCGGATCATTAATCCTATCTCTAACTGCGCTTATCCCGCTAAGGCGCGTCTTTTTAATGAAGACGAGTTCTGGGACGGACCATTGCATGAGAGCGTTCTTGTCTATGGTTCAAGTAGAAAATCCTCTTATATAGCGGCGTATGCCTATTATAAACAGTATGGCATAGCTACAACGAATCTTATTCTTTCTAATCTTTATGGAAAGGGAGACCATTACACAGAAGAAAAGTCTCATGCTTTAGGAGCGGCAATACGAAAAACGTACGAAGCGCTAATAGGCAATGCTTCTGAAGTAGTTATTTGGGGAAGTGGAGAGCCTGTAAGAGAATGGCTCTATATAGGAGACGCCGCCGATGCTATGGTAAGCGCTCTTAATTGGTACAATGAAACAGGATGCGACCTTTATAATATCGGGACAGGACAAGGGGTATCTATCAATTATATGTATACTTTGATAGCTACATTTATGGGGTACCATGGAAACTTTGTACATGATCTAACTAAGCCGGACGGCGCATGGCATAAAACGGTCAATGGGCAGACAGTAAAAAAGAAGTTCGGATGGGGGCCATCTATGACATTTGAATCTGGCGTGAGTATAACGGTGGCTGATTTTCTTTCTAATATTTTGGATTAAGGAGTAATCGATGATACCTCAGATGGAGCCTTATATAACAGAAACGACAGCTAAGGCGCTGTCTGAGTATGTTAAAGATGGCGGATGGTTGACGGAGCATACAAAGACCCGCCATTTTGAAGAACTACTTAAAGAGTTTACCGGAGCTAAACATTGTTTCATCACGCCTAATGGCACTTTGAGTCTTTCTTTAGCGTTGAAGGCGTTAGGCATTGGGCCAGGGGATGAAGTCATTGTTCCAGCGTATACAATGCTTGCGTCAGCTTCAGCAATAGATTTTATAGGAGCTAAATCTATCTTTTGTGATATTGAGCCCGACACGCTCTGTATGGAAGTCGAGTCCGTTGAAGAAAAAATAACGCCTAAGACAAAAGCGATTATGTATGTATCTATTAACGGACGAACGGCGCGTTCTTTTGATGAACTCAAAGAACGTGTAGGTGAAAGAATACCAATTGTTGAAGACGCGGCTCAGGCCCTTGGTTCAACGCACAAAGGAAAGCATGTAGGGCTTCATGGGAATGTAGGGAGTTTATCGTTCAGTGCCCCTAAAATCATCACAACTGGACAAGGAGGGGCGCTCATAACGAATGACGATGCGCTTGCGCGTAGTATAAAACGAATGCGTGACTTTGGCCGAGATACGCCGGGTAGAGACGAATATACAAGTCTCGGCTGGAATCTAAAGTTCAGCGATCTACAGGCTATCGTCGGTATTGAGCAAATGCAAGATATTAATTGGAGGGTAGCCAGAAAAAAAGAAATGTGGAATATTTATGAAGGAGAGCTATCCCATATTCCTGAAGTATCCCTCATTCCTACCTCTAACGAAGTTGCGCCATGGTTTTATGATATTCTTATTGACGACAGGGAAAGACTCATGGAGTACCTCCTTAAAGAAGGCATTTCAACAAGAAAGTTCTACCCATTGCTCATTCGTCAAGGAGCATACTTTGAGGACTACGGAGTAGAAGAATATCCAGTAGCGGAAGAAGTAGCGACAAAGGGTCTTTGGCTTCCTTCGAGTCTTAAACTCACCGATGAACAGATTTACTTTATCTGTTCAAAGATCAGCCAGTATTACGGGAGGTAATATGCGAAAGCTCGATGTTCTTTTTTGGTCGGATACCCCTACATGTGCCACAGGCTTTGCACAGGTAGCTAAAAACATCCTGCGCATTCTTAATGACACAGGAAAATATAATTTTCATGTTTTGGGGATTAATCATACAGGGGAGGCTTACGATCAAATAAAGTTTCCTTATCGTATTGATCCAGCGGTGTCCCCACTCACTAATGAAATGGATTTGCATGGACGAGGACGTATTGTAAGAATGCTCAGTCAAAATACTTATGATATTCTTTTTATTTTGAATGATACATTTCTTATTGAATCCGTTATGAAAGATATTCTTGAAACACGGGAAAAACTCCCAAAAGAACGACAGTTCGCTATTGTCTACTACTTTCCAATTGATGCACGACCAGCAAAATCGTGGATCGAAAACTCCGTCCTTAAAGTAGATATACCAGTAGCTTATACCCAGTACGCTAAACAACAGTGTGAAGAGTTAGTAGAGAAGGCATTGCCTGATTTACGGGTTATCTATCATGGGACTAACAAGAAAGACTTTTTTGTAGAACGAGACGAAGACACGAAGCTGTTCAAGACAGCCGTGTTCGGCCCTCATGCAGAGGACTTCATTGTGCTTAATGTGAACAGGAACCAGCCACGAAAAGACTTGCATAGGACTTTCGCTGCTTTCAAGTTGTTCAAAGAAAAGCATTCTAAATCATTTTTGTTTATGCTCTGCCAAATGCAAGATATAGGTGGCGATATAGGAGAGGTTGCAAAGCGCTACGGACTTGTACTCGGAGAAGATTGGGCTTGCCCCGCGCCAGGAACGTATTACGCGGCCATGGGGTATACGCTTGATATAGTGCGGAAGCTCTATAACGCTGCTAGTCTTATCGTATCGACTACGCTAGGCGAAGGATGGGGACTTTCTTCGACAGAGGCTTTTTCTTGCAAGCGGCCTATACTCTTCCCTAAGAACACAAGTCTTATTGAAATAATCGGAGAAGACGAAGAACGCGGGTACTTCTGTTCTTCGGGTGAAGACTTGGATCATTTTACTTGTTTAGGGCAGGTAGATAATAATATTATACGGCCTATCGTAAATGTTTTTGATATGGCAGATAAGATGTGTTATATCGCAGAGAATTACGAAGAAGCTAAAAAGAAAGCGGAGAAAGGCCATAAATGGGCCGTAAGTTGGGAGGATTTGGCCCCTCAATGGGAAAAAGTGTTTGAAGATGCTTCGCATATAGCCCGTTTTAAGAGAGGAACAGCAAATGACTAAGTTTAAGTCCGAGGCTTCTTTACGGAGAGTTATTGTTCAGGCATTCAGAAAGAAAGGTATAATGGCACAGCCTATAGAGTCTTCCAGCACGGCTAGAGGAATAGGAGATGTTTATTTTTCAGGCTACACGGACGAAGGAGCTGGAATAGACAGCCTATCGGTTAAACTAAAATCATCAGGATGGATAGAACTAAAAAATATGCCTTCTTTTCATCTTGAAGAGAGCTATACAATTCCCTATAGAGGAGGACAGCTTTCATGGCTTAATCAGATGGCTAGACATGGCACGCCAACATATACACTTATCGCGCTAGCCGATGGAATTAAGATTATAGAACACTCGGAGGAGGACAAGATTATACAAGTAAGGAGTATTGATGAAGCGATCAACTATTTTATTACCGGGCATTATCGTTATAGGTAGTGCAATCTTTCTTTTGTTCAGCAGTATGAGTTTGTCTGTAAAGTCTTTGGCCTTCTCTGATACGCCAAAGTATATAGAAGGAAGAGTTCCAGACACATTGCCTGAAAGGATTCATTACATACCGTTCGAGTATTTTTATCTTCTTAAAAGCGCGAGCCTTGATTACGATGTGCCCATTGATGTCCTTCGTGTAGTCATACGAGAAGAATCCAACTTCAACAAGAACGAACGAAGTCCTAGAAGAAGGGACGGGCATCGAGACTTGGGCATTGGTCAGTTTAATTCTAAGATGCTTCCTTGGATGAGGGATACGATCAATAAGGGGAAAGCTTTTGATCCTATGAAACCAAAGGAAGCGATCCCCGTTATAGCCAAGCTACTTCGTTACAACTATGAACGAACGGATAGTTGGATGCTCGCAATAATGGCGTATAATCAAGGAAACATCGTACAAGGAAATCGGCCGATTGCAACAACTTACTCTTATTTAGGAAGAGTGATGTCACGTTGGTAAAATAAAGCCCGGTAATTAACCGGGCTTTATTTTATTGTTCTTTCATATTAAGAATACCATATAGCGTCTGAGTAGTCGTTATAGGCGTATAGGTTAGAACATATACGTCCATTACATTATCTATAGTGCTGCCTAGATAAGACAAAAAATCGCTTACTATATCGCCCATGGTCTACCGCCTTATTTCCATAACTTAAAGACTCTTCCTGCTTCATAACTTAAAGAAGCGCTAAGCACGCTCCCTAGTAGAATAACCCAACTATGGGAGAGCGCGTATGAGACTTTTAACTTCTTCAAGTCCATCGATGACTGATTGTAAAGCGTCTGTTGAAGAGCTAAGTCCTTCTGAGATTTTTCCAAGAGCGCCTGTGACTCCATTAAGTTGGCTTTTAAGCTGACTATTTGTTCTAGTGAGAGAGCTAACTGATTGTTGGAGTCGTCCAATTGTGTCTTGATTGTCTCTATTGTTTTTGATAAGTTGCTTATTGTCATCTGTAAGTCTGCTATTTGTTGCTTTACTTGCAGTAAGCTGTTTTGATAAGTCGTCAAGTGATTGATTATACTGTCTTTGGGCGATAGCGAAGATTGTCCCTGCGCCAACAAAGATACCGAGAACAAAAAGAAGAGCGTAAGTGCTCTTTTTACTAGCCACATCATTCATCCGTTATATTTGAAGGTCTATTCGACCGTATCCTATCGGCTAGCGCCGCCCCGCCCAAAAGAGCGACAGCAGAGCTAAACAAAATCGATAGAATAGCCACATCAGGTTTCGGCGTAAAAGCGTAGTAGAGCGCCGCAATCATCGAGACATTCCCCCAAAAACGTTTTTCATCACCGTTATTATCCTTATCAAGAAAGAAGTCTATGAATAGTTTGATAAGTTTCATGCTATAACCTCATAGACGCGAGTAGTATCAAGATGTCCTTCCCGTACCGTCCTGCTTCCGCCCTCAATAGGATCGTATGCAACTTTTCCCTCTACTGCTGCTACAAAATGATAAAACCTCGTATTCGGGTTATACCATCGCTGGACTTCAAATTGTTTAGGTGTTATTGCATAAGGAGTAGGAAAAGCACCTATAAAGCGAACTCTACCGGGAACAACATAATCGACTACGCCCTGTGGATCAGCGATAAACGCCTCGGGATTCATGTCAGTAACGCCATTGTTATTGGCGTCACAATGCTGTTCTGTAGTATAGATAAGCTCTATGACTTTATGAGTAAGTTCTGGCGTTTCGAATAGCCTATTGAGCTGCCACATTAGCGATAGAAAATAGCAGCCATAGTGCTGTATGTCGGGCTCAAACTCATCATCAGTCTGATAGATCATGGATGTCCTCTAAATAAAGGAACAAAAGCAGCGGCAATAGTGGCAATAGCCAACAGCAAGTTACCAACAAGAATAAGCCTAATTTCACTTTTCTTCATGCTCGCGGCTGTCATTTCTTTCTTCTCCTCTTCATAGGAAGACTTAAAAGACTCAAGGTCTTTAGCGATAGGACAGTCATCGCTTCGTTGATACCATCGTGAGTTATATTCGGCAAGCGCCTCGTCGAGCCGTGTAGTCAGTTCTTTAACGGTAGAACGCAGACCGTTTGTGCCATCGATTCCGACGACAACCACTTTAAGTTCACGTAGTTCAAGCTTTACGTTGTTCAAATCTTCCTGTTGCTCAAAGCGAATGTCGTCGGAATTAGCCATTATTTATCCCTTTCTTTCTTCTCTGCTTCTCGCTTCTGAGAATACGCGATAGCGACTGCCTGCTTAACAGGCTTACCTGCCTTAACCTCGGCTTCTACATTTTTCTTGAAAGAAGCCTTACTCTTCCCTTCAATGAGCGGCATTCGTTTCTCCTTTGCTTCTCTGTTCTTTGATCTTGAGAAGCACTTGCGCTACGACAATAGGCGAAAAACGTTTGGATTGCTTGATTGTCCTTTCAACAAGATCAAGGTCGGACGTATCAATCGTCACCTTTCCTTCTCGATAAAGAGAGCGAGCAATCTCATAGAGTTTAATAGGATCGTCGGCCTTATCTTCCATAAGCATATTAGACGCGGCCTTGGACTGCATAAGATAGACAGGGGGATGAAGTGAGCCATCACTGTCCTTAAACGCTTCACGTTCGACAATTGGTTCATCCGTAAAGTCCATAACAAGCGCCTGTTCAAAATCGAGAATCATAGTCTGCCTCCTAAAATATATTGATACACCGCTAGGCGATGTACTTTAGCCCTGACTGATATTCCTCTGGTCGATGATGTGTCCACCAGGGAAGATTAAATGGCCCTACTCTAAAACTTTTTCCTACATGACGAAACCCCATCCACCATGGAGGAACCATAGATACAATATCGCCATGTACATTATAACGGGCGAAGTTACTAAAACGTTCTTTGATTGTGGGAAGCCCCCAAAGAACACGAGGCGTCCCAAATCCGGTGCCCTTGATAAGCACATCTTTGAATCTGAAAACACAATCTTCATAACAAAGAAGAGCGAGCGCCGAGCCTTGAGAATAGCCTGCTACCCAAATATTGCGACTCTTTTTCTGCATAAGCTGTGTGACAAACGCCATAATGTAATCGCGTACATACTTCCATAGAGTCACAAAGCCTCTGTGCGCTAGCCACTTAACAGGCATGTCCTTGTACGGTTCAACGAAAAAGTCAAAGTTACTGATCCAGCCACTTGTATCGTGCGTGTATTCAAAAAAGATATAAATATCCGTATCATTAGATTCAATACGAAAGTTTACATCATGGATTGTCTGCCAAGGACCATCAAGACATCTCTGATAGATAGCGCTAGGCAGTCCCATTTGACTTCTCCAAAGGAAACCAATCGTCCATAAGTTTACGCAACTGCGCTTTCTCGTCCATCGTCATCTCGTCTAACGCCTTGAGCTTGTGCATCTTTTCTGTACGCCAGCGAAGATCGTAACGAATAGCGTCCGCCGTATAGCCATAATATTTCTTAGTCGCATCTTCAACGACATTAAGGTTGCTTGATTTGAAGTCATCAAGATGCCCGATAAGAAGATGATGATTCTGCTCTACGTGGCCTTCTTCAGTTTCACAAAGAACAATAAGATTTCGTTCATCAAGTTCAAGATCGGGACGGCCAAGAGCAACCACATAATGAAAAGGAATAATATGATGTACTTGCAAGCCGTGTGTAGCAGTGCATACCGTACACTGAGGATGCTTTTCGAGCACATCTTTTTCTACTTTGGGCCATTCGGGACTTCGTGCAACACCGTGCCGAAGTCCTTCGTTTGTTCCATGAACTGACATTTAGCCTTCCGTTCCGCCTTCGAGCGGTGCGTACTGTTCGACAAGAATGGGATAAAGATCGGCTCTCGTCTCGACAATCGTATTGAGCGGTACCTGGACAAACGCCACAGGCGCTTTGCCGCTTGTTCGTGCAGCAGCATCTACATAACCTTCAAGTTCGACAAGGGTCGAACCCGTACCTGAAGCCCTTCCGAAATACTGATGGACATTCGCCATCCTCCAATACGCCACTGAAATGCCGGACTCTTGTTCAATAACCTTAATAACTGCCATGTTTGGCCTCCTTATGCGAGCTTCCTATAGCTAATTGTGAGATTTCCGCCTACTGCCGTAATAATAAAGTTGGTTCCATCTGATATTATTGTTCCTCCTCCAAAGCCCACATTTCCTTGCCATCCACTACCAGAGTTGATTTGAAACGCGCTATAATTTGAAGGAGTCGAAGCTACTACATAAGTACCTGCTGGTATTGTCCATGAAGCCCCATTACTTATAGAAGCTACGGCAAACACTCCCGCTGATCCAACTGATAGACTTAGTCCATTTACAAATGAGGCATTTAGGTTCGTTACGACTGTGGTACTTGCTACAAATAAAGGAGCTGTTCCCGTTGCAACAGCGCTTCGTAGAGAACCTGTAGCGTAGCTGTCGCCTTGCACCTCAAACGCATACGTAGTCGCCGCGCGTCCCACGCCTATGCCCGTCGCGTTTCCTGCCAAGTAAGACGCCGCGTTGCCGGGATAGACGTTACCACCGCAACGAAGGGCTCCCGTCGCGTAACTATCGCCTTGCACTTCAAAGGCGTAAGTAGTAGCGATCCGTCCAACGCCTATGCCCATCACGTCCTTCCTCGCCGACTTCCATAAGTCTACGAATCCCTTATGGGCGAGCCACCGGACGGGCATGTCCTTATAAGGTTCGACTACCACATCAAAGTCATACTCCCATCCCTGCTTATCATGAGTATATTCGAAGACGACCCGCACCTCGTCGTCCAGGCCTTCGACCCGGTACCCTAAGCCCATGGGAGAGTAATTCCACGGGCCGGAGAGGCAGGCCGCGAAAGCCTGCCTCGGGGTCAGCACTTCGTCCCCCCGGCGAGGGCCGCGTCATCCTGGGTGAGCAGCGGGTAGAGCACCGTGCGGGCGTCGGCGGTGGCGGCCTCAAGCGGCGCCATTGCTCCGGGAAGCTGCACCTGCTGAAAGCTTATCGGTTTCTTGCCGGCCTGCCTGGACGCCGAATCCACGTACCCTTCAATTTCGACGAGACATGAAGCGTCGGAACCGTCGAGGGCACCGCCGCAATAGACGTGAATGTTCCGAATCCGCCAATAGTTCAGCGTGATCCCTGATTCGTGAACGATTGCCTTCTGCACCGCCATAGCCTACTCCTTTAGTGCGAGCACCTTGTCGCACAAGTCCATGATCTGCTCATTGACCTTCTTCTCGCGGTCGAGCCTTTCGACGTTCTCGCGGAGGAACTTGACCTCGAGCGCGTCAAACTTTACGTCGATCTCCTTGGCCTTGGGGTCCCACGACATGAAGGACTGGCCCGTCGCCGGGTCGATCTCGGGATGAAGGTTTATCTCCTTGATCTCCTTCGTCTCGAAGTCCAGCTTCTTCCTGATTGCTTTCATCACCCGCACCCCCACAAAGTCTGCCTCTTTGGGGAATACTTGGTTGAGGATTGCAATCCTTTCCAACACTGAAAGCTTCATTTTACGCCTCCTTAATTAAGATACCTGAGCATATGTGGAATATCAACTATTCTGTGTCACCGGCTTTGAGAATTCCCTTTTCTTCGGAATAAACAGAGCCGTTTTCGACGATATAGGCATGTCTGCCGTTTTGATAGTCGATTTGCCCCTGCCTATACCCTTTAGCTGTTCCTAGCATGCCTCCGAAAATCATGGATATCGAAATTACAATAATTAATACAACAGCCTGCATGATTAACCTCCTATGCAATTTTAAGTAGCATCCATGTGCCATATCCAGTTACGTAAACGTCACCATTGCCGGAGCTAAATACTAAAACACCAACTGCAGCATTACCACTAATACTGGTTGCAACAGTATGACCTGTCCCTGTTGAGTCGTTAATATATATATTATTGTAATTCGTTCCATCGCCAGTTACAGTAACATAATAAGTTCCTGCTGGTATAGTGTAACTTGAATTAGACACAGAGCCTGTTGTCCATGTTCCAGCTCTATTTGATGTTAATACTACGTTTCCCCCGCTGCCTCTTAATGTCCCCGTCGCATATATATCTCCCGCCACTTCAAACGCATAGGTCGTCGGAGTTCTTCTTATTCCTACATTGCCCGCAAATGAATTATTTCCAGTGCCAGAGACAATTAGATTTCCGCCAAGCGTCCAGTTGGCGGAGGTATCTACATGACCTACTTCTGCCCATCCTCCAGAATATCGAGAAAATACCAAAGGATAAGTAGGGACATTTCCTGGTATAGCATCTCCAACTGCTCCTACTATCGAGATGGTATTATTAACAAAACCAATAAAATATCCACCAGTTTCAGTTGCAGTTAGATTTGTGTATCCGTTACCCCCGCTATAAGAGGTTATACTACCATACGAATCCAAACTATTAGCAAAATATCCTGTGCCGTTTACCTGAAGCTTATACGCTCCCTGAGAAGTAGTGTAGCCGAGAAGGAGATAGTCGTTGGTGTCGATGCGCGCCTTCTCAAGATTATTACGAGAAAATATTAGATTATAATTAGATGCATTACCTAATACAGCATCCCCAA
>JAEHJW020001689.1_pt1 | contig 23882 bp, 34 predicted proteins | sample 9271431 | NCBI WGS metagenome assembly JAEHJW02 | reverse complement strand
GCGGATCATATAATTTAGCGGGCGGTACAGGTATTTCTTTTAGCGGAATTACTATAACAAATACGGGCATTATTTCAGCTTCGGCGGGGGCTGGTATTAGTGTAAGCGGGACAAATCCTCTTACAATAACAAATATTGGGGTTACTTCTCTTACTGCTGGGACAGGTATAACGATATCGGGGTCTACGGGCGCAGTAACAATTTCGGCATCGGCTCCTTCTTTTACTGGTGGGAATGGAATAACTATTAGCGGTTCTACTATAGAAATGTCTGGAAGTTATAGTGGAAATTTTGATTTGTCTGGTTCTTTAACTCTACCTTATGGTAATGTTATTGGATATGGTGGAGCAATAAATTTAACTGGAAATACTAGTGGAAATGTTGCAGAAATTTATTTTCAATCCTCTGGAAACACAAATTCGGATTATGGTATAATTGCTTACCATGATACAATGGCAAATTATGCATTTTGGGGGTCAAGTTCGGAAAATAGTGTTTTAGAAATAGCAGCAGGTAACGATGGAAGGGATGGTGATTCAGATATTATTCTCCTTAATCCTACAGCCGCAGTTGTTATAGATGGTGGGAACACAAATAATCCCGGTGCGTATAATCAAAATGCTGCGAATCTTATAGTTTTGGGTGAGATATATACAGGAACATCATCATCTGGAAGTTTAACGGTCAGAAATACTCTCGACAACGGTTCTGGAAATATGTCTGTAGCTGGAAGTTTAACTGTCGCAAATATTCTTCAGTTAACAACCATTATTACAAGTGGTACAAATTTAACTTATACAGCACCCGCAAATGGGTTTTTGGATTTGTGTCTTGTTGGGGGCGGCGGTGGCGGAGGTTCAGGATTAAATGGACAGGTTCCATACCCCGCTGGTGGTGGTGGTGGCGCAGTTATATTTGTTATGATACCAGTACTTTCAGGGCAGACTTTTACATATACAGTAGGTGGAGGTGGTGGTATTAATACTAATGGTGGTACAACATCATTTGGGCTATTTACGGCGAATGGGGGAGCAGGAGCTTCACCGAGTTCTGGAACGGGAGGGGCAGGAGGTAGTTGTATTACACCATTTGGTACAATTAATGGTGGAAGTGGTGGTAGTTCTGGTACTGATGCTAATGGTGGTAATGGCGGTAATGGTATTATAGGAGCATTCGGAATAAGTGGAGGTGGAGGTGGCGGAGGTTCCTATACTAATGGAAGTGGATACGATGGCGGTTCTGGAGGTGCAAATTTACAAAGCGGAGGGTTAGGTGCTGTCGGTGCTCATGGAGGTGCTGGGGGCGGTGGTGGTGGTTCATTCGGAAGCGGTAGTAATGGTGTTAATAACAGCGGAACTGCAAGTCCCGGTAACAATTATGGTGGTGGCGGTGGCGGCGGAGGAGGTGGCTCTGGTATTGGTGGAAGTGGAGCACCCGGTGTTATAATGCTTAGATTCCACCAGTAAGTATAGACTTAGCCGATTTGCCCCATTCCTAGTAGTATAAATAATAAACCTTAATAATTACGATATAATTCACATCAGGAATAATTATGACGAGTGAATTAGAAACGAAAATTGATGAGAGTTTAGCGAAAATAAAACAGCACTATGAAGCGGCGAAACTGTCTACGGATACTCTTTACGAAAATGTTGTTAATGCGCTGGTGAGCAATATTCTTTTTCTGAAGAACGAAATTAAACAACTGGAAGATAAAATAGATTTTCTTACCCCAAAAGATGTACCAAAACCTCCGCTAAAAGAATAGTCTATTAATCCTTATCTCATTTCTTTTTTATGACGCTTACCATTTCAATTTCTCCCACTTCCGCAAATCTTTATTCTTACCAGTCTCCTTCCCAAACCTTAACCGTTTCTGTTTCGGGGGGAACTTCGCCTTATACTTATCAGTGGTATCTTAACGGGGTTGCGATTTCTGCGGCGACCTCTTCTTCTTATACCTTTACCCTTTCAAATAGCATGGTTGGCGGCGAATCCCAGTTTACCTTTTATTGCGAAGTTTTTGATTCCTCTTCTCCGCAAGAATCCGGCAATTCCCCAAATTCGGTTTTAAGTCTATTCGGAACTGTTTTGGTTTATTTTGGTGAATCAAACAATCCAATTTCTGAAATTCTCGCATTCGGATTGTCTGATTTGCTTTCAATGACGGAGCAGTTTAGTTTTTCATTTCTTAAAGAGTTGACCGATGCAATTTCGGCAATTTCAGATTCCCTTTCCTTTTCTTTTGTTCGTTCCCTTTCCGAAACAGTTTCAATAGAAGAAATTTTTGGGTTTATTTTAAAAAGAGAGATTTCTGAATCTATTTCTTTAGTTGATTTATCGTTAAACAAAGAAACAATTAAGCGGGTTTTAGAATCTTTTACTTTGCTGGAGCAGATTCATTTTAGCGCATTCCGGGCATTTAACGAAGCGCTATCCCCTATTGTCGATTTCTTTGCTAATGCGTATATTTACGTTAAAGTGCTGGAAAAGATTACCCCGCAAGAACAAATCAACTTTTCTCTTTTGCATACAGTTTTTGAGTCAATTTCTCCCGCCGAGTTTATAGCGTTTATAAGTAGGCGGGAATTTATGGAAGACATTATTCCCAACGATCTTTCGATGCAGTTTGAGGTAATTCGTAAGCTGTTCGATCTTTTTGTTCCCGAAGAAACTATTAAATTTGCCTTTTCCAGATTTTTTTCGGAAGAAATCAATATTTCTGAAAGCAAGAATTTTTCTCAAATAGTGCATTTATTAGAACAGATAGATATCACAGATTTGCGGTCGCTCTTTTCTATAATTCGGGAACAGTCGGATTCTTTGTTTCCGTTTGAAATGTTTACTTTTAATATGTCTTTCTATCTTTCTCTTATCTATGCTCTCAATTCGGTGGGGATATCAGATGTAGTTCTTTTAAAGGATATTAAAACCGTTGATTATTACAGGGAAACCCCGCTTATAATTATCCCCAAAAACGTGGAAGTTGAAACGGTTTTTAATGGTTACATTTATAACTATAATTTTGAATTGATAGCTGGTTCTCCTGATGCCCAGCAGTTTAAGCGGTTTCTTTCTATATTGAATAAGTTTATACAACAGTACCCGAAAAATGAAACCGTTTTTCTTTTCAGGGTAAATTCGCAACAATACGATACGAATGTGCGGGGATTTTATCGGGAATTTTTCGAGATAACCGCAAAAGTGTTTATTCCCCTTTCCAGCTGAATATATTTCTTAAACTTGACCAATAACGCAATTTAAACCGATAAAAGGTACAAATATACCAGACGGGGTACTTACTTTCAAATTTGGGGCGTTCTGTCGCTTTACAGAGGTATTCTAGGAAGGTGAACCGAAGAAAGCTGTCGGTTGTAAGAATATTTTGGGGGAAGTAGTTTTATTATCTCAGTTTTAATCTTTGCAGTGTGACCAACTATATAATTAACCTATCAGATTCTTTACCAATTTCGGAATCATTTTCTTATAAACAAACCATTTCGGTAGATACATTCTATTCGGATTTGCTTTCTTTCTTTCAATCGATCGGAATAACTCCTACTGTTTTGCTTACAAATATTAAAGCTATAGATTATTATAGATTGCTCGATACATTTATTCTTATCCCGAAAAGCTTAACGGTTTCTCAGGTGTGGAACGGTTATATTTATGAAGCAGTCTTTTCTTTGGTAGCGGGTAGTAGGAACGTTCAGGATTTCCGAACAATGAAAAACGCTATAAAGAAACTTATCGGAGTGAACCTTTATAATGGTAACATCTATTTGGTATTAGTCGATAAACAAACATTCGATACGGGAGTTAAAGGGTTCTATCGGGAATTTTATGACATTTCGGTTAAGCAGTATGCCGCTCTTACTTAGTAACCAATTTTATTAACTGGTGATCCATTTCTTATTATGAATCATACTAATACAGTTCAAGAAAGTCTTGGGTTTTTGGCGAAGCGAACCCCGTTTAAAGTTTTAATTGCAGATGGGACTCCTCCAACTTCCGTAACTTATAATTATGAATTATCCCAACCCATTTTTGGGATATCGGTTATAGCTACTCTCGGTTCAACTTCTACTTTGGACATTTCAGTTTTTCCAGTTGATCCGGAAGGGAATGTAATCAGTTCTGCATCTTTGGTTACGGCTATTGCTCTTACAGCTTCGGGAAAGATTTATGAAATTTCTTCGGAGCTACCTTTCAGGTCTCTTGCTATAGTACTTACGTCTTCGGGTACTGTTTCGGGGGCAACCATAGCTGTTTACGGGTAAAAGGAGGAATATTAATATGGGTGGATATTCTGTTGAAGAAAGGTTGGCTAAGGTGGAAGAGCGGTTGGATAATGTTTTCGATCTCGTTAAGGGCATTGATTCAGATGTCAAAAGTATATCTACTAATCTAAACAGTTTTATGATTAAAGTATCTCTTACCGAAGAACGAATGCAAAATATGGAAACCAGACGTAAAGAAGAGATTGCAAAGTCAAGATGGGTATTAGTTCTTGCCGCAACAGTTGTAAGTGCATTTATGAGTGTAATTGTTTCTGTTATATTTCACGGAGTGATTTAAAATGGGAGTTTCAGAATTTACTAATTTGATTATAAAAGACGATGAAAAACGGTTAGTCGAAGGTTGGGCTTCCGTAGAAGTTGTCGATAGGCAGGGAGATATTGTTCCTATGGATACTATAAAGGAAGCTTTTATGGATTTTGTATCTCGGACTGGGGGACTTATAATGAAACAGCACGAGAATAAACCCATAGGTAAGGTTCTCCAGTGGAACGTTGAAGATTATGATAAAGAAGTTCCCGGAATAAAAATGGTTGTTGAAGTTTTCGGAAAGGGTGTTACTGCGGATGAAGCTTGGAACGAAGTCAAATCTGGTACTCTTTCGGGATTTTCTATTGGCGGGAAAGCTTTAGACAGAGAAGACAGGATAGATAAAGAAAGCGGCAAAGTCATAAGGATATTAAAGAAGATTGAACTTAATGAGATAAGTATAGTAAAAGAACCAGCAAACCAATACTCTCTCATTGAAGCAGTAAGCATTTCCAAAGCTAAATCTAAAGATTTGAGTGACGATGCGAATACGATAATCCAGAGAAAGTTTGATGATTCTAAGGAGGCATCCGAAGTGGAAACGGCGGCTAAAGGAGTTGAACTCGATAGTGGAAGTAAAGAAGGTGTGAATAAATCAATGGAAGCAATAGTTAAGTTTCTTAAAGCTAGTTATCCCTTTGATGAATGTTTGAGGGATCAGGAGAAAAGGTACGGAAGTAAAGAAGCGGCACAGAAGATTTGCGGTTCGATAAGAAGCAAATACGGTAAATCTCTCGATCAGGAATGGAGTGAATCTGGTATTAATAGTGATAAGAATAAATCTGCACCAGTTTCCGAAGACAAAGAACACATTGAAGATGAAAGCGAAGAAGAGGAAGATGACGTTGATAAGGCGCTTAATTTTGTTATAATGACAAAGTATTATGAACCGATCGCTAAATCCTTTTTGTGGGATAAGTGTATACAGGATCAGATGGATAGATATCACGATCCTACAGATGCGGAACAGGTTTGCGGTGCTATTCGTCAGAAAGTTATGCAGAGGAAAGGGTACGGATATTCTGATCACAATTCGCAGAGAAAATCCTTAGATAAAGCTAATTACAATGCATCCGGCAAAACACTTCCGGGGGATATAGCTACTATAAGAGATACGCATATTAAACAGGAGGATGATGATAAGGTGTCTGAAAATCCAATCGGTAAAACCGTCAATATTAATAAGCCGAATTATATAAGTAGAAACATGGTTAATAAAGGTCAGCTTCACAGTGTTGGAGATAAGAACATGAATGAGGCAGTTGAAACCGAATCTGACGGGATTGAAAGCAAAGTCAAAGAAAAAAGTTTTGGTGCTGATCAGAGGAAGGGAGAACTTTCTACTAAGATTGAAGAAGAGGAACACGCAAGAGAAGAGAGGAAGAAACCCCAAATTCCTAGAGAAGAGGAAGAGGGTGAGGGTGAAGAGAAAGCTGAACCCGAAGGCGAAGTTGAATCCGATGGAAGTTCTGAAACAAACAAGCTTCTTCAGTTGCTTATCAGTAAAATAGACAGACTTGTTCAGACGAAATCTGCTCTCGGTGACGAAGTAACGGATGAAGCTAAGTCTAATTATATGGATCATTCTAGAAGCATAGAAGAGGATGAACCAAAAGGGAAATCTGACGGTAGGAGAAAAGGCGGAGTTGGAATAGAACAAGTACCGTCTGGAATTGAAGTCGATAAATCCAGCAAGCAAATTAAGAAATCTGGGCAATCACCCGCTGCGGCAGTCGATTTCGGTAGAACCTATGTTAATGGAGTAAAAGGAGTGTCAAACGGTAATGTGGACAGTGGATTTGAAGAGATACTTAAAGACGTATATTCAGGAAAGAAAACAGCTAGGCAGATTTATTTTGAAGGTAAATACGGGAGGCGAGAGTAATGGCAGTTAATCCCTATCTAGCTTCGCAACCAACACACAGACTGACAATGCAGGATGTGATGCAGTTTAACAGTACACAGTCTATCGTTCCCGAACTTTCACCCTATAATGACGAGTACATAAAAGCAATGATCTACACTGGAATGGGTACAAATGTGTGGAATGCTGTATATGGAGCACAAGCTTGGTATCAGCTAAACACAGAATCTAACCTGTTTGGTGTTCTTCCTAAGCTTACGTGGGATAAGTCAGGTTTCAGGGTAATAACTAACTTTGTTCAGACCCCCTCTTCAATGGGTATAGCTGAAACTGGAACACTCTCAGTTCCCGAAGTTCCTAACATTGAAATTGTGAAACTTACTCCTAAGCTGTTACAGACACCCTTCGAAGTGACGGATATAGTCGAACAGCTAGCGAAAGTCTCACAGGATGACTTGTTTGCAAACCTCGACACTCTTAGACAGTATTTCGCTACTATGCACATAAAGAACATAAACTTCAATCTCGGAGCTAAAGCGGTTGGGTCAAACGTTGCGACATCCAATTCAGGGATATCAAACCTTAATGTTGAATCTCTTGATAGGATAATTTCTTCTTACGCAGAAGGAACTGGTGTCGGACTTTCCGCTACAACCACACCTACTCTTGCTGAAGTTATTGATCCTTATGCTGGGGCTGTTGACAGGTCTGCTGGAGCATCTGCTTTCGATTCCTATGTAGCTTCTGCTTCAGGGGAATTTGGAACGCTCGGAGCATTGACAGATCAGGCGATAAGGGATACTATTCAGGCAGTCAAAACCAATGGTGGAAGGACTAACCTCGTTCTGACTGGATATGATACTTACGCTAACATTCAGGGAATATACCAGAACCAGCTTAGGTATATGAACTGGGGTGAGCTAGAGTACAGAACGGGTCTTAACGGTGTGGAAACTTCTTCAGGTGTTGACGTTGGTCTGAAAGCGGCATCCGTATATAAGATACCACTCATTGAAGCAGTCGATACTACAACCGACAATCCGAACGGACAGGGGTCTTTCGATACTTCCGCTTCAGGTTCTTCAAGAATGTTCTTCTTGGACACAACCGATGCAGAGGGATATGGAGACGCTCGTCTTTCTATGTCGATTCTGAGACCGACACAGTATCTAGAAACGACAGACAGGGACTTTGTACTGTTGAACAACATCGCTTACGAAGGACTTTACTTCTCAATAATGGAAGCGAGGTGTACCTTCTTTGGGGCTCAGGGAAAGCTTAGAGATATAGAGTAAACATTTTTATACTCTTTTTCTCATTTTTTTATTTTTTATAATCAAATTTATTACCCGCTATTCTATTTTGTTTTATGACATCTACATTTTCAGGGGGTCAATCTTATGTCCAAAGTACGGATGTTGTAGAATATCTGCATATAGCTGATATCGCTACACCCGCAGATTTGACTTATCTCGACACTACTGTTATTCCCTTCGTTTCGGAATACATAGACAGACTTTCGGGTTCTACTTGGGGTCTTAAATCCACCGCAACCGACAATTATCATAATGAATATAACGGGTATGAAATGAAATCAATCGGTCAATATACAGCTTATGGTCTGTATTTGATCGGCGCACCAATATATCTTTCACATTATCCTATCGTTCCTGTTGTTATGGGAAGTTTTACTAATAATGCTAATCCTCCCCAAAGTATTCAGAGTATGCTCATCTGGAATGGAAACTTCTATCAGGAATGGGAGGGGATATATCAGGAAGGGAGATATTCGCAATACTGGACAGACCGAACAGCAGGTATCATGTATATTATGGGGTGGTACTGGTGGATGGGGTATGAAGCAATGGTTAAGTACCAGTACGGATATAACCAAATGCAATACGTTGCCGCTGGAACTGGGATTCTCGATCCTTATGTTTATGAATTAGCTGTAATGAAATCCGCTCACTGGTTCTTATCTTCGGAAAGGTATACAGCAACGGTTTCGCAGGGAATAGGAGGTATAGAAATACCCGCTCAATGGTCTTTCCTTAATCAGAGAATAAGAGAACTGGAGATTTACATAAAGGGGTACAAAAGAATTGCGGGAACGTGGATGTCCTAATCTTTTGTATTTATTTATAATATTCTTCTAATTTTTTAATCGATTCCCGTATAGGTCTAAATTCGGGTGTTCCTTTCTTTTTAATGCTAAACATAATTCTTTTAGTAGTCCTTTCCAATTCTTGTTTTCCTGTTATATGTAATTTTAACCGCACCCATCTTTCTATAGCATCGTGAGGGGGCAGTTTTGTTCTCGGATCAGTTCCATATTCTACGAAGAAGATTGCGGGACTGTTAAAAATTAATTCATTTCCCCCAATTTTCAGGTAAGCGCTTTGGGTAGAATGTCCCGTATAAATAAGCTTAAAATCGGGGCGGGTAGTTGGGTGTTTCATTTCTTCTAGATATATTTCTCTCAGTTTGGTAAGTATAGTAGAAACAACATATCGTTTTATTCGGTTCAGATCGGTTTTATTATATCGTATAGAAACTTTAATTGCGGAAGAAGTCATAGTTTGATATTATTTCTCTGTTATTAATATTAAGTTTTATTAGCTCGGTTTGTATTCGTTTGTTATGACTATATTTACAGGTAGCAATTTTATTCTCGACTTAGGAAGGGAATCCGCTTTCAATTCGGGAGTAACTTCTGGATTTGATATGGGCTCGTTGGGTGTCGGTACAAAACTTTCAACCTTTTCTCTGAAGAATAACTATGAACCCATATACGGAGTTAACCAGAGAACCCCGCAGGGATGGTATTCAAAAGGAGTTGCAGTAGACGTTTCGACCGATTTTTACCTAGCTGGGGATAATCAAAGCTGGTTGGATTTTGTTCTTACAGGGAGCGGAGGTTCTTCAACTACACCAAACACTTCTTGGAGTTCGGGAACAACCATAAATTCGGGTTATGCTCAGGTTCAGTCTTTCATTTCTGCTTATGATCTTTATAGTGTTTCGGGTATAGTTTATGATTCAGCTAAGGTTTCGGTAAAGCAGGGTGAGTTGGTTCAGGTTAGTTTGACTGGTACTGGAACTGCGGAAACGACTAGTACACCAAGTTCTTCTATATCGGCGGCAGTCCCCTCAGAAGTATATTCTTGGAAGGATGCAACGGTAGAAATTGGAAGTACATTAGCGGCAATTCCCACACCTATCGATACTCTCGATATGACCATAACAACTTCTAAGAAGCAGATATACGGATTGGGTTCTGTTGAATATGCAGGGTACTATCTTCAGGAGTTTAAGGTCGAAGGAACGCTTGATGTTTACCATGATTCCGGATTGATAGAAACGCTTTTCGAGTATAATCTCGGAACTACGGATTCGGCGGTTACTCTTACTGATAATCTTAAAATAGTTATAGGAAACTATACTTTTAATATTACGGGATTGATACGGAACGAAGGACAGATGGAAGTACCCCCAGTAAAGGAAGTTATGGATAAGATTTCGTTTATGGGAACGGCTATGACTGTCTCTTAATGAAAGAGGGATAATAAAATGGTAATGGTGGAACTTGATTTAGCAAGCGGAAAGAAAATAGTAGAAGTAAAGCGAATTTCGATGAAAAAATATCTCGAAATTCTAAAGAGATGCACTAAAACCCAAATGAAAGGGGAAGACGTTGTAACGACCCTAGAATCTTCCGATTACAGGTGGGAGATGATCAAAGCTTCGGTCGGGGATCAGATTAAGGAAGACGAACTTGATATGGTAAACGGTCTCAAACTTGAACAAGCTATTACGGAAGTTAATAGTTTGGAGACTTCCTTTCAGGGAAAAACTAGTTCCTAAAGATGAACTGTTTTATTGGGAGATTCAATATTTGTTTGCAAAAGTGCTAAATATCTCTAAAAAAGAATTGGATGACATGCCCGTTGTTCAGGTAGCATATTATCTGAAACTGATCAGGGAAGAAACAGACCAAATCAATGCGCAAATGAGGAAGCTGAATCATGGCAACTGAAGAAATCCGAGTAAAGCTGGTAGTTGATGCGTCAGAATTGGATAACATTCTGAAGAAAACATTTACTACCGCATTTTCTGGTTCGGGTTCTTCATCTTCTAATTCTGCGACTTCGGTTATAAATAAAGCTGTAACCGAACACCTTACTAATATAACCAAAACCGTTAAGCAGACTTCTTCGAAATTTTCCAGTTCTTCGTCTTCAAGTTCTACGGTAAGTTCGAACGAAGCAAATTGGGGCAGAGTTCCAAATCAAAGCGGGGTTCTTGCAAATACGATAAGAACACTATTTAGGATGCGCTCTTCTACTTCCGGGCTCGTTTCTTCTTCTCAAAATGGTATAGGTGATGCATTAGGGTTAGGTGGGGAAGAAGGCGGATCAGAAGGTGGTGGGAAAGAAGGAGGGGGAATACTCGGAAAGGTAGGTGGATTTTTCAAACAGACATTTTCTAAGATAGGAGGTTCATCAGCAGGTCACGCCGCTTTAGTAGGTGGAATAGCAGGAGGAGTAGCTGGTGCGCTTGTTTCCATATTAACGAAGATAGCTGGTTTCGTAACAAATTTAGCACCCATAAAAGCGGCACTGCATATAGCTTCTAAAGTCCTTACAATGTTTATGCTTCCCGCTTCAATGGTTATACTAGCTATTCTGCTTCCGTTTTTGCAGTTTTTTATGAACATATTTAAAACAATCAATCTTCCGCAGATAATGAATCAGATGATGTCCGTATCCACTTTGATAGCTGGCGTACTTACAGACGCATTTAATTTCCTGAAACCGATTATGCCCGAACTTGCTAAAACTCTTGTCTATATTATGGTCGGTGTTACTATTTTGCTTTTGTCTCCTCTATTAGCTATAGTTGCTATCATTACAGCGTTTGCGGTGGTAATTGGTCTTATAGAATTGGGAATAAAAGATGTTTCTAAATTTGTCCAACCCCTAGCTAATCTTTTAGCTCCCATTGGAACTGCGATAATGGGTCTGGTTAATTTCTTTACGGGGAAGAGTACGGTATCTACGATAGAAAGCGGAGTAAAATCTCTCTTTTCTTTTATCCCCGGATTTGCAAGCGGAGGACACATATACAGTTCGGGATTAGCTTATGTCCACAGCGGAGAAACTGTTATTCCCGCAAATCAGTCTAATACTACAAATAACAATTTCAATATTAACCTCAGTTCGACTGGCAATACTTCTATGGATATTAATCAGTTAGCGAAAGAAATAAAGAAAAGGATAGAATATGGAACAAGAGGGTCGACATCATGGTAAGCTTAACTAACATAACAACCGGACAGACATACCAGATTCCATTTAATGCTTTGGATGTAAGTTACCAGAAGCAGGTTATGGCGACAACTATTGCTATCCCCCTTTCCAATGAACCTATACTTCTTAACTACGGGGGTGTCCAGATAAATCTCACTATTAGTTTCATAACCGACAACAAAGCGGATGTTGCTAACCTTATCGGTACTTTTTCGGATGCTTCGGGTTCTGTTTTTGAAGTTAATCTTTTGCAGGAATGGGGTATGCCTTATTCGGGTACTTTATCTACTTTGGGGTCGTTTCAGGGATACATTACAGCTATGAACATTGAACAGACGGGCGGAACGGTTGCTATCTATAAATGTTCCTTTACGCTTATGGTGGGTCAGCCGGAATGAGTAGTCTCTCTTTTTCATTTAATAACGAAAGCAGTCTTCCCTCTTTTACTCTTTCTGATGTTTATGTTAACGGAAACAGTGTATCTATTTCTTCTTATACGGCATCTTCCAATACTGGAACGCTTAGTGTTTATGCATATCTAACTTCTTCGGTAGTTAGCGGGAATACAAATACACAGGGTTCTTTGGAATATCTGACTTGGTCTGCTCTTTCTCTTTCTGAAACATATTCGGTTGTTCAGGGTTGTTGTACTGGTGCTTGTACGTCAAAATGTGCGAAATATTCTGGAACGGAATACGTTAATAATTTTACATGGATTATAGCTCTTTCTGCTTCCGTATCTGGAGCTACTAGTGTTGATTTGGGAACTGCTTATACCTATACTGTTTCTACCGCAAACGGAAGCACAATTTCGGGTTATCAGTGGTATATTAATGGTTCTGCTGTTTCGGGTGCTACTTCTACTTCTTATACTTATACACCGATGGCGACTTCAAATTATACCATCTATTGTACCGTAACTGACCAGTATATGACCGCAACTTCAAACACATTAACCGTTACCTTTTCTGATACATTAAATGCAACCATTACTCCTAACGGAAATCAGAGTTATCCCGTTTCTTCAACTTCTACACAAGCAATAACGGGAAACCTTACTGGTGGTTCCGGTTCTCCTTTTGTTGCTAACATTTACATGATAAATAACGGTTCAACTCCATGTTCCCCTCCCCCCGCAGACGGTTCGGCAGTTCCTAGTACTTGGGGCTCTCCAGTTGCTACTGCGGATGCTACTTCTGTTTCTTATTCATATTCTCAGAATCAAACTGCGGATTATTACTGTTTATACTGCGCAGGAACGGATGCTTCGGGTTGGACAGCATTTTCGCAAACATATCTCAGTATTAATCTGACGGATAATTTAATAGCTAACGCAAACGTTTCCAATCCTAACGTAAATATTGGTCAATTTACCAACTTTACGGTTAACGTAACAAACGGTTCAGGGAATTATACTTATACTTGGTATGTGAATGGTTCGATATATTCTATGGGCAATTCTTCAGCTATACAGTTCTATCCCCAAAGTACGGGTACTTATTCCGTATATTGTTCTGTTCACGATGTAACGGGAGGGTCTACAGTTTCTTCCAATACCGTAACCGCAACTGTTAACGATCCTCTTGCAGTCAATTTAACCCCTCAAAGCGGAAGTATAGTTGTTGAAGGGGGAGTCCTTTCAACCGTTACCTTAACCTTTACAAATCCTTCGACTACTGTTATACCAAGCGGAAGTCAGATATTCGGGAACATAAATTGGTCTCTCTATTACAATTTTCTAGCTAATGATTGCGGCAATGTAAGATTTTTCGATATGAACGGCAATCCCGTTTATGCTTGGATGGAATCCTATAATTCGGGTTCACTAAGTAATATAAAATCTTCTACTTCTTCGGTTGTTTGGTTTCTTACTACTCAAAGCATTCCTTCAAATTATGGTGCGTATTCGTTATTTATGCAGATATATCCGAGTACGGGTTCTATTAATAATGAATTTGACGGTAATTATTGGGGATTAGCGGGAAACCAATCTGCTACTTACGGTCAATATGATAATGGAGCAAATGTTTTTCCCCAGCTTTATACAAACTTTAGTGGAACATCTTTACCTTCCTCACCCGCTTTTACAAATTACAACAATGGGGGGACAGTTACAGTAAATAATGGTATTACAATCGACCTTACCAGTACCGGAAATTACAATGCTTATGTTTTCGATACTGCTATAGACGCACCAGTTTTTATAGAAACCTGCGCACTTGTCGATACTGCCGCTGCTGGTGCTGTTCAGGGAGTGGGAATTTATTTAGCTAATTCCGATACTAGCGGAGGTTATGCTTTTGGAGCGGGTTGGGGATTTGGTTCTGGTACAATAAGTGCGGGATATGCTAATATAGAGAACCCCGGAAGTTATAGCGGAAACAGCATTCTCGGTCTTGCTTGGGTTGCTAACGGTAATGAGGTGATAAATGATAATTATACTTATTATTCAACAAACAATTCTTCGGAAACTTTTGCTTCCCCCTATTATGCTTCTTTCGGTGCTGGATATAATTCTTCTGCTTCAAAATCTACTTATTACTGGGTAAGGATCAGAAACTATGTAGCCCAAAATCCAGATTTAAGCTTTAGCGGGGGTTACCAAATTGTACTAACCAGTGAAGTAGCGGGTGGTTCGGGTTCATTCAGCTATTCTTGGTACTCTGGAAACGAATCGATATCTTCAATGTGCGGAAATTCCCCCACCTGCGTCTACTCTTCAGATTCCGGGGGATTGCAGTTTGTTTATTTCACCGTTCTGGATAAAACAACAACCCAGCTGGTTACTTCTCCGATATCCGCAATTAATGTAGTCGGCGGTCTTTCTCTTGGTATCTCTCCCAGTATTGTTTCTGTAGAAGCAGGACAGACTTTTGAAATTTCTCTTACTGGTATTTCTTCCGTTTCCAGTTCATCGTTACGGTATTCTTGGTATTCAAACACCCAAAATTCGAACATTGGCGGAACGGAACTGAATGTGTATTCTCCAGTTATAAGCGATGTTCTTATAAATACGGGTTCAACTTATTATTACTGTGTCGTAACCGATCTTCTATCTGGAGTTTCTGGTGTTTCACCCGTAGCTACAGTTAACGTTTACACTCCGCAGACTTCTTCCCTCACTTCTTCCGTTTCCACTTTGCTTACGGGAAATTCAGCAGTCCTTACCTTAACGGTTTCTGGGGGTTCTTCTCTTTTCCTCTATACGTGGACAATGATAGACCCTAATGGAACTGAAAGCGAAATTTCCAGCAATCCAACAACTTCTTACACTTTCAATCCGGCAGTCGGAAGTACTACTGGAACTTACACTTTCTTCGTTTCTGTTACTGATTCTCAGACAGATGCGGTTAATTATTCCAATAACGTTTACATTGACGTTTATTCTTTCTCTGCTTCAATTACCGCCAGTTCCAATCCGATAACTGCGGGAACGAAAATAAACCTTTACTCTTCAGTTTTGGGCGGGACTTTCCCTCTTTCTTACGATTGGACTGTATCCGGAAACCCAAATTCAATCGGAAGCAATGCATCTGTAAGTGTTGCCCCAACTTCTACAACGACTTATAACCTTACTGTAACGGATAGCTCAAACTATACCGCAACCGCTTCAATAACAATATCGGTCAATGCGTTTATAGCTACGGCTTTAACTTCAGCTATTTCGCTTGTAAATACCGTTACTTCCCAAATTGCGACCCTTTCCTTAGAATTGAATCCTTCTACTGCTTCCCCGACTTCTTACCAGTGGTATATGAACAATTCTGCAATTTCGGGTGCAACATCTTCCACCTACTTATTTCAACCCAAAACAAATGGGATAGCAGCGGGGTCTTATTCATTCTATTGTCTCCTTAACGGTTCTATAGTTTCATCTTCTGTTACGGTTAAGGTTGTTTCGGTCTATTCGGTTGTAGATACTATCCCCGTACTGGATAACAATTTCCAATCAACGGTTAATACCAGTCCGCCGCAGGTTATAGCTTCCACCAAATTCAACGTATTCGTAAACGGGAATCCAGTTTCAGCATTTTCTATCCAGAGCGAGAAAACTATTAACAGTGCGGGCAGTTGTTCTTTTAACGTTCCCAAAAGCAATCTTTCTCTGATTAGTATAGGTAATACCGCAACTTTGTATTACAGGAATCAGATCGTCTTTACGGGGAAGATTTACTCTATTACGAAATATTCTACCGGAATTTACACGGTTCAGGTTTATGATGGATTGTGGGACTTTGCGGGTGTAACAGATCACATAGCTACTGGAACGCTCACCGAATTAATCTCTAATTATGCCGCACAAACTTCTCTCGGAACAACTCATATCCAAACAGACGGAGCTAACCTCACCCAAACAATGACTATCGATTTTCAGGGTCAGTCCGTTATGCAGATTATTATTCAGTTGCTTGCTTCTTTCGGGTATTATCTGGTATGCGATGAGTTCAATTCTCTCCGCATTCTTAACTATACTGGAACACCGCAGATTTACATTACCGAGAATACCGATTTTGTGGTCTATTCCAAAACATTCGATGTCCTTCAGCAGTATGGAAGCGTTGAACTGATAGCGAATGTCCCCGATTTGTCTTCCGAAACCTTTATCGCTTATTCGGGATCGGGAACACCAGTAAGACAGGTCGGGGTAACTTCTTCGGGTTATGTTTGGTTAGCACTTCCGCAGAATACACCTATAATGGATCAGATGTCATCGGTTTTGGGTCAGACGTATTTGCAGGGAAACTGGAACAACCAGCTTATTACTTACAAGTATTATTCTCAAGCTTCCTTTACTCCTTTAGGTGAACTCCAATCTTTCAATGTTACTTTCGCAGACGGGACTGTTCTGAACAATCTTATACCTACGGATGTCCAAATTCAGAGTAACGGGATTCAGCTTACCCTTTCAACCTATTCCGGAATTGTCCTGCAACTTTTGAACACAATAACGACAACTTAAAACCCCCGAAATTTGAAAAAAAGAGAGGGGGGATATTAATTAATCACCCCCGATACTTATTTTGAAATTTGGGGCATTCTGTTGCGTTACAGAGGTATTCTAAGAGGGGTATCTTCATCCAATTTTAACTATCAGTGATACCTATTTAAGGTATCAGAGAACAGAGATAGGATCGATTTCATCTCCCATCTCCCCAGACATCCCATCCATCTGTTTTCTCTCTAGCAAACAATTCCAAACGGGGCAAATCTCCAGAAGCTCTGACAATCAAATCCCTTACAGAATCGGGTTTGGAACTGTGTTTTTTAGTATAGTACCTCGGATTCACTTCTTCAAATTCATTTCGGATATTGTTCACCCCCTTTTGCAGTCTCATTCCCCCTTTTATCCCAAAAATAATGTGTTCGGTACAGCTTCGGAAATAATAACCCATTCCCATCTCTTTTTCGCCGCTCTTATACAGTTTAACCCAAGTTATGAGAGTTTTATATTCAAATCCCCAAGCTTTGCAAACTTCCAATCCTTCTGCGATAAAAGGATTAGTAACCCAAAGATAGAGGTGTGCTTTATCTGCGATTATATCCTTTATGGGAAGGTTCTTTATATCTTCGATATCCATAGTAGAATAACTGCGCTCACATGCTCCGCTTAACCAGTTGTGATTATATCTCCACGGAGGATCAGCATAAATTATACCGTATTTATTTTGGGGCAGATTTAGGTTCATTGTTTTTTCTCTCCGTCTTTCTCATATAGAAGATAATTTCGCCAAATTTTTTCGGTAGAATTTCATTTCCCGCATATACAACATCTGGAAGAATGTTTATCTTTTTATTTTGCGAAAGAGGGAACGAAACACTCTTCCCTTTCTGTACAATCTTTTCTACGTCTGCTGTATTGAAAGTCAGATAGAGAAGACTAGCCGAAGCACCCACCTGAATAAACTGGGGGAAGTCTTCTGGATTGGCGAACCTAATCCCAAATAACAATCGTTCAACGTCTATAAAAAATTTAGTGGAAGCAAATTCCGCTTTCGGTATGTCTACTTCCACTCTTTCATCTAGCATTTTGAAAAACATTTTCTCACCCTACTTGTCCGTGCTGTTCCCCCGGACTTACATCGTTACCGTATTGCTGAACAACGGGTGGTTTCTTCTTTTTCGGTAATTCCCCTGTCGGATGCTGTCCACCCTTAACCTGAAAATTAGCGTCTATCATACCACCAAAACCGACTGAACCCCACTGATCCTTATCGACTTCCCCTGCTTCGTTAGATTCGTCTGCATTCTCTTCTGTTTGGGGATTAACAGATTCCTGTTTTTCGTATTTAGCTTTGAGTTTGCCGCATACTTTTTCCGCAACATCCGCTCTGTAATATCTTTTCATTTTGGAAATACAGTCATCCCAATCTTTAAAATCTGCAAAAGGCATATTACCAAATCCTTTCTATATTATTAATCTCATCGGTGTCATCAGTCTTTCTGTTAAATTCTACAGCACACCGTTCGGAACAAAAAAACTTTCCGTTCCTTTTAACGTATTTCTGGAAACGTTTTCCGCAAAATGTACATGTAGTCCGAGATTTAGCAGTCATAATTATCAACTATATTTTGTTTTAGTACCCCTTTATTGTGTGTCCGCAAATTTTGCACTTAAACTGGGGATGCTGTTCTACTGTATGTGAGTTTGGGGTTGTACCTGCTTTCGCTTTATAATACATTCCAGCAGATACTAAATCCTTATCTTCGCATTTGCACATACATCTTACTTTTTGGGTCATACAATACTGACACATTTACTTTTCACCTTCCTCTTCTTTCTTTCCTTCGGGGTTTATCTTAAATGTTTCACCCTCAGCGGAGGCGGATGGGTCACTCTTAATAAACTGATTTATAACACTTGGATTTTTTACAATAGCATTTACAAACTTGGAAGTGAGATATTTGGTAATTGCAAGCTTAGTTTCCTCTTCTATGATCTGATCCAGTTCGCTATCATCAAAAACTATATCATTATACATAAACGCCGCAAAAGAAACGTTAATCAAATTTTTGAGGGTTTCTCCAATTTCTTTCTCTGAAAGTTTATCGATTCCTCTCTTCGTTATTGCGTTCCTAAAAATCTCGTACAACTCTCTATCAAGAATGCTCGGTTTGGGGGTTCTTCTTTCCATCGTCATATTACCAGTTCCTTCGGGTTATCTGTTTTACTATGGAATTAAACATAGCCTTATCCTTCTGCTTAAGGACTTTTAAAAATGTTACCACATAAATTACAAAATCTACCGGATCAATCTCTTTAAGGAGCGGATTAATTTTATCAATAACTTCCGTCACCTTTTGGGGAGATACCCGCACATTATTTGCTTTGCTTTTGTCTGTCATATTCTTCACTCACCTTCTTGCTATCCTCTTCAATCAGTTCCGAGACCGATTTCATTGCAGTACTTATCCTTTCACCCAATACAGTTAAGTCTTTGTTTGCGGCATTAATCTTTTTTCTGGTCTGCCGTTTGCTGAACTTATTATTCAAAATATCGGTTCTTAATTCTTCCAATCTTTCAATCTCTTTTTCTATTCCGTTAAGTTCTTCTTCTATTTCTGCTTCGCTCTTTACCATTTTATTTCACCAAATTTTGAATAGGAAGGGGTGTATTGTTTATAGTAACCGATGACATAAACCATTCCGTATTTGAAATGGAATCTGCCGCTTTCCGTTCCAGTTCAAGCAATCTATTAACTTCCGCTTCCAATTTTTCGACCCTTCCTTTAATATCTTTAATAATCTCTTCTTTTATCCTTTCATATATTGCTTCGATTTCCTCTTCGCTCATTGTCATTCTATCTATCCTCCTATTCCCAGTTTACCGTATTATATTCTACCGCAAAAGGTTTTTCTTTGGTAAAAGTAACCCAGTAATATCTTCCAAACCACTTTTTAACACTTACTACTAATATCTTTTTAATTCCAAACCCGTATTCCTTATAAAGTCTTTCCAATCTTCGGGGAGTCAGAGCATTTATCCCTTCTATGTTAAGGAGAAAGGAAAATCCGATTTGCGCTACTTCCGCAGAATGAAACAGAAAATCAATAATCTGGTGATAGGGAGGATTTGTAGCTATCCAGTCGAATTTACGGTGATCCTCGAAAAAATCTCTTTGAAGTTCTATTTCATCCCAGTCTTTAAAGCTGACTACCTTATCTGACACATTATTGTAAAATACCATATTAGTCCCGCTCGCTGGGTCTAAAAACGAAATTCCTTTTACTATCGGTAAGTTTTCTTCATTCTTTCCCTTTACTATCGGGAAGTTTTCTTCGCTCATTAGAAACTTAACCAAACTTTCGGGAGTATAATGAAATTCTGGATTTTCGGGTTTACCAGATTTTCTATCCAAATCCTTTATCTTAGTCATTTCCCCTTTACACCTGCTTAACGTGTTCACCAGAAGCTAATTCCATTAATTGATGGTCTACATATTCATTCAAATCGATGTATTCCCAGCATATATGACACAATACTTTTACTTTTTTGGGTTCTTTTTCCATATCACATCGCTCTGTTTCGTGTCTGATACATCCTATTCATAATAGAAAGAACCTCATCCAAAGAAAGATTGAGGTCGGTAGCAAGAGCTTCTACCAACCAATAGATTATTTCGAGGGTATCTGTCAGCTTAAGTCCATCGAATAGCTGAACCGCCGCATTGTACTTGTCGATTTTCATATTCTCTATGTCTTCGGAATTAGCAGTCGGAGAAGTCGGCGGATTTGAATCTATTTTGTCGGTCATTTCCTTCTTCCTTCTCTCTTTAGGTTTAGATGATGACATTACCCTTTAATCTCCCCTTTTCTTATTATGACAATCACATTTACAAACTATATATTCTGAACCGCTCCACGCACCACCCTTACAAGAATGGTGCATTCCAGTTATGCAATAGACGGTTTTATCTAAAGTATAATCCTCTGTTTCATCACTCAAAAGCTTCACCCTTTCCCTTTCCAGTTTCATTTTCGATTATAAACACGGTATGACAAAAAGGACATGCATATCTAGTATTTGTATCTATTTCTGAAAAGTTATCGAGTTGCAACCGTCTTACTTTCAGAATGGCAATGTCCGAATCTATCAGTTCGTTTCCGCATTTTGGACACCTAACGTGTTTTGGGGTATGGATAGAAGTATCAGTTTTTGGTTCTTCTATTACCGAATTGGGGAATTTTATTTCTTCTAAGATATCCAAAACATTGTCGGTATCTTCCATAGCTTGACATATCGAATCGTATTGCTTTTCATAAACAATCTTATAATCATATCGCTGAAAAGGAGTATAACCGATTTGGTTCTGGTTATGCTTAGCGGTTTGGATAACAGAATCTTTCCGGGTTATAGTCAGCGTTTTGGTTACTATGTTTATCGCTATACTGTAATCCGCTATTCTCCTTTCTTTCTCTTTCTCTCTTTCTCTCTTTTGATTTTCTGACATTACTTATCTCTCTCCAAAAAGTTTAGTGCGTCATCCGTTCCCAATTCTGCTTCCCCAAAATAGATCGCATCGTCTTTATAAGTTTCATAAAGTTCCGAAAAATAGAGCAAAGTTAAAACGTTTATCAAATCGATAATTGTCACCGCTTCCTTAGCTGTGTTATGTCTGTTCTGAGAATACAGTTTCCACTTTTGGAAATGATAATCAACTTCTTTTGTCCAGTAAGATGTAGGATTAAATGACCAGTCATAACTATCTGAGTAAACATCCCAATTGGTGTTTGGAAAGTGTGCAACAGACTTTTCCTTAAACCGATTAAGCTGTTTCTTCCCAACCATTGCTATTATTCGCTTTAATCTGTTGCCCTCTTCTTTTTTGGGGTTGCTTGTTTGTTCAGATGATATATTCCCATTTTCCAGTTTCTCTTTCATTGCTCATCCTTTTCCGTTTTCTCTTCTCCAGTTTCCACTTCTTTGGTTTTTAAAACGTTTATAAGACCCTGTGTTGTGTTGTAAACTTCGGGCTTAACGTTTTTAAGTCTTACCGAAAAAACAATATAAAAATCTAGTATCTCTTTTGAAGAAATATCCTTTTCCTTCAAAACTTTAAGTACCTTACTAAAATCCGTTTTCAAAATATCCAATATATATCCTATTCCCTTTTCGGGGTCTGTTTCTTTTTCATCTACCATTTCTCTCACTCTTCTCTTTTTTCTTGTCTCTTATTAGTTTCAACAATCGGTTCTGGTTCGGCACAGGCACATATTATATTAATACTGGAAAACCCTCTCGTATATCCTTTAAATTCTTTACTAACCTGTTCTGTAAGTTCATTTAGCTTATTCTGCTTCCAACTCTTAGTTTTCTCGTTGTCTAAGGTATAAGGACAATGATTAGAAAATCCCCAACCGTTAGCAGAATTAAAATGATACCAGTTCTTTTGTATCTTTTCAATATCGTGTCCACAATTCTTACATTTCTCCATGTTCATTTCACCCATCTATTTTCGATCCTTTTCCGCATTACAATACCAACTCTCAGTCGCATCAGTTCTCATTATATAAAAAAAGAAAGTAAGGGGATGTTCGGCAAGCACTTCTTTATAAGATTCATATTTTTCCTGCAATTCTTCTTCATTCAGATGTTTGGTCATGTAAACCTGATCCCAAGAACATCTCCCCGGAAACACCACAAAATCGACCCATTCTGTCCCATCAAATAAGAAATAATTTTCCACACTTACAAACTTGGGCGGCGAACTAAGTACCACAACAATCACTCCTTATAAAATTCCCAAACTGGTAGCGGTGTTTCGTGTGCTTCCGTATAATGGATAAAAACTTTAGAAAGCAAATATTCCGTCTTTTCTTCTCTGCCGCTCTTAGATTTGTATTCCCACAAACAATCTTTAAACCCGCAAAAAACAGTTGTCAATTTACCACCTTTAATGTTCGTTTCTTTTTAGTTGGTTGTGCGCCCACAAAAGTTAATTGCTTGCCCGTATTTAAAATTTGCTCAGACAATTTCGTTCCCCCACGCTGACCAACCATCTCTTTTATTCCTAGCAAACAATTCTATCTTAGTTAAATCTGGAAATAGCGCTTCAATCATTTCATACGCTTTGATAGGTTTCTTACTATGTACCGTTGATTTCTCTGTAATAACCGAACGATAAGACCAGCCGATTTTGGGGGTAACTGGAGTGAAGGGTTTTTTGTAGAACCAAAGCAGGTATTCGTGAGAGAATTTTATACTATGCGGAATCGGTACTCCCATCATTTTATCCCAAATTAATCTGGTATGAAGAGAATACCCCAAATCATATCCGATGTGTTCCGCCGCTCTAAGAAACTTATCCGTAGTCCAGAGAAATAGAAGCTTAGAATCATACTCGGCAAGTATTTTTTCTATCTCTTCGTTTGATAGGGTAGGATAATCCAACTCTTTTTGGTTCGGTCTGAATTTTCTTTTTATCTTAGTAACTTTCCACGGCGGATCGGCATAAATCAAATCATAATATTTCCAAGTTATCATAATACAAACCACACCTTCCAGAATATAAAAATAACCAAAATAAAGACGACAATCCGATCGATTTCAATATTAATGTTCCTGTCCCATTCCCACTTCATAATTTATTCCTCCTCTTTTTTCTTTTCGGGTATTATCTTATCTAAAGGAATATCGAGTATTTCCATATCCATTTCATATTCCGTACCCAAAAACAAATTTTTGCTAGCATATACCGTCATACTATCAAGCGCATCCTGCTCATTAAAAAATACTTCTTTTACCCACGTTTTATAGAATGCTTTGCCGTTTATTTCTATAAGAGGGTCTTTAGCAAGCAAAATGTAGACCTTTATTTGTATTGTTTTACCCATCTTATACCAACCTTTCCATTTCCATTTTTCTTTCTGTCATATCCTTTCAATCCTTCAATATCGTTCCGCACATTTTACAGCGAATTATGGGTGGTGTTTTTCCATCCAGCGCAAAATTAATCTCTTCTCTGTCATAGTGCGGGCATTCTCTCGCTTTGTTCATTGTTTCTCCACCATTCTCCGATTTGGGTAAATTATATCCAAAAATTCTTCGTCTGATAAATTCATAATATAGTTCCTGTGTTCTATTTTCCAGTTTTTAACTTTT
>JAEHJW020004971.1_pt1 | contig 23899 bp, 28 predicted proteins | sample 9271431 | NCBI WGS metagenome assembly JAEHJW02 | reverse complement strand
CAGGGCAACAAGCCGGCGACGAGCGCGGTGCTGCGGCGGCCGTGGTTTGTGAGTGCGGTCCGGTGAATGACCTATGGATAATTACGCAAAACTCGGCCCTAGATTACAGCGATTCGTCGACTTGATCGTTGAGGGCTGCACGGGTGCCGAAGCCGTGCACCGTATCCGACCGCGGCATCGTCGTCCCAAACAAGAGGCTTATGAGTGGCGGCGCCAGCCTAGGGTGCGCGCCGCGATCGCTGAGCGACAGGCAGAGGTCATAGCCGAGTCCGGCATCAATCTGGTGCGCGTGCTCAAAGAGACGGCGAACGTTGCCTTCGCCAACCTACAGGAATTGTTCGACGCCGATGGTAACCTGCTGCCGATCGAGAAGTGGCCCGAAGGCGCCGCCCGGGCTGTGGTCGGCTTGGACTTCGAGGCCGTCATGGAGGGCCGCGGTTCCAATCGTAAGCATGTCGGGGATGTCGTCAAGATTCGCACCGCGCCGAAGGTCGAGGCACTCCGCCTGCTCGGTCAGTACCTCAAGGCGTGGACGGAAACGCATGAGGTGACCGGAAAGGACGGCGCGCCGATGCCAGGAACCACGCAAACCGTGTACATCATCCAGAAAGACGAGGCCAAGCGTATCAGCGAGGACCTTGACGGGAAGGTTTGATGCGCGGCTCGTTCTCGCCCAAGGAGCGAGCTGTCGCGGTTGACTTGGCGCGCGACGATCTGTATTTCTATTCGCGCTGGATGATGCTTGAACGCCGCGGCATACAATGGCTGCGGGCATCGCATCATCCGGTGATCTGTGACGCGCTGACGAAGGTATTTCGCGGCGAGATCAAGCGCCTGATCCTGAACCTTCCTCCCCGGTACAGCAAAACCGAGTCAGTGGAGTGTTTCGTTTCCTGGGCATTGGGGCACGCCCCGGACTCTGAGTTCATATACACGAGCTATTCCGCAACGCTCGCCGCTAAGAACTCGTGGGAGACGCGCGAGACCGTCGCGCACGAGGCGTACCGCGAAATCTTTCCAGATGTACGGCTGCGCGGCGACTCGCAAGCTCGCGATCATTGGCGTACGACGCAAGACGGAGTCGTGTACGCGGCTGGCTCAGGTGGCACTATTACTGGTTTCGGTGCCGGCAAGGAACGCCCAGGATTCGGCGGCGCGATCATCATTGACGACCCGCTGAAGCCAGATGAGGCGACCTCGGAGCTCCAGCGCGAGGGAGTGATTAGCTGGTTCCAGAACACTCTGGAGTCGCGACGCAACTCTGCCGACACTCCGATAGTCGTTATCATGCAGCGGCTGCATGAACGCGACTTGGCGGGTTGGCTGCTCGATGGCGGAAACGGCGAGAAGTGGGAGCATGTTTGCTGCCCGGCGATCACCGCAGATGGCACAGCTCTCTGGCCGGAAAAGCATACGCTCGATGACCTGCGGCGTATGCAACAGGCCAATGGACTTGTGTTCGCCGGTCAGTACATGCAGCGCCCGGCGCCACTCGAGGGCGCGCTGTTCAAGCCGGATCAGATTCAATATATCGATGCCGAGCCAGCCGGAGTGCGTTGGGTGCGCGCCTACGACTTGGCGGCTACCAAAGACGATGGCGATTACACTGCGTCTGTCCGTATGGGCAAGTGGAATGACCGCATAGTAATCGCCGATGTTATACGACTGCGCGGCTCGCCAGATGAGGTTGAGCGCACATTGGTTGCGACGGCGAGCCGTGACGGGCACGCGTGCGAGATTCATTTGCCACAAGACCCTGGGCAGGCCGGTAAAGCGCAAATTCAATATCTCACCTCGAAGCTCTCGGGCTACAAGGTGAAGTCCTCACCAGAGACCGGAGACAAGGTGACGCGGGCAAGCCCGCTAGCGTCTCAGGTCAATGTTGGAAACGTCTACATGGTGCGCGGTGGGTGGAACCGACAATTCATCGAGGAGCTGCGAGTGTTTCCGAACAGCACGAACGATGACCAAGTAGACGCCGGCTCGCGTGCGTTTGCCGCTCTGGTCGGAGCCTCGCGGAGCTTCTTCGCCAGCGACCCCGCAGTGCTCGGCGCCACGCTGCGCTCCGTACGCTGACGCATGTTCAAGCGCTTCCGTTCACTGCTGCGCCGCGAGCATCCCGCTGCGTCCTCGCCTGCGCCCGCGAGCCGCGCCGACAAGTATGCCGGCGTACCGGACTTGCTCGAGCGCCAGCGTGAGGCGACACGCCGGCAAGCCGAGGAATTTCTGCGATCAGTGCGAGAGGCGCAGAAGCGGGTGCGCGTGGCACCCACTGTCGAGGGCATCTCGAAGCCGGAACGAGCCACTGCGGGCCGCGCGATGGACGCCATGACTCCAGCGACTGGCGACTCTGCGATGGACAGCGCGGACAACGGACTGCCGGCGTTCAAGACCGCATCCGTTGGGTTCGGCCAAGCGCAGATGGGTCTGCTGCCGTGGTTCATGCAGCAGGGATTCATCGGGTATCAGAACGCCGCATTCCTCGCGCAGCACTGGCTTATCCAGAAAGCATGCGAGACGCCAATCGATGACGCTATCCGAAACGGATATGACATCACGACATCCGATGGAGACGATCTTGACGAAGGCGCGCTCAAGATCCTAAAGCGCTGGGACCGCAAGGTCGGGATCATGGGGCAGCTTCGGGACTTCGGCACGAAAGGGCGCATCTTCGGGCTGCGCCTCGCGCTCTTTGAAGTCGCATCCGATGACCCGAATTATTACGAGATGCCGTTCAACCCGGAAGGCGTGAAACCCGGTAGTTACCGCGGCATCAGCCAGATAGACCCGTACTGGGTGGCGCCGATTCTGGATGCCGAAGCTGCTGGCGTGCCATCGGCCAAGCACTTCTATGAACCGACGTGGTGGCAAGTCGGCTCAAAGCGTATCCATCGGACGCATCTCGTACTGTTCAAGTACGCCGATCCGCCTGATGTGCTGAAGCCGCTCTACCTCTTCGGCGGCATCCCGCTGCCGCAGATGATCATGGAGCGCGTGTATGCGGCGGAGCGTACCGCGAACGAGGCACCTGCCTTGGCACTCTCGAAGCGAACGACGGTCTGGCTCACCGACATGGCCGATGTCATGGCGAACAGCGAGAAGGCGCAGCAGAACCTTCAGAACTGGATCGCGTACCGGGACAACTTCGGCATCAAGTTGGGAGACAAGAACGGCGATGAGATGCAGCAATTCGATACGCCGCTTGCCGAGTTCGACAGCCTCATCATGACGCAGTATGGGCTCGTCGCTGCAACTGCCGGAACTCCGATATGCAAACTCCTCGGTACGACACCAGGCGGATTTGCGGCGACTGGCGCCTACGAGGAGGCGAGCTATCACGAGCTGCTGGAGTCCACGCAGGAGCGCGACCTGACGCCGCTCGTTGAGCGTCATCACGAACTCGTCATGCTCTCAGAGGTGATCCCGAGGTTTCCCAAGCTGCGAGACACAGAGATCGTCGTCAAGTGGCACGAACTGGATGCGCTCACGCATGTCGAACAGTCCACGGTGAATTTGAACAAGGCGCAGACCGACAACGCCCTGATCGCGGCGGGCTCGCTCACGCCGCAGGACAGCCGCCAGCGCATCGCCTCCGACAAGGACTCAGGTTACCACGGGATCGGGATCGACCTTGAGACCGAGACGCTGCCTCCGGAAAATGAGGATGACCCAGCCGCTGCCGCCGAGGCCGCGCGTGGCGGCAAGTACGGCGCGAAGGCGGATGTCGAGGCGAAGGGTGAAGGCGGCAACGAGTAGCCGCTCGCCCGAGAAGGCTCTCGCGCGTGTCAACGCAGACGCCACCCGTCTCCGGGCGCGCATTGCCGAGCTCGAGCGCGAGAAACGCATGGCCAGAACCGTGCGTCAGCCGGACCGGACTGTCCCGGCACCGATTGCCGTTCCGTTCCAACTCGCGGACCCGCGCCGCGAGCCTCGCATCGGCGAGAAGGTGCTGCCGCCGCTGACGCCTCCCGTCCGGCTTGGGATGCAGATGGGCGCCGCGATCGTGCGGGAACTGCGCGCAATGACGATCGAGACACGCCGGCTCGTGCGCGAACTCGCCAGAGAGCCGGAATCGACTCGTTCGGTTCCCCCCCTCGGCGCAATGGACGCCCCGGCGGATGGCGTCTCTGTAGATGTCGCTCAGCGTCGGATGGAGGCGCTGAAGAAGCGCTATCAGCAGCGGTTCGCCGCGTTGGCGGATGAGTGGTCGCGCAAGATGATTGCTGGCGTCGAGCAGCAGAGCACCGCGCAGCTCAACATCGGGTTGAGAGATGTAGCGGAGCGCATGGAGATCCACGCCACGATGGCCGAGCCGCGCGTTCGGGCGATCGTCGAGTCCGCAGCGCAGGCCTCCACGCAACTCATCACGCGCATCCCGGAGCAGTACCTGGGTGAGGTGCAGATCGCGGTGATGAGTGCGATTACGACGGGCTCGGGTCTTGACAAGCTCGTGCCGTACCTGACGAAGCGTTACGAGGACGACGCGCGACATGCGCACTTGGTCGCGCTGGATCAGGTGCGCAGGGTGAGCGAGAACGTCAACGCAGCGCGCGTGCAGGCGCTAGGCAGCGAGGAATTTGTCTGGATTCACGTCGGCGGTGAACGATACCCGCGCCGGCTCCATCAGTCCTACCACGGCCGCGTGTTCCGCTACGACGCCCCGCCGGTGATCGACGAGCGTACCGGAGATACGGGTTTGCCGGGCGCGGCCATCAACTGCCGCTGTCGGCAGCGCGCGATTTTGAAGTTTACCCATGGCAACACGTAGAAAGTCCAAGGCTTGTGTCTGTGGCGATTGGCTGGTTCTGGATGGCAAAGACTGGCTGCTCACAAGCGCCGTAGTTGCGCTGTACCAGGATATGCGCGCGAGCAAAACGCTCGTTTTCGTGGCCGGTGCAGGGTATTTCTCTACGAAGGCGAGCGCTCAAGAGATTGTCAGCGCGCTGGCGGCCGGAGGAATTAGGAAAGATTAAGAAGAGCGCTCCCTGACGTACCCGATCACGAGCGCCGCGAGCAGCCAGATCAGTCCCGCGACGAACGCTCCGGCACCGAGCAGCAGCGTGAGGAAACTGCCGGTGCTGTAGCCGACGTAGAGCGCGATCCACGCACAGAGTGCTACGCCGAGCGCCAGCAAGGACTGGGTCTTGAGGGTCCGAGATTCCGATGTCCGAGATTCCGATGAGTTCACTGAGATTCGCCTTCTTGTGCCGTTCCTGAGACGGCGCATTACCACCAAATCAACCAGAGCGCAAGCAAAATGACGCCCTACGCCGCAGGTCTCGTTCTGCGCACCCCGGACAACCGTGCGCTGTTCCTGAAGCGCGCGCAGGGCGAACACGCCGGGATGTGGGCACTTCCGGCCGGGAAGATCGAGGACGGCGAGACTCCGGAGCAGGCCGCGCGGCGCGAGGCCGAGGAAGAGACCGGGTACCTCGGCAACGATCCATTCGTGCAGATCGATCAGGGCGATTTCGTGACCTTCCGCCAAGACGTGGAGGAGTTCGAGCCGCGCCTGAATGGTGAGCACAGCGAACACCGCTGGGCCGCGCTCGATGATCCTCCGCAGCCGCTGCATCCTGGTTTGAGGGCGACGCTTAAAAAGCTGGTCAGACACCCGTACGCGCTCGACACCGATAACCACGGAGCGAATAAGGCGCGGAGCCAGCGCCAGATCCTTGCCGATGCCATCGCTATGTCGCTGGCGGATTCTCCAGAGGAGGCGATCCGACGTGCGGCAGTGATCGATCGCCGCGAGTACGACGACAACGGATGGTTCACGGTCTACGACAACCCGATCTCAAAGGTCGGCGTCTATCAGTACCGCGAGTCATCGATCATCGAGGGCGGGGACCCGAGCAAGCTGGTCGGGGTTTTTCGACCTCCCGAGGAATTGGGCAGCCCAGAGGCCGTCAAGAGCTTTCAACTTCAGCCGTGGACGGATGATCACCCCGGCGACCTGCTTGGCCCGAAAGAAAAGGGACTCGTTCCGCCGGACGAGAAGGGCGTCAAGGGTGTCACCGGCGAGCAGATCTACTTCAAGGGCGACACGCTATACGGAAACATCAAAGTGTTCTCGGAGGCGCTCGCTCGCAAGATCGCATCCGGCAAGCGCGAGTTGTCTCTCGGCTACCACTGCCAGTTCGTCAAACAAGACGGCGTCTACAACGGCGAGCCGTATCAATACGTTCAGCGCAACATTCGTGGCAACCATGTTGCGTCAGTTGACAAGGGTCGGATGGGCTCCGACGTGCGCGTCCTAGACGCAGCAGAGTGTTGCCTCACGTTTGCCCTGGACCTGAAGGAGGCTCCTCCCATGGCCGATAAGCGCAAAGACGAAGCCGATGGCACCGTCGATGCCGAGACAGAGAAATTCATCCACGAATGCGCAGCCGACTCGTTCAACTCGTTGGTCGCGCAACTCGAAAAGAAGGGCTACTCAAAGGAGTACGCCACGAAAATCGCCGGCAAAGTCGCGAACGAACAGCGTGGCGATTCCAAAGACAACTCAACCGATGCAGGTATCAAAGTGGCTGAGAAATCTGGTGAAGTGAAAGACCCCTCTGGCCCGGCCGAGGGCGCTGGCGGTATCAAGGCGGACCTCAAGCCGGATACTTCCGAGGACAAGAAGGCGAAGGACGCCATGGATGCGAAGCGCTCGGCTCGCGATGCCGCGCGTTTCGCTCGCGATGCGAAGCGCGCCAAGGACGAGATGAACCAGGAGGAGGAAGAGGCCGAGGACGCCCGCGAGGCGGCCGAGGATGCCGAAGAGGAGCGCGAGGACGAGAAGGACGAGAGCAAGGAAGCACGCGACCGCCGTTCCGCACGCGACCGCCGTTCCGGTGCCCGCGACGCGCGCAAGCGCGCCAGGGACCGCGCCAAGGACGCCAAGAAGGGGATGGACGCCGCCGAAGTTGCCGCCCTTGTGCAGCGTGAGGTAGCCGCGAAGGCGTTGGACGCCTCGCAGCTCGCCGCGCTCATCCGCAAGGACGAGCACGCGAAGCAGCGTCTCTATCAGCGTCTCTCGCCCATCATCGGTGCGTTCGATGCGTCCGAGATGTCCCATCAGGACATGGCCGTCTACGGCCTGAAGAAGGTCGGCGCACCGGAGTCGAAGGACCCGATCACCGCGCTCGAGTATTTCCTCGCCGGCCGCGGCCAGGTCACCGAGACACGCCACAACGCGAGCGACGCGGCGCCCAAGGCGTCGTTCCTCGACACCTACATCAACTCGTAACGCAGCGTCGCTGCTCACTCAAAGCCGCTTCACTGCGGAGGGATTTGTCATGCCTTTTCAGTCTACTGTCAACGTCGATACGAATCTCGGCGTGCCGGGTGACATCGTTCTCGATGAACCGCACCGGATTCAGCCCACCACCCTCGATGCCAACGGCGGCAGCCTGGCGAGTGCGTTCGTCAAGAACGCGACCACCGGCGTTGCCTCTCAGGGCGGCGTCGTAGGCGCTGGCTCCTCGTCCTTCACCGCGTCGATCGCCGCTGGTCCCGGCTCGTCTGGAACGCTAACCGTCACCGCGGTCGCCTCTGGCACGATCACCCTCGGCCAGACGATTTCCGGTACCGGCGTCACTGCCGGCACGACCGTCACGGGCTACCTCACCGGCACCGGCGGCAATGGCACTTATCTCGTGAGCGTCAGCCAGACGGTCGCGAGCGAAGCGATGACGGGCGCCTCTGGCCCAGTGTTCGTGTTCGCCGGTATCGCGGTCAAGTCGAAGATCTTCCCGCAGTTCGGCGCTTCCGCGACCGACCCGCTGGCCCCGAGCCTCTCGCTCGAGCCGAACGGACAGGCCGCGCTCATGACCTTGGGCTCGTTCGTCGCCAACATCCCGAACGCCTTCAATGTGGGCGACGTTGTTGGTTACAGCGTCACGACCGGCGCTCTGGCGTCTGCCGCGAGCGCCTCTGCGCTGCCATCCGGTTATGCCGCAGTTCCGAATTGCCAGATCTACGGATCTCCGAGCCCCGCTGGGTTCGCTGGAAACACGAGCGCCAGCGGTGGCCTCACCATCTGCCGCCTCACGGCTCCGAACTAACAGGTACAGGACACGAACATGCCTACTCCTTCTGTCATTCATTCGCACCTGGGTCCGAAGCAGGTCAAGCCGCTCGAGATGCCGGCCGAGGCCGTCTCGGAATTTCGGGCGCTCGAGCGGCTCGGCATCGGATTCGATCCGATGTATCTGCGCGCCGCGGCGGGGCGATTTGCCGCCGCCATGGACGGGGTCGCGATGGACGCCAACTGGGCGTCCGCTCCCGTACAGGTGACAACGCCAAGCATCGTGACTCCGATCCAGTTCCTGCAGAACTGGCTGCCGGGCTTCGTCAAGGTAATCACCGCGGCCCGCAAGATCGACGAGTTCATCGGCATCGCTACCATCGGCAACTGGCGCGATGAGTGGATCGTGCAGGGCATCCTCGAGCCGGAGGGAAACATCGCGGTTTACGAGGACTCGACCAACGTGCCGCTCGCCGACTGGAACGTGAACTGGGAACAGCGCACGATCGTTCGTCTCGAGATGGGCATTCTGGTCGGTCGCTTGGAGCAGGCCCGCGCGGCTGCCGCGATGGCGAACTCGGATGCCGAGAAACGCGCGGCTGCGATGCTGAAGCTCGAGATCTGGCGCAATCTGATCGGCTTCTACGGGTTCAACAACGGATCGAACAACACCTACGGGTTCCTCAACGACCCCGCGCTGCCAGCCTATGTCACGCTGCCGAACGGTGCGGCGGGCGCGTCGACCTGGGAGTCCAAGACCTACCAGGAAATCACCCAGGACATCATCGCCGCGATGAATGCGTTGCAGACGCAGTCCGAGGACAACATCGACCCGGAGAAGGTCGACACGACCCTCGCGCTTCCGATGAGCGTCTACCAGCAGCTCGCCCGCACCACCGACTATCTCGGTGTGTCGGTGCGGAAGTGGCTGCGCGACACCTATCCAAAGTGCCGCGTGGTATCCGCTCCTCAGCTCGATCAGGCGAACGGCTCGGACAACGTGTTCTATCTCTGGGCCGACGAGGTCGAGGATGGAGGCACGGACGATAAAAAGACCTTCATCCAGGTCGTGCCGGTGAAGTTCATGGCGCTCGGCGTCGAGCAGCGCGCCAAGTCCTACGTCGAGGACTTCACCAACGCCACGGCCGGCGTGATGGTCAAGCGGCCTTACGCGGTGTACCGCGCGAGCGGGTGCTGAGATGAGCAAGTACATCGTGTCAACTCTCACGGCTCCCGTGAAGTTCATCGACTGGGTGGACGTGAGCGGGGGGAAGAAGATCAGGAAGAGCGTTCTGGTCAAGGGCGGCGCTGGGATTGCCAACGGCGCTCTGGGTCATCCCGTTACGCGCAAGGGTGTGATGACGGAAGTGTCGGATGCGGACGCGAAATTCCTCTCAGAGCATTCGCACTTCAAGCGTCAGCAGGAAGCGGGTTTCGTCAAGATCGTGAACATCGCGCGCGACCCTGACACGGTCGCGCAGTCGATGAGCACGGATGACGGCTCGCGCCCGCGTAACAGTGAGGACGCCAAAAAGCTCGGCAAGAAGTTCGACGAGACCGATCCGCAGGTCGTGACCAACAAGCCGAAGTAGCCGCGTGGCCGCCTACAACGACGCCGCGTTTCGCGCGCAGTTCCCAGCGTTCGTCAGTACCGCCTCGTACCCCGAGGCGGCGCTGTCGTTCGCGTGGACGATGGCGACGAACTGGATCAGCACGAACCAAGCGTCGTGGGGGCTCGGGTCAGGCAATACCGCCAATCTGCAGCAGGCCGTCGATCTCATGGCGGCAGTACTCGTGTTCCAGCTCTACGGGCCTGGACAGCAGAGCGGCGGGGGCCAGAACACGAGCACACAGGGAGGAGGGCCAGGGCCTGTAGAGAGCGCGGGCGAGGGCAGCGTCAACGTCTCGTTCAAGATCCCGGAGTTCGGTTCATCGGCCTTCCGGTCGTTCCTGCTGTCATCGCCTCCCTACGGATCGATGTTGCTTGCGTTGATTCAAATCTCGCAGGCCGGAAGTCCTTACATCGCAAGCGGTCGACCGTCGTGGGTACCGCCCTAAACATGGGCAAGATCGCGCGGGCGCTCTCTGACCGCGCGAAGCTCTTTGACGGCGCGGTCGCGAAGGTCGGCATCCCGGCAGGCAAGACCTACCCGGATGGCACGAGCATCGCGTATGTGGCCGCGATTCAGGAGTTCGGCACTACGGTCCCGGCGCACTCGGTCGAGGCGAAGAACGCGAAGGCGCTCTCCATCCCGACAGAGAACGGCGTCGTGTTTCGCAAGCGTGCGGACATACCAGAGGTCGTAATCCCGCCGCGGCCATTCCTGCGCAACACGCGAACTGCAAGGCAATCTGAGTGGGCGCGGGAACTCACCGAGGGCGCGAAGGCCGTCGTCGAGCGTCGCGTCGGGCTGACGCAGATGCTGGAAGCGGTAGGACACGTTGCGGCTATGGATGTTGTTCGCACGATCGCGGAGCGCGTCTCGCCGCCGCTGAAGCCGTCCACGATGCTGAACCGCGTCATGCGAGCGCGGCAGGCAAACAGAGGATTCGGAACCAAGTCAATGCCGGTCACTCTCTCGACGCCACTCAACGACACCGGCGCGCTCGTGGCGCATGTCTCGAGCGGCACCGGACCCACTGGCACCGAGTTCGTCAACGGCAAGCCGGCGCAGGGCTGATCGGCGCAGTGGATCCATCAAGGACCTGACCTGATGCAACTTCGCGCGCTCGTCAACGCCGCTCTGCAAGCGATCAACGCTGACCAGCAGATCACATGGCTTCAGTCCACCGGCTACACGCTGGACCAGACAACCGGGAGCGCAACGCCGACGTATTCGGCGCAGGTCGTTTCAGGTCAAGTGCAGCCGCTGCCCACTGACCGGCTGCAACAGCTCGCGAACCTGAACATTCAGGGTGTCTTGCGTCAAGTCTATCTCAAGGGCGCTGTGGCCTCCGCGGTACGCGAGGACGGTACCGGCGGAGACCTGCTGCAGTTTCCTGAGAACCCTGGCGCTCCGGTGCGCTCATGGCTTGTCGTGCTCGTCGACGAGCAGTGGACGGACTTCTGCCGCGTCACCGTCTGTCTACAGGCTAGCTGAACCAGAATGGCTCTCGACATCACCGACACCGACGTTTACACGGCGGTGGCGGCCTTCCTGCAGCTCGTCGTCGGGACTGGTGTCGAGATCCTCCAAGGACAGCAGAACCGCATCGCCCCGCCGCTCGCCCCGTTCGTGCTGATGACGGCGCTCGGTGCCGAACGCATCGGCACGAATACTGACGGCACCGCGCCGGTGCTAACCGGGGGCGTCGTGACCGGGTTCACCGCCTCGGTAGCCGCTGACTACCGCTATCGCGTGCAGGTTGATTTCTACGGCGCCGCAGATGCTGAAGCGTGGGCGACAGCAGCCGAGCTGCTCTGGCGCGACGGCATCGGATTCGACTCGATGCCGTCCAACATCAAGCCGATCTACAGCGAGCGACTCGATCAGAACCCGCTGCTCGACGCCGAGCGCCAGTGGCGGCGCCGGTGGTGCCTGATGCTCGTTCTCGATTACCGCCCGACCTGGACTCAACCGACCGAGGCGGCCACCGGGGTCACTGTCGGCGTCGAGCCGATCGAGGTGTTCTACCCCGATACCACTTGGACAGCCGACAGCGGCCAGACAGCCAGCGCTGATTCCGGCCGCTCACCCTAACGGGCCGCTCACCCTAACCGGAGAACCTCATGCCGACGATTCCGTTCGACCAGGTCGTCAACATCAAGCCTGGCGTTTTGTCCGCCGCCGGCAATGCCGTTGACCTCAATGCCGTGGTACTCACACAGAGCATCTACGCGCCCCAGAATCAGGTACTCGACTTTGCCACACCGACAGACGTTTCGAACTGGTTCGGCGCGACCAGTGCCGAGGCGGACATCGCCGCGACGTACTTCGCCGGCCCGAACAACGCCACCGCGACGCCGGGCCTCTTGAAGTTCCTCGGCTACGCCGAGAACGCCGTCCCGGGATGGTTGCTCGGCGGCTCGCTCGCGACTCTCACGCTCTCGGCGATGGAGGCGTTGAGCGGCACGCTGATCATCACGGTGGCCGGCACGCAGTTCACGAGTTCGACGATCACGCTCTCGACCGCGACGAGCTTCTCGGATGCCGCGACCATAATCCAGGCCGCATTCACCGCGCCGACTTTCAGTGTCGCATTCGATTCAATCCATCAAGCGTTCCTGATCACGACGAGCACGACCGGCTCGACAGAGACCATCACGTACTGCACCGGCACACTCGCAACGAGTCTCGCGCTCGACTCCAGCTCCGGCGGGACGCTCTCGCAGGGGGCCGCAGCGGCGACTCCGGCTACGCAGATGGCGTGGCTCGTGAATAACGACCAGAACTGGGCCAACTTCTTTACCGCATGGAACTCGCAGCAGACAGAGCAGGAAGCCTTTGCCGCGTGGGCCACATCCGTTGCCACGCGCTACGCTTACATTTCATGGGACACTGCGACGGCGGATGCGACGCCGAACAACTCCGCGTCCTTCGGCGGGTACCTGCTCTCGAACCAGACCAACGGCGTCATTCCGGTCTACGGTACACAGCAGCACGCGGCGTTCGTGGCGTCATGGGCGGCGTCTCTAAACTTCACTCAGAAGAACGGCCGCTCGACGCTCGCCTTCCGCTCTCAAGGCGGACTCGCCGCCTCCGTGACGGACGCGACGACGTACGCAGCGGTGCTCTCGAACGGCTACAACGTTTATGCCGCCTTCGGCTCGAATAACCCGGCGAACAACGCGAACTGGATGACGCCGGGCAGCATGCCCGGAAAATGGACATGGGCGGACACATACGAGAACCAGATCTGGCTGAACGCCAACCTGCAGCTCGCCATCGTCAAGGGTCTCCAGAGCGTCGGTCAAGTGCCGTACAACTCGACCGGCGATGCGCTCATCGCGGGCTGGTGTCGCAGCCCGATCAAGTCAGCGGTTGACTTTGGCGCGATTCGCGCCGGTGTGCAGCTCTCCGCCGCGCAGGTTCAGTCCGTCATCAACCTGGTCGGCGTGGACGTTTCCTCGACGCTTTATGCCAAGGGCTGGTACCTCTACTCAAACGCCGCCGGCACGGCCTCGAGCGTGCGCGTCGCGCGCGGTAGCCCACCCGTGACACTGCTCTACGTGGACGGCGAAAGCGTCCAGAGCATCGTCATCCCGTCCATTGTGATCCAGTAAGGAGATCGACGTGGGCTTTTCAATCACCAGTGCGAACAGCAAGTTTACCCTCGTCATCCCCGGCGCCTACAGTTCCGGCGTACTGATCCAGGGCTTCTCAATCGATGACATGTTCGAGGCCGAGCCGACCGAGCTCACCGAGGCGCGCATCGGTGCCGATGGCCTCTTTGCCGGCGGCTATGTGTTCAACCTGACAAACATGCCGGTCATGTTGCAGGCGAACTCCTCTAGCGTGCTTGTGTTTCAGACTTGGAAAAAGATACAGGACGCGGTGCGCGATGTCGCCGTCGCGGAAGCCTCTATTCTGATGCCGGCACTCGGACTGCAGGCGACGATGAGCGACGGGCTCATCAAGAGCATGCCGGCGTTTCCGCCGCAGAAGAAGCAGGCCGAGAACTTCCGCATCGAGCTTGTCTGGGGCAGCTGGAACGTCGAGGCGATCCCGACGTGAGCCGAAAGACGCTCCGCCTGACGATCACAGACGATAACCGGGACCGGGGCAAGACCTTCCTCATCACAGAACCCGCCGCGACGGACGCCGAGCGGTGGGCGATGCGCGCATTACTCGGGCTCGGCAAGGGCGGCGTGGAACTGCCGCCAGAGGTGCTCCAGCTGGGCGCAGCTGGCATCCTCTACGCCGCCGGCACTCAGGCACTGCGGATGCCGACGCGTCTCGCGCTCAACCTCGCCAACGAGGTCATGAGTTGGGTACAGATCATCGAGAAGAAGGTCACGCGTGCGCTGGTCGATGAGGACATCGAGGAAGTCACGACGCGCTTGAAGCTCAAGGCCGAAGCGCTGAAGTTGACATTCGGTTTTTTCGTACCCGCCGCTCACCAGAGTTCGGATCAGTCGGCGAGCGGCTGAAGCAAGTCAAGACCGAGAACGTTTCCGCAGTCGTCGCTGCGGTAGTGGATGCGAAGCTCGCGACGCTGCACGAGCTGCAAACCGTCTACGGGCTCGAAAGTCTGTGGAACATGTTCGAGATCGCGGCGGTTGGCCGCTACAACGAGTACCTCGCGGCGAAGAGCGCCAATAGGGGCAAGTAGTGCAGACCGCCATCGACAGCCTGTTTCTAGAGCTTGGCATCGACACGTCCAAGTTCTCGAAGGACCAGCAGCGCGCGCTTGAGAAAATCAAGCAGTTCGAGTCCGCGACGCGCAAGTCCGCCGACAAGGCGGTCGTGCGAGTCAAGAAGGTCGGCGAGGCGTTCCGCGACATCGCCGATGAGACCGCCATCGGCGCCTCCGCGCGCCGGCTCGACACGATGGCCGTCAAGCTCAAGGCGCTCGGCCAATCGGGTCGCGTCTCCGGCGGCGTGACGGGCGGACTCGGCATGATGGCGGAGGGGCTCGGGATGCTGCTGAGTCCGGCGACGCTGGCGGTCGGAGCGTTGGGTCTGCTCGGCAAAGCCGCATGGGACTTCAACGAGAAAATGACGGCGACGAACGCCACCATTTTCCGTCAGTCCAAGCTCTCCGGGCTGAACGCCAAGAGCCTCTGGGCCTGGGGTGAGGCAGCGCACACAGTCGGCGGCAGCGCAGCAAGCGTGCGCGGCGGTATCGCTGGCCTGCAGACCGCGATTGCCGGCGGCATGATCGGTGCCGGGATGCCGGTGCAACAGCTCGTCGGCCTCGCTCGTCTCGGGGTGAGTTGGAACGCCGAGAGCGGCGTCGATATCAAGAGCCTGTTCGCCCGCGTACACGCCATGGGCAAGCGCGAAGGCTGGGCACGGACCTGGGCGCTGGTGTCGCACTACGGACTCATGAACGAGTCCGAGTTCAACCTCGCGATGAGCAAGGGTGGCGGGGCTGCGGCATACCAGTACGCGATGGGCAAAGCCCCGCAGCACTTCAGCGAAATTCTGCGGAACTCGCTCGAGAGCCAGGCGCTACTCGGCAAGAAGGACATCATGGAGGCGTCGATCGCTGAGCGTGCTTATGGCGGTATCCAGAATCCGATGCAGGCACTCGTCGGGCTGATGACGAACCTGCTGGCAGCGGTCGATACGCTGCTCAGCTGGACCATCAAGATTGCCAACTGGGTCGGCGGCATCGCGGAGCACTTCGGCATTAAGCCGATCGGTGAACTGGCCGGCGCGATTGAGCGGCACCTGCTCGGGAAGGCCCCGCCGGCACTGATCGGCGGCGTGCCGGTCGCCGGAAAGCTGCCGGGCGGCTTCAGCGCGCGCCAGACCTTGGCGATGCGGGCGCTCATGGGCCGTGGTATGTCGCAGACCGCAGCCGCGGCGCTCGTCGGTAACGCCAGCCAGGAATCCACACTCAATCCGGTAGCCACCAGCGACCACGGCGCGCACATCGGGCTGTTTCAGCTCGATAAGGCGCGCCAGGCGCAGTTCGCGAAGGTCTTTGGCTATCAGATCGGCTCAAGTAAGAAGAGTCTACGGCAGCAGTTCCTGGACCAGTTGCTCTTCGCGCAAATCGAACTCACCGGCTCGCAGAAACTCGCGGCAGAGAAAATGGCTGCTGCTCACGGTCTGGCCGCCAAGACGCGCGCCTTTGAGATGTTCGACGAGCGCCCCGGGGACCACTCCTACAGTCATCGGCTGCTCTACGCTCAGCAGGCATTCGAAGCTGGGATGCAGTACGCGCGCGCTTATGCGATGCGCCACGGTGCCATCCAGTACACGACCACGCACCACACACGCATCGACGCGGTGAACGTCGCGACCCAAGCCACGGACGCCGAGGGCATGGCGGCGGGCGCCCGCAAGGCGCTCTCGATGCACCCGATGATCACGCCGACCGCACAGCATCAAGTGACGCTGTCCTCGCACGGCATGGCGGGCTGAGATGTCCTTCGTCTGGACCGTAGATGATCCGCTGGTCACCGCGGACTCTGAATACACGGCGTCCGGCTCATACCTGCCCGGTATCCCGAACGTTCCGAACTTCCCCGGGGTGCCGCAACTCACGCGCTCCGGGGGCACCGGCATCGGGATCGTCGGCGGTGCCGAGATTATTGCCAGCGAGCTCGGGCTATCCGGTCAGGTCGCTTTCGGGAACCGCATCTACTCCAGTATCGCGCTCGACCTGCTGACGGACGGCGCGCTGCCGCAGTACGCGATTCTGGACGCAAGCCGAAACCCAGTGCTGGCGCCGGACTCTGTCATCGAGGCGGACATCCACGCGGATTCCGACATCATGACGCATCCGATTGAGCAGGGCGCGTTTTCGGCCTACAACCGGCAGCAGGAAGCCATTATGGTGCGCCTGCAGCTCGCCTGCAGCGGGGTGAAGGCGTACTCCGGTGGAATGACCAGGCAGGGCTTCATCGCCACGCTACGTGCGCTACGCGAGGGCACACAGCTCCTCACGATCGTCACGCCGGAGGCGACCTACCAGAACATGGCGCTGAAGGGTCTCGGCTATCGCAAGACCGCCGCCCGTGGTGCCGTGACGATCTGGGCCGACACGACCTGGATGGAAGGCCGCTCGACCGGCGTCACCGTCTCATCGCCTGCCACGTCGCAGCCATACGGTGCTGCGCCGACTGACCTGGGGTCGCTACAGCCGCAGGCGTTGAGCAGCCAGCAATTCGCAGCGGTCGGCAGTCCAACGACCGCTCCGGCACCGTTACCGGCTCCACTCATCGCCGAGATGCCACCCTCTGGGGCCGCGTCTTGAGCCAGCAGTCTGTCCCGATTCAGCCAGTCCCGGCGCAGACCTTCGAGGTCACGCTCGGTAATCAGGACTGCACGATCACGCTGACGCAGCGCTCGACGGGACTGTTCATCGACCTAGCGGTCGCCGGCAACCCGGTGCTATCCGGAACGTACTGCAACGACCGCGTGAGTCTCGTGCGCCGCGCATATCTCGGCTTCGTCGGCTGGCTGTACTTCGTCGATACCTCGAACGCGGGCGTGGACCCGACCTATGACGGACTCGGCAGCCGGTACCTGCTGATCTACGAGGACTAGCGTGGCGTTCCTCGAGCGGCAGCTGCGCTTCACCTTCAGCGGGGCGCAGAGCGGGACTCTGTCGGTCGCGGGCCTGCGCGCGGTTGCCAACATTCAGACCTTCCAGGGGCGCATCGGTGCCTTTGCTCAGGTCAGCGTGTGGGGTCTCGCCGAAGCGCAGATGAACGCCTACAGCTCGCGCATCTCTGCTGGTGTCGGCATGGACCAGTTCTCGCTCGCCATCGAGGCCGGCGATGTCGGCGGCACGCTGCACAAGGTTGTGAACGGAGGGATCTGGCGCTCCTACATCGACCTAGAAGCGGAGCCGGAGTCGGCCTTTTGTGTCTCCGTTGCCGGCATCATATACCAGGCCAGCAAGCCAATGGCGGCACAGTCCTGGCCCGGCGCGCAGAACGCGGAAACGCTGATCGCCTCAATCTGCGCCGCAGCCGGAATGACGTTGCACAACAATGGCGCGCACGCCGTGCTGCGCAACATGAGCACGTCCGGTTCGGCGATTGACCAGATTTCCGAGATCGCGCGCGCAGCGAAGTTCTCGCTCTACATCGAAGGGTCTGGCGTGTGGATCTGGCCGAAGCAGAGCCAGCGCGACACCATCGTCATCGACAGCCTGCCGGATGACCGAGTCGGCTACCCGGTCTGGTGGGAGGCTGGAATCGTCGTGCGGCAGTTATTCGACCAGCGCATCCAGATCGGGCGGCAGATGAACGTCACATCGAGCATACCGAAGGCGAACGGCTTGTGGCAGATAGTGCAGGTTCAGCACGAACTCTCGACGATGCTGCGCGGCGGTCCGTGGTTCTCGACTGCGGTGCTCGCGCCGATCGGCTACGCATGAGCGTAGCAGAATGAGTGTCGGAGAATGAGCGCAACAGCAAGCGAGGTCTTTCCCGGCTACGGGCCGGCTGAGATCAGCACCGAGGCACTGCGGCAGGAACTCATGATCCGCACGCTGCTGCTCGGCGTGCGCACAGCCATGCCGGTCAAGGTCGTCGCAGTGCATCCCGGCACCGGGACGCCGCCAGCGATCGGCACCGTGGACGTGCAGCCGCTCGTTCAAACCGTAGACGGCACCGGCAAGCTCTGGTCGCTCGCCGAAGTCTACGGCGCGTCCTTCCTGCGGTTTCAGGCCGGCGGCAACGCCGTCGTGATAGACCCGCAGATCGGCGACATCGGGCTCGCCGTGGTGTGCGACCGGGATATCTCATCAGTGCTGGCATCTGGCGGGGCGCTGAGCGGCCCAGGCTCGGCGCGCACGCATCACTTGTCGGACATGATTTACGTCGCCTCGATCATCAGCATCGCGGCTATTACGCAGTACCTGATGTTCTCCGCGAGCGGGATTTCGGTGGTGTCGCAGCAAGCGGTCACGCTTCAGGCACCGCAGATCAACCTCGACGGCGCGGTTTCACAGGTCAACGGGGACGTGACGATGCAGACCAAACTCACGGTCCCGAGTGTGGACGCGACGACAGATGTCACGGTACCTAACGGCTCTGTCAACGGCCACGTGCACCAGTATTCGCCCGGCACCGGCACACCGACCGACACCGGCAACATGACGGGCTGACGGCGCGCCACAGACCATGACCGTCCTCCATACCACGCTGGTGCTCGACTTGAGCACCAACGACCTCATTTTGGACGCGCTCGGCAACATCGCGCTCGCATCCGCGCCGTTCGCCGTCGCGCAGGACGTGGCGAGTCAGTTGCGCACGTTTCGCGGCGAGTGTTGGTACGACACATCGCAGGGCGTCCCGTACTGGCAGCAAATCCTCGGGCAGAAGCCACCGGCGTCGCTCATCGCAGCCGATATCCAAAACGAGGCGCTGAAAGTTCCCGACGTGGTCACCGCAACGGCAACCTTTGGAGGCATCAACTCGTCCCGCGACCTGATCGGTCAGGTGGTCGTCACCGATGCCGACTCAAACACGTTTGCGTTGCCACTGTGACGACCCACATTGTGACGACGCAGCGCACTGACGCCACACTCTCCATGACGACACACGCTCCATGACGACGAATGTTCCGTTCATCACCTGGGTCAACGGGCAGCCCGTCGTGCCATCCGAGCAGGATGTCCTCGCCGGGCGTAACGCCGACTTTACCGCAGCGTTCGGTGGCGGCATCAACATGGCCCCGACGACCCCCCAGGGGCAGCTCGCAGCCTCAGACACCGCCATCATCGGCGACAAGAATGCGAACATCGCACTCGTTGCATCCATGGTGGACCCTGACCAAGCCGAGGGCGCGTGGCAGGATGCTATTGGCGCGATTTACTTCCTCGAGCGCATCGCGGCGGCCGGGTCCGTCGTCACGGTGATCTGTATCGGCGCGGTCAATGCCACGATCCCGGCAGGCGCGCTCATTCAGGACCCGAGCGGATACCTCTGGGCTGCGACCGGCATCATTACCATCGGCTCGAACGGCCAGGGCACCGGCACGTTCCAGTGCCAGACGGTCGGTCCTATTGCGCTCACCGGCGGCGCGACTTGTGCGATCTACTCAGCAGTGTCCGGCTGGGACCGAGTGGTCATCACGGCAGACGCTGCGCAGGGCCGATATGTAGAGTCGCGCGCGCAGTTCGAGAACCGGCGTCGGCAGTCTGTCGCGATCAACTCGCATGGAACAACGGACACGATCCTCGGCAATCTGCTCGCGCTTTCCGGAGTGCTGTCGGCGTATGTTATCGACAACCCGACCGGCTCGGCCATCACAGTCGGGCCTACGAATTACTCGGTCGCCGCCCATTCCGTGCTCGCCAGCGTCTACGGTGGAACGTCTGCGGATATCGGCAACGCCATCTGGACTGCCAAGGACGCCGGTTGCGGCTACAACGGCAACACTTCGGCGACGGTCTACGACACCACTTACCCGGTCGGCTCACAGCCGTCGTATACGGTGACGTGGCTCGTCCCGACGCCGACCGCGCTGGCGTTCTATGTAGCGCTCTCGACCAACTCACAGCTTCCGGCCGACATCAATACGCTGGTGCAGGACGCCGTGCTCGCGACCTTCACCGGGACAGACGGCAGCGTTCCGGCCGGGATTGCCTCGACGCTCTCCGCGAGCCGCTACTATGCCGGCATCACCGCTATCGACAACCTCGTCGATATCGTCACCGTGTATGTAGGTATCCCGATTGCCGTGTCTGGAGAGACATTCGGAACCGGCAACGGCACGACGGTCACATTCTCGCACACCGCCGCAGACTTCCCGGTCAATCCCGGCACCGTGTCAATCGTCGCCGGAAGCGTCACCGCGACCGACGACGGCAACGGCAACCTCGCAGGCACCGGAGTCACATCCGGCACCGTTAACTACGCCACCGGAGCAATGAGCATCACGTACGCCACGGCACCGGCGAACGCGACAGCAATCACGCTGGCGTATAGCTACATCCCGGCAACGACGGTGCAGACGATGGGCGTCGATCAGATGCCGACGCTATCTGCAACCAACATCGTCGTCGCGCAGTCGTAACGCGACCATGAGTATTACAGGTAACGACTCGGCTCTGCCGCAGTCTCTGACACGGTAGCAGACCGTCATGCAGACCTGGGCCGACACGCTGCTCTCGCAGTTCGCGAGCAGCCCTCGAATCATGGCGCTCATCCAGTCGTTCAACGACGCGATGGACCCGAGCGCAGACATCGCGAACTTCCAGACATATATCTGGAACGTAAACAGCGCGGTCGGCAATGGACTAGATATCTGGGGACGCATCGTCGGCATATCGCGCACGATTGCCACGGCGTCCGGGCCGATGACGCTATCTGACACGGATTTTCGCACGCTGATCCTCGCGCGGGCAGCCGCCAATATCGGCGGTGTCTCGTCTCAGGCTCTCAATGCGCTGCTGACCCAGATATTCGCATCGAGCGGTTCTGTCTCGGTCCAGGACAACCTGGACATGACAATCACCTACCTCTTTACCTTTCCGCCGACCGAAGGGCAGCAGGCGATCATCGAGAACTCAGGTGTGTTGCCGAGACCTGCCGGAGTGCAAGTAAACTACACATTCCCGAGCCAGCCTGGCGCGGTGTTCGGATTCGATAGCGGCAACACGTACGTCGCGGGATTCGATATCGGGAGTTGGGCGGCGTAATTCTGAGCCCTCATACGGCGCCCTAATGACACGGCGTCATTCGCGGAGCATTCATGGCAGGTACCACAGATTTCGTCCCGTTCGCAACGAGCGCGACCGCGAACGTCGAGAGCCAGTCTACCTATATTGCGGCCACTACGACGCAGACAGGATTTCAGTCTGGCGTCGCATCCTCTGCTGACTGCAACAAAGTCTGGCGACAGGGGACGTTCATTGCCGCTGGTGTGGCGACGTTCGTTGCGAACGAACTCGGCATCAACGTTCCGGATGACGGCAACCTGACCAACTTCGTCACGAGTTTCACAGATGCGCTGAACTCGCTCATTGCGACCGACCTAAACGGCTACGCGACGGAATCGTGGGTCACGAGCCAGGGTTACGCCACCGAGACGTGGGTCACGACGCAGGGCTACGCCACCGAGACGTGGGTCACAAGCCAGAATTACGCAACGACCGCGTTTGCATCGAACGCCTCCAACATCACCACCGGCACACTCCCGGCCGCGCAGCTCCCGCAGTCCTTCACCGTCACCGGCACGATCACGGCCGGTGCGTTCAACGCCACCTCAGACGCGCGCCTAAAGAAGAACGTGCGGCCCATCGATGCCCCGCTCGAGCGCATCTCGCGCATGCACGGCGTGCTGTTCGAGTGGAAGAAGGACGGCACACGGTCTGCCGGCGTCATCGCGCAGGACGTGCGCGAGGCGCTCGATGTAGCGGTCCGCGGCGATGACATCCTGCGCGTCGATCCGGTTGCGATCATCGGCCTGCTGGTAGAGTCGCTCAATGCCGAGCGTGCCGCGCGTGAGGCGCTGGAATTGCGCGTGGCCGCGATTGAGGCTCGCGCAGGCGGGGATGCTCTGGGTACGGATGCGCGCTGATGGGGTCGAATTACGAGTCGGCGTCGGTTGATACCGACTCCATTCTAGCGCCGTACCACTCTGGATGGCCGCAGGCCGCCGCGACAGACATCCTGGTCGCCAACGCGGATATGAACACGCGATATGCGCCGCTATCGACTGGATCGCAGGCCGCGCTGACGAACATCAAGTCCAAGGGAACGGACATCAGCTTGATCTTCGCCGCCATCGGTACCACCGGCGTCATCGTCAGCACGCAGCCGGCGAATGTCAGCGGGTCCGCTGCGGCCGGCAACCCGTCCGGCACCGTCACCAGCGGGTCGACGACCTGCGCATTCACTCGCGGAAATTTCGCAGCTGCTGGAACCTACACCTGGCACACGACCGGGTGCACAGCGACGAGCCCGACGAGTGCAACGACGACGTTCTCCGCCACGGTAAACGCCGGCACCACGGACAACGCTTCGGCGTACTGCACCGGCTCGGACGGCGTGACCTCGGCGAACACCAACACGATTGCGGTGGCGTTGACGAATACGACGCCGGCATTCGTTTCCGCGATTCACATCCACACCTCTGGCACCGGGACCGATACGGCCCCAGATGGTGCCGGTAATGTGATGATCGAGGCGTGGGGCGGTGGCGGCGGTGGCGGTAGCGCCAACATATTCTCGACGCAGTTCAAGGGCGGCGGCGGTGGCGGTGGCGGCGGATATGCCAGTGTCTCCTATGCCGTGGCTGGCGGCGACACCATCGCGTACTCGGTCGGCGTTGGTGGCGCGTCCATGGGTGCCGGCACTGAGTCCACCGCGAGCAGCGGTACATTGTCGATCACCACCCTGGTCGGCGGGGGAGGCGCTGCGGGCGGCAATGCCACGGCGGCGGGTCCTGGTGCTGGCGGCGGCGGTGGAACGGCCAGCGGCGGCTCGACCAACACCATCGGCAATCCTGGGTCACCGGGTACGGCATCCGGCGGCGGCGCCGGCGCTACCGGCATCACCGGCAGTGTGAGCGGCGACGGTTCACCGTATGGCGGCGGCGGGGCAGGCTCTTCCACTGCCGGGTCCGGCGGGTCCGTGGGGTCCGGCGGCGCGGTCGTTTTCTACTACACGGCGTAGTGCACGGCGTCACGCACGGCTAGCCTCACAGATCGCAACGTACATGCTCGGCCTGATCTTCACGCGAGGATAAAACATGTCTGAACGCACAACAGTCCCAGGCGACGGCGCATGGCATCAGATCGGTACCGGGCCGGCGACGGTCGAGCTGCTCTCGACGCAGGTTGAGGTCATGGTCGAGTGTGCGACCGCAGCGCCGACCGGCACCGATGGCCTCGTACTCGGCCACACCTATTCGACGCACTACTTCACGCTGTCGGATGCGATCTGGGCGCAGGTCGTGCAGGCAGGTTCGAGCGCAGTCGTCGCCGTGCAGCCTGAAGTCGCGTAGGAGCGACGACATGGCGAGCATGTTGAATGGACAGACTGGCGTTGCGGGCGGCATCGTCGTACTGGCGTCATCGGCGCTCGCCTGGGTCGCGCGAATGACTGTGAAGCGCATCGACAAGCTCGAAGGCAACGTGGTGACGCGCAAAGAATTGAACGACCTGATGGATGCTCGCGCCAAAGCGGACGAGGAACGTGGACGCGACATCCAGCGGCTCGAGGCGAAGATAGACGCCTACCAGTCCGTGATTACGAGCCGCATCGACAGGTTACTGGAGCGGCGTGACAGGTCGCGGTGATGGAACTCT
>JAEHJW020004322.1_pt1 | contig 23930 bp, 24 predicted proteins | sample 9271431 | NCBI WGS metagenome assembly JAEHJW02 | reverse complement strand
GGACATTTATAATCCAGGAGAAAGATTTTCCCGCCAATATAATCGACGGAGATCTCGTCGGGAGTGCCGAGAAGCCATGGGTGTTCCGACGATCCTCCGTAATTCCGGATGGCATCCAGTGCGGCCACATGGGAAACGGAGCGGCTTTTACCGAGGTACATTTCTTTGAGGACAGGCTCGAGTCCGATGCCGCGACGCATGTCTCCCGTCTGGTCAATCGGAAGGTCGACCAGAAGTTTTTCGCGCACAAGCCGTTCCGGTGTTTCGTTAAACGGATCGACTTCACCGCGAGCGGCGCCGACAATAGGGCCTGTCTGCGTTCCGGTAAGTCCGCCGAGCCGCTTAACAAGCCGTTCCGGAGGCATACCTGAATCATCCCGGTGGACGACGCGGTCCGCCCACCGCTCCATGGCCCCGGGCCAAAAATATTTGGCCTGGGGAAGCTCTTTGAGAAGGTTGACGATAGTGCGAACTTCTTTCAACGGCATCACACTTTCCTCCGATAATATTACTTGGAACCCTGCGCAAGATCGGTTTCGATGTATTGAAGTTTCTCGACATGGGAAAGGTGAAGTTCCCGGAAATCCTTGACGCCGAGATTCGCCAGAACGCTTTGAACAGCAAGATCGCGCTCTTCTTTCGGATATGCCGCGTTGATTGCATTCCAAATTCGTCCCCTCCATGCGGAGCGTTCGGAGTCGGACAAGAGACGATCCTCCGTGGGTGCGGCCGGGGAAGGATTGGTCTCCGCTTTCGGTTCTGCAACCCGATTGTCAGACGGTTGCTGAATGGCGCTCTTTGCCTTGTGCATCAAGGCACGGGCCTTTACTTTCAGATCCGGAGACGAAATGGAAGCACCGATAGGAATGGCGGTTTCGAGCAGAAGAGAATCCTTTTTCTTTATGGCTAAATCCAGTACCCCGGAAAATTCTTCGAATCTCTTCAGATCCTCAGCCTTCTTGTCGCTTCCTTTTTTCGGAGAAGAATGGGATTCCTTGTTACTGGACCCGGAATCCTGAGTGGAGGGTGAAGATTTTCTGTCTCCGATCGATGTTTTTCCGTCATCGATATTGGCGTCGGTGTCTTCTCCGGTAGAGATATTCAGCATCCGGTTAAAGACATACCGACTGGCGAAGGTTTCGATACTGGCAAGAGATTGCGCTGGATTTCTCATTTCAAAGGAGTTTGTGAAACATTCAAAACTCGAAACTTCCTCGTGTCCATCGACGTGCCGGAGTTTTCCCGTGACAACAAGAACGTTTGGCTTATCCCTGCTGGGCAAAACATCGTAAGTGAAGGCCAGGGAATGCTTTCCCATGATGGGTCGAACAACATCCAGAATCGCATCCTTCGTAGCATAGCTGTAGCTTAGATCCTTACCGTCTCTCGTCTTGTAAGAAACAGTACGGTTTTTATGGATGGCCGGAATTTCAGCCTGACAGGCCGAAAGAGCCTTGTCGAAGGCGACCTTCTTTTCCCTTTCAGACCGGATGAATTCTTCACGGAGTTGAATGACACGCTCGATGAGTTCGATTTTGGCATCGGAAAGGAAGAGGTTCTGTAGAAGGGAATCCAGAAATCCGGGATCCCGGCCGGCCTGCACGGATACATCGCCAACAACATTGATGGACTGTTCTGCCTGCATTGGAAGCCTCCGTAGATAAAATAATATAGTAAAAAATAAAATTAAATTTAATACATACATATTAAAACATTAAAAATAAATAATGTCAAAACATAAAAACAGGGCTATACAAGAAGGAGTTGAGAAAGAAAAAAGACCAGGAAAGTCTCCGCCAGTAAAATCCTGGCGGAGAAAAGGGAATTTAGACGCGCGTGATGTGCCAGAGGACCCTGCCGGCGATCGGAAGGGTCTCTATTTCGGATGGGGAAAGCGTCTCGGTCTGGTAAGACGGATTATCGGATTTAAGAAGGAGGTTACCGTTGTGCAGCATATGTAATCGCTTGATTCGAATGACACCACCATGACGAATAGCATAAATACCATCTTGTATGTAGTAGTTTGTATTTATGTCGATAAAGACAACAGACCCGGGTTGAATTGTTGGAACCATTGAGTCTCCAACGGCCTCGATCTGGACAACGGTTTTAGGGTCTGCTGACGGAAATTCCGCACGTATCCAATCAGGATCGACATCAAAAACCCCCATAGAGAATTTTTTCTCCACGATACCTCCAGGACCTAAAACAAGATCAACCAGACGGGGAATCATGATTTTTCGCATGCCCCCGGATTCCGCGTTGACGGCAGGAAAATTTTGAAAGTGACTTGAGTGTTCCGGTGTATGGCAAATCTCCGCATTTTCTTTGTCCGGCGTTAAATAGAGCGAGTCCACGTCTATCGTATGCCGAAGGGAAATAGACAAGGATTTCAGGAGCGAAGACGAAAGATGTTTTTTTCGTCCAGCCTCAATATCGACGATCGTCTGTGGACTGACGCCGACGCTGGTGGCCAGGGACTGAATCGTCTCCCCCTGTGAAAGCCTGACTTCGCGAATCTTAGCACCGAGAATCGAAACGTTTTGTTTTTTGTCCGACTGGGATTCAGTCGGTGAGGATGTCTCCATTTCCCCAAAGCCTTCCGAAAGCCAATTGGGGTCGACCCCGAGTCCGGAAGCGAGGATCTGGATGGACTCCGGATCCGGATAGCGTCGTCCGGAGTGCCAGTTTCCAAGATTTACGGCGGAAACGCCGATCTTTTTTGCGGCTTGCGTCACCCATCCATACCCTGCCACGCGGAACCCGCGTCTTGATAGAGCTGAAGTCAGCCGCTGCTGAAAGGCACGGACTTCAGTTAAAGACTTTTGTTTTCTCATCCCCCCCCCAATAAAACAATTTGTTGCGTTTTCGTTTCTTTTTAATGTATAAGTTAACGGAAAAGAAAAACTTTAAAAAAATATTTCAGCAATAGGGTATTGGGTGCCGCAAAGAACTAATCGGCAAAAACAAATAAAAACTTAACGTTATGTTTCGGAGAAAGGGTCGCATGCAGGTCAATTTATTGAAGTCTGTGCTGTCCCGCATAAGGGTCAAAGATATTGCGGAAGCATGCGGAGTCAGCCCTACGGCCGTACAAAGATGGATCGACACAGGTCACCTCCCTAAATCGGAATGGTGTGGCGAAACGCATTATGCAAGCAAGATAGCGGGAATATCAAGCGGAAAAATAACAACAAGTGAGCTACTTGCGATCACACCAGTCGTCGTCCGGTTGATAGACGAATCAAGGTCTGGGGTGAAAGTGCGTGATGCGGTTGCATCGCAAAGATGAAACAAAAAAACGATTTGTTTTTATGGGGGGGGATGAAGGCATGAAAACAGATGTATGGGAGGAATTCAGGACGCCAGCGGATTTGGCCCCGTGGAAAATTCACGTCGTTACGGAGCTTTTTCCACCGATGACGAAAGAGGATTACTCAAGATTAAAGGAAGATATCCGCAAGAATGGTCAGCGTGTTCCGATCCTTCTCTGGAACGGTATGGTGGTGGATGGACTGAACAGACTGATGGTTTGCAGGGAATTAAAAATCAAGCCGGTATTTCAGGAGTGGGATGGCGTAGGGTCGCTGGTCGACCTGGTTGTTTCGATGAACATGAGCCGGCGGCATATGAACCCATCCCAGATGGCGATGGTGATAGCCAGAATCCGGGAATCCGAAAGGGCGGAGTCGCGGGCAAGACAGTTGTCGGCACTGAAGAAGGGACAAGAGAAGCCATCTCCGTCCGGACCAAATGAGACAGACGGAAAGAGCGACCCATTGTGGCGAAGAAAAATGGAGGAGTCAGGGGTTTCCGAAACTTCAGTCAAGAGAGCTTCGGCGGTCATGAGATCGAGTCGGGAAATGGAACTGTCCGTTATGAAGGGAGATTTGACTGTAGGAAAAGCGGAATCGCTTTTGAAGACACTGCCCGAAAAAACATTATTGGAGATCGACAAGAACCCGGAAGTTTTGAAGGCTGTTCTTTCCGCGAAGTCATGCGCAAAAAAGGAAGAGGGAGAAAGAGATGTTTTTCTGAAACCGGAATGGGAACGAATACCTCCTGGAAAAAACCCGATTGTCCAGGAACTGGAAACAGCCGCACAGGAAAGCGTCGCATGGATCTACACCCCGAACTACCGTCTTTCTGACGGAATATCCCTGATGAAAAAACACGGATTTAAGTATGTCCGGTCAATCATTCTTGTCCGAAAAACAGAAGATCCGTCTGCAGGAAGTCGCATTGATTTCGTTTTGGTCGGACGAAGGGGTGTCGCAGATTGTCCGGAAACAGAAGAAATGATTGAGATGAAAGACTCACGGTCATGGATGGAAATAATCATGACAAGAAAAAAACTGGAACTGACATCCTGCCCAGGGTGATTGGCAGAAATTTTTAACGATGAGCAACCCTGATTGTGTCCTCATCACATTCAAGGGGATGAACCGGGTTTGAACGACGGAAAAATGGCCGGGTGATGGCTCGCGACCATCCGAAAAAAGTCTCTTCGCCCTTGTCCGAAGAGAGCCCGGCAATAACTTCCAGCAAGGGAGGAAGGGAATGAAGCTCAGTAAGGGAGGAAGATACAGAATCGTCCATGTCAAGGTCTGGCAGGACGACAAGTTTCCATTCATGGAAGATGACGCAAAGATGGTCTGGTTTCACGCCTACACATCGCATTTTTCGAACGGCATCGGTTTTTATCATGCCTCCATCGAAGCACTTGCCGCCGAGATAAGATGGTCTCCGGAAAGGTATCGGATAGGTATGCAGATATGTATCGACAACCTATTGATCAAGTATGACGAACGTTTCCAACAGGTATATTTCCCGAATTTTTTCAAATGGAATCCCCCCCTTAATCCGAAACATTTCACAGGACTGATGACATCCATTGAAGACCTGGCGGAATCCCCGCTAAAGTCAGAGTTTTTTAAGGATATAAAAGAACTTGCGAAAGAGTGGGGGAAGTCCTACGAAAAGGTATTGGATACCTGTCGGATACCTATGGTCATACATATGCCATATCAGGAACAGGAACAGGATAAGGAAAAGGAACAAGATAAAAAGATTTTGACCTCACCCGAAAACGGTTCGGGGAAAGAAGGGAAGACTTCCGTGGATGATTCGCGTCAAGGGGGGTGCTCCTTCCCCCCCCAGGCGGAATTTTTTCCTCCCGGTGGTGCGCACGACCATCGTCCGAAGGAAAGATCCGTCGAAACCGAAAGAGGTCAGACGCCACCGCAGAGGGAAGAACGCCGGGCGAGAAGGGAATATCCGGAAAATTTTGAACGGGCATGGTCGATATACCCGAGAAGAAACGGCGACAACCCGAAAGTCAAGGCGATGAAAGCCTGGAATGCGAGGCTGAAAGAAGGCCGGATGGCGGAGGAGATCATTGCGGGCGTGTCACGGTATCGAATGTGGTGCGAGAAAACGGGAAAGATCAACACCGAAATGGTCAAGCAGGCAGCGACTTTTTTTGGTCCGGACATGCCATTTCTGGAGGCATGGGACGTTTCTCCTCTTGGCAGGAATGGTCCGGAAACGCCAAAGCGGATGACGTTCGGTGAGATGCGGGACGAGCGAAATTCCCAGGCGATGCGCGAGTTTCTGGGAGAAACGGAAGACATGAAGGATCCATTTTTCGCGGAGGAGTGGAATGGAGAGACGATTAATCTCTAGGGATCGGCTTGGGGAAATGCTGATGGGGACGTATACCGTGTACAGGGAAACGTTGTCGAAACCCATTCTCGAAATATGGTGGAAATTGCTTCAGGGCAAAAGCCAGGAAGATGTCGAGAGGTCGTTCGGAATATATCTGAATTCGCACACAAGACTTCCCGTTCCGGCGGACATCATCGGGCTCATCGAAGGAACGGACGAGGAAAAGGCGATCAAGGCGCTGAACATGGTCGAGGAAGCCATGGAAAAATATGGTGCATGGAAAAGCGTCGTCTTTTCGGATCCGCTGATACATGTTGTGATCGGACAGACGGGGGGCTGGATAAAGGTCTGTCGCTTGACGGAAAAGGATTATGTCTGGTGGGCCAAGGACTTTCGGGAACGATACAGAATCCTGTTGCGCCATCCGGATGAAAATCGGGAGATTCCGGAAAGATTGCCAGGGTATGCGGATCTTGAGAACCGGAGAAACGGATTGCCGGAGTCGAAACCCGTGATGATCGGATTCGGTGTTCAAAAGGAATCTATCCCTGTCGAGGGAAGACAGGAGAAGGCGATTTCCGGAAGTGCGAGGAGGATACCGTGAGCGAATATGCGGAAACATGCCCTTTTTGCCGCGATAGCCGGGGTCTGGTTTATTTCTTCCGGGAAAACGAACACGGCCGAAAAATACGGATGGTCGGACGATGCCGGAGATGCGGAAGGGGACCGGAGTCTTATCCGGTCGTGGACACGGAAGATATTCCGCCGGCATGTCTGGAAGGAAGAGCCAAAAATGTTTCGACGTCATCTTTTTAAGATCATCCTGGTGTTTTCGGTTCTGGGAGGATGTGTCTCCGTTGGTTCGTATCCGAGTCCTGTCCCGGGAATTGCGCCTTCCGGGATGTACCGGACATCTGAAGATTTTCTCTGGAGAGGAATTCTTTACACGATGAAGGTCAACAAGATCCCTGTCCGGAGAGCGAATCCCATACGGGGGATCGTTGTTGCGGGACCTCTTCCGGGTCCGGTGTCCGTCGCTCCGTGGGGAATTAACGGGAGGGACAGGGCATGGTTCCGGATTCAGGTCTTTCGGCAGATTGTTCCCGGAAAAGTTCTGAGAACCGGGGCGACAACAAACCGTCTTGGAGACCGAATCCGGGTGTGGGTCAGGTTCGAGCGTCAGGGCAAGGATCTGGTCTGGCACAGTCTTTCAGTTTCCGGACTCCATCCTCTGCGGAAAAGGAAGGCGGTCAGGCTGGCGAAATGGATGGACCAGCAGATACAGGTCGGAATAACCCGCCTGTGGGTACGAGGTAGCGTCGCATCTTATTAGGGAGGGGTGAAATGGCAAGCGCGATTCAGCTTCCGGGGATTGTGGATTTTCGCTATGTCAGTAACAGGTTCGGGAAGTCCTGGGGGTGTCCGTACTGCGGCGGGGAGATATTTCTTGATGATGAAACGGGAATCCTTCGGTGTTATCAGGGGAGCCATTCCCTGGCGAAGGCTCCGTTGAAAGAATCGTTCGAAAGATATTCGCGGGAAGAAAACCCCCTGGAGTGGAAACTGGAAAATGAAATGGACAGGGGCGGGTTTACGAAAATAGAACTGGCGCAATATATGGGAATAGCGCGGTCGACTCTTTATCAGATGCTGGACAAGGGGGGGGAGGAGTTGAAGGAAGTCCTGGAAGCGGCGGTGAGGCTTGCAAGGGAAAGACAGGAAAAAACGGTGTCCGGTAAGGATCGGGGGATCTAAAAGTGCTGACCTCCGAGGAAAGCCGGGGATCCGTGATCGAGGAAGGATTGCGTGGCGAAGAAGTCGAATCTGCGCCGATGTCTTTCAAGACATTCCGGACGGACGGTTTCCGGATGGGGATTGCGACGCGATGGATCGAAGATCCGGGCGTCAGGGACAGCTTCAAGAGTGCCATCCGGAGTTGCCAGGGAATCTGGATCAACGAGATCAAGCAGTGGATCGTTCCCTTGCGAGCGACCAATAAACTTTTTGCAAGACTGGAAGAAATTGACAAGGAGAGGTTTCCTGCATCGATCGCCCATTCAATGCTGTCAGAAGCGGAGACCGAGCCCTATGCGTTTGCGCAATTCTTTGAGGTGGTTGTTTGCCGGACGAGTTCCGGGAAATCTCTTGTTCGGTCGAGATACGACGCCATGATCGCCTCGGTTTTGCGTCAGGAACTGTTTTCGGACTGGTATGCGGGAACGAAGTCGTGGCTTTCGAGAAACGGTGTGGACTCGGTGATCGAAAGACTGGAAAAAAAGGCCGGCATCAACCGGGAGAACATTGTCGTTCCCGTCGACGAGATGAATATCTCGTTTGTTCTGGACTCTTCCGACGGCAGCGCGCAGATGGATGCCTGGCTGGGAAAAGTCAAGAAAGTGGAGGGATCCGATCCCGGAGTCATAGAAAAAGGATCTGCCGGATTCATGCTGGCGTTGACGTCTCCCCTGAAAAGCGTTCCGGTCGCTTCGAATGTGTTGCAAATGGCGGAAAAAAAATACGGACTTTTCGATTTTCAGGTGGAGGGTGTCAAACATCTTCTTTCTCATTCATCGGCACTCCTGGCCGACGACATGGGGTTGGGAAAGACCCGCCAAGCGATCGTGGCTTCGATTCTGACCGGAGGGAAAATACTGGTGGTCTGTCCGGCGAGCCTCAAGAGAAACTGGAAGAGGGAGATCGAGTCGGTCGACAAGGGTACTCGGGTGCAGGTCATCGAGACGCGGCGGGATGCGCTAGACTTCCATGCGAAATGGGTCGTCGTGAACTATGAAACGATGGACATGTTCGTGAACGTCAAGAAGGTTCCGTTTTCCACCATGATTTTGGATGAAGTGCATTTGATCAAGGAAACGGGATCGGCCAGAACACAGGCAGCATTCATGCTGGGGGCGAGAATTCCGAAGAAAATGCTTCTGACTGCCACTCCGATCATGAACCGAGAGTCGGAGATTTACACCTTGCTCCGTCTGTCCGGGCATCCCCTGGGAATGATCGATGTCAAGGAGTTTCGGGAAGCGTTTTCAAGAAGCCCGGAAACACGCGACAGATTGGGAACAAGGGTCAGGGAATGGATGCTGAGACGAGAAAAAGACAAGGTTGTGCGATTGCCCGGGAAGGTCGAAACGGTTCTTCCGGTCGATGTTGAACCGGCAATGATGGACGAATACCAGACGATAATCCGGGACGAAGGTCTGACGGCTCTGGTCAAAGTTCAGAAACTAATGGGAATTGTTGAGAAAATGAAGATCCCGTTTGTTTGCGGGTGGTTGAGAAAGCTTGGGGAAAAAGGAAAGGCCATCGTTTTTTGCAACCGCCTGGATACCGTGAAGGAGATCGGAAAATCCCTGTCGGATGCGGACATCGGGTGGGTAAAACTGGTCGGGGAGACGCCGACACATGAAAGGGAGCAATCGGTCCGGTCATTCCAGTCGGATCCGGATATACAGGTTTTTGTCACAACATACCAGGCGGGCGGCGTGGGGTTGACCCTGACAGCGGCCGAATGGGTCGTTCTTGCGGGATTGCCATGGACACCAGCATTGAAGGGACAGGCGGAAGACAGGGCAAATCGGATTGGGCAGACGAAAAAAGTCCGTATTATTACGCCGATTGTAGCAAAAACGGTGGAAGAGTCGGTCTACGCTCTCCTGGAAAAGAAAAAGACGATCATCCAGGAAGTTATGGGTGGTGCGGGTCTCAACAAGGATGATATTGATTCCATTTTAAGGGACGGTGCGCAATGCTGAACTTTCAGAAAACCATAAAGGAATCCTGTTTTGGCCCTCCTTTTGTCCAGCGATCCGTCTTTCTGGATGGAGTGAGGAAACTGGGTCCGTACCAGGCGTTTTTTTACGGAAAAAGAAACACGGTCATTTATTCCAATCCGATGAAAAGGGTCTGGGAAGACGTGGAGAAGGGTTCGGACCTTGAAGGCTTCGCCGGAAGCATAGAGAGGATCGTTCACTCTACGGAATCTGCCCGTGTCGAAAGGTGGATCGAGAGTTGCGGAAGCGAGCGAAAACCGTTTGTGACATGGTTTGTTTCTTCGGGCAGTCGCGTGGTGGATGCATCCCGTATAGGAATCGGCGTGGTGCCGATGGAGACCGGGATTCATGCAGTTCTTTTGACATCGGATAATCGCGAACAATCAGAAGAAAAAGAAAGGTCCTTTCTGTCAACGGATTTTTCAGGAATTCGGAAAGCCTTTGATTCATGGACAAGGGAAGCGGAAATCGAGGCGATTTTGTCGATCGCCATCCGGATGCTGCCGGAGAACCTGAGAAAGAATGTTTCTTTTCATCGGGAAACCGCCTCCTTCGGAGCGAATGGATTAGCAACCCAAGTCGCGGTGTCTTACCGGAGATACTCCGAGAAAGGCTGGATGAGGGAGATGTGCGAACAAAAGAGCGTAAAAAAGGATCCGGTGAAAATGGTCCGGAGTCGCGGAGTGAGGGACGGTTCGGATGTCTGGTTCGATGTTCCGATGATGGTGGGAAGAGTGGAGCCATATTTCTGGATATCCGTTAATAAAGAGGTTTTTGCAGGATCTTCAAGGAAAATGTTCCAATCTTACATTATGGAATTTGAGAAGAAATCCGTCGATTTCGCAAGGACTCTTTTGTCCCCGGACTTTGCCTATGCGAGGTACGCTACGGGATCGGGGGTGTACGCGATAGAAGGGATCAGGAAGGTTTCGGAAAAAATTTCGGAAGGAAAGTCGGGAGAAACGGCGCTGATCCCGATCATGGGTGTGGGGGAGAAAGAGGTCATACCGATTCTGGAAATATCGAGATCGAGCGACCCCATTTTTTTCGACAAGGAGATGAATGTTGCCATGATCCTGCTTCGCGGATGGAACATGGATCGCATGAGGAAAAAAGAGTTGTCCAGCTTGTCCGAAAGGTTTCCATTTGGACAAGGAGAGATCATTTCAGTGTCGGATTTTCTCTCGATGCGATCATTGGACCATTTGTCGTCTTCAGGGAAGAATTCCGTTCCAATGGAAAAACAGGAAGGTTTTGATCCCGCCCCATCCTCTCGTCATGGCCGGTCACTGTAACGATTCCCCTAAAAAAGAGCGTTAGTGATATAGGTATGCTACGCCTCTTCAAAGAGAGATATTCCGGTATTGCCGCCAGAAACATCCACCGGGTTTCCTTGATCCGGGAAAAAGACAAAACGATATTCCCTTGAGAAAAAAAATTAAGATATCGGGGAGAGATTTTACCAAGGTCCAAACCCAAGGAGTACGTCATGAGAATTTTAGGGAAAAGACTGAACGAATCAGGATTTTCGATGGCGAATGGATTGATAGGGCTTTTTCTGGGAAGTACTGTTCTGGCGTTAATCGCGGCGCAGTCTGTCCGGAAGGAATCCGGTGTCCAGCGCATCCGGAACGCCGAAACGGATATCGCCACAATAGGGAATCTTTCCGGACAGGGCATGGAATACTACCTGGCAACAGGAAATGTGCCAACTATAACAGGTCTGGTGAACGCTGGCTATATTCCGAAAACCGCACAGGGATTGTGTCTAACATGCAACAACGGAAACGGAACGATCACGAATCCGGACGGCGTCGTTCTTTCGGCGACGAATCCGTCCGTGAACGGAAACGATTTTGGTATTGCCGTCGATATTCCGGCAAACCAGCTTCCCGTCCAGAATATGTACCGTAATGCCCTTCCGAACTCTCTCCCGCCGACAACGAGCACTCTGGTAAGCGGTGGAAAGGAAATCGCCTACAATCTGCCGGTTCCCGGGAGTCTTGCTGGTGAATATGTACAGTTAAATCCTTCGGGGGGATCCAATCAGTTTGTTTCGGGACCTTTATTGCTGGGTTCGGGGTCCCAATACATTAACGGATCGCCCTGCTCGACGATCGGAACGATCGTTTCGAACTCCCAGACCGGGGATATCCTGACGTGCAAACCGAACCAATATGGAGCGATGCAATATGCGACAGCATCGGGTGGATATCCGGCAGGCTGGGTGAAGGTCAACTCGTACAACCTGTATCAGGGTACAAGTTCACTGGGTTCGGGATCTTCGGATCCGGCGGTGATTGCAGGTCCATATGGATGCAATTTCAATCCGGTCTCCAACGTGGGGCCATCAAATGGTTATTGCTGGAATGTTCCTGCGCCGACAGCGACGACGTGTCCTTCCGTAAATGGTGTAAATCCGGTCCCGAAAATCGATTTGACCGTGCCAAATTTTGCGAACCTTACCGCCTGTGGCGGGTGTTATAACGCAGGTGCCGTCAATGCGCAGGCATACTGGACGGGTTCCGGATGGGTGGTGGCTGGACAGGACATCTCACAGGGGTCGCAATCCGACGGAGACTTCCTGATACGGGCCGCCGTTTACTGCTCGTATCTAGGCTAGGAAGGTTTTAGATGATTTCGGTTGTCATCGCCAAATCGACACGTATTTGCAATGCCGATTGCTCCTACTGCTGCGCTCCGCCGTATGACAGGGAGAAGTGGACGATTGAAGACTTCGAGTCATTCATTAAAAAAATGGCTCCATGGCTGGGAACATCCGTTCAGTGGATATGGCACGGGGGAGAACCCATGCTGATGGGCACGGATTTTTTCTATCGGGCAAGGGAGATCGCGGAAAGGATCGTCCCTGGACAGATCGAATTTTCAATGCAGTCCAATCTGCTCGCCTACGATTCGAAAAAATGGAAAAACGTTTTTCAGGATGTCCTGGGGGGGCGCGTATCCACGAGTTACGACCCGGATGAACTTTACCGGACGGTCAACGGAGACCCCGTGAAATATAACGCTCTCTTCTGGAATGCGGTCTCCAGGATGAAAGAGGACGGTTTCCGGATCATGGCCATCGCGACGTTTCGGAAGGAAACCGCAGGGCTCGCGATTCCGTTTTACGAGAGGAATCTGGCTTTCGGAAAAGATGCCATGCATCTCCGGTTGAACTACATGCGTCCGGACGGAAGGATTGCCGGAACGGGGAAACTCATCGATCCGGTGGAGTACGGACAGATGCTGGTGGATGTGTACGACCGATGGGTGTCGGATGCTCCGTGTTTCGCTGTCACACCTCTGATCTACGCCCTGCGTTCATCCCTGGGTTTTGGATGGGGAGAGTGTCCCTGGACAAGCCACTGCGGAGGAAGGTTTCTGGGGCTGGAACCGAACGGGGACGTCTATAACTGTTCGGAGTTTGCCGATCTCGGATCGGATTGGAAATTCGGAAATCTCCATGAAGACAGTATGGAAAAAATGATGTCTTCGGGGCCGGCCCTTTTCGCCCAGACAAGAATGTTCCGGATACCGGAAGAATGTGTCACCTGCGAGCATTATGCGGAATGCGATGCCGGTTGCGGTCGGGACGTTGTTCTGTACCAGGCGATGGACGGTAAATTTCCTTACTGCGCTTCCTGGAAGGCGATTTTTTCAAGAGTGAAGAAATCGATTGCATCCGGAGAAGCGAACAACCTGATCAAAGCCATGAAAGGTTTTATCGACAGGGGAGATCGAAAAACGGGTCTCGGGGAACGGCCGGGAACGGAAAGGCTTGTGCAGCTTCACTGAGAATAGATTCTATCCGGGAGAGAGGGAGGAAGGGAATAGTGAGGGAGGATCAAAAGTGGTATGCGTTCGGATTGGAGCGCATTGACCAGAATATCCTGGACGACAAAGAAATCCGAATGATCGGTGTGCGGATGCGCTTTCCTGTAGGTGCGGATCTGGTGGATTCGATCCTGATGGCCAGGGGGAAACAGAAAAAGGTTCTGATCGAAATCGATGAGTCGACGGATTGGCTGACGGTGCAAAAAGATGCGATCCGGTATGCGATATCGATGAAGATCCCGATCTCGCTGCGACCAGACCAGTCTTCCGGGTTGTCCGAGAAATACCTGGCCAATCTGGCCGATGCCACAGATGTTGTCCTTGGATATGGGAAGACTATCGGAACAAATATCGATGTTTTCTTTCCGGTCACCCAGATCATTGCGAACTTGACCCGGGATGCGATGGGAATGGTTCGTATCGAGTGGAATAAAACGGACACATATATGCGAACAGTCTTCGGAGAACATCCGGATCCCCGCGCCATGGAGAAAATGGAGGAAGTCGTGAAGTCCAGGGTGCTGGAATGGATCGGTGGTCAGGAATGCTGGGTGGAGTTTTGTCGGGAAGCGAACAGGAATATCGGAGAAAAAACGGTCCAAAAGACAGTATCCGGACTTGCCGGAACGGGGGCAAACTGATGCAGCCCCAGAAAGAAATGGTCTGTTATGTCAAACCGACGAATTTCTGCAATATCGGCTGCTCGCACTGCTATCTTCCGGAATTCGTCCGGGCCGACAAAACATTGATGTCGATGGAAACGATCGAGAAAGTTGTGGGGATGATCGCGGAATATGCTGAAGCGTATGGATTCCAGAAGGCGAATATCTTGTGGCACGGGGGGGAACCGCTTCTTGTGTCTCCGGATTGGTACTGGAGCGCGACAGAGGTGATCCGCCGCTCAGACTTTCGTTTCACCCAGTCGATGCAGACATCTCTCACTCCCTACCGGAAAGAGTTCTCTCCCCTGATCAAAAAGGAAATGAACGGATTCATCGGAACAAGCTTTGATTTCCACGCAAGAGCGATAAACGGCTCTCCGGAGGAATACGCTGATCTCTTTCTCAAGAAACTGGAGATGGTGCGGGAGGACGGAATTGACGTCGGTGTCATCATGACGGCGACGAAGGACGAGATCGGACACCTGCGGCAGATCCTGGACTGGTTCGTCAAACATGATTTCCGGTCGGTCCGGATAGAACGCTTCAATAACTACGGCAGGTCCTACGAAAGCTGGACGACAAACCGGGACCATTCGATTTACATGATCGAACTCCTGAACGCCGTTCTGGATTTGTATGAAGAAGGAATCGTTTTTTACGAGGCGGGAATCATGTCCGCGATCACGGGGGTGCTGGAAGGAAAACCGGGGGACCGCTGGGGAACCTCGTGCACAACGGATTACATGGTTTTCGAGCCGGACGGCCAGGTAACGAACTGTATCCACCGGACAGGAAAAGAGGATTATTTCGGAACCGCGTGGAAGCCTTTGAACATGATGCTGGAAAACGATCACAGGCAGAAGATTATCGCGAATCATATGTCCGGAAGCAATATGACGGATTTTTGTCTTTCCTGCGAATATGTCTCTTGGTGCAAGTCGGGATGTCCGATCCAGAAAAACGAGGTTCCGTCGGAGAAAGCGGATTGTTCGGGACACAAGATGTTTCTCGACTACATCAGTTTCCTGCTGGATTCCGAAAGAGGAACGACTCTTCTTATGTATCAGAAAGACGCCGAAGGTCATGCTCCGAAACGATTTGCGGAAACGACTTCATGAGTTGTAGTTCCCTCTCCCGCCTTGGGATGCTACAATATGCGGCCCGAAACATCCTCACCGCAGGGCTTGCGGTGTGTGCCTGCGGAGGGAGTGTCAGACTTCCCGTTCCGGCCTGAACCGGGACGGGGAGCGACTCCCCGTGAAACAGGAAAGCCTGATCGTGAGATCAGAAATCCCCCGGATTTATCCCTAGGGAGAAGTCAATTCTTCACCTTAAAACTGTGAGTATTCCATCTTTACATGACCACGAGAAGGTATGCGAGTACAGCTATGATGAGGATCGGCCCCAGAACATCCACCTGAAAGAAGGCACCCGTTATATCTTTCCAGCAGGGATAAGGAACATGCGGTGTATCGCAGTTCATGAATTCTGCCCCTCCCCCGAAGCAGAATACGGTAAAAAGAAATATCAACACGATCTTGGTTCGGGAAATATTCACTCCAGCCTCATTCATAAAAAGATATAAGACATTATATCATTTTTCGCTCAATCAAACGGGTCTTTCCCTTAAGAACAAGGTATTCCATGCTCTGAGAAAACAAGACAGAACCACCATTTGCAGGATGTCGAACCGTGGCCGCCAGAGAAATTCCAAGGGAAGAAAGCAGTCCCTCGGATTTCTTCCCGACTGCGACAATTCTGGCGGACGGAAAGGCTTCTACAAGCATCCGCATCGCGGGTACCCCAAGAGCAACCTCCGCTGATGTAGGCGTCCGGTTCGACAAGGGGTCGCCCGTCTTGTACGGATGCAACTGAACGGCATTCCAGAGAATCGTTTTTTCCGCGATCCCCAGACGATAGAGGGTATTCCAGACGATTGTCGCGGACGGCTCCGAAAAAGGACGTTCCCTTTTGGTCAACCGATCCTGAATGGCAGGAATACGCGGAATTTTTCCTTCCATCAGGAGCCGTTCGCTGGTAAACGCAATGCCGCTATGCCGGCATCCCTGATATCCCGGCGCTTCCCCGCAAAGGATAATTTCCGGAGAGCAATCGAGATGGGCGGCGAGACGTTCCAGTTTCACATCGGGCCCGTTCCAGGATTCATCATCCGGGCATAGATCTTTCCATGGGTTGAATAACCCATATTTCCCTGATGGCAGGGTATTTACCAGACGCCTGGCAAGATCAATCGACATCCGAACCTGCCGGTTTGGTGAAATCCAATTTACTTACATGCACCCTATATTGTTCCAGGGTTCTCTTGATAACGCTCAATTTCTCTTTTCCATCGAGGTCCTTGTCATTCGTCTGCCTTCCAATCCACGCAAGGGCTTCGGTAGCCACCTGCAGATGTTCTTTCAGTCTGTTGAATTCGTCGTCAGTCGCTCCAAGCCGAGTCTCTGTCTGGAAAAACACGGTACCATGGTCCCAGTCAAATCCGGCGAAGATATCGACGATCGGCATGGAATGCGATCCTCCGATCGCGACAACTCCAGGATCGTACGGGACCGCAATCCGGTCCTCCCCGTGCCGAAACGACGCCAGGCGAGAAAGTCTTTGGATGGCTTCGTTAACCGTAAGATTTGATTTTGGATTGTTGGGCATGCTCATTCTTGATCTCCTTTGCCATAAAGAATTTTCCAGGCATCGCGTATGGCGTCATCGTATGTAGACAAAAGTGTATTAAGGTCGTCTTGAGGACCGTTTCGTCCTGCCGATGTTATCCAGAATTTTCTTTCCTCTCCGGAAATGATCAATCCATGGTCCTTCACCATCCGACCCATCAGACAATTCGAATATCGGAAAACAAAGGATTGGACTGGAGGATCCTTCTTCTGGCCATCTCGACGTTTTCCGGACTGGCCTCGATCAGCACGGCGCAGCGCCCGAGTTCCTGGGCAACAAGTCCCGTCGTCCCTGATCCCCCGAATGGGTCCAGGACGGTCGCCGCGCCCGAAAGATTTTCAGGACACCCATCTGTATTCCGTGGTTCTCCACATTTCGGACAGACATGGAGAGGAGTTCCGGCCAGAATGGCCCGTCTTGGAAGCTCCTCCGGAAACGTCGCATAGTGGGCTTCCGGAAAAGGCTGCGTCGGCATGAACCAGACGTTTCTGGAATTCCGGGTGAAGTATTCGATGGTTTGACCAGCTTCTCGCTGTCTTTGACGAGGTACTCCCAAATCACGCCGAATCGTCCGGTCCGTGATCGTCTTCCACTGCGTTCGGGCATTTTGTACCTCGGATCTCAAGTGCATTTTCTGAGGTTTTTGCCCGGGAGCCGTGTACGATCCGGAACTTGTCATATCGTGCCAGTTTTTCGCGTTCGCCGGTTCCTTTGCCCCTTCGTAGTCGTAGAAATATCGGGGTGATCTGGAAAAGAGAAAGATTTTTTCATGGGCACATGTCGGACGATCCTTGATGCTTTCAGGCATTCCATTCTGTTTCGCCCACAGGATCTCCGATCGGAGAATCCAGCCGTCGGACTGAAGCGCCATCGCCACCCGGGAGGGGATCATGAAAAGGTTCTTTTCCGGAAGGCGGACAACAGAGACGGATTTTGGATTTACGCTCCTGGAGGGGTATTTCTTGTTCGGTCCTCCGGAGGACATATAGGAATCCCCGATATTGAGCCAAAGCGTTCCGTCGGATCTCAAAACCCTCCGGACCTCACGAAAGACCTGGACGATATGACCGACAAAGAGTTCCGGCGTCGGTTCGTTCCCGAGACATCCGGACCAAGCGCCACATTTCAGGCAAAAAACCCCGTCGACGTGCTTCTGGTGGTTTCCATCGAATCGGCGGGTCGGATCGCCGCCATAGAACCGATCCGTCGTTCGGGTTTTCCCGGAAACTTTTTCCTCTCGAACGACGTGCCGACTTTCCCGGGTGCCCCAGTCGTGGTTGCAGGACGGAAAGGACTCCGGATCCGCATGGACGGGAACCGGCATTTCCGGCAATCCCGCCATCGGGCTATACCGGACCGGCTCCCAGATGGTCGGATCGATTCCGTAGTTCCGGAGACCGAAATATGGAGGCGAAGTCACGACGCAGTGGACCGATTCGTCCGGAAGATCCCGGAGACGTTTCAGAACATCGCCTGGCAGGATACGGACAGGGCTCATCCGACTTCCTCTCCTTCCGCATCGATATTTAAGTAATTGGCTTGGACGATCGCCGCTGCGACCGGAGGGCAGACAGAGTTCCCGCAGAGCCTGATCTGGTCGCTCTTCCCGATCTTTTTCCCATCCGGAAGCCGGTCGATGAGATAGGAGTCGGGAAACCCCTGGGCCCGGAAGAGTTCCCGGGGCGTCAGCATCCGCATTCCGATGTCCACGATCTGGTAATCGACTCCATGGACCGTTACCAGGCCGAAACGGTCTTTCGTTGTCACGGTATGTAATGGCTCCCGGAGTTGAGGATCCTGGTCGGTCCCATAGTATTTCAACAAGAATGCCCGGACTTCGGCGACATGGTTGCCGCCAGCCGTCACGGTCGGCATGGGCTCGTCGACGGGCTGCCCGTCCTTGCACGTTCCCCGGAGTTTGACCAGGTTGGACGTCACGAGGGCTGCCTTACCGCCCCCTCCGGCCGTGATCGTTCCGGAAGGATCATCAAGGGAGTGACCGACACTACTCTTGAAGTCCCTTTGAATATGGGCTGTCACAAGGGAATGATGATCGACGGATGTGACGGTTCCGAGAGGTTCTCCCATCTCGCTTCCGGGTCGTTGTCCCGAATCTCCGTAATGCTTGGCCAGAAAAGCCGATACGAGGGCATGCTTGTTGCCCTGAGTCGTAACGGTGTGAAGAGGATCCGTTACGCCCTGGCAAGGTTTTGTTCCGAAATTGTTTTTGACGACCACCGGAGCCACGAGAGCGATCGGGATGTTTCCCCCGGGTCGTTTGTGAAAGCTGTTCGCCGTGACGGTCGGGAACGGATCCCCTATACCGCTTCCGGCCGATTCTCCATGGTATTTTGTCAGATAGGGAGTCACGACCGCATGATCTCCCGTTCCCGTTATCGTCGGCAGAGGGGAATTGATATCCCGATGACCCGTTCCCCATCGCTTCACTCCGTTTGGAGACTCCTCTCCATGGGCGAGATTCACAATGAACGGGTCGGACGTATTGATGACATACCGCATGATTCCCTTCGCAATGCGACGAAGGGTGGCTTCCGCCAGAGGCTTCTTTCGCTCGAAGATGGACGGGCAGGGGATCGACCAGTCGATGCACTCGGCGGCCGTGCGCCAGGGTTTCAGATTTGACTTGAATATCCGCCCCATTTTCGTCAAGACCTTCGGGTCGGCATGGGTTTGTTCCGGCCAGACGATCGGCTGACCGTCGCACCGGGCGATGAGAAAGAGTCTCTTTCGGATGGTTGGAGCCCCGTAGTCGGCCGCGCACAAAATTTTGTACTCGATCTCGTATCCCAAGTTCCGGAGCTGTGCCATCCATGCCCGGAAGGTCTTTCCTTTACGAAGAGGACATGGACGGTTGTCGGATGTCAGAGGACCCCACTCGGCGAATTCCGGGACGTTCTCAAGAACGATCAATCGCGGATGGACCGTCTTGGCCCATCGGATGACGACCCAGGCCAGACTACGAATTTTCTTCTTGACCGGCTTCCCCCCTTTCGCCCGGGAGAAGTGCGTGCAATTATGAACAACAAGGCTATCCGCAACGTAACTCTCGTCTTCTTCAACGCTTAAATTGAAGATATCGACAACATCTTCCAGGGACGAACATTTCCGTACTGGTGACCAGCGATGCAATTCGTCGCAAAAAGTTTGGAGATGATCGGGAACCAATTCTGACCGCCATCGAATCCGCCACACTGGATTTGACTTTACCGTCCTTCCTTCGATTGTGGTTGATTGATTTTGGTTGTAGTAGACGGCGCAAGCATGCCCAAGAGTTGTCGCGAGTGTCTTAACGCTCCACGCCAATGCGGGACTTACGGTGGTCGCTTCAATAATTTCCTTTTCTCCTCGATCCTTTCCCTTCCATCCGTCGGCGCTCAGATACCCATCCAGTAAGGCCATGCGAAGATGGCAGTCCATGCCAAAGGCCCACCCGGGGAACTTCTTGTTTTTGGCTCCATGACCAAAGTTTTCGCGCAACCATTCAACGAGGGATCTTGAGTTGGTGGAGAATTGAACGGCGGTTCTGAGATCGCGTCTCCCCCAAGCGAGTTCGCCATCAAGAACGCGAAATCCAGTGCGAGGCCATGCGTTCAGCAGACCGGCAACATCGTCAGCTTCGTGACGGCCACATATAATGACAAGTTCCCCCCGTGTTTCCGTCAAGCGAGTCCATCCATCTCCAACATATCGGCCAGCCAACCACATCAGACGCTCGTCGATCGGAAGCGTTGTCATGAGGCCATGGGTTCTTTTCATTGCAGGAATAGGGATGGAAGGGACCGACAACGGAGTGGCGACAAAATCCGCTCTATTCGTAATATTTTTTGCTGGTTTCCACTCGACATCATGAAATTGTCGAACGTACCCACGGGGAGAAGTTTGCCACTTTCTATTCATGGTTCGGACCAGGAAAGGATGCTCCTCGCTGACCCTAATCCCTGGATGTCCATGGCATTGAATCTCAATGAGACGCTTTTTGGTTTTCATGGTTGCGGTAACAGGCATCCATCGGCCGCGATGAGTGAGAACAAGATCGCCTATTCCGACAGTCTCGATTGGACGATACCCGGAAGAGGTCAGAATCATTGTTCCCCCCGGAAAACAATCGGGACTGAACCAGGCGAGCCCGACAGGTCGTCCTTTCGTCGCCTGGATGGGATCGACATTCCAGACGTTCTCGCAATGATGGATCGTTTTTGGGTGATTCGCTTCGTGAATACCAAGAGCGATCTGATCATGGTTTACGGCGATATCCACTTCGAATCCGGCCATCTCGATACCGGTGCTGGCCCCTCCGCCTCCGGCGAAGTTATCGGCGACGAGTTCCTCTTCAAACATTGGTTATCCCCCATAATCCATTTGCAAATTGGTGATACGCCCGTATCTCATGAACACTTTCAAAAAAGCGATTTACGGCGATTTTTTCTCGAACAAGTCGAAAGACAAGGGGTTTATCCAGACCTCGCCACGAAAGGCTTTGATGAGGCCAATACACATGAATGCGAAATGGAGAAAATAAACGAGAAGAAAACCGAGGATTCCGATACCGACGATCGAGAGAACGGAAAACGGAACGGCGAGAAGAAGAAGGAGAATATCGAAATTCAGAATCATCCGGGAGTTTTCGTGAACAAAGGATCCCTTTTCAGAAAAGCAAACTCCCAAAAGAGATGGGATGAGGAAAAGGAAGAGGCTCGCGCCGTAGACGGCGGCCGAGATGGTGCGTTCACGCGAAGAAAAAAATTTGATATCCGTAGTTTCGGGATGGATCTGCATGGATGCCGCCTTCCTCGGGACGGGAGCGAATTCGTACACCCCGTCCCGTCGAACGTTAAGAGAAATAGAGGTAGTAAGAAATGAAGAAAAAAAGGATGCCGCCGAAAAATTTTTCCATGGGATTTCCTTCAGGTCTCCAGCACCTTTAAGGGTTACCCTTTCTGTCGACCCAGAGGTGATCCATTTCCTTAATGACTCTCCGGGCGCTTTCGTCGTGAACGACACGATCCAGTCCGTGAAGCGTCTGGTCGATCGTCCTGGAATAGTTCGCCTGGCTCATCGACACCAGCGTATCCACGGAATAGAAATACTGAATTCCAGAATTGGGTTCCGGTTGCACCCAGTATTCGCGCCACCAGTATTTCTCGACCGTCGCGCCAGTTGCGACGGCCATCGCAATCTGGACAGTTCCATCGTCGATAGCCCGTTCAACTTCCGGTCGGTGACCGCCTATGACTCCGTCTTCCGTTTCGGCGTTTTTATAGAGGTTATGGATGGTGTCCCGGATACCGTTAGCCAGATTGCGCATCGCATCGGCATAAGCGTCATGCCGGGCCATGGTCATGTCCGGCTCGTTGTCCGTAGTCCCGGCGAAATAGCGTCGTTCCGGATGCTTTAGCTGGTATTCACGCGGATCATCGACCCAAGACGGCTCGCTTCCGGGTGAATGCTTGTATTCATGCTTCATGCCATAAGTTGTTGGCGGAGCCTGGACGGTAGAGCATGCTCCGAGAAAAACAAGTACGAGAAAAGCGGAAGAAAGGGTTTTGATATTCACGGATTCCTCCAATGCGTAAGACGGTCCACGAACGTGAATGCGGCAAAGACTATTCAATAAGATATATTATACTATTATTAATGAAAAAAGAAAAAACGATCAGGCTTTATATCGGGAACGCTCCTCTCGCTCGTTCGCGGATTGCGTCCTCCATGCTTCGAAGCGCATTTCGGCTTCCTTGATGGACCTTCCAAGTCTGGCTTCCTCATTGCAGGCGTGGCGAATCGAGACAAGCAGGTCAGAGTATTCCGGAGAAGCATAGGCGTCACGCTCCTGTGATGCCGAACTCCTGGATCCATTCTGCGCGGCGAAAATCATCTGTCTGGCGAGAACAACTTTTTTCTGTTCTTCAAGCCAGGTCTTTCTGGCCTTTGCGGAAGCCCATTCCTCGGAAACGCTGCGAATGGCATGTATCAGTTCTTCAATGAATTCGTCGGAGAGCATAATGCACCTATTGATTACGATTTCGGGACAAAAATTTGATATCCACCCCGGCTGATTTTGTAGAGGCATACTGCATCCGGTGTCGCGCCATCGTTTTTGGGTCCGAATGGAACTTATTACAGAGAAATATGCCGGAAAAAATCACCCAGTCGTAGAAATTGATCAGAATGGAGGAGAAAGAATAGTAGACCAAAAAGCAGACCGTGACCGACAAACCATACACAAAGCTGAGTCCGGACCGGAACAGGATGGTGTGGTTTGTCGCTCCGGGAGTGAACACCGCGCCAATATCTACAAACGACTGATGAATGCTCGTTTTGTGGTAGGAAACGATGGCGGTAATCCACTCGAATACCGTGGCAAACAGGGGAGACCAGCCATAGAGAACGATATCGCCCTCATAGGACTTGCTCCCGTGCAGAAGAGACCCCACCGAGAAAAGAATGACAACAAGCGACAGCAAAAACTTTCTTACCAAACCGTACTTCTGATTCTTCTTGAAAAACTTGATAGAGCCAGCTATCGCAAAGAAAAAGCAGAAGACGCTGACGAGATGGGACATCCCGTTCCAGGAAGCCAGCGCGTTACTCGTTGCAAGATCGATATTGGCGGTACGCATATTTGTATCCTTCTACTGAACGGCAGGGTTTGTGGCACGATACGATCAATCACGGGAACAACGAATGTCTTTTAGTACTTCTGCGTGAACATCCTGGATATCCAGAATGCAGTGGCAATGTATATGGGTATTCTTCCCGCAAGTTTTCTTACAGGACTCGTTCCCATGCTCCAGTGGGGCAAACAACCATTTCAACATAGATCCCCTTCGCAGATTCGATCGCGTTCAATTCCGTCCTCTTCCAAAACATCGATGACGGAATCCGGCACCAGATAGCCCTCGTTTTGCAGGTCCTTCAGGAAGTCCGCCGCTTCTTGTGGGGTGGCGAAATCGAAGTCCTCGCCGTCCCGGGACAAGCCGATCGGAACAAGCGTGCATCCGTTCAGCCACACCTGTTCTTTGTGAAGCCAGAACATGATTTCCTCCACGGGCCGATCCCAAAGATTTTCCGGAGGAAAGGGAAAATCTTCCTCCGACACATGTCTGGACTTGGCGACGTGAACCTCAAATCCGAAGTCGGATTCGTACACATAGACATCACAATTCCAATAGTTACTACTGAATCGACAATAAGCCATAAAAACCTCCAAAATCCGGCAGCCAGGACTACGGATATTCGCCCGGACAATACGACAGAGCGGAGCAATCGACCA
>JAEHJW020001715.1_pt1 | contig 23935 bp, 28 predicted proteins | sample 9271431 | NCBI WGS metagenome assembly JAEHJW02 | reverse complement strand
TATATACAGCCAGAAGAAAATGTTGCTCAAGGGGTTAGCGGATATTTCGAATGTAACATCTCATGTAACACCTAAAATTTGAGACGCTCTGGAAGGCGATAACCCATTGAAATCATTGTGTAACACCGTAACACCGAATGTGTAACACATAAAAATCCGTGTTACAGACGTGAATCCCGGGAAGCCGCGAGATTCAAATGCGGCATGAGAGAAATCTAAAAAAACAACCTGCCGCCCTTAAAGGGTTGGCCCCCCGCATGCCGCGTGTTATAATATCAAACATCCGATAGTTAGGACCACTCTCGATGCCCTCCCCCCCCGAAGATGCCCCTGATAAAACTGGAACAATAATCGTGCGCGACGCTTCGGGTCGATTCCGCAAAGGAGCGCGCGCCAATCCTCATGGAGCCCCGCGCGGCAGCCGCCATTGGGCATCTCGCATGGCCGAGGCTTTGATCGACGGCGAGGGCGAGGAGATCGTTCGCGTAACGATCCAAAAGGCATTGGCCGGCGAGGATGCCGCGCTGAAAATTTGCATGGACCGCTTGTTGCCCCCCCGGAAAGATCGCCCGGTTCGGTTTGATCTGCCGACGATTGCTGATGCAGTCGGCTTGCTCGCCGCTCATGCAGACATGCTGCGAGCGACGGCGGATGGCGAGATTACCCCGTCGGAGGCGCGGGAGATTTCGGGGCTGATTGAAGGCCAGCGGAATCTTTTTGAATTGGTAACGCTTGCCAAAAAAATCGCCGCGATCGAGCGCATGCTTGCCGGCAAGACGGATGATGGCGATCCGCGCGACGTTCCTGGATCGGAATAATGCTTGCGCTGCGGAAATCAGTAGATCGGCTCTATGAGATCGCTGTCGCTCTGCACGGCGATCATGGCCGCACCGAGAGAGCGATCTGGCGGCCGCAGCCGGGACCGCAGACCACGCTCATCGAATCGACGGTGCCGGATATCCTTTTCGGCGGAGCGCGCGGTGGAGGGAAGACAGACGCGGTGCTTGGCGATTTCCTTATGCATGCGAAAAGGTATGGGAAATATGCTCGTGGTTTGATTCTCCGCCGCACGATGCCGCAACTCGATGAAGTAATCCGGCGATCGCACGAAATATACACGGGGATTGCGGAATATCGTTACGGATCAAAAACATGGATTTTCCAGAATGGCGCAATCCTCCGCATGCGGTGGCTCGATCGCGATGCCGACGCTGACAATTACCAGGGCCACAGCAATACGTATATCGCGATTGATGAAGCTGGGACCTGGCCGATTCCAGATGGCATCGACAAGCTTCGCGCTACCCTCCGATCGGCGGATGGAGTGCCATGCTTGCTGCGACTGACGGCAAATCCAGGTGGCACCGGCCAAATCTGGCTTCGCGAGCGGTATGTAGCGCCTTCGCCGGCGGGCGTGCCATTCCGCGACGAAGCCGCAAGCGTCGAGCGGCTTTTCATCCCGTCTGGGATTAGCGATAATAAGATTCTCTTGCAAAATGATCCGGGGTATATAGATCGAATCCGTAGCTCGGGACCGCCATGGCTCGTGCGGGCGTGGCTCGACGGAGATTGGAATTCGTCGTCTGGCGAGGCTTTTTTCGACGAGCGCTATCTACTCGGGGATCAAGAGCCATTCGAGCGGTGTGCATATGTGTATGCGGTGATGGACACGGCGATCAAATCGGGCGCGAAGCATGACGGGACAGCGGTCGTTTATTTCGCATACGAACCATATGGGAAAGCGTCTCCGCTGCAAGTAGTTGATTGGGATATCAAAACGATCGACGGCGCAAGCCTGATCGATTGGATGCCCACAATCTTCCAAAATCTTGAGCGCCTAGCTAAAGAAATGAAGGCGCGGCATGGCTCGGTCGGGGTATGGATCGAAGATAAAGCGAGCGGATCAATCTTGCTACAGCAAGCCAAGAAGCGCGGTTTCGATGTGTCCGCGATCGATGCGAAAATAACGGCGATGGGCAAAGATGAACGAGCGCTGAATGTCAGCGGATATCATTATCAAGGTCTCGTAAAGATCGCCCGCCCCGCTTACGACAAAGTCGTTACTTATAAGGGACAAACGCGGAATCATTTCCTATCGCAAGTATGCGGGTTCAAGCTCGGAATGGAAAATGTAGTCGACGATTTGCTCGATTGTTACACATACGGATTAGCTGCATCGCTAGGGGATTCGAAATGGAACTGAAACTATGAGCGGATTTGGCACGAGCGGCATTGGCGATGGAGGTCAAGCGACGGCGTCTGTCGGCTCGGCGATGACAAGCGGATTGATGCAGATTTTGCAGGCAACGGAAATTCTTCCGGGATCGCAACCATCGTACGAGCTGTGCAAAGCGATCTACGTGTCACATGTGCTCGGCTCGAAAATGGTCGATACTCCGATTGCATTGAGCCAGTCGCAGCAACGGGAAATTACTATTCCGGACGGCCCGGAAGAGAGACTGAAAGAGGCTTTCCTGGCTGTGTGGAGTGTGCTTGGCGGCACCGGTGCGGACGCGATCATTGCTAATACGCAAGGAAGCGCACGGATTTATGGCATCTCAGCTCTCGCAATGGGCGCGCGCGGCCAGCCCACCGACAAGCCGCTAGACCGGGAAAAGCTCTATACATACGACCTTTTTTTCAATGTGCTCGACCCGCTGACTACGGCGGGATCTCTTGTGCTGAGCCAAGACCCGAACTCCCCTGATTTCCAAAAGCCGCAGCATGTGCGCGTGGGCGCGACGGTATATCACCCGGCTAATACCGTCGTCGTAATGAACGAAAAGCCGATTTACATTCAGTATTCCGATTCGGCATTCGGATTCACGGGTCGGTCGGTATATCAGCGCGCGTTATATCCCCTGAAATCTTTCGTCCAGACAATGATTACAGATGATATGGTTGCGTATAAAGCCGGAGTTCTGATTACAAAGCTGACATCTCAAACCAGCAATACCAATCGCCGCGTATGGGATATGTTCTCCTTCAAAAGGATGCAGGTTAAAACCGCATCAACCGGAAATGTCATTTCAATTTCACCTGAAGAAGATATTGAGAGTATCAATCTGCAAATGCTCGCAGATCCATATCATCTTGCTCGGGAGAATGTCCTCAAGAATATAGCGGCTGCGGCCAATATGCCGGCGCATATCCTCGATCAGGAGACGATGGTAAATGGCTTTGCCGAAGGGCAGGAGGATGCAAAGCAAATTGCGCGATATATCGATCAAATCCGGGCTGAAATGCGTCCGCTCTACATATTTTTCGATGATGTTGTGCAGCGGATTGCATGGAATCCGGATTTTTTCAAAGGGATTTGTCGCGATTTTCCGGAATATAAGAAGATCGGTTATCAGCGTGCATTTCTTCAATGGCGCAATTCCTTTGAGGCCACATGGCCGAACTTGCTGATCGAGCCGGAAAGCGAACAAATTCTAGTTGAAGACGTGCGTTTCAAAGCCGTGATCGGCTTGCTGGAAACAATGTCTCCCCTCCTAGACCCGGAAAATCGCGCCCGCCTGATCGGTTGGATCGCGGAAGAAATCAACAGCCGCAAGAAGCTTTTCACGAGTGAACTGATAATTGACGAAGAGGAACTGCGAAAAGCTGGACCGCAAATGGTCCAAAGCTGGGGCGAGGGGCGCGAGCCTGAAGTCGCGCCAGAATCTTATGAAGACTCTGCCACCGAAAACAAAGCCATCGCGGAGACATTGGCCGAATTGAAAAAGCTATTGGCCGCGACTAAGCGGGCCAAGAGCGACGACGATCCTGCATATCGCCTCAAGGAGATAATCGAGCGCCGGCGGGAAAAGCGGAATGCCTCGACAGCGTCCTAAATCCTTTCGTGCAACCGTTTCGGAAGCGATGCGTTATTTCGCGTCGGGGAACGTTTCGGCATCGATGATCCCCTCCTGGCTGGCGAAATTGCGCGAGGCGGCATCAAAATTCTTGCCTTCTGACGAAGAAACGCACGCGAAAATACAGCGGGTATTGACTGCATCCTTCGAAACGATGATGAGGCCCGCAAAAATATCGGGATTAGTTCCAGGAGTGAAAGAATATACGATTGCGATGGTTAAGCCTGAATTGCGTGCTGAGCTTGATCGAAAGATTCGCCAATCGGCTGATCTCATAAAGCTCAGGCGCGAGGAAGCGATCAATCGGACGCTTGCTCGATTCCAGGGGTGGATGACTTCAATACCTGTAACCGGAGCGACCAAAGAAAGCATTGCGAAGGCGCAAGAAGGTATTCTTAAGCCAACGGCGCAAGAGAAATATGAATGGCGTCGCGTAACTATTGACCAGGGACACAAATTATCAGCGAATATTGCCGCCGTGATTGCCATTCAGAATGGCGCGATTGCTGGCGTCTGGCGGTCGCACTGGCGCGATCCGAGCTATAATTACCGGCCCGATCATAAAGCGCGCGATCAGAAAACGTACGCGATTCGGAACAACTGGGCGATCCAGGAGGGCTTGATGAAAGCCGGGCCGACCGGATACCTGGATGAAATCACTCAGCCTGCGGAGGAAGTCTATTGTCGGTGCTGGGTTAGATATATTCATAATATCAGTGATTTGCCGGAAGATATGCTAACGGCGAAAGGCAAAAAGGAGCTAGTCCTTTGAATGAGCGAGAAATGGCAATTGCAATCGCTCATGGCGACCTGCAAAGCCCCTCTCAATGTCAGAATTCGTGGCTCTATGCCATGCGCATTACCGGGACCGGTGCCAGCTACCGAATCGGTCTAAAAGAATTTGTCTGGCGTGACCCCTCGATCTTTCTTAGGCCGGAATTTGTTAACAGGTGCAATGGTTTACCAGTCATAATGGTTCATCCTGATGCATCATTGCTAAATGCGGAGGAATATGTTAATAGGACTATCGGGTCCGTCATCTACCCTTACGTGGCCCGCGACGGCCGCGAGGTGGATGACGGCGATGAGGTATGGGGTATTGCGCGAATCTTTGACGGCGACATTGTCGATGAGCTGCGGAGCGGGAAAGCTTCAACCTCTCCCGGCGTTCAATTCACCAAAGGCGACGTCCTGGCGCGCGCTGAAGTCGATGGCGAAAAGCTTCTCATCGAAGGCTCACCGTCATTGCTCGATCATCTGGCAATCGTCGCAGAAGGCGTATGGGACAAAGGCGCCGGGCTGTCTGGAATCAGGAATGATTCGATGAGCGATGAAAAGTCGAGCGATGAAAAGTCCGAGGGCGAGAAGAAATACGGCGACGTAAAATTCGCTGACCCCGAAAATGACAAATACCCTATCGATACCGAAGAGCATATTCGAGCGGCTTGGAATTACATCCACCAGCAGCGCGATGCCGACAAGTACAGTCCGGAAAAGGCGAAGGAAATTCGCGAAAAAATAGTTTCCGCATGGAAACGGGTTATTTCTGAAGACGGCCCTCCCGAAGCGCACGAGGAACATAAAATGGCTGACGGCGAAGAAAAAATCATGGAATGCATGGACAAGCTCAGCAAGCGCATGGACGACATGATGACTGCGTATGATGGATTGAATAAGCGCTTCGATGCTATGGAGACCAAGCGCAAGGGCGACAAGGAAGAGCCGGAAGAAGAGCGCGAGGATGGCAAGCGCCGAGACGCCAAGCGCGCGGATGGCGACGAAGAGCCTGAAGAGAAGCGCGAAGATGGCAAGCGCAAGGACGCCAAGCGCGCGGATGGCGACGAAGAGCCTGAAGAGAAGCGCGAAGATGGCAAGCGCAAGGACGGCAAGCGCCGAGACGCCGGCCATATCCAGTCCGAAGAGCCGGATTTAAACCTCCATGGCAAAATCGCGGAAATGCAGCGTAAGCTTGATGCTTTTTCCGCCGAGCCGGATTTCGAGGATGCCGCGAAGCTGGCCGATGCTCAGCATCGCGCCGATCTCGCGCTCCAATCCCTCGGTGAGCGGACGGAGCGCCCGCTATTCGGCGAAAATTCTCGGGGCTATCGCCGCCGCGTGCTGGCGCGCTTGCAGAAATATAGCCCCTCGCTCAAGGAAATCCCGCTCCATGGCCTCGATGGCGCTGCCTTCGACGCTATCGAGAATACGATTTACGCGGACGCGCAGATCGCATCGAGATCGGATGCGGTACGGACAATCGGACGTTTGATTCCCATTGTCACACGGGACGGCGCCGGTCGCGAAATCACTCGCTATGAGGGCGATCCGCGCGCTTGGCGTCGGCAATTCAGCGCGCCCCCGGTCGGGGTGATGCTTGACCGTCCCCGTGACCGATAAAAGCGATAAGGAATAATGCCATGAGTGGATTTCTCAGCCAGAATTTCATGAAGACGACGTCTCCGCAAAATAGCTTTCTGCTTGAGACGCAGGGCTATTATGCCGGGATCATGCTCGATGACCCTGACGCGCAGCAGTGGATCACGACGGGCCTTGTGTCGGCCAGTGTGACGCAAGGTCTCTATGCTGGCCTGCCGATCACCGAGACCAATCCTGGCGATCTTCCGGGGGCGAATCAAACGGGGTGTGTTGTTTCGCTGGCTGCCACGAATTCCGCAATCACCGGCTTCATGATCGCGAATCAGGCCTATAACGGCATCATTACAAATTCCAATAACGTGCCGATGTTCTCCCCGGGCATGTCGGTAGCCCTGGTTCGGTTGCGCACCAATGCGCGCATCGTTGTCCCGGTCGATGAGGCCGCGCTCGCGTCCCTTTCCGGCGTGCCGATCAATACGCAGGTGTCGTGGGATTTCGTCACGAATTCTCTGACTTCATACAATTCGACGACCGGCGCGCTCCCGGCGCTCCTGCTCGGCCTGAATACCAATAGCAAAATCCCCGATATGGTCTCGGGATATGCGAATTGGGTCAATGGCCCTGTCGCCATTATCCAGATCTGAAGAAGGCATCCGCACATGGCCAGTTCTTATTTCCCCGCTCAGGAAAAAGTTAGCCCGAATTACACCGAGCCGGGGCTGATCCGCACTTATGCGCAGCCTTCTGGTGCGTTCGAGGCGTGCCTTCCTGGGGGTGCTCTCGCCGTGCGCATCGGCGATGACGATCTCTTTGTTTACGTCAATTCGTACGATGTCCGAACGAACGCGCAGGCCGCGCAAAGCGCTGGCAATTTCCTGCCGAGCATGTCGCTTAGGGCATCTTTCGATAAAACCGCGACATATCTTTTGAGGAATCGTTGCGTTTACAACCATCACGACGTTTCGGCCGCCGCGCATTATGCGCTCGGCCTCCCAGAGGAACTGGAAACGACGCAGCGCCAGGGCATTTTCATGATGGAGCGCGATATGCTCCTGTATGGAATGAACCCTGATAACAACGAAGGACTTTTGAACGCCTCCGGCGCCACGGCGGTGACTCTCCCCGCTGACAGTTACGGGAATACTACGCTCAGCACCTACGATCCCGGGCAACTCGCGATTTTCTTTCTGAACCAGCTTGTCGCATTGCAAACCGGGATGTGGCAGGGCGGCCAGCGTCTGAAGGTGCGTCTGCTTGGCCCGCAGCGTATTTTGCTGGCGATGGCGGAATCCGGCGTTGTGCAGCTCACTTCTTTCCAGCGTGACGGGGCGGGTTCGCAAACCGTTTCGGGCATGATTCAGACGATCGCTGAGCGAAACAGCATGGGATTTGAATGGTTCTATGACGATACGCTGATTGGCAAAGGTGCGGGTGGTACCGATATGGTCATCATGACCGCGCCGGAAATCGAGCCGCCGAAGATCGAGGGTCTCGATATCGCGCCCTTCAACGAGGGGAAGCCTTCCCTGAATGCGATCAATACGATGTACACGGCTTTTGCTGCGCCGATCAAAATCCCGACTCCGATCCCTGATGGCGGTATCACGGTAGTTCTTGAAACGCGCAGCACCAGCGGGTGGAATTGGCGTCCGCAGGGGCTTTATCTGATCTCAATCGCTCCGTAAGGGGATAACAATGCCTGATCTTTTTTTGATTAATGCCAGTCGTCATAGGCATAAATTTTTGCTGCGCCTCGAAAGCGGCAGGCTCGCGATGCTGAATATTCCTGCCGGCGGGCAGGAAGTCATGGGCGATGCTTTTGACGAAGTGAGCAAATTGCGCGCCATTCAGCAGGTGGAATTTTACGGCGGGATGGAGATCAGCGGTCCGAAAAATTCCACCCCTCCCGGATTCGCCGGACTGGCTTATCGATGGGATCGCCCAGCGCCCACCGATACAATCGAAGCGGCCTATGAAACTGATATGGTCCGCCGGCGCAAGGTAAGTGCGCGACAACGGGTTGACCTTGCAAAAGGCTTCGATGGCGTGGCGCGCGGCAAAAAATCGATTTCTAATCCTGGCGCGCTCGTGACTGTCACGGAAATTGAGGAAGTCGCGCCGGTCGGCGAGGCGCTGCCATCCGGCGGCATCACTTCAACCATCATCTCGTCTATGGATGGCGGGAAACTCGAAATCAATTGACGATAATGCAGCAGTTTTACACACAACCAAATGTGCCAAACGTTGCGGATTATCAATTGTATTTGCAAAATGAAGTGCAGATACCTGCCCTTGCGCTGCAATATTTCCTTGGATCTCCGCCCGCGCCGGGCCTGACTGCATCATCTACGGGCGGATCGCTTCCTACTGGAAATGTATCGGTCCAGGTGACATGGCTCACGCAGTACGGCGAAAGTCTCCCATCCACTGCGACGGCGATCGATGTGACCGGACCTGATGGCAGCATCGCGATCGTCTCACCGCCGCCAGTCACCGCAGCGACGGGGTGGAATGTCTATGCTGACGGTAAGAGGCAAACCGCGTCTCCGATCGCCATCGGCACCCCGTATAATCTCACGGGTATTGTGTCAGGCGCAGCGCCCCCTGTAGTGGATGCAAGCGGGTCGCCTTGGATCGAATTCGCATTCAATCGCGCAATGGCGCTGACACTTCGCGTTCCGACCACGCAAGCAAATGATTATGTACATGTTGTGTATTCGTGCGCGACGCATATCCAGCTTGAAATCACGCCAGATCAACCAGGACAGATATTTTTCGGCTTGAAGCAGGGGAACGGGCCGGGCGGCTTTGCGCTTGGCACGCCAACCGCCGGTATCGTAGGCTCAGCGAGCGATCAAGGCACCAGCACGACATTTACAGTGCCTGAAGCCATGAAGCGGCTTTCGTTCCAGGATCTGCAATTTTCCAAAACTCCCTGGGGGCGGGCGTGGCTTGGATGGGGACAGGATTTTGGCTCACCGATGGGAGTTTCTTGATGTGGAACTCGCATTAGGCGTGGCAGTCACGAATTATGATGATGGCTCCGGAAAAACCACGCTGGACGTTGCGAGGATTCTTGAGGCCAAATATAGCGTTATGGGAACGTTTTATTACACGCGCGAGAAGAAAATTGCCGAATGGCTGGCGCAGTCGGCGCGGGATGCTATTCGGGAATTATCGCATGGGAGAGTAAAAGAAAAAATATTTGCCGGAGCGGAACAGAAAATCGAGGAGAGTTTCAGGGATTTTCTTGATGCCAGCGAGATGGCAACGATCTTCTCCGGATTGACGGCATCCGAAGCGGCATATTTTATCGCCAGCACGGGAGGATTCACCGGCGCTGCCGAAGCTCGCGCCCGGCATAGGTTTCTACATCCTTATGCATCGACCAATAAGCCGCGCCCCGCGTTCATCGATACGGGTCTGTACCAATCCAGCTTCCGCGCATGGATAGAAACCTGATGGTTTCCGTCAACACCGCAGCGGGGCAACACGGGCAGCTTCAAGCGGCGCTTGAGCATGGCGTCAATGCGATCGCCACGCGGCAGATTGTTACCTTTACGAAATATACGGCGCTAGCTGTATCGCAGGATGATTATCTGTTCTGGGTTGCTGGCGCAGAGATTTTGCAAGTGCTCGGATCATTGCATTATTCAACCGAGATGCGGCAGGATGAAGACCAGACCGCTGGCGAAAACATGGTGATTTTCACGTCTGAACAGGAAATCACCGAATTTAATACGATTGATCCCGGTACGCTGTGGATCGCGACATGGCCGCTTTCGGATGGCGCGGACCTGATGATTTCATTTTCGCGCCGGGGTGCGCAATTCGGCCCCGCGAATCTCTGGCACTATTTCGGAATAGCGGTGCTACCAGCGCTGCGCTCGCAATTGATTGCCTCTGCCGCCGATCTGCCAGCCGGGCCGATCGTCAGCAATAGCCTGCCGATCTGGCTTGCGCGGAATAGCGCCGCGCCAGTCTATCCCTCTTTTCTGGTGCCTCCGAACGTCGTGCCGCCCTACATCACCGCTCACGTCGAACCGGATGCCACTATGGCGCTGCAAGGCTTCCCGCGCTATATCTGGCCTGGCGCGCCGACTCCGCCGACCGCGCTTCAGTCGATGGCGTCCCAGCAATTGGCGAGGGATAAAGTTCGGCTCACGCTCTATGGATTCAACAACCAATCCGCGATACAATACTTCGCATCGTTGATAGAATACAGTCTCGCTACGGATGATTTTGGGTTTTGCAATTCCCCTATCATCAAAGACGATAAAAGGACACAACGAGAAATTATTGCGTTGGCGATGAAGAAGACGATAGAGATTGACGCATCGTACTATCAATCAACATCAGATGCGATCGCCAGACGAATGATTCTATCAGCTATCGTTGATACGACAGTGCAAGGATAACGGAAATGCAACAAGCGCCATACTATCCCCCGAATACGCCCCTCGGCGAAATCGTCACGCTGAATGCCGCCACCGCGAATACGAATTCCGATACCATGGTGAACGGATTTTTCCGTGGCGTTACAGTGTTCGTCAATCTCACGGCGCTCACTGGCACCAGCCCGACCGTTACGGTTGCACTCGAAGCATACGATAAGGTGTCGGGGAATTTTGTTACGCTTCTCGAAAGCGCGGCGCTGGCTGCTACAGGCATGTCAATGCTTCAGCTTTATCCCGGTGTCGCGGTGACGGCGAATGAATCCGCCAGCGCGGTCCTGCCGAATCAATGGCGCATCTCGGTGACACTCGGCGGAACGACCCCCGCTGTCACCGGATCGATCAGTGCCAATTATCAGAATTGATCCGCAGTAATGAGCGGCGCAGGTCCGACCCCCTGGGGCACATTTACCGCGCTTGATATTGCGGGTGCGACCGTTGTGAAAAATGGTCGCGGCGTGCTCGTGCGCGTGCAGGTTCTCGTCGCTGGCACGAGTGCGGGGACAGCAAATGACACCAATACGATTGGATCTGCGGCCATCGCAAATCAGATCGCTGCGATACCTGCTGCTGTCGGGACTTATAATATCGGAATGCCGTGTAAAACCGGAATAGTTATCGTTCCGGGAACATCTCAAGTTATCGCAGCATCGTATGAATAGGAAACAACCATGTCGATCGTAAATCTCAATACGGTTGTTACCTACGCTTCGGAACCGTCGAATCTTCAGCAGTCCGGCGCGTTAATTTCGCTCGGTGCGACAACTCTCGCGACGAATGCCTATTCGTATTGCGGAAATCTCGCTGCGGTTCAGGCCCTCATCGGGACGGGGGCAACCGGGAACGGCAGTGAAATTCTTCGCATGGCGACTACGTTCTTCGCGCAGGGGAACGGCGTCGGACTCTATGTGCTCGAACTCGGCGCCGAGGCCGCCGCTGGCGATGATATCCCGGCGTTGCAAACATGGATTATGAATAATCCAGGCATCTTCTATGCATTCTTGACGCCCGAGGTCTGGGACGCGGTCGATGGCGTGCAATCTGTCACGATCACCAATGGCGGATCTGGATATACCACGACGACAGTCGCCGCGACATTCACCGCGCCGACTTCAGGCACGACAGCAACCGGCTATGGCGTCGTCACCGGCGGCTCGATTACGTCGTTCGTAATCACCAATCCCGGCTCGGGCTATACGACCGCGCCGACGGTGACTTTCGTGGCACCGGCCACGGGCACAACCGCGACCGGCACCGCCGTTCTAGGCGGGGCTCTCGCCGGCATCGCCAACAATTACAATTCTCCGAATTCGCAGGTTTATTTCTTCGTTACGACCACGCAAACAACCGTAACAAATTACGCGGGGAACAAAGCCGTTTTCGCGGTTGTTCCAAGCCCGACCGCCTTGTCTACAGAATTCCAATGCGCTGCGCCGTTCGAGGCATGGCTGCTCAACAACGCGACGCAGACCATGATGCAACCTATGTCTTTCCGGTACATGTATGGCGTCACACCATGGCCGGCATCGGGGCAAGGATCGGCGATCGCGACAATCAAGGCGGCGAACGGCAATATCATCGAAAGCGCTTCGCAGGCCGGCATCAGCACAGCCATGATCGCAGACGGCACCGTTATGAGCGGTGCTCAGGCAATGTCATGGTATGGTCTGAATTTTTTTCAAATTCAGGTGCAGCGCGCGCTCGCGGCAGCAGTAATCAATGGCAGCAATTCGCAGCCTCCTTTGCTGTATGATTTCCATGGCGTGAATGTGCTGGCCGGCGTGGCGAATTCCGTGGCGACGCAATCTGTCGCCATAAAAGCGGCAGCGGCGATCACGATTTCCGCGACCCCGTTCGCGACGTATATCGAGGATAATCCGGATGATTACGCGGCGGGGATATATGGAGGATTGTCTGCGCTCTTCACAGCGCAGCAAGGGTTCCTGACAATCAATTTCAACATCGATGCTGTCCAGTTCGCGGGGTAAAGAAAAATGTCCGGCCAAAATCCGCAAGTACAGCAGGGAACCCTTAACCGGGTTCGCGTTTCAGTTATCCCCGCATCGTTCCCGGCGCTTTCGATCCCGTCGAGCTATATGGGAAAACGGTTTGCCACCTTCCGGCCAGAGGGCGATTTCGTGCATCAAGCCGAGACCGGAACTGGTGTTGTCAATAGTCCAGAGCCTTACGTGATGGCGGTAATCGAGGTAAGCCTTCTGCGGACGCTGGCGTTGACTGAAGCCTGGATCGCGCAATTCCAGAACACCGCAATCATCGGAGATGTAACGATCCATTCTGATACCGCAGCGTTTCCTTCGCGAACCATCCACAATGCCATCATTCGTACGATCCAGCCCGGCCAGTTCGATGGCGTCGATCCAGTGGCAATGCTGGTGCTGCGCGGCGTCTGGTATGGCAACGAAAGCCTCTGGGCCGGGTTGTAATCGTGCAGATTGACGAAAAATTCAGGCTGGTGTTGCCGGTCCGCGTAGCGGATGATGGCACGCCTTTGCTGCGCCTTTACCATACGCCAATCTCACGCGAGATTTTCGAAGCGAATTACCGCATCATCGGTGCCACATTCTCTGCGCTCATGCAGCCATCAGCGCGCATTGGCGCGCCACGTATCGCGGCGCTGCGCTTGCGGGACGAAGGCGCGGCGGATGCGCGCGAGCATGGAACCGTGCCGGCCGATGGCGGCGCTGTCGCGCTTCTTGGAGAGATCAAGCGGCTTAGCTGCGTGCTCGCGCCTCAGGGCGCGCAGTGGACTATGGTGCCAGTGGACGCGGCTATCGCTCAGGGAATCATCGATGATGAGGAATGGGGTGAGGCTGAGAGCGCATTGGTTTTTTTTACGTGTCTTTACACCATGGTGACGAAGAAGGAGCGTGGCAAAATGATTGGGGCTGTTGTTTCGGCTATCGGGGGGGAAATTACGTCCTTGCAACCTATGGAATTCGCCGCTTCCTTAACGATGTAGATGTATGCAGGACATATCCAGACGATAACATCATATGTTCAATCCTGAGATGGGCCACCGGAGAGGGATTCTCTGAAATATTGGGACATAATGGGATAGAAGAATATTCTTCCGCGAGACATTTCCGAGAAAGATACAGGATAGGAAAAAGCGAAAGTGGCTCAGGAAGCAATCATCAAAATCCCCGTTGAGGATGAGGCATTCCAACGCTTCTATAAACTCTTCGAGGAATATTCTAGCAAATTGAATTCGCTTCCCGATCAATGGGGGAGATTGAATCAAAAATCCGCTGAGGTTTACAGTAAAGTAGCGGAATCCATGAAGGACGGCACTGGTTTGGTTGCAGCCATGACCGCGCAAACCGCTGTTCTCGCCGATCGCCTCGATGGCGTAGGGAAATCACAACAACGCTTCCGGCTCGCGATCGATGAAACTAGCGGATCGTTCCGGAATATGTTCCACGTGATCCGCCAATCTGAGAGCTTGTTTGGTAGAGTTCTGAAATTAGGATTGGGCTTTACCGCTGTTGGCGCTGGCGCTGTTTATGGCATGGGGCGGCTAGCGGGGAGCGCGCTGCGCCAGGAGCGCGAGGCGCGGGGTATGGGCCTCAGCGTCGGCGAGATGCAGGCATTCGACGTCAATATGCAGCAATTTGGCGGCCGGGGTATCCTGCAACAGGCGTCGGAGGCGCAAGTTAATCCAGCGCAAGCTGGCTGGCTGGCGACGCTTGGCATCAGCTTCTCGGAAGCCGCTAAGATGAAAGCTTCAGATCTCGCTCAACAGGAGATCGAGGCTGTGCATGCAGCATGGCAGCGAAATCCGACGCTGCTATCAGCGCAAAGCATGGCGGCGCAGCAACTTGGCTTTTCCGCCGAGGATATCAGGAATATTGGTGAGGCGCCGTCAAGCGAGATCGATGCCGCCCGCCGGCATTACCAAGCCGATAAGCGAGCGCTTGGTTTCTCTCCCGAGATCGCCGCACGCTGGGCAACCTTATCAATGACGCTCAAGCGCGCGGAAGTCACGATCGAAAGCGTTCTGATCCGTTCTCTTTCCCGGCTCACCCCGTATTTCAATCATATGATCACGGTGGCGACACAATGGATTGAGAAATTCAGCCGCAGCAAAGAACTAGAAAAATACATGGCCATTGTTGAAACGGCGTTCAAAAAATTCGGTGAGTTTCTTACCGACCCTGAATTCAAAAGGGAACTCGGGAAAGGCATGCAAGCGCTTACATATTTCATTGACGCTATTATTTCCGCGGCAGATTGGATCCATAAAATCACCGGCACGAAATCAGCCGATGATATTAAGCGCGAATACAACAGCGATGGCGGCATTCCAATGCCGAAATCAGGAAGCGGAATTTGGCCTCAATTCACAGACGAGACGCACAACCCTGGCAATATCCGTCATAAGACATGGCTGGGGACATGGGCGAAAAATACTTACGAGAACGATCGCGCGGGCTGGCGTGCTATGGCCGATCTGGTCAAATCATATCCGGCGAAATTCCATGCGAATACCATTGCAAGCATCATCGGCACCTATAATGGGCACGGTCCGAATACAGACCAATACATCAAAAATGTGTCTTCATGGACCGGGTTCGCGCGGGATGAACCGCTTGACATGGATAATCCGCTCGTGCTGCGCAAGCTTCTCGCCGCGATGGGCAGGCAGGAAACCGGGCATAAAGTCCAGGAATCCACGGTCCAAGATGCGCTCGCCCCGATGCAATATGGATTCCGATATCGAAACTATATCGCGAAACCAGCGCAGGTGAGCATCCATAACACCACTTCGGCGCGGGTTAGCTTTTCTGCAACGGCGGCGGCACACTGATGAGCCAGGCTCTAAGCGCATCTTTTCGGACGATCTATGATCTGGCTTTCCAGGTATCGCCCATCTTCCTGCAAGGCGGCATTGTCTCTGGCGTGCCATATGGAATGCTTCCGGTCATTGCATTGACTGGACAGATCGCGTCATTCGCGCAATCGGCGTTGCTCGGGCAGCAATTCAACATCGAGGATTTTTTCGCGCGATTTGTGCCATTGCCGGGGGCCAGTGTTGTTTCGCAATCACTCGGCATGTATCCCTTCGCGAATCAGTCCGTTGCAGCGAATGCGACAATTCAGAACCCGCTTTCTGTGTCATTGCGCATGATCGCGCCGGTAAAATCACCCAGCGGATATCTCACAAAGTTGCCGATTTTGTCGGCGCTTTCGGCGTCGTTTCGTCAGCACAATAATGCGGGGGGTACATACGTTGTTGCGACCCCATCGAAAATCTACGATACAATGATCATGCTCGACATGATAGATATCACCGGAGATCAGCGGCAGCAGCAAATCGAATGGCAGTTGGATTTCATCGCGCCATTGATTTCGCAGCAAAGCGCGCAAGCGGCTTATAATGGCCTCATGTCCAAGTTCTCTGGCGGGCAAATGACTTCTTCCGCTGCTGGATGGGGCGGGAGCAATGCGGTTCTTGGTGCCTCCGGCGCGGGCGGTATCACGCAACAAATGGGCATCGCCGGCCTATTTGGTTCTATCAGCAATTTCCTTTCGTCGCCGGCGATCTGATGACGACCATTCCATTCGTTCCGCAACTCACTACATCTCCGCCATTTCAGGCGAATGTTACGCTTGATGGGAACGCATATGTTTTGCAGGTGTATTGGAACGCTTACCGCAATGACTGGTACTTTGCCATCACCAGTTCGGCGGCAGGCAATGTTTTCATTGGGCCTTTGATTGGTTCGCCGCAGAATGCCGAAATTTACCTTGCGCCGGGCGTGTTTAAAACCTCAAAGCTGATCTATGATGTTGACAATCAGCAATTCGTGGTCACGCCATGAGGTATTACGATATAGCGTTGACGCCTAGTGGAAGCTCATCGCCCGTCAAGCGGTGGACGTCGCACCCTAATGGCATCTATCAGCCGCCCGATCCTGGCGCGCTGAATGTAGAATTCGACATGCTGGTGTATCCTGAAGCAACCCCGATGGGGGGGAGTTCAATTTCCATAGAAGGGATCAGACTGCAAGATCTGATGGCCGCCACGAATTTCGCTGGAATGCAGATCGCTGTACAGGGCGGGATGGGAGTCGGTTTGCCGCTTGCCAGCCCGCAACAAGCAGGATTGTTGTTGGCCGCTGAGGTTTTCCAGAGTTTTGGAAATTGGATCGGGACCGAAATGAACGTCTCGTTCTTTCCGATAGCAGATGCGCACTCGAACGATAACCCAGCCAATATTAATTTTGTCTGGCCGGCATCATCATCCTTTGAAAGTGCCATAACTGTCGCTCTGGCGGCAGCATATCCAGGAGTCCCGGTGACAGTCAATGTCTCTCCGTCCTTGACGGTCAATCACGATGAGATACATTCGGCGCAAGATATCGGGCAGCTTGCTCGATATCTTGCGAGCCTGACACAGGGATCGTTGGGGACAAATTATCCCGGAGTGGAGATAGTTTATCAAGGAGGCGGTATTTTTGTTTATGACGGCACGCAAGCTTCTGTTCCTATCAAGATACAATTCAATGATCTGGTTGGGCAACCGACGTGGATTTCAGCGAATCAGATTCAAATTCGCACCGTCCTCCGGGCTGATATCGCGGTCGGCGCGCTGATCGCATTGCCGATGGGATCTCCTAGCCTGCCTGGGTTCGTGCAGACGACGTTCCCATCTTACCCGAGCAGCATTAAATATTCCACGGCGTTCACGGGCAATTTCATCGTCCAGGCGGTTCGCCATGTTGGAAATTACCGCATGCCGGACGGCAACGCATGGGTGTCGATCTTCAATGCTGTACCGAAAATAAGCACGAGCCAGTAAAATGCAGGAAGATTATGGCAAGCTATGGTATCAGGACGTTTCGAATAAGCTTGGGATCAATCGTGCTCTCGACGTGATGAATGATTCCGGTCTTTCGCTTCCATGCAAGGTGGTCGCGGTAAATGGCTCGATTGTAACTGTGACTTTCCTGATCCGCAATGCGGGGGCGCTTCCGAATGTAACGATCCCTAAGGCGGAAAGCCCTTATTTCCGTATGCCAACTCAAGTTGGAGATACTGGCATTGTAATATCGTCTGACACGATTCTATCGAATGTCAGCGGCCTCAGTTCGGACGTCCCTGATTTCAACAAAACATATGGCAATCTTTCGCGCTTGATTTTTGTTCCGGTGTCGAATCAAGGAGCGCCGCCAACGAATCAAACGCAAGCCATAGCGGAAAGCTCAGGGGGGGTTCTGCTCCAAACAAGCGACGGGAATGTTTCGTTGTCGCTCACAAGCTCCGGCGTCACGATTAAAATCGGATCTACGACATGGAGCTTCACCGGGAGCGGATTGACGCTATCCAATAATGTCGTGGCGGAAACCCACGTGCATCTCTACACGCCGGGCACCGGGACGCCAACGGACACAGGGGGACCGCTCGCGGGCTAGCATGCGCACATACGGGCGAATCTATTCGGGCACGGCATACCAGTGGGTTGAAGTGTCCACTGATGCGAATGGATATAACGATAATGTTATGATGACGACGCTATGTCAGGTGTTACAGCTTGGCCGAGGCGAAAGCCCGTTTTTCGCGAATTATGGCATCCCAGCCGAGCAATCCGTGGTAACGCAAGTGATGCCGGACTATTATGTTTTGCAGACGCAAGAGCAATTCGCGCCCTATTTCGCGTCTCTCATTATCGTGAGAGTTCCAACCGCGACAAATCCGACCTATAATGTCACCGCCCTGTGCCATTCAGGGGCGGTGCTCACAGCGCAGGTGGCCATCTAATGTCCGGGTCTATCATTTTCAATGGCGACCTGCCTGAGCCGACGCCGGTGACGACCCTCCGCGCGAATCTGGTCAGTGCTGTCACAACGGCCGCTCCTGGCATCACTACAGATCTGCCCGGAAGCATGATCGAGGATATGGTTTCGACCGGGACGGCAATCCTGGCGTTGATTGACCAAGCACGGGTCGATGCGGTGAATTCCGTGTCGCCCTATGGAGCCAATGGCTTCCTGCTCCCGCAATTCGGGCAGATGCTCGGAATCGTGCAAGGAGCGGCGAGCAATACCAGCGCCTATGTGATTTTTCCGTCTACGTCCGCAGGCCCGACGACGCCGGGGATCGTCATCCCCGCTGGGACGCTTGTTTCTGACGGCACGCATACATATGCCACTCAAGCTGCCACGGTGACGGGATCTGGCGGCTATACGCCATCAGTCCTTGTGGTCGCAGTAAATTCGGGGAGCTTCGCCGTCCCGGCGAATAGTATCACGCAAGTCGTCTCCGCGCTGGGGAATGGCATTACGACATGTTATAATCCGAATAGCGGGACGCCGGCTGTCGCTGCGCAATCTATACAATCCTATCGCCAGCAAATAATGCAAGCGTTCAGTTCAATCGGCGTCGGACAGATTCCATATCTGCTTACACAACTTCAAAACGTGGCTGGCGTTGTACCTCGGCTTACTTCTGTTATCCAGGCTCCGTCTGGCTGGGAAGTTATCTGTTCTGGCGGCGATCCGTATGCCATGGCATTCGCCATTTATTCTAGCGTAATCGATCTTACGTCGATCGTTGGCTCAACGATTTCCTCAAGCCGAAACTCAACCGTTTCAATCGTTGATGCGAACAATACATATTCGGTGGTTTTCGTGACGCCGCCGCAACAGCTTGTCGGGGTAAGCATAACGTGGAATACCACGGCAAGCGGATTTACGGCGGGTGCGGCGCTAGCGCAAGCTGGAAGTGCGGCAATTGTTTCATATGTGAATGGGATTCAGGTCGGCCAACCGCTTAATCTCTTGATGCTGACAGAAGCATTCCAGCAGGCAACAAATTCTGTTCTTCCCAATGAGCTGCTTACGACATTTGATATAAGCATCACCATAAATGGAACCGAAACGGCCCCGAACACAGGAACCAGCATTATTCCCGGCGATATCGAGAGCTATTTCTACACGACGCCGGCCAATGTAACAATAACGCAATCGTAATATGTCGGGGACTCCTTCAAGCGCCATTGGTCTTTTCCAGATCGGGATATCTCCGATAGGCGGATTTATTTCTGTTACCACAGGCATATTCCCAATGTATCCGTATCGGGAATATGCGGAAGATGTAAATATTCAAGCGATATTTTCGTCAACAAATTCTATGGCGCAGGCATATCTTGATTGGTTCGTGAACACGCCTCTTGGTATTTATGTCTCATCCGGTATAAATGGCCCTCTGTTGGATTGGATTGCCAATGGAATATACGGGATAGCAAGGCCGTCCTATTTGAGCGAGACATCCCAGAATATTAGCGGCATTTCCATGCACCCAATCAATGTAAACGCCATCGATACGGCATGGGTTAAAGTGTCGGGCACATTACAGGTTGTAACTGACGATTTATATAAACGTATTCTGACATGGTTCTTATACCGGAATGACGGTATGGTTCCAAGTTTACTATGGTTACGAAGACGCATCGCGCGCTTCTTATATGGCCTGAATGGGGCGGATACCACCGTCGATAATGTGCAATTGATCAGTCTGGTATCGCAACCTTTATTGCCGCCGGCATCGCCATCGCTCAGTTCATTATCTGGCGGCACGCTGGCAGCCACGACGTATTATGTCGTCATAAATTACGTGACGGCAACGGGGGAGACACTCGCCAGCGTCGAGGCTTCTCTTGCTGTTGCAGCGGATTATGTGCTGAATGTGAACTCGCCATCCCCGGTCGCGGGTGCTATCGGCTGGAATGTTTTTGTTTCGACGGCGAGCGGAACTGAAGAATTGCAAAATTCGTCGCCAATTGCCATCGGCACCGCGTGGGTCGAGCCGGTGACGGGTTTGATATCCGGAAGCGCAGCGCCAACACAAAATACATCGGTAGCGCCTGGGGAAATTCTTGCCGGTCTGCCGGATATTCCGGAATCGGCATATTTCCAGCAATTCTCTAAAAATGGCGTTCTGCCGATACCTTTCCAAATAAGTTTAGTGAGTTATGTGCAATGACACTTTTTTTGCCCGTCAATGACGTTTCCACGACACTTGCTTCGGCGGCAAGTTCGACAGCTACAGTGCTAACTCTTTCATCGATGGCGAATTTGCCGGCCTCGATACCATCTGGCATGGTGATCCCGTTTACAATTACCACTGCGGTAACTGCTGCAAATCGTGAAATCGTCTATGCAACATCGATCAATTCCTCGAATATCACTGTTCTTCGAGCGCAAGAAAACACAAGCGCTCAGAATTGGAATCCAGGAGATAGCATTTTCGTTGCGGTAACAGCGGGATTATTGCAGTCATTTGCGAATCTTGCCGGAAACGCCTCGCAAACATTCAACGTGGCGCCAGCGACTACCGGAATCCAAGCTGTCCCTCTTGCGCAAGCATTCCAGGTCATAGGACCGACTGGCTCGCAGACGATTTCGTTGACCGCACTACAAACGCTGGTGCTACCAAGTTTGTTAGCGACAGCGACAATTACCATGGCGCCAGGGGCAATCCTCGGTCAGCGATGCCGTGTCATGGGCGCCGCATATGCCGTCACAATAGCTAGCAATGTTAGCAGCGGGGGGCCGAGTTTCATTTACCCCGATGAAACTGCCGATTATAGTTGGACGATCCCGGCGGGGCAATTTGGAGCTTTTATCGATCTGATCTGGGACGGAGGCAACTGGCGTGTTTCCACCGGAGGCGAGACAGTTATCGCTGATGCAACGGGCAGCAATCAGGCGCTCGCGTTAGGACAAGCGAATGGTCTGTATATGCCGATCGGCGAAACCGTAGTAAATACCTTCAATGGCCGAAGTGGATCCGTTTTGCTTTCGAGCGGAGATGTTACGAGCGCGCTTACTTATACCCCGTCGGCACTCAATGGATCGAACACGGAGCAATTCAACGTAGCGAATGCAACGGCAGCAACGGAGGCCGTAAATCTCGGGCAATTCACGTCATCTTTCTCAAGCGGCCCCGGACCAGTAATCACCGATCGCCCGGATGGTGTGATTGAACAGTGGTTCAATACTACACAGAGCACTGGCGGATCGGGACTTTACGAGTTTACAATTACGTTACCTGAAGCATTCCCAAACGGCGGATATGAGGCACAGGTTTGTTTTTTCAATTCTGCCCCTGTGCCTGGCGTTTGTATGTGGTACGCAATCAGCGCATCGACAATAAATATTGGGATTAATTCGGATTTCGCTGCGTCCTATAACGTAGCAATCCATGTAATAGGACACTGACCATGGCATACTATGCGCAATATGATCCAGCCACACCGGCCCCGGCTAAAGTGATTGGCTGGTACAATACATCTAAGCGTATATACCAGAATTTACCGCCGGCAACGAGCCTACTCGAAATTTCGGAGGTGGAATGGGATGGCCACTACGCCAATCCTAATGGCTGGGCCGTCTCTGCCGGCGCGCTGGTACAATACACGCCGCCGCCGCCGGTGCTGACGCTGGCGCAGCAGGCCGCAAATGCAGCGATCTCCGGCATCACGATCACGCTCAGCGGCACCATGACGCTTGCCGCGACGCGATTCCCGACCGACGCCGCGACGCAGCGAAAGCTCGCTGCGGTGATCACAGCGCTAGTGGCTACTGGCGATTTTCCCAGCGGTATGCTATCCTATCCAATGATCGATGCGACCGGCACATGGCATACTTTCACGATCGCGCAGTACAAAGCCGTAGCTGCCGCAATTGCATCTTTTGTTTCGGCCTGTGATTTGATTTCGGATGGCAATCCGCTTGGCGCAACGGAGCTACCTGCCGACATCGTTTCAATAACGGTTTGATTCCAGGAGAATAAAATGAATCTCTCAGTCACGGCAGGAACAAATGCTCTTACTGCTCTATTTACGCTTCTGAATGGGGGCACTCTAAATCTTTATACGGGGCCGCCGCCCGCAACAGTCGGCACAGCATTGTCAGGGAATACCTTAATCGGGACAGTGGATATCGCTGCCACCGCACTCTCTGGATCTATCACCGCGAGCGGAGATAATGTTGTTGGAACGCTTGCATTCGCGGCAAGTACATTCACGACGGTCGCAGCCGGCACGATTACGTTTGGCCGCGCGCTCACAAGTACGGCGGCGGCAACTCAGGATCTTGGCGCGTCCTCCATATGGCTCGCGAGCACGGCAGTCGTCTTGAATCAGATGGCATCCAACGGCGGGAATCTCTATATCTGCACAACCGCTGGCACCACGGCGGCAAGCGGTGGCCCGACAGGGACCGGTAGCGGAATCACTGATGGTACAGCAGTATGGGCCTATGTGCAGCCAGGCACAGCATCGATCACGCTAAACAATGTCGCCGTCACGAATAATCTGACTGTAACGATCGGAAGCTCTACGATATCGCTTCCGATTACTAATCCTGTTGGATCGGCGCTCGTAACGTGAGGTAAAAATGCCCCAATGGACCCCCGCTCAAGTCAAGGCGGCCTATGACGCCCTGAATCCGGCGCCGGCCAATCTGACGGACGCCATCGCCGCACTCAATGCGCAGTCACAGATCATCGCGGTCGATGTGCCGGTGCAGAAGGTGGCGGCCTATCTCGGGCTACAGGGGAAGCTCGCGGCTTTCATCTCTTGGGCCGCGACCCCCCCAACAGGAGCCAGTGCGGCCAGTGTGTCGGCGGCGCAGGAATTGGCTTTCGCGTTGCAGAACCCGGCGACGTGTCCCATCTTCGCGATGAGCAATTTGTCAGTCATGAGCCTGATGACTTCGTGGCTCTCGGCTCTCGTCGCGCCCGGCACCGGCATCACGGGTCCGATCACCAGCGCCGATCAGACGGCGCTCCTGGCGCTGGGCTCGGCCACGGTCCCGGTCTGGCAACCGGCGCTTGACGGGGGCGCCCTTCAACTCGCGGGGATTTCCGCATGACCATTACACCGAGCGGAAATTCCCCTTACGGAACCGCCGTCACTCTCACCATTGCACTTGACGGGGTTACCTCAGGATCGCTGGCGCTATCTGCCGCATTCGCATGCCCGGCCGATGCCGCGGGCACCTACTATGACACGGCTGATATTCGTATCAATCTGGGCGCTCCGACGGCCCTTGGAACGACGGCGCCGGTCTTTGTACAGGCGCTCTGTGTCGCGGAGCTTGATGGGACCAATACGCCATTCCTCGCGGCCAGCAATGGACAGATTTTTCCCCCGAATGGCAGCACGCAAGCCAGCTATCCCGCAAGCGTCAGCGCGCAGTATCTAGATATCTATGGTGTTCC
>JAEHJW020008522.1_pt1 | contig 23938 bp, 28 predicted proteins | sample 9271431 | NCBI WGS metagenome assembly JAEHJW02 | reverse complement strand
AGTACCGTTCACCGCGCCTGGAATGCAAACATTAGTAACAACAGGTTATAATGGGCAAGGAATAACTATTGGCTCTGATTTTGTAACAATAAACTACCAGCCGCCCACTAAAATAGTACCATTCCTATGTGAGAATTACACAAATTGTTCTGGACAGCCCGACTGTATAATGAAACAGCCATGTGGTTATCTTGGTGGAATAGGCCCGATACAAGCATTAAATACAGTGTTGAACTCACTCTTATCATCCTGTAATAATGGTTCATACAACATTGGCGATCAAATATGTCCACAGATTACAAGTGTCCCACTTACTGTTACCACTAATATTTTGAATAACGCTGTAAATGTGGCTACTCCTAACTTATCCCCTGAGCTCGTTTTAATGTATCAAGCTTATCAAAATTATATATCTCCTACTACTATTACTAGTGCTATAGGTACTACTGTTTCAAGCTGTGTTGGGGATAATAGAGAAACATGTATTACAACACGTAAGAATATAGGTACATGTCAGAATCCTATCAATACAGATCCCCTATGTTATACCACTACCTGTAATATTGTGCCTGATAGTAATTGTGCAATATGTTACCAAGGTGGATATGTTCCATATACATATATTGCAAGGATCGCTGATATGCAGATACCTTCCATATTGGCTGATGGACGAAATAATGGTTACTCGCATCTTGCTTTTAAGCTATCTATAAATCATGGACATATACATAATATTCACACGAATATCGCAACCACTCAAAATGGTGATATGTTGATCTCTGCAAATATAGGACAGATATATGTCCAATCAGGCATGCTTGATACATATGTGTGGAACTCATTATGTTCATGTAGTATCGTTGATTGGCAACTCAGTTGTAATGGTTGTTATATAAATCCAGTATCTACGGCTCTTGATACTACTACTATTGATAATATTTCCGTAGGTTTTATATTAACACCAACAATAAATAAATCGAACGGAAGGCCAACTTTAAATTTTAATATATCTAATGGAGATGTTACCATAGGTGCTGTATATCTACCAGATGCAATATATACAGCTATCTGCAGTACACCTGAAGTATTAAGTGCTCTTGGCGTTGTATATAGTGTTGACTGTGCAGAAAACTTACCAACATTAATTTCAGATTTACTTGTTTACAAATTAGGACCACAAATACAAACTCAATTACAAGCACTTTTACCTCCATTATTAAAAGAATACGGATATATGATGTCTCAAGTAATTCCACAATCTATGTGTCCTAACACTACAAATTCCTCACAGGAAATAATACCCTTTCCTATGTCTAGAGGAGGTCCTGCATTTTATCAATATGGAGAGTTCCCTTATGCACCCTCTACACTTGATGGAGTTTATCTTAAGGGTATTGATAATACGAAGAACAACTCATGTATAAATCTCATATACACAACAGGTGTGTATTAAAATAAGATATGAAAAGGATCATATTAGCTATAATTGTTGTATTATCAGCCATATCAGGATGTGGCAAACAAAAGACACCAATCCAACCCATAGCCATAGATTATCTAACAGCCTCAGGAGTGCCTGCACCATTAGGGACAATAAAAGTAAGTGTAATGATGAAGTATGGATTGAATGCAGGGCTTACATATACATGGACAGTATCAAATGGTTGGGCAATAACAAATGGAGGGAACACGCAAACAGCAACAATTCTTGCAGCTTTAGCATATTCAGCAACTGGGACAGCAACAGTAACCGTATCTTACACGGGTCATCCTGATTTATTCACAACAGGGACAATTGCACTAAACACACAGGGTCAATCAGGACCAGTAACCCTTGCATATAATGCCCCATGGCCTAAGTTTATGCATGATATGAGGTCAACAGGGTTAAGTACTGCAGATACAAGTACAGATACTGGTGTATTAAAATGGATGTTTACAGAGGTATGTGATAGTGTTTATTGTTTGTTTTCCTCACCGGCAATAGGAGCCGATGGCACAATCTATGTTATATCATTACCAAATGGTAATCTTTATGCGATCAACTCAGATGGTACACTGAAGTGGATATATGACAATCAAATCGTATTAGTTATTAACTCCTCAATGGCAATAGGAACCGATGGCACAATCTATGTTGGAGCATTGGATGGTAATCTATATGCGTTCAATCCCAATGGCACGCTAAAATGGAAATATAAAACTGGATACTATGTTGACTCCTCACCAGCGATTGGTGCAGATGGCACGATCTATGTGGGCTCCGAGGATGATTATTTATATGCAATCAACCCCAATGGCACGCTAAAATGGAAATATAAAACTGGATACTATGTTGACTCCTCACCAGCGATTGGTGCAGATGGCACGATCTATGTGGGTTCAGACGATGGCAACCTCTATGCGATCAATCCCAATGGCACACTTAAGTGGAAGTATCAAACATGGGGTTCTATTGGCATCTCAATCGCAATAGATGCCGATGGAACGATCTATGTTATTGTATCGGATAAATTTATCTATGCAATCAATCCTAATGGTACTATCAAATGGACACATTATGTAGTAAATGACATTGATGTTTTCTCAATGGCAATAGGAGCCGATGGCACAATCTATGTTGAGGGGAGTAATCTATATGCGTTCAATCCCAAGGGCACACTTAAATGGAGCTATCCAACAGGAATCAATTTCAACTCCTCACCTGCCATCGGAGCAGACGGCACAATCTATGTTGGGTCGGGTGATGGGAATTTATATGCGATACATTAACATAGAATATTTTTTTAAAATAAAAAAGGAGGGTTTATGAAAAGATTTATCAGTACCATTGTAACAGTAAGTTGTATCCTTGTTATATACAGCATGGCTTTTGCACAGTCCGATGGAGAGCATCTCACAGGGGTAGGATTTAATCTCCCCGGTATGTTTACCGCACCCATTATGCTGAGTTATTCTCAATCTAATAGTCTATCGTTTTTCCCGAATCCCAATACCGGCATGCCAACGACCTCCAACACATTCACATTTCCATTTCTGGAATCACTGCCCACCGGCATTGTTGTACCAACAGTCGGTATCAAGATGTCTATAAACCAATCCGTAGACATTGAGCCGGTATTTGGCATAGGCACACAGACCTACACCTTAAAGCCTGATCCTGCAGATACAGCAAATATCTCTATAACCGACATTGCGATTGGGGCAAAGATTTTTTACAATGTGTATCATACCGAGAAGGTAAAGGTATACGGCAGTGCAGAGTTGGTTCTGTCTTATGGGATTGGTAAAACAGGCTACACCACATCCGGGGTTGGCACGAGTGAGTATGATGCGAGCATGTCTGGTATTGCTATTCCATTTGGTCTTGGGTGTGAATTCTTCCCATTTGAGAGTGTAAAGCATTTAGGATTCAATATTGATCTGATGGTGCCAGGGATTGAATATGCAGGTGTGAATGTGCATGAATCTTTGCCTTCACCAGCCACCTCACCGCCTGATCAGGCTTACACCGGCTTTGGGTTTATTGTAGACCGTGTATTCCCAGTTATAGGAACACATTACTATTTTTAGCCCAAAAAATACATTTAAAAAAAATGACAGCAATCCCATTTTTTATTAACAAGAGATAAAATTAAAAGATATTGGGGTCGTGGGCTACATTCTTGATAATTGTGCAATGTGTAGACGCGACCCTATTTTCTTTTGGCTTACATGCCGCCTTCGATCTTCGGGACAAGAGAGATGATGTTGTCCTCTTGCACATGTGCGGACAGATTCGCTCCGGTGCCGTTTAAGGCTATAGAGTATCCGTCAATAGAGAACCCGCTCATGTTGATTGCCTCTTCAACCGTTGTGCCGGACGGAATGTCGAGCTCCTTTGCTGCCTGACCTAACTTTAAGACTTTGACCTTCATATAGTTCACCTCCTTTTTTATTGGATTTATGGGTATAGGACCCAGAGAATCGGAAGAACCCTTTTGATGACGCTGAACACAACCGAGCCAATAATCGACTTGGCAATCTGTTCTGTGATGCTTTTTTCTTCAGGTGCGTCATGCTTCCTGGAATTGTTACGCATTTCAATCACCCCCTTGTTGATAGGAATAGTGCGGAATCTGGATGGTAGGTTTGGGGTCAAAAGAACCAAAAGCTACAAGGGAATAGGAATAAGGGATGTGTGGGATATGCGCTGGTGTGGTATTTCTTCTTCTATGATTCTTATAACATTTATAAGGGGGAAAGGGGGATGCGAAGAAGGGATACAACCGTTGCTTTTGAGGGATGGGTTGAATATGCGTCTTAGTAAAATATGTTGCAGACTCCTACAAACCTTTGACATTTTAATCACACAGGCATATTAAGCCATTCAGTTGTTACCTCACAGTTACAGAGGTTTTCCATTTGTATAGTTTAGCCTGACAAACGGGCTGAAGATAGATAGAGGAGGATAATATGAAGTGTCTTAACAGTGTGTTCCACACACGCGGAAGGTCTGTATTCTTTACATCTTTAATTATTTCATCGATGGTAATGCTGTTTTTAATGACAGGGTGTGGTAGTGGTTCAAACGGCGGGAAAGGACCAGCAGGTTCTCAAGGACCAGCAGGCACAAACGGAACTAACGGGTCAAATGGCGCCCAAGGGGCTCAAGGTCCACAGGGTCCTCAGGGACCATCGGGGCCAGCAGGAACAAATGGAACGAGTCTTCATGTTGTTGATGCAAACGGCAATGATATGGGGATTTTAGTAGATGAATATGCTTCCTTCTATAATGTATATAATACGACAGCAAACATTTTCTTTTCAGTAATAAAGACGAGTGGAACAGTATTTTCCTATTTATTTTATACAAGCTCTAACTGCACGGACTCTGGCACTGTATATGTATATGCTGGGGGGTATACAACAAATGATTTAATTGTAGATAATGCGGGAAATTGTTTCAGCATAACTACAACAACACCTGGGAATGTGGGTGTTTCATCAAGCGAGCAGGATGCTGATGGTCAACATCTTTCATGTTATTCATTTGGCGGAGTAGCTAGTGAAAGTGTATATCCGGCAACTCAAATTACTTGTCCAATTTCTACACAGTATGCGGCACCGGTTAATGTGAAGATAGAATAATTGAACCATTAAATATCTATATCCATGATCATAACTGCAGCACCATAAAATAAAAAGGAAAAAAAGAGAAATGGACAATGAAATAAAAAAGCTTATTGAGAAAGCAATTTCTGAATCAATAACGGATTTTCAAAGAAAGCCATTTGACTATTTATTGTCTGAAAGAGAGGCGCAATCTTTAGTTTTTGATAAACTACGTAAGGTATTTTCGGAACCAAAATATGAAAGTTCTATATACATTAACAATCCTACGTTTGAATATAAAGGCCCTATAGCTTCTGTGAGGTTAGAGCTACCAATAGATGACGGAAAATGGAAACCCGATATAGTGATCTTAACCAAAGATCCTCAACTTACCTATCAAACTAAGTATGAGTTTGCTGACATAAAATCTGCTATACAAGCAATTATAGAGATAAAAGTAGCATGGGGAATTGATAGCGTAATTTTGAGAGGTCTTCAAGAAGATATAAACAAAGTTAAAAACATATCAGCTATTAGTGGCGGATATGCATTGTTATTTTGGGGGAATGAGTATTCCTTGTTCAATGAAGAACAAGCGAAATGGATTCAAACCTTCCTTCAAAAGGAATTGCATAAATTGGGTGATCATAATGTTCGTATTATTTTCAGAGATATGGTTTTTCCATCTACTTAAAAAGCAATGTGGTCATGTTGACGTTCCTCCCGGAAACCAGAGCACTTTTTCTTAGAGATTTATTGCGATGATAGCGACAAAAAAAGAGGGCTTCTCGCCCTCATAATTCCTGCCTGTCCGCAAAGCTTGTGTACTTCTCATGCCCCACGATAATGTGATCCACCAAGTTAATGCCCACCAGTTCGCAGGCTTGCTTCAGCCCCGCTGTTAATTTCCTGTCCTCCTCCGATGGTTCAACCTCCCCACTGGGATGGTTATGCGCAACGATTATCCCCATTGCATTTGCAAGTAAAGCTCCTTTGAGTACCTCTTTTGGATATACCTGAGTTGATGCCGTGGTGCCGATTGAGATTTCTTCCACACCTATCACGTAATTTCTTATATCAAGGTGTATTGCGACGAAATGTTCTCTATCCAGATTCTCCATGCTCGGCCGCAAGAACTCATATACATCAGAGGACATATAGAACCTTCTACGCTTATATTCTTTGCTTCCTTCCCGGACAAGCATCACCTTTACCTTATAGCCTTCATATCCACTTTCTTTTGTAAGCTGAGAAGGCTTCATGGTGTAGCCCCCATACAGATGTCCTTGTAGTCGCATGAGGTGCACATGTACCCGGGTCTTGGCGTATAAACGTTTTTCTCAATGCCGTAGATTACCTCACGTAAGATGTCTGTCAGTTGAATATGGTTGTTTGTATCCGAATATTTTGACTGTACCTTCGGGCTCTTTCCTCGGGTAACAATGTCATAACGTACCTTGATGGGTGTATCCGGGTATACCGGTGTAATAGCCTTTTTGTACAGCGGCCCTTGTAGGTCATAGTCCACCGTACTGTCAGACCACATCTTTTCAGCAGTCTTGAGTTCCACTATACAAATGCCGCTTACATCTTTCTCAATGGCATCCACTATACCCGTAAAGACATAATCTGTGCCCTGTATGGGGTATGAGATCTCATGCTCAATAGCTATGACTTCGGTATTCATCTGTCCAATGTGCTCCATATACAGCTTGAGCATCTTGTCTGCATAGGAGACAAGTAGTAGCGGGTCTTCGTCCTTATCGAATTCTACCGGTGTCTCAGAGGTATCTATCTCCCGTTCAAAGGTTTCTTTGAATAGGCTGCTTACATCCACCTTTTCAAGGGACTGGTGCTTTTTGCGGTACAGGTTAATATCAGCAACTGTCTGATGGAATGCCCTGCCAAAGGGCATTGCGAAGCTTACCTTCTCGGGCTTAATGCCCTCCACATACTTGTATTTGTATTTTCTGCCACATGACAGGTATGTCTTTATCTGAGACGGGGATATATGCTTAGTGTCGGTATTGCTGCTGATCATAGCTGCCTCCTTTGTCTGCCTTTTTACTCATCTCATCTATAAGCACGGATGCTTCTTTCTTTGACAGGTAATCTGGTGTCTTGCCATAGCGTTTCTGGCAAAGCTCCTTGATGCCGGCATCGGTGATTTCAAGCTTTGTCCTTATTGCATGGATTGCTTTGAGTTGCTTGGATGTAAGTCTGGTATCCGTATCTTCGCTACCATTGTTTTGATTTCTGTTATCAGGATGGTTGTTATTGCCATTCCCTCCGTTATTCTGGCCACCCTCATACAGATGCAGTCCCAGACCTAAAAGTGATGAGCATTTGCGTAAAGCATCCGTCCCGGCAGCCTTGACCCGGTCTCCAAAGGACTTGCTGCCATTGGATTCCCCAGATGTGCCATACTGCATCTTGGTTACACCATCAGCAGTAAGCTTTCCGAGTACGATAACCTCTTCCTTGACAACCTTCATATCGGTTATCTCGAAGCTCCAGTTATAGCCAAATGCCTGATTTAATCTACGGATGTACTGTGAGCCTTCCACATAGCTCAATACATCGCCTTCCTTTGTTTTTTTGGTCTTGATAAGCGTATTATCAAACGGCTTATCCAGTATGTTTGTTGCCTCTGTTTTCATGGTATACCTCCTAATTATCTTTTATGTTTGCAATCATGGCCACGGTAAGCTCTGATGCCAATACAAGCGGCTTATACTCTTCGCCGTCCTTCTTCCTTCCAATCCAAAGCTTAAAAAGCTTGTCCATTCCGCAAAGCGACCAGTACACAAACTCTGCGTTGTACATACCCTGTTCTAATACCTGAAATGGCGGCTCTTCTGTGGGCACAAGGACCTTTTTATCTTCTTTGTTGATAAGCTCCAGGTCTACGATACCGTCTCCTATAAACACCTTAAGAAAGCTGTTTTCCCGAAGCTTTCTGCTTGTAGGTATCCACTTGAGAAAATCCTCAAGCTTCAATGTAACCCCGCCTATAAGGTCCATCTTGAGTACAGATTCAATATCGGGGCTACCTTCCCATGCTGTTACGGATTGTGCCTGTGGAACGTAGAATCTTTTTTCCCACATATGCAGGATACTTCCGTTTGTGCGTGCGTAATCAAAGCGTTTGAGCCTGTTGCCGACACTGGATATGTCATAGGTGCCTGGAAATGTCTGGCTTGTGAGCTTGAACTCTGTGAAGTGTAAGATATCCAGCCTGTGGCTTGGCTTTCTGATTTGTCTGGGTTGCCTGACCGGCATAATGTGTTGTGGTGACTTTTCTTGCGATTGTGTTGTTTGAGTGTTTTGTTGTTCCATAATCTTTATTCCTCCTTTTTGATAAGATTTCTTATGAATAGATATAAGAAAGGGGCTCTGAAAAGAGCCCCTTAATCGTTCCAGTTAAAATGGGTAGCCGGATCTTGCGTAATCGTCTGTTTGCCTTATACGGCTGTTCCCATACCCTTCGACCAGATAATCCATTGCTGCCCTTGCTAAACAAACTGATGCTGCAACGATGAGATTTAACACGATGGTCTTGGCCCATTGCTGTTGCAGGCCTGTCTTTGGTGTCTCTGGTTGTTCGGGTTGTCCATTCGTTTCGTTTGCTTGTTCAAAATCCTCGGTTACTGCTTTCATGTGTCTTTTCCTCCTTATTTGATCTTTGGCAGCATCCATAGTGCGCCCTTGCTCACGACCGCCAGGATAAGACCGGCGAGTACCGAGCTTGCCGCATTCTTTCCGATATCCTTCCAGAATACGCTGTTGGATTTTTCATCTAACATGTGGTTTCACCTCCTCTCATTGTGGGTTTTGAGAAGATTCTATAGGAGTCCTCTCAGGATTCTTATAACAAGAAAGTGAAGGGAATTTGGATGCGAACTGGAATGGGAACATTTTTAATGCAAATCTGCGTATAATGCTTTATAAGCAATGAGCGGGTTATGATAATGGGCATTCACAATAATCTGAAACAGTTAAGAGCCAAGGCACTGCTGAGTAAGGCAGAACTGGCAAGAAAAGCAGGTGTGTCGGTCCTTACCATAACGAGAATAGAGCAAGGTATGGAATGCCGGATGGATACCATGAGGAAGGTCATTCAGGCACTGGGATATAAGATTGAAGAGAGGCATAAGGTATTTCCGGGAGGGTTTTGAGGGTAAGGCAAACCGGGGGAGGGTCAACTACCTTCAAATCCTTAAACTGATTATGTTTGTTTGTATCCGAGTTCTTTTAGTATCACTAAAGCTGTTTTTAAAACCTTCTGTATGTGTATAGGTTTGTATTGCGATAGTTTCTTTAAAAGGTGAATATTCGATAAGGAAAAATCAGGATATACTGTCTGTTTTATTTGAGGCTCTTGAAAATCGAATAAAGCAGATAGTTGCACATTCAAACCTTTTGCTATTGAGGTTATAGAATCTAAACTTGGATTTTGTTTGCCACGTTCTACATCACTGATAAATTTATAGCTAAGCCCGCATAGATTACCTAATTCCTCTTGAGTAAGCTTTCTTTCTTTTCTTATATACTTTATCTTTTGCCCTACTGCTTTTCTAATACTATCCATTTTGATTCCTTTGGATAGGTATAACAAAGGGGGTGGATTCTTTAAACCCTGCATAAGTTAAAAAGTATGTTGACAAATTATTAACTTATCGGTTAAAAATGATAGGAATTAAGAATCGGAGGTAAAAATGACAGTTTCATTTTTTAAAACAGGACCTGGGCAGAGTGCAAGGCTGGCATTACAGGTATTGGGTAAAAATGGTTCTATATTTAACCCCAATAATATACGTTACATTCCTGTTGATAGCATAGGTCTTACGGCTGGACCACCATGTGAACTTTTAACTGGACTTGCAGGAGTTAATCTTGCAGTATCAGTTGGGACGCTTGCTCTATCTGCTGCTACCTTTTTATCGGTACAAAAACTACACAAAAAGATGGATACAGCACTGTCTATGCTAGGGGACATCAAGGCGCAACTTGATGAGATAACAGCACGAACTCGGCGTATTGATGTTGCAGTTGCTGAGGATCGCCTAAGGCAGGCGATGAAGCATGTTTTTCGTAATGCAATTCACGAAGACGGGATTGATTTAACTGAGCTAATAATGTTTAAAAATGACTTGCAAAACCTATTTGATACTCTCCAAGATGGTACCTTTCTTAATTTCTTGATCTCTCTGAGTACTGATGTACGTGACAACCTTTATTACTTATATAGCCTGCTCTTTAATCTACGTCATACAATTGCCTGGCATCATAATCGTGCAACAAATGGAGATCCTTCCCGCACTATAACAATAACCCAAACAAGTGATTATATTGATGGCCTTACCATGATGATTGATAAAACAATAGTCCTTCATAAAATGGAATATTTCTACAATGATATGTGGAAAGGTATTTGCGATCAATACAGTTGGCATATTCCAGATGATAAGGTGAACAGGTTCGACAAAATTTACAATAAGTATTATTCAGATATTGTTTTTGAAGATACGCTATATATTCCCAAGTTGAGTCACTACTTGACAGAGTTAGAAGCAACGGAATCAAAAGTGTCGAATAAAATGGACAAAGGTGAAAATAAGCTTATCCCGATAATTATAGGTGGGCTAATTGCACCGCCGCTATTATGGCCGCTATTATTGCCAACGCTAAAGAAATTAACTCAAAAAAATGAATCAGAAAAAAAACTTCCTGATAATAGGGATAAGTTAATAGGCATTGTAAAGCTATGGATAGAGGGAAGCGATAGTGGACTCATGTATAGGACCTTTAAGGAACTGCAAGGGTTAGAGGAGGGATACCAGAAAGTGTTCTGGAAATCTCTTCCTGCTATTGAAACACCATTGCAAGACATCAAAATCTGTCATGAATTTTCAACAAGTGAATGAGTTTGTTTCCAATATTAGAGAGGGGTGAGACGAAAAAGCCACATACTGCATTGAGTATTACTCATCAGACATCAACTCGTTCCTATTTATAAAAAAGGAGGAAACGATGGAGGAATTTAACGTATGGAAGATAGGCCGTGATTCAAGAACCCAACAAATTATGAGCTGGACGCCGCATGTCTGTCCCACGGAAAAAATAAGTCGAATTATTTCTACTCCGGCTGCAGGGTGGCTATCAATAGGGTTTAGTGCCTTCGCCGCTGTTGCGAGTATATTCAACGTCTTTCAGATAGTAGAACAGCAAGAACTGCTTGAGCGAATCGACAGAAAACTTAATCTAATCAATAGAAAACTGAATTATGTGATTAATAGCTTAGACCAACTGAAGTGGTTGACACAGAAAGTACTCGATAACACTTTAAAGACCAACCAACTCCTTTATATAAAATACGTTTTTGATGGCGCTCGTATAAACTTTGGAAACAAGCTCAAATCCGGTGAGGTTTCCCTTGATTCCTTAAAGGGGCTGATAGGCGATATCGAAATGACAATGAAGGAAGTTGATTACACCAATACAGAAAGCGATATTTCCATTCCTAACTGGATGATAGAACAAGCTAACCCTGTTTTCTCGTTCATTAAAATTCTCAATATCTTCTTAGTGGAATGCCATAATCGTTTTAATGAGTACGATCCAATGCATGTCCAACGCTATGAATCAATCGATGAGTTTCCTTCATTTTTGAGGGAGAAAGTGTTGGAAGAAGTTAAACAAACGCCCGGGGAGCTTTTGACTATGGCAACAAAGAACGTAGGTAAAAAGACATCCAATAAAACAAAAGAACTGGCGATGTTTGTTGAAAATGTATCAAATGAAATGTCGCGGAAAGCACCCGATGGAGTACTTGAGAAATCTGACGACAACCAAGACTCTAAGCTTCTCTTAGATGACTTATATAAAATTTGGAGCCGGTATAAATCAACAAGTGACCAACAACCTCGGCTTAAATGGTTAAATGCATTCCTCTGGGAGACCAAACTACTCCTATTCACATACTACTGCTCACCAGTCCTTTCTTTAGATAATGCACCGATATTGATTCCAAGTATTGACGCCCCGTTACTTCAGGAATTGATGCGATACAAAGCCGAAGGTGTCTCCCTTCCTTCGCAATAATCCGGCTCATACCTTGGTATGAATTGGTCTGAAATATACATAGATAAGCAAGGGAGGTAAATATTATGTCATTCTGGAAAACCGTATTGCTGGGCAATTCATACAACGCCACGAGAAGAATTATTAAATCACGGGATCAGAATCCCGACGGGCATGTGCCACTGATATTAAAAATCATAGGGGTTGGGCTAATAATACTGATTATTTACTTATTGGCGTCGTGACCGGGTCTATGCCATACGTGCAAGTCCAAGGTGGGTCCTCCTTAATGGACTTTAAAGGGGCATTTGTAACAGATGTAGCTATTCCTCCGTCTGCTGAATCTATGGAGCAAGCAAACGAGGAATAAGTATCCGAGCTAAATCTTTGAAGAGACAACGGCTGTAGAAAGGCTGTTGTCTCTTTTTATTCCCACAAAGTCGGTAAGATGCGCCCGCCTTTTTTGATTCAATATCTCATAAAGAGGAATTACACCATTGTCCCTGTCGTCAACATAAGCAGTATGCCTTATTATTAAGGATAAGGTATGCCGGTCCACAATTCCTCCTGCATACAAACATAAGAAATAATTACTCTACTCCCTGCTTATCGAAGAGCGCTATCCGTGTCTTTATGGAAGCCACGCACAGGTCATGGTTAGGAATTAAAATCATTAGCCTGCGGCAAGTCAAAAGTTGAATCCGCTTTAACCACCAGCGTATACTGTTGGTATGAAGAGCGAAACTACAACGACCGCAAAGGATAACTACTCTCAACTCTTATCCTTTTTTTGCTTTTCCTTCTCTGTTTTGAAGTACCATAGTGAGAGATAATACATACAGGCCAATATACAATGAAAACTATATATGGAGACAAGGTAAGAATGACCATGCCTGCATGGCATTGCTTGAGATGCGATTACTTATGGCCGAGGAGAATAGAATTACCGCCCATCCGATGCCCTAAATGCAAGAACCCTTATTGGCAAAGACCCCCTAAAATAAAACCTGTTCCACACCCTGAGGAAGCGCCTAATGTATAAGTATCCGTATAGAAATCTGATTATTTCTCTTATTTTGGCCCACGGTAACAACAGGGATGCCGTTAACAATGTATTGTCCGATTATGAGCTGCCCATACTCAACGCTTTTACGCTCGACATGTACTACAAACGAAGCAAAGCTTACAGGCCCGCGCATATCGGCCGTCTGCAGGAACTCATCTCTTATTACAAGAACAAGTCTTTTGTGCCGAAAAAAGCGTTGATATCAGCACTGCGAGTAGTATCCAGCCTGCAGCTCAGGTGCATCGTAGAATCAGAGATATTGCTGGGCCATAGAATCGAGTATGCGCCGGAGCTCTTGAACGAAGAGGCGCTCAAGGTCTACAAGTTCTTCTTTTTCGATCCGCAAGGCTGGGTACACATAGACTGGACGGACTATATGAAGGTTCTATTGCCTTACGAGAAGGATATTATCCGTCTTGCCCTGTCGGGGAAAGACCACCTGCTGCAGATAGCTTTGGGATTGGATTCCAATACCCCGCAGGATGAAATAATGAACAGTTTTACGTCTTCCGCCTATGAGCAATATATCAAATCCATGCTTGCCATGCCGAAGACTAACTTACTCGAAGACAAGGAACGTTGGCAGGAATACACCCTGAACTGGCTCAAGGCCGCCTGCCTCGCTTACAGGACGAAGATGTCAGGGCATGCCGCGCTGAATGCCGGAGCACAGGGTCAGGAAAAGAGAACGCCTAACTTTAGAATGACGCTCATGGGCAAGGACGGCAAGTACATCGTTGAGCCGTCGCGGGAGGAATTGGAATTGGAAAGGAACGCTCAAATGCTGGAAGAAGAGGCCAGGTATAAAGAATTGGCGGATAAGGCAGCTGCCGAAGGAGAATCCAATGCAAACAATGGTACAGCAAAGAATTAACACTTTGCACAGAAGCGATATGATCAAGCATTACTTGTACATCAAGGGCAAGCCCTTTGACTTTACAGGTAGGGAATATTTTTACCCTATCTATGATACGTACAATCACGAGATCCTGATTAAAAGCGGGCGTCAGGCAAACAAATCGACTGCGATCGCCGCTTATATGCTGACAGACGCTATAAGCAAGGACTTCTTCTCCAATCTCTACGTCACGTATTCCACACCCCAGGTTTCGGATTTCGCAATCGACAAGCTATCGCCCCTTCTTAAATATTCTCCCGAGCTCAGGGACGAATACATCGACAATTCTATAGTGGATAGGGTGACCGAGAAGACGTTCCTCAATGGGTCGCGTATTTCCCTGCGTTCCATATACCGCAGCGCCGACACCATCCGAGGCAATCCATGCGACAGGATAGCGTTCGACGAGATACAAGACTTGCTCCCCGAGAACATAATCATAGCCGCCGAAAACCTGTCTGCCAGCCCTTACAGGTACAAGATGTATTGTGGGACGGCTAAGACCCGGGATAATAATATCGAAGTCTATTATAACGATAGCACTCAGAATGAATGGATGTTGATCTGCCCGGTATGCGGAAATAGGAATTACCAGGATGAGAAGATAATAGGCAAAGACAGGTACACCTGCCTCAAATGCGGCGGGGAACTTTTCCCCAGAAAAGGAGAGTGGATAATCAACAATGCTTCCGGTGCATTCCCCGGCTATAGGTTGACGCAGCTTATGATTCCGAACCTGGGATTCGCGGCTATCAAAGATAAGCTTCGGCAGTACCCTATTGATAAGTTCTATAACGAGGTACTCGGCCTTCCGTACGATTTGTCTACCCGGCCTGTCACGGAGCAGGAGTTAAGAGCTATCTGCGGAGGCAGGCGTATGAACCGATTTGTTCCCCACCTCTTGGATGGCATCCTTACGATTGACTGGGCCAGCAGCATGATAGGCAGGGCCTATACTGTCGTTGCTATCGGGTATTGGCAAGACGGCAAGATGCAATTGGGATATGCTGAGCGGATACTCCTGACGGACCCTATAGCGCAGGTGGATTACATTATTAAGTTGGCGAGGGAGGCAAAAGTTCATGTAATACTGGCTGACTATGGTTTTGGCTTTGCTCAAAACGAATTGCTCCGGCAGAAACTGGAGAATGACCGGATCGGAGTATACCCTGTCTTCTATCAGGAATCGTCAACGCATATACATTGGAAAGCGGATTCCCGCATCTACACGGTTAACAGAACATGGAGCCTGGCAATGACCTTCAATGCCATCAAAACGCAGCAGATAGAATTCCCGGTATATCAAGAGATGAAAGACCTGCTGAAAGACGTACTTGCTGAATTTACAGATTACAGGACTCCTGCCCATTCCGAAGTCATGTACTACACGCACAATAAGAACCACAACGATGACTTTTTGCATGTACTCAACTACCTGGTCTTGGGCCTGAAGATGTTTGTCACCAAAGAGGTGCGAGCAGAATCGTAAAAATGTTATAATAGGATAAAGGAGAACTATATGAGCTTTGAAAACGGAATAAACAGGCAATACAAAAAAGGGGACATTGTATGGGAGCCCCTTGGAGTGCTTTGTGCTACAAAGGTAACATACTATATCAGCCCAACCATTCAGCCCTGTGCATTGCCACTCGAGTGTACAAGCGTAAAAATCTACACCTATGACAGGGGTGAAACCTGGGCAGTCTATACGTTCTATAACAACAAGTACTGGAAGACGAGAGACCTCTACGCCCAGGTAGGACCGGACGGACAGTATGACTACAAAATGGACGAGGAAAATATCGGCGGTCTCTATACCACGGAACAGGAAGCTGTGGAAGCGGACAGACGGGGATTACTATGGTTATGGCATAGCAGGATGGAAATAGTTAAAGACGAAATCCATCATTCAAAGATTGAATTGGACATGCTTGCTGGGTCGATAGCAAAATATGAGGGGCAGTGCATTTGAAGCATAAGCTCATATGGTACCCCCGAGTTCCCCCTGGTTATAGCCTCGGATGCGACTGCCCCCATACTTACATTATACAAGTACAGGAGCGGCTATTTCAAATCTGTGTACTGGCTGTGTTGCACATTTTAGGGGTATGCTTGAGCATTATAATTAGCCTTTATGTGATACATCTCCGATCCGTATAAATCACAGGGTGACATACCTCCGACACACGTGTGACACACCTTGCGACGCACCTCTGATACGTATAAATACAGCAGCTGACACACCTGACACACCTTTTGCTATATAAAAGTATAAAGAAAAAACACGTGGAGTAGTTGTGATCCCATAAGAAAAGAATAGAAAATGGTGTGTCAGGTGTGTCACGTATGTCACTATATTGATTTCTAAGCATTTTTAGGTAGACACACCTTGTGACATACCTGATCTTGAGGTTGGTCATATAAATTATGATAACTATCGCTTATTTTTTTATCCATATGGATTTCCTTTCTTTACCTTCGCGCTTTTTTCTAAATCCCAAGATAGTCAATATCTTTGCTACTCGCATTTGTTTAGATTTATCTTGCTGTTCAACAGGCACGTTCAAAAAGTCTGTTAAAATAGTATATGTTTGCGCTTTTTTAGAGTTCCCCAAGAGCGCTCTTATGACACTTTCCCAAGGATCTGTGACCATCCTATCCATCTGTTCCTTTTGTGCCATTGTTTCTATCTCGTCTGTAAGATACCACGGTTCTCCCCTGTCATAGAGGAATTTAGCCTCAGCCCATAACTGATCACGAATGCCGATAATCGCTGCTGCATCGATACGACTTTTTTTACATTGAACGGGCCAATATCTGCGCCAGCCCGTCTCATCATCGTGGTGCTCTGATTGGTTTGACGTGGCCACGAATACACACTGGCGTGGATAATCGTGTGCATAATGCCCATATGGCTCCCGATAAACGTCTACTTGGCGCGTCAGAAATTGTTTTTGCATATCTATATCCTGCCTCTTGAACGCGGCCATGTCCGCGATTTCTATAATCCATTTTCCGCGCATTTGCAGGTATGCGTCCTTATCCTGAATATTAAAAAACATATCCGAAAACCAGGCGGGGTTAGGCATAAGATTCCGTAGCATTGTAGATTTCTTTTCTCCTTGTTCTCCTTCCAACAGGAGAACGTTATCCATTTTGCAGCCGGGCTTCATTATCCTTGCAACTGCACCAATCAAAAAGCACTTACTCACTGCCCGGGTATATGCGTTATCCTCTGCCCCACAAAGATCGATAAGCCATTTTTCAGCGCGCTTGCCTTCATCCCATTTTAAAGAGTTCAAATACCGTTGAACAGGATGAAATGAATATCTGTGTGCTACAATATCGATAGCAATATGCGCATGTTCTTGACCAGGATCAGGTGCGGGTTTATTTTTACTATCTTTAAAAGTTTCCATAATCCATAGACGCAAGTTCTCATCGTCTAAGTCAGCCCAATCGCCAACAGGACTTTCCCATGGCATGCGATCAAGCTTCTCGATCTTATTTGAAAATGCGTTAAAAGCGATTCTACTATTAAACTGCGGATGATTCTCCACAATGAAGACATAGTTGCTGATATGATTCGATAATATTCGATTTTTGGGCGTTATCCCCAAATCTTCTATCCAATTTGCATTCCTGTTAGCCATAGCCTTTTCTATCGTTAGGCGCCCATATGTAGTGTAGCCTCGCGTTGCATCCCATTTTGCCCGAATCAATTTCGAGCCTCTGAAAATACGATCTATCTGCACTGGATCATCACTGTATTGAGCGATTTTGCAGCACAGGGCAAAGTCTGCATCACTATGGTTCATTCGACCAAAGCCTTTTTTATATAACGACTTGGATTTACTGTTATGAAGCAGACGCTCAATAATTGCATTGTCCTCTAAATGCAGTATAGGTGCTGGCGGGGTCCTCTGTATTTTTGCCTGCGGGAAAAGTTCTGAATGCAGATTAGAGAGGACAGTATTCCTATCCGCAATCTTAAATGAAGTTGTTTTTATATGCCTTCCGGTCATTATCATCCCTCGGGCGTGATCATAAATTTCAATGTTACCTTTACGATTGCCGCCAGGCGGGACTTTAGCCTTTATACATATATGAATACCATTTCCTGATTGGCTCAGCTCCGAATATGAATCAAATTGTTTGAGGAGCCGTTTAGCATATTTATTAATCTTTCCCGCCTTGACACAATTGTCTAGATCGATGAAGGTATATGGGTCTTCTTCGGATAAGAAATAGCCGATCTTATTTCGATTTTTCTTTATTACCTTTTTTACTTCATCAAATGTGGCCCAGGTTGTGGGGTCAGTTGCACTTGCTAGTTGTCCATTCAATCTCAACGGGATCTTCTTCGGTTTAGGGTCATTAGCAATATGCACAATTTCGTATTGGGCCCATTGTCTTCTATTTTTTAATTCCTGTGGTATAAATTTAAACAACATTTAAGTTCTCCTTGCATCCAATTTTATAATAGACACATGTTTATTTGCACGTTCAGAAACAAAAGCTCTAGCCCTTTTGTTGAAGGTCGGCCCTATACATGATAGATAGACGTTCATGGGCCTTACCAAAGATACAGAAAAAAAACTAAACGAAATTATTGACAAGGGTACATCCAATCCGCCTACGCCCGCTCCATATTTGGAAGCAAGGTTGAGAAAAATAGAAAAAGGTCTGAACAGTCATGATTTAAAAAATGACCTTGTAATAAAGGCACAGCAGGCAATAGAGAAAGCAAAAGTTTATAATAAGTTCAGCAAATTGCTTACAGAAATTGCAGGTATTGTATATTTTGACCACAGAAATCAAGATATTCCAATATCCGGTATACGAAGGGATGCACAAGAAGTTGCTGAGATAATGTGGATATTGGGGTATATCAAGTACAAATATTTCAATCTGAATTACAGTGGGGCTATTAATATAGATCTTGTTAAGGGTATAGTAGCTTCTACTACAAGACTCAGCCGCGATAGTAAAAACTATATAAAAGATCAGATTAAGAAAAATAGGGCTTATTTTTTACCTCCAATATTTTCTATGAAAACTTTCAAAATGGAAGATATACTAAATGACCCAAGATATCCGGAGCGGTTCTATTCCTTTTTAAAGAAAAACCCCGAACTCCTTGAACTCCCTTTGTCGGATACCGAGGTGGGTAAATTTGTGCAAAGGACAGTAATCGGCGAACTTAGTATTATTTTAAACTTTCCTGATCTGATAGAAGACCTGAAGGATCGAAAGAAATATTTTATGTCGTTGCTCAAAGCAGAGCATCGTCTACTACAGAATAATATCAATGGTATGCTTTTTCAACACAATATCCACTATGAATATGCGTTATTGATATTTAAAAATAAGAACAAAATAAAAAGTGATCCTGTTGCCAAAAAAGTGTACGCATCTTTTAAAAGACAAGCATTGACCCCTAAACCTTATACAGGGGATAAAAATTTAAAAATAAATGAAAAATCTGCTAAAACTATGATTGACAGAATATATAGAAATCTTTACAGCAAAGTCAAAGTACCCGATGATGTCGAACAGACTATAAATGAAATTGTTAATCAGAATAAAAATATAACGGATGCCATAGCTGATAACACACGGGGAGAAAGTAGCCTTACAAGCTTTGCAGACAATTAGCTTATAAGAAAATCTGAGTTATAACACTAGAAGATAATCCATCAAATAACTTTACGGGAATACACATCCAATATCCTATCCAGATGATTGTTTGAACTCGTGTGCATATAACATCGGTTATCCAATGCACACAGCTTAAGAACTACAGATGAGTATGTTAAATGTGATTAAGATCTGTATTCTGCTAGACCTTCATCTCCGATGATGTCTTAGAGTCATAATACTGATCCTTTTGTAAGATAGTACCCAATATACTGCATTCATCTTCTTCCTATTTCTCATTTTCCATGTTGTGGAATGGATTTACAACAAAAGGTCGAACCTTTTGTTTCCGAAATAGTTTCACGTGAACAAATCCAGTATCCTATAAGCATGACTCATTGCAGAGAAATTACAAGAATCAAAAATGAAAGAAAGGAACGATCAACAGCCATGGATGAATCGAAAAATCTAACATCGTTGGAGGCTCATCGTGTTCGATCAAATGGAACGGAATCTATATCCCGAGCCGAAGATATCGGACGGGTATAAAAGGAGATGAATATGTCAGCAGAACAAAAAACAAAATTTACGCTTGAGATTTCAAAGGAATTGCAGTCGCTTATTCCGCTATTGACCGCAGAGGAGGAAAAGCGGTTGACAGACAGCCTCAAAGCTGAAGGCTGCCGGGAGGCGATCTGGTTTTACCGTGACGACCAGGCGAATAAAAACATTATAGTTGATGGGCACAATCGCCGCCGGATATGCAAGGCCAACGGGATACAATACCGTACCAAGCTGCTGACAATTGTCCATACCCTTTCAGAAGCTAAGGTCTGGGTTATTCACAATCAGCTTGCCCGCAGGAACCTTACCATTGATCAAAAAGCCGAAATGGCAGCTGTTCTTGAAGAGCTGTACAAGATTGCTAAAAAAAATCAGCGAAGAGAGCCTGGCAAAGATCGCGGGAAAGACAAGAACACAGCTCCAAAGACAATATCCGGAATAAGCTCCAGAGCTCAGGCTGCCAAAGATGCAGGCATAAGCGAGAGTACATTAAAACGGCATAAGAAAGTTATGGACAAGGGTACTCCAGAACAAAAGACGGCTCTTAAGGCGGGCACCGCGTCTGTGAGTAAGCTGGCTGATGAGGTCGATGGTAAATCTACTGTCACTCTCTCCTTCAAAATGCAATCGGTTGATGGAGAGGAGATGAAGGAAATTCTCAAATCTGCAAGAGGGATTGAGAAAACAGACACTGATGCAGCGACGGCATTGGCTATATTCAGAAAGTACAAATTGCTTGTGTTGGAGCAGCAGCTTACGGAGAGTAAGTAATACAATGAAAGCGACAGTAAGAAAATGGAGGTGATGTATTATGGAGAACCAAAACCAAAAGAACCTTCTGACGATAGAGCAACTCGCCGAAGAACTACAGGTGAGTGTATGGACGTTGTACACCTGGACCTCGCAAAAACGGATTCCGTTTGTAAAGGCGGGGCGACTGCTACGCTTTAGGTTAAAAGACGTGATGGATACGCTGGAAAAAAAGACAGAGTAGATAAAGGATCTATATATTGAAGGTGCTGCTGAACAATTTATAAAATATATTATCCCTGTTATCAATGGGAATTGTTGGCATTATAGATATCATAAATCAAATAGGCACCTCTTTATAAAATCCTTTTTACTCTGTTTAGACAATGGGCGATTCACTATCACTCGGACAGCAAAGTATCCAGTAAAAGTTGTTATAAGGAACGTGAAAGTAAAGACGCTTTTAAAGGTAAGCAGGAGGTCGCAGTGGTTGATTTTCTTACGAAGCATGGTAACGTGTTTGCGTAGGAGATCGACCACTTAAGATCTCAAATTTAAAAAAATGAGGTTATTATGGGGTTATATAAACCAGGCGATACTTGGTGATAAAAAAAGCTTTCTTCTTTGGGAAGACGAAAAGCTACAGAAACTTTTCTCTATAACAAAGTCCACTAAGTCCACCAAGTCAACTGAAGAAAGTAGTCATATTAGATACAACAGATAATACATTATTGGATGGGCAATGAATTTTTAAGAATAAAGAATAGTGTTATGAAAACAGGATGGATGGCAAACCCAGAATCAAAGATCAAAATATAAGAGATGGCGTATGGATGTCCTGAAGAAGAGATTCGATATTATCCCTGCATGGTTGGGAAGTTATACTGAGAAGTTTGCCCAGCTATTGAATGTAGAGCATGCCGTGGCAACAGCGATAGCCCTGCAGGGGATTGCAAACGGAGATTGTATGTATGTTTATGGATGTTGGCCAAGCACTTGACATATTTTAATAGCATCCTATAATAATTAATATTACTTGGTATCGTCACCTCCCAAGGTCAGAGGGACGATAAGGTTAGTACCGCAGTAGTGTTAGCAAGCCGCATGACGGCTCCTGCAATGGGTAAGGACAGACGCAGAAATGCAGTCTCGCTCCCATGTCACATTAAATAAAAAGAGTGGGAGTTAGTGTATGAGAAAATGCGACAAGATTTGCAGGGTAGGCGGGTCATGGAACGGCTATTGGATGTAAACCAGACAGCCGAGCTACTCGGTATCAAACCCGTCACCCTCAGATTATGGATCAGCCAAAAGAGGATTCCATATTACAAAGTCGGAAAGAGTATTAAATTCAAGCCCTCTGAAATCGAAACTTGGATCAACGCTAGACGTGTAGCACCAGACCCTGACCGGGTTGATAAACAAGTTGATTCAATCCTTGGTATAAGATATGAGAAGGGACGTAGACACTCAGACCTTATACAGAGCAACAAGGAGGTGAAAGATGGGTCTGTATAGGCAAGGAAAGGTCTGGTATATGAGGCTCAGTGTCAACGGCAGACTGGTACGGAAATCGACAGGAACGGACAATAAGAGGTTGGCCGAAGACATATATGCCAAGATGAAGATAGACAGAAGGGAAGGGCGGTTTTTTCAAAAGGACCAGGGAAACAAAAAAACGTTCAGGGATATGGCTGACAAGTATATGACCGAGTATGCGGTTAAAAAGGCACCAAAGAGTATGTTAAGAGATACAGTATCTTTAAGACATTTATTGCCAGCATTCGGCGATAAGTATCTTTCACAGGTTACACCTGCTCAGATAGCAAGCTATAAAACACGACGTAGAAATGAAGGCGCATCAGCTTCGAGCATCAATAAAGAATTAGCATTCGCCAAGCACGCCTTTAATATTGCGATCCGAGAATGGGAATGGATGAGAGATAACCCGTTCACAAGGGTGGGTATGGAAAGACTGCCGCAGCCTCGGGTACGTTACCTTACAAGAGAAGAATTTAAAAAGCTCTACCAAGCGTGTAACGACAGGCTAAAGCCAATAATCCTATTTGCTGTTAATACGGGCATACGCCAAGAAAATATCTTAAATTTAACATGGCAAGATGTTGATTTGAGCAGAGGGATTATAACGGTCCAACAAACTAAAAACGGCGAAAGACTTGGACTGCCAATGAATCAAAGCGTAAAAGATCTGCTATCGGGATTAGGCAAACTACGTTTTATCAGAAGCTCACATATCTTTCCAAACTCTATAGGTAGCAAGTTAGATGGCGGCAAGATAAGACAATGGTTTGGCATAGCCTGTAAAAAAGCAGGGATAGAAAACTTCAGATTCCATGATTTACGCCATACTGCAGCCAGTTGGATGGTCCAAAAAGGTGTTGACCTTTATATCGTGCAACGGATCCTTGGACACAAGACAACAGCCATGACACAGAGATATGCGCACTTGGCACCCGATAACCTTAGAACCGGGTTAAATGCCCTTGATGTTCCAGGAACTGACATAAAAACTGACATAGGGGCAGATAATGGAACTGACGGACATGGCTAACACCTTGAAAAGCAAAATGGCCAGAGACGGAATTGAACCGCCGACACGCGGATTTTCAGTCCGCTGCTCTACCGACTGAGCTATCTGGCCAGTAAATATCTATTATGTAGAAGAATGATTATAGTCAAGTTTTTTCTATCAGTCTCGGTTAACCAAAAAAACGACATATTGAGAATAAATCTGATTTAAAGAAGGGGATTGAGAATAAACATAATCAGTGAATACCTGGTGCAGGTAAAACGAGGTTCTTAGCATATAACTTATAAATCCA
>JAEHJW020002233.1_pt1 | contig 23940 bp, 28 predicted proteins | sample 9271431 | NCBI WGS metagenome assembly JAEHJW02 | reverse complement strand
AGGGCGCGGATAAAACCGAACGCCAGGTCATCGAGGAGTTTTCCCGGCCTGACCTGACCATCATCGACGAGGTGGGGTCTCAGCTTGGCACGGACGCGGAAAAGGTGACACTGTTCGACCTCATCAATGCCCGGTACGAAAGAGAGCGCCCTATGATCGTACTCTCCAATCTGACGATCAAGGAAGTCGAGCAGTACATGGGCTCAAGAGCGTTTGACCGTCTCCGGGAAAATGGCGGCCAGGCGGTAACCTTCACATGGCCAAGCTATCGGAGAGGTGCCTGATGTACATCGACGAATCCCTCCCTATTGGCGCCCTTTCTGATCTCGAATCGGAGCTGCTGTGGGACCGCTGCTGCAGAGAATCGCCAGAAGACCCTTGGAAGGCGTTTGCAGAGGCAAGTGATGCCAACGTACCACCTACCCTCTCAGCGTGCACCACAGGGCAAGGAAGGGGCCTTAGCGACGGTTTTGGAGACGTGCCAGATGCAACCATTCCTTAGCGTGACTTTCCCATGGCCGCCCTCTGCCCTGTCGCCCAATACTCGGCAGCACTGGACAACACTGGCGAAGGCCAAAAAATCCTATCGCGCGGATTGCTACCTCACCGCCATCGTACAGGGTGCCGAGAGAGTCGGTGAAACCAGTCTGCATGTCAGCCTCAAATTCATCCCCCCAACGCGCCGAAAGTACGACCTAGACAATTTACTGGCCCGCATGAAAGCCGGTCTCGATGGCCTGTCCGACGCGATTGGTGTGGATGACAGCCGGTGGCAGATCAGCATGAGCCGATCCGACCCCTCGGCACCAGGGCGCGTCATTGTCACCGTATCATCACAGGAGCCCACATGACCCCATCAGAATCCAAACTCATCCGCATCCTCACCGTTAGCCCGAAGTGCTGTCGGGAACTGCTGCCGGACTTCCCGGTCAGAGAAGAAATATCCTCCGCACCCATGTGTAGGTTGCCTCCACTCCGAACGCGGGAAAAAGTTTTATGATGCTTGAGCACTGGGAAACCCGCGACCCCCTCTCCGTCGCCACACGCCGAGAGTCCCGCACATGCAAGGGCTGCGCTCACATCGAGCTTGTGCGGTGTCTGGGTTCGGTGCATCAGGTGTGCCGGGTTAGCCCGACTCGGGTGGTTGAGCGTAGATGCAGGCAGTATTTTAATCCGACGGAGGAACGCTCTTGATCCGAAACGGCAACGCATGCAACCCGGAGGTTAATATGGTAAAAAACGATGAACCTGTGCGAGAAAAAAATCATCAAGTATCTGAAAGATAGCGACGGGCATACGCTCCGGGAAATAACAGAGCATCTGCGCACCGATCCATCGGACGCCATTGATCGTTTGCGCCCTCTTGCGCAAAAGGGGATGGTGTTTTACCTGCATGGCCTCTGGAGGACGCGATGATCGAAATTCAAGCGCTGCTGAACCCCAAGGTGAGCAACTACGGCGACACACGCGGGGGCATACCGGATATCACCCCTGAGATGGTCGCGGCATCGCTGGCCCGCGCTCAAGATGGGGCTCGGGCTCTCATCCGCGTGAAAATAGGCGACGCATCCAGTTGGGCCACGCTGCGCAAAGAGTTCCGAAAACGGCTCGCCATAGAGGCAAATCGCAGGCGATGGAAGCCGTGCCCAACCCTGCCGCGATACCTCGACGGCATCTGTCATACCGCGCTGCTGCTGTACGTGCATCCACCAAAGTGCAAGCGGTGCAAAGGGCGAGGCAGCGTGCTACCGCGCGGGCATGAAGCACCTATCCCCTGTCCGGTATGCCAAGGGGCGCAATTCCGCGATCCAGACGAGGCAACGAAAGCATCTATGGCCCGTATTCCCTATTCCACTTGGCGCGATACATGGGAAGATCGGTACAAAGATGCGGTCGCCATTCTGAGCGAATGGGAAGATGAAGCGGACAGGGCAACGAAGCGGGTTTTTTGGGACAGTTGACAAAACCCGTGCTGTAGCAAATACTCCAGCCCTAATGATGTGATTCTACGCCCTGACTCCTCCGAGTTGGGGTTTTTGCGTTTCTGGGGGGTGGGATGGGTGCCGGAAGACCGTCTCTTTATCAATCGAAGTTTGCCGATCAAGCGTTCAAACTCTGTCTGCTGGGCGCGACCGATAAAGAAATGGCGGATTTTTTTGAGGTGGACGTTTCCACGATCAACAAATGGAAGATCGATCATCCAGAATTTTCCGAGTCCATGCGCGCAGGCAAGATAGACGCCGATGCTAACGTCGCGAAAAGTCTATATAAACGCGCTCTCGGATACGAGCACGAAGACAAGCATTTCCCGCCAGATACGACCGCAATCACCTTCTGGCTCAAGAACCGATCCCCTGCACGCTGGCGCGATAAGAGCGAAATATCCGGCCCAGGCGGCGGACCTCTTGCAGTAATCAGCGAGATTCGGAGGACCATTGTCGATCCTAAACATCCAGACGCCGAGGGTATTCCTCCCGCTACTGAGCCCGGCGAGGTATAAGGGTGTCCACGGCGGGCGCGGGTCCGGCAAATCGTTCTTCTTTGCCGAGCATCTCATCGAGCGGTGCTTGACGGAAAAGATCGACGCGGTCTGCATCCGGGAAGTACAGCGCACACTCGACGAGTCGGTCAAGAAGCTGCTGGAAGAGACGATCCAAAGGCTGCATGTCGGCCACCTGTTCGACGTGCAGCATAACCGAATCCTGACCCCATATGGTGGCCGAATCATCTTCATGGGGATGCAGGACCAGAACGCGGAAAACATCAAGTCCCTGCAGGGATACCGCATCGCCTGGTTTGAAGAAGCGCAGACGATGACGGCGAGAAGCCTTGAGCTTCTGCGCCCGACCATGCGCGACAATTCTGAGTTGTGGTTCAGTTGGAACCCTAATAACGAATCGGACGCGGTAGACACCTTTCTGCGCGGTGAGAACAAGCCCGATAATGCTATCGTCGTGGAAGCCAACTGGCGCGACAATCCGTGGTTCCCAGAAGAACTGGAACAAGAGCGGCAGCTTGACTACCGCGTATTCCCAGGCCGTTACCGGCATATCTGGGAGGGCGACTATGGCATCGACGGCGATACATTCTTCCCCATGGATTCGCTTCTGGTGGATGGGCAGCCAGTCGAACCAGACTGGCGGCCAGATGGAATCTTCGCTGTACTCGATACCGCTAGCAAAGATGGTGCCAAGCACGATGGCAGCGCGGTGGCTTATTGGATGCGCAGCAATTATTCCGGCATCCCCCTGGTACTGATGGATTGGGACGTGGTGCAGATTAAGGCCAACCTGCTCATCGACTGGATTCCCGGTATCCAGAGTCGGCTTGAAGAACTCGCCGCGAAATATCGCGCCAGACGCGGAAGCATGGGTATGTGGATCGAGGACGCGGCGAGCGGCATCCAGCTTTTGCAAAGCGCTGAGGCATCTGGCGTCCAAGCCTATCCGATAGACACCAAGCTCACCCATGCCGGAAAGGAAGGGCGAGCGATTGCATGCAGCCCTTACATAGCGCGGGATCAGGTGAAAATTAGTCGCTACGCGTTTGACAAGACAGTCAAATATCGCGGTCAGACCAAGAATCACATGTGGGATCAGGTCAGCCGTTTCGCCATGGGGCAGGAGAAAAAGGATCACATGAAAGATCTGCTAGATACATTCATGTACGGCCCTTTAATCGCCCTGGGCAACTCGGACGGCTACTAAATGGATCTCCCAAGCGGCGTCAACGACTCCAGCCAGGCCACGGTAGGCATTACCGGCAGCGCGGTGCCTAGCGCACTCATGCGGCTGCTGATGGAAGACGAGATCAAGCCGGGCACATCTCCTGGCTACGAACTCTGCAAGATCATCTACACCTACCATCCCCTCGGCTCAAAGATGGCAGAAGCGCCGCTGAATATGGCGTTGTCTCAGTCCCGCGATATCACCATCGAAGGCGGCCCGGAAGAAGAGCTTATAGAGGCTTTCAATCGCGAATGGCGTCTGCAGGGCGTGATCGGCGCGGACGTGCTGATCCACAACGCGATGAAAACCAGCCGCATCTACGGCATCAGCTCGCTCATTGTCGGGTGCCGCGGGAAAGACCCGGCCAAGCAACTCACGGACGACGATCTGCAAACCGGTGACCTGTACTACAACATCCTCGACCCGCTGAACTCGGCGGGTTCTCTGGTGCTGAACCAAGACCCGAACGCACCAGACTACCAGAAGCCGAGCGATCTGCGCGTAGGCTCGCAAACATACCACCCGGCCAACTGTGTCATCCTGATGAACGAGCAGCCGGTGTACATCGAGTGGACGAACTCGGCGTTCGGATTTGTGGGCCGCAGCGTGTACCAGCGGGCGCTCTTTCCGCTCAAGTCGTTTGTACAGTCGATGATCACCGACGATCTCGTCACGGTAAAAGCTGGCGTCATCGTCTACAAAAGCAAGTCGCCGGGCAATTTCATCGACCGCGTGATGGAGACGTTTTATCGCGGCAAGGCGTGGCTCTTGAAGATGGCCCGCATCGGCAACGTCGTGACCATCGGCGAGACCGAGGCTCTGGAGTCACTGGACCTGAAAAATCTGCACGAGCCCTATGTGCTGGTGCGGGAGAACATCCTCAAGAATATCGCCACCGCCGCGAACATGCCCGCCAGCATGATGAACAACGAGACGTTGGCAAGCGGCTTCGGCGAGGGCAGCGAGGACGCGAAGCAGATTGCCCGCTACATCGACCGCATCCGCATCGAGATGGCGCCCTACTACGCCTTTTTCGATGATATCGTTCAGCGCCGGGCCTGGACGCCTGAATTGTTCGACACACTGGCGAAAAAATACCCCAGCACGGTGGGCAAGCTCACGTACGAGCAAGCGTTTATCAAGTGGCGCAACGCATTCAAGGCGACCTGGCCCAACCTGCTGATCGAGCCGGACAGTGAGAAGGTAAAAGTCGATCAGACGATCATGACGGCGATGGTGGCGGCGCTGGAGGTGATCCTGCCGGTGCTCGACCCGGAGAACAAGGCTCGCGCGGTGGCATGGGGCGCGGACGTGATGAACTCGCGCAAGCTCATGTTCTCATCGCCGTTGCTGATCGACGAGGAAACGCTGGCCAGTTACACGCCCCCGACGCCAGAACCCAAACCGGAAATGGAAACGCTGCGCCCATGACGTTCTGGGAGATTCTCACGAAGGCCGTTGGCGATCTCGTCGCTCATGGATACGACCGGGAATCCAGGCTGAACGAGTGGATGGAACGGCTGAAAGATGCCGCCATCGATGAACTCGGCCCATTGTCGGAGTCAGTGGAAAAGCTGCGTGCGGCATTGCGCGGGGTATACGGGCGACAGACGACATCGGGGGCGATCCTCAAGGCGCATCCCGGCATCGAGAAGATCACCCTCCAGATGATCGAACCGCAACTGCGCTCCGTACTGGATCGCCGGATCATGGCAAGCGCGGACCTCATCAAACTGAACCGGGAACAAGCGATTCAGAAAACGCTGCAACGGTTTTCCGGGTGGGCCACATCCATTCCCGCCGACGGTTCATCGGTGGTGGATCGCAACGAGGTGAAGCGCCACATCGCCAAATCGCTGCAATCCTCCACATTCGAGGAGCGGCGGCTGGCGATAGACCAGGGCCACAAACTGATTGCCAACATCAGCGCGGTTCTGGCCGAGCAGACGGGGGCGATTGCGGCGAAATGGCGGCATGTTCATCAAGCCGGATATGACGGCAGGCCGGAGCATGAGGCGCGTGACGGTGTGTGGTTCGTGATCCGGGATAGCTGGGCCGCAAAGAAAGGGTTCATGAAACCGGGGCCGTATTCTGACGCGATGGATCAACCTTCCGAGGCTCCGTATTGCCGCTGCTGGTGGGAATACGCCGACGCGCTGACAGACGTGCCCGATGAACTGCTCACCAAGGCAGGCATCAAGGCCAAGCATATAACCGATTAGCCGCCATCATGGCGGTTTTTTATTGCCAGGAGTCCCTATGCCCTCTACAAGCCCGTCCCAGCATCGGCTGATGGAAGCGGCGGCGCATACTCCTGGCGGTTATGACGGCGTGCCACAGAAGGTTGGGCAGGAGTTCGTGCGGAATGACGCCCCACCTCCACAATCCGACATCGAAGTCGCCAAAGCCATCCGCGATGGAGAACTTAGCAGCCCGCAGAAGTTCGGCAACGTCTGGTTCTTCAACCTGCGCGTTACCGGGACTGGCATCAGCCACCGCTCCGGCCTGGGGCCAAACAAGGATCAGGAAGAGTACGTCTACCGCGATCCAAAGCGGTTTCTGACTCCAGACTTTCTGGAGCAATGCACGGGCATCCCGCTCATCTTCGAGCACCCGAAAGACGCCGCTTTCCTCGACACGGACGAATACCGGGACCGCGCCATCGGGACCGTCATGCTGCCGTACATCCTTGGCGACGAAGTATGGGCCATCGGGCGCGTGCATGACGAGGATGCGGCAACCCTCATGCAGCAGACGCATATCAGCACATCTCCCGGCATGGGTTTTGACGAATCCGAGTTGCAGGAAACCACCACCGGCGACGGCGAAGTTTTGAGAATCGAGGGTTCCCCCTCGGCAGTGGACCACCTCGCGGTTGTGCCGCAAGGGGTTTGGGATAAGGGGGGAAACCCCGTAGGTATCGACACAGGAGATGGACCCATGACGGTGAAAGACGAGCAGGAAAAGGCCCGCAAGGACGCCGAAGAGGCTCAGCGGAAGGAAGAGGACGAGCGCGAGGACGCCAAGCGCCGTGACGAGGGCGAGACCGAGGAAGAGCGCGAAAAGCGGCATGAGGAGCGCGACAAGGAGCGTGACGACAAGGCCCGCAAGGACGACGAGGAAGCGCGCCGCAAGGACGCCGAAGAGCGCCACACGAAGCTGATGTCCGTCCTCGACAGCATCAACAAGCGACTGGACACCATCGAGAACAAGGGCGGCGACCAGATGGGCAAGCGCTCCGACGAGTCCGAGGAAGAGCGCAAGAAGCGCGAGGCCGAGGCCGGGAAGAAAACCAACGAAGAGTTGGAAGGCGAGCGCAAGGAAAAGGAGCGGCTGGAGAAGGAGCGCGACGACGCGGCCCGGCGTGCCGATGCCGCCGAGCGCGAATCCAAGGCCGTCCGCGACCGTCTTGCCGCGATGGAGGCGCAACTCAAGGGCATTACCGCCGAGCGTGATCCGGAAGACGCCGCGCAAATCGCCCGGCTTCAGACCCGCGCCGACTCCCTTGCGCGTGGGCTGAACATCAGCTCGGTTGAGGTAAAGGCTATCGACGGCGAAGGCCCGCTGGCATATCGCCGGAGACTCGCCGCCAAGTTCCAGAAGTTTGCCAAGGCCGACGAGGTGCGCAAGGCCGATGTCCGTCGCGCAGACGCTTCCGTTCTCCCGGCGCTGGAAATGGTCATCTACAACGACGCGCAGGAAGCCGCGGCCAATCCCGGCCATGGCGCGGAAACGGGCGGCATCTACTACGAGCAGCGGCAGATGCTGGGGCGCACAGTGGAGATCCCGCATGGCGACAGCGCGGCGTTCATTGGCCGCCACAGCACCCCAGGTTTCAAGCTGCCGCGCAATTTCCAGCCTCGCGCCACCAATTAAGGAGCCCTAAACCATGGCCGCAAATCAGGTAACCTTTGCACCGAACACCACGACCAGCCCGCAGAACTCCTTTGTCCTGGAGGCTGGCGGCTGGATTCAGGGGATGGAACTGGACAACCAGCCGTCCCGCATGCAGCGCGAATCCGGGTTGCTCATCAACGCCACTCAGCCTGTCTGGGGCGGCATGATGGTCAACCAGTACATCCCGACCATCAATCAAAATGGCCAGGGCTGCAACCTGGAGATCGCGACCGCGCAGGAGACGGACTTCGGTTTCGTCACCTTCGCCAGCGCATACAACATGATCCTGGTGCCCGGCAACGACGTGCCCAGCGCATTGAACGACGGCACCGTTTTGTATTACCCCAACGGTAAGTGGGCGCGGCTTCCCGTGCAGTGCTCGTCCTCGCTGGCGGCGGCGCTCGAAGGTGGTCTCGTGTCCCAGGCGGTGTATTGGGACTTCACCACGCAGACCCTCACCAACACTGGGACGACTGCGATTCCCGGCGCTCGCATCAAGGGCTTCAACAGCAATTCGTTGATCGTGAATTACAACTCCACCACTGGCGCGTTGACGTGGTCCGTCGGCACTTGCGCCCTGCTTGAATTCTGAGGAGGCAAGACCATGGCCAATCAATTCCCCGCCCGCGCGCGGATGAATCCGCACTTCGCGGAACCGAGCTTCATCAACCAGTATTCCCAGGCATCCGGCGCTTTCGAGGCGTTGGCGGACGGCAAGACGCGCGTCATGTTGTCTCCTGGTGACCTGTACGTGTACATCGACGGCCTGAAAATGCGCGTCGAGACCGTAGCCGGGCAGGTGGCGAGCAATCTGTTGCCGTCTGCCAGCATCATCGCCGAACAGTACAGCACGCCCACCTACCTCATGCGTTCCCGAGCCATTTACGACCGGCATGACATGGAGGCTGCGGCTGGATACTCGGTAGGGCTTCCACAGGCGCAGGACTACGCGGTGGAGGAAGGCATTTACCAGGGCATGCGTTCGGCGCTCCTGTACGGCATTAACGCGGCCAATGGCGAGGGGCTGCTGAACGCGCCAGGCGTCGCGTCCGTGAACCTGCCGCCCGACTCCAACGGCAATGATACGCTGCCGACCTACGACAACGGCCAGATGCTGGCGTTCTTCCTCCAGCAGATGACCAACCTTCAGGTCGGCATGTATCAGTCCGGCTTCGGGATCACCGACCGGATCGTCATCATCAGCCCGCAGGAAGTGTTCCTGACCCTCTCCAACGCCTCCATCGTGGACCTCGTGAGTTACCAGCGCAGCGGCGCGGGCACGGCCACCGTGGGGCAGGCCATCATCGAAGTGGCCGAGAGCCAGGGCAACTCCGTCGAGTGGTTCTTCGACGATACCCTGATCGGCAAGGGCGCGGGTGGCGGCGACATGGTGATCATGACCGTTCCCGAACTCAAAACCCCGCGCGGAACCCCGTACAACACCAACCAGTTCGGCGAACTCAACCCGCAGTTGAAGGCCATCAATCTGATGTACTCCGACCTTCCCGCGCCGATGAAGATTCCCACTCCCGTCGAGGATGGGGCGCTGTCCATCGCGCAGGAAATCCGGATCACGTCCGGCTGGTGCGTGCGTCCGCAGGGCCTGTATCTCATCACGATCCCGATGTAACCCAGTTCTCCCATGGGTGGCGACTTGCCCGCATAACGCGGGCTTTTTTATCCCCTTTCCCAGACTCCGCAGAGGAAATCATGATTACGATTGCAAACGCATCCCGGCAGCACCACAACTTCAATTATCGTATTCCCGGCGCGATGCAGACCACGTTGGTCAAAATTCCGTCCGGCACCCAGGTCCAGATCGGCAAGGACTTTGGCGTCAACGAAAAGGAGGCCATCGTCAGCCAGTTGCAGCGCATCGGCGCACGCAGCCGCTCCGAAATGCTGACCAAGCCAGATCCGCGTTTCCGTGGGCTCGTCTACAGCATGGACAAGCCGCTGAACGAGGACGATCTCATGGCCACCGCCGACACGGTTATTGACGGGGCCGATATCACGTCCGCGCAAGAAATGATGCAGTCCGTCCTGGGTGCCGACCGGGCACTTGAGTCCGTCAACGGCGGCGCTCGTCGGGGCCGTTCATCCGGATTGGAGATCAAAACCACCGACACCAAGGGCAAGGTAACGGGCGAGTTCGCCACCGATTTGGCGGTCGACCCCAGCGCCCCCGCCGCGAAGCTACCCCGGTAAGTCATGGCCTTCGTCACCCCCGGCACTCCCAATCTGGCGGACTTCCTCACGTTCGCCCAGGCTCAAGGGGTTCCTGCGGGTGAAATACCTGCGGCAAACGGCACGCAGTTCCAGCCGCAGTGGGCACTTGATGACGCAATCGACCGCGTGATCGGGCAGAACACGGTGGCGCAATCCTCCCAGGTCATGCGCTACGTCATGGCCGTATATAACCTCGCGCTCCATGAATGGATCATGCAGGGAGATGATATTTTCCCCCTGACGTTTTTCGCCACGCAACGCGCCCAATATAACGTGTTCGCCTTCGTCCCCGGCGTCATCAACAGCGCCGGAGATCAGGGGACGGCGGGCGGCATAACAGTCCCGGACGCGCTCAAGGGGTTGACCTTGGCGGACCTGGAGTTGATCAAAACTCCATGGGGCATGCGATACGCGCAATACGCCCAGCGGTACGGACCCAATATCGTGGTGATGGTATGAGCACGACATTGCATCTTGGCGTCGTGGACGTGGCCTATAGCGACCCGGAAACAGAGGGAGCTACCACCACGTTTGAAGTCGCCGAGAGGCTGGAGCGTGAATACGACGTCATGGGCGTGTTCGTCGGCGCTCACAAAAAAGAGATCACCAAGGCCCTGACTCAGCGCTATGCCGGGATCATCAACACCGTGGCCAACGGAGGCCCGAAGCCGGATCGCAAGCACATCCCCATGCCCAAGATCGACAGCGCATTCAGGGATTATCTGAGCGCCGACGAATGGCAGTCCATTACCGGACGCGTGATCATGGCGGCGCGAATGGGCGTTTCGCACCGATTCAAAAACGCCGACAACAAATTCATCACGGCGAAGAGCATCGCGGAAGGGAAGGATCAACCGGCGACGATGGTGCTCAAAAAGCCGCGCGGACCGAGGCCCGCTTTCATCGACACCGGCTTATATTCCGCCAGCTTTAGAAGCTGGCTAACCTTCTGACATGAGTACAGCCACAGAAGCCGCAGCCTCCGGCAGCGGGCTGCAAGCGGTACTCGACAGCGCCCTCAACGTCCTGAGCGGCGACCAGACCCTGACATTCACGCAGTACACAAAGCAGGTGATCGCGCAGGACGGGTTTGTGTTCTGGGTGGCTGGCGGCACAACGCTGACTGCCAGCGGGAGTCTGCATTACGGGACCACGCGCGAACAGGAAGAGGATCAAACGCTCGGCGTCAACGCCGTGGTGTTCAGTAGCGAGCAGGAGATAACGGCGTTCAACGCCATCGGCGCAGGCACACTCTGGATCGCCGAATGGCAAGCGCCGGATGGAGCAACGATCCAGATCGCGTTCAGCAGCCGGGGCGCTCTGTATAAAGAAGCGGGGGTCTACCATTACGCCGGGTTCGCGGTATATCCGGCGCTTCAGTCGCAGCTTGTCAACAGCGCCGCCGACCTGCCGACCGGCCCGATAGTCAGCAACAGCGTGCCGCTGTGGATTTACGCGCTGGCCAACCTGTCGAGCCTGCCATGGGTGCAGTCGGCGGATTATACGGCATATGACTCATTCCTTCTTCCGGAGAACCTCATTCCGCCTTATATCTCGGTGCATGTAGAACCGGGACTCACCGATGCCGTGCAGCCTTTTCCAAGCTACAACTGGGTACAAGGCGGAGGGCAGCTATCCGGCCAGCAACTCATGCGCGACCGGGTGCGATTGACGCTGTATGGGCTGAACAACCAACAGGCCCAGCAGCTTTTGACGGGCATCATCGAATGGAGCGTGGCCACGGAATATTGGGGGTTCGCTACGAATCCGGCGATTCAGGACGAAAAGCGCCCACAGACCGAGATTGCGGCGCTGGCCATGAAAAAAACCATTACCTGCGACATCAATTATTTCCAGGGCGCGGCGGACATGATCGCCCGCGAGTTGATTCTTTCCGCGTCCATCTCATTCCAGGTCAACGAGGCATAACGCATGGCAGCCATCAAATATTACGCAGGTGAACAGGGATCGCACAGCACCCTGAATATCACCGCGCCCACCGTCATCTATGCCCGCATGGGCAAAGTGTTCAACGTCTCGATTCTGGTCAGCCCAACGGCGGCGGGCGGCGTTTATGACGCCGCGACCACTGCCGGTGCTGTCCAGGCTAACCAATGCAACGTCATCCCCGCTGCTGCTACCGGCATCATCGCGTGTAATGGCGAGTGGGTATTCAACGGCCTTTTGATCGTACCCGGCACCGGCGGCGCTGTTTCCGTCTGGTGGCTGTAATTTCCAACCACTGAAAGAGGATAGCATCATGCCCAATAAACCCGCTTGGTCCGCCGATACCGGCACCTACGTCGCAGGCAACAATTCCGCGCTGAACATCACCGCAACCACGCTCGTCAAATCCACTCCGGGCCGTCTCGCGTCCATCAGCGTCCTAGTTGCCGGAACCACGCTGGGCAGCGCCAACGACGCCGCCACAACCGCCGGAGCCGCTGCCGCGAATCAAATCCTGGTGATCCCCGAAGCCGTCACCACCGAGCCGCTCGTCATCAACTGGCCCTGCAAATCCGGGATCGTCATCACTCCCGGAACCGGCCAGACCCTCGCGGTCAGCTACAGCTAAGGAGTGACCCATGGCCACCACCAACACCACACGCATCGTCAACTTGTCGGCGCAGGTGCTCTATGCGCCGCAGCCCTCCCAGCTACAGCAAAGCGGCGCAGTGGTGTCGGTGGGAGGCACTACGCTGACGGCTGGAAGTTACCAGTTTTGCGCCAATGCCACCGCTCTCCCTGCCATATTGAGCACGGCAGGCAATTACGCCGAACTCAACAATATGGCGGATACATTCGTCGCGCAGGGAAATCAGGTGGGCTTTTATGTGTTGGAACTCGGCGTCAACGCAGATGTCGTGACGCAGATCAACAGCCTGCAAACCTGGATCACGGCCAATCCCAAGGTTTTCTACGCCTATCTCACCCCGGCTGATTGGGACATCGACGGCGAGGAAGTCGGCAGCATCACCTACCCGGCCAACACCGCGACCTACACCACGGCACCCACCGTCACCATTGCCGCGCCAACCGGCACGGGGGGCGTGCAAGCCACGGCAACCGCGCAGATCAACACCAGCGGGGCGTTGACGGGGATCACCATCACCAATCCCGGATATTACCCCGATCAAATTGCCCCCACGGCCACCTTGAGCGCGGCGACCACGGGCACTTCTCCCACGCTGACGGTTAATCTCGTCAATGAGTTCGCCATCATGGCCAACAACTATGCCGGGCCGACCGCCAAAACGTACTTTTTCGGCACCACCACGTCTCAGACGATCACCAACTACCTCACGCAATCCGGCAGCCCAGGCAGCGGACCCAAGTCGCTTTTCATGACCTGCGTTTCTCCCGTCGCGCCTTCCAGCGAGTTCACGGCGGCGATGCCTTTCTACCGCTGGCTGGTGAACAACCCAGGTCCCGCGCAGAATTTGCAGCCCATGGCGTTTCAGTTCGCCTATGGCGTCACCCCGTGGCCAGCGTCCGGGTACAGCACCGAGATCGACACGATTCTCACCAACTATGGCAACATCATCGGCACCGGAGCGGAGGGCGGCATCCCCACGGCTTGCCTGTTCAAAGGCAAGACCATGGACGGCGAGCAGGCGCAATTCTGGTATGGGGCGGATTGGGCGCAGATCCAAAGTCAGCAGGCGGTTACGGCAGCGGTCATCAATGGCAGCAACCAACAGCCTCCGCTCATTTATGACCAGCACGGCATCAATACGCTCCAGTCCGTCGCGCAGGGCGTGCTCAACACGGGTGTCAAATACAAATGCATCCTGTCCGGCACCGTGACCGCAACGCCTTTTTACACCTACGTCACCGACAACCCGGCCAATTACAAGGCGGAGATCTACGGCGGCATGAGCGCCAGCATCACCGGGATCGCCGGGTTCCTGGAGATCGACTATACCATGACCATCTCGGAATTCGTCGCATAAGGAGCGCATGATGGCAACCAATCCGCAAGTCCCCCAGGGGTCCATGAACCGGGTACGGTGCAGCATCGTCGTGCCCGGAATTCCGACCCTCAACATCACCAGTTCCTACATGAGCAAGCGGTTCGCGAAACTCACATGGGATGGCCGCATCGTTTACCAGGACGAGACGGCGACGGGATTCGTCAACTCTCCAGAGCCCTACATCGGCGGCGAGATCAGCGTGGGGATCCTCCGCACTCAGCCGCTGGCCATTGCATGGGTCCGGCAGTTCGAAGATACCGGCGTGCTGGGTGAAGTAGTGATCCACTCTGACACCAGCGCCTTTCCGGCCCGCACCATTGACAACGCCTCCATCATCACCTGCGACCCGGAGGCATTCGATGGCCTGGACGCAACCGTGCATGTCATGATTCGCGGCGTCTACTACATCAACAACAGCCTGTGGAATCTCCTGTAATGGCCACCATCAACGATGATTTGAAGTTGGTATTGCCCATCACCGACAACGTGCGGGCCTATCACTCCCCTATCAGCCGGGAGGTGTTCGAGCAGAATTTCCGAGTCCTGGCGGCCACCAAGGCGGCGCTATTTTCCAAGGGTTCGCAGTATGCCGCCTCCGTGGGTACGACCGTCGCGGCATTGACGCTCTTGGACGAGGGCAAGCGACTGGCCGAGGACGAGGAAGGCGACGGCGGCGCGAATGCTCTGCTTCTGGAGATCAAGCGCCTCACCACCATCCTTTGCGCGTCCGCAAATGGATACGATCAGATCCCCGTGGATGTCGCCATCAAGCAAGGGGCCATCGACGCGGACGACTGGCGGGAGGTGGAGGCGACCCTTGTTTTTTTTACGTCCATCTATGCGCTGGCGAAAAAGGCGCAGAGGAAACCGGCGATGGACTGGATTTGCTCGATCACGGGGGGATCATCGACTGCGTTGACGCCCGTGGAGTACGCGGCTTCCTTTCCGACCTCGAAGACGGACGACGCTACCGAAACGAGGGAGGGATCATCGGTACCTGTTTAGCTCTGGCCAGCGTCATGCCGTCGGTAATCACGGCGTCGGTGCAGATCGCAAAAGACAAGGAATGGCTGCCGGATGACGAGCCGGAAGGGCCTTATCGCTCCGGCAGGGAATACCGGGAGCGGTATATCACGGAAACCATGAGACGCGCGCTGGGAGGCTGAGATGTCCGAAAAATCAGTCATCGACATCGACGTCCACGACGCGGCGTTTCAGGCTTTCCTCAAGGCGTTTCTGGAGTTCTCCGACTCGCTGTCTGACATCCCCCGCGATTGGGCGAAGGTGGACAAGGCCATCGGGGCCACGGCTCCGAAAATGCGCAAGGTCAACGGCGAATCGGAAAAGTCCGCAAAGGCCGTAGCCAAGGGTATAGATCAGGCTACCAAGGCTCAGAAGGGACTGGAGAAGGCGACGGGGAGAAGCGCCGCGGCCATGTCGCGGCTAGGCAAAGAGGCCAAGCAGGTAGGCCATGTCCTAAAATCCATTGCCGGATTCGCCATGAAGTTCTCGGCCATCGGGATGGGATTGACAGGCATCGGCGGGGCGGCATCGTTGTTCGGGATCACGGATCTCGCATCCACCGCCATGAACCGCCAGAAGTCGGCGCGCGGCATGGGCATGACCATCGGTCAGCAGACGGCGCTGAAGAATTATGGATCACGGCTATTCAATGATCCATTATCTGTAGCGCAACAGGCGGCGGAGGCCAAGTCGAATCCGCAAGCGGCGATCCCTTTTGAAATGCTGGGATACTCCTACTCTCAAGTTTTGCGCCGCAGCGTGCCTTCCCTGGTGTTTGGCTCGGCGCGACGGGAAAAGGCGCTGATAGGCAGTAATCCGCAAACGGCGATCATGTACGCGCAGAATACCGCGCTCGGTGCCATCGCCAGCCCGTCCGATTTGTTGAGGCTCCAGCGCACCAGCAACGGAGCCATCAACGCGGCGCAGGCATCCTACCGAGCCGCCGTGCCAAAGGATGAGATCGCCCGCGCTGCCGCAGACCGGGACGCGCTGATGATCCAGCAAGTGCGCCAATCCGAGTGGGAGATCGAGCGATCTCTGATTGCCGCGCTGTCCAAACTGTCGCCGGAAATCTCCAAAGCGAGCAAAGGGCTGGCCCAGTTCGTCTCCGGCCTGATCGACAGCAAGCCGGTCGCGCATTTTATCTCGCACTTGGGAACGGAACTGCAGAATTTAGAAAGCTACCTGGAATCAAAATCTTTTCAGTCCGCGTTGATGAAATTTGGCTCCGGCGTTGAACTGGTGGGGGCGGAAATCTGGGCGGTTGCGCAGAAATTAAAATTTCTGCTTCCACATCAGCCTGCCGGTCAACATGGCAACGGCAAATTCAAAAACCCTAAGTCCAATCCGTACAACTGGAATGACCATGCCAAAGGATTCCTTGGCTTTGGATACGATAAATACGAGGGGCCAGATTATTACAAGACGAACCCGGACAATCCTGCGAATAAGGGCGGTCTGTATACCAATCCATCCGATTGGCGAAAATATAACGATCCGGGGAATATAGACCCTACCTTTCACGGGCATAACGCCTACAAAAAATTCCGGTCGATGAACGCCGGGTATAGGGCGATGGTGGGGATTGTGCGAGGGTATAAAGTGCCTAGCACTGTCAATTCTATTACGGCCATGTATGAAGCTGGAGGCAAGCAAACCCCGTTGGCGATGGCTCATGCTCACCAAATCTCTAAGTGGATGGGCGTGCGCGGCAATCAAAATATCAATCTGTCCAACCCTGCCGTCGTATCCGGCCTGGTAGCTGGACTCGCTGAATTCGAGCAGCACCATATGCGCGGATACGCGCAATTAAAACAGGCCATAGTGCAGGCCGTGGTGGAAGGCATGTCCAAGGCTCAGGTCCATGTGCATACGCCCTCCGTGGCTACCGGATCGCATCCGGCGCTGTCCCACTACGCGGCGTCCAGATAATGGGCATCCTATCGACCGCCGCGCGCGATGTTTACGACATGGCGTTCCAGATCTCGCCCATCATCCTCACGGGCGGGATCGCGTCAAACATCGCGGGGGGAGCTTTGCCCATCGTTGGGCTCATGGGCAGCGTGGCCAGCGTTGCCCAGGGCATCATCACCAACGGCGCGTCCCTGCAGGACTTCCCCTTTCGATTCGTGCCATTGCCGGGATCGACGCCTATCCAGAACTCGGTGGCCACCTATCCGTTCGCCAACCGCAAAGTAGCCGCAAACGCGGTTATCGAAGAGCCCAAGCGCCTGTCCATGCGGATGATCTCGCCAGTGAATACTCAGGGCGGCTATCTCACCAAGCTCGCCATATTCACCAGCCTCGTGGACTCCATCCAGACGCACATCGACAATGGCGGCACGTTCACCGTGGCGACGCCCTCCATGCTCTGGACGGATTTGTTATTGCTCACCATCAGCGATGTCACCGGGTCCGAAACCAAGCAGCAGCAGACCTCGTGGCAGTGGGACTTCTTCAAGCCGCTGATCACGCAGGCTGCGGCAAAGCAGGCGCTGGGAGGGCTAGCAAACGCGATGCAGGGCGGTTCCAAGATCACCTCGCCATCCTGGTCTGGCTCCATCAACTCTGCCATCGGCGGCGTGACCGGAGCGTATAACGCGGGAATCGGCGGAGTCATCGGGCAGATCGGGCGCGTGCTATGACGACCTATATCGGGGTCAACATCAACGACAACGCGTCGCCCCCATGGTCCGGGTCCATGACTCTGGACGGGAACACCTACAAGGCCCAGGTGGTTTGGAACATCGCCGGGCAACGCTGGTACATCAGCATTTCCGATAGCGGCGGAGACGTGGTGTGGTATGGGCCGCTGATTGGCTCGCCATTGGATTACAACATCTATCTGGCTCCGGGAATATTCACCGCTTCCACGATCCTTTATCGGTCGGACACGGGCAACCTGGAGGTGAATCCGTGAGTGGGCGCTGGTACGAATTGACACTCACCCCGGCAACGGCTCCCGGCGTTTCCCCCATTCAGTTTGGCGCGGTGACTACTGCGGCGAACGGCACAACCAATATTGGTAACACCACTACGCAACCTCCAGCGGCAGGCGTGCGCCAGTGGGGTTCCAATCTGGGCGGCACATTCGACCCGGCAGCCCAGAACATCGAATTTGACGTGCTCACGACGCCATACGACGAGCCTACGGGATCATCCGTGGTGATCCTGCAAGGCCCGGACCTGGACGATCTCACGCAGGCGCACCAGTTCGCCGGTTACACGCTCACGCTCAAGGCGGGGATGAAAGACGGCCTGCCGCTGTCGGCTGACCAGGGCAAACCAGGCCTGATCTTGCAAGGCGTCGTGGTGCAGGGGTTCGGCAATTGGGTCGGCACCGACATGGAACTGGCGTTCGTCATCACCGCCGGGGTTGCCTATGACTACGAAAACCCCGGTAATCTCGTGCTGCATTGGCAGTCGGGACAGCAGTTGACCGACGCTTTGACTCTGACATTCAAGACGGCATTCCCCGCCTTGGTCCCTGACATTCAGATCAGCCCTTCGCTGGTGCTGCCGTATACCGAGACGGGCATGTATTCGAGCCTCTCGGAATTGTCTCGATCTGTCCGGGCGATCACGCGGCCCATGAATATCGCGCCGAATTATCAGGGCGTGCGGATATGGGTGCATGGCAACAAGATCATCGCCAGGGATTTTACCGTATCGTCCGGGCGTTCTCCGGTGCAGATCAATTTCAATGATCTCATCGGTCAGCCCACATGGATCGCGCAAAACACGATTCAGATCGTCACGGTGCTGCGCTCCGACGTGGTAATGGGCGGCCATATCCTCATGCCCAAGAATTTGCCTTATGGGCCTGGGACGATCACCACGAGCCCCAGCCTGCAGAACAGTTACCAGAACTTCCAGGCGAGCTTCACGGGGTCTTTCGTGGTTACGAAAGTGCGGCAGATAGGAAACTCCCGCAATTCCGATGGACAGCAATGGGTGACGGTCATCGAGGCGATTGCCAACAAGTACGTCTCCGAGGCGCCGCTATGAGCAGCGGGTACTTCGACAAGCTATGGCTGCAACATAGCGTCAATGAGACGGCCATCCGCCGCGCCATAGAAACCATCGCCCTGCGCGGGAAGTCGTTGCCTTGCCGGATCATCGAGGTGGTGGGGCAGATCGTTACCGTGGAGTTTGACGTGGATTCCGCGCCGTGGACGTTGCCGCCCGTCACCATCCCCGTGGCCAGCAGCCCTTACGATTACGTGCCCTATCAGTTGGGCGATACCGGACTTACGATGCCTGCGGACGTGTACCTCGGCGGAATATCCGGCTTGGGCGGCGGCACGGCGGACATGTCCCGGCGCGCCAATCTCACGGCGCTGGTGTTCGTGCCGGTTGGCAAGCAGTCGTTCACGCCGACCAATGTCAACGCCCGCATCATCCAAGGCCCGGATGGCTGGATCGCGCAGACGACGCAGGGGAACACACCGTGCAATATCGTCGGCAATCAGCAGGGCATCACGCTGACTTACGGGAGTACGCAGATCGCCATGAACGCCACGAGCATCACCATGACGGCAGGAGGGCAAACCGTGACGCTGAATAGCTCCGGGTTCGATATCGGCGGCATCCTGTTCGGCACGCATACCCATTCCTACCTGCCGGGCACGGGGACGCAGACCGATACGGGCGTTCCGGTATGAGGGTATGGGGCCGCACAACCGACGCCAACGGTGTAAAAACCTGGGTGGAGGTTTCCACGGACGCCAATGGGGACAACTCCGCGGTGTATATCACTTGGTTGGCCCAGGTGCTCAAGCTCAATCTGGGCGAGTCGCCGTTCTGGGCGGATTGGGGCATCCCGCAGTACCAAACCATCATGACGCAAGTGTACCCGGACTATTACTCCATGCGGATTCAGCAGCAATTCGCGACGCTGTTCTCGGCGCTCACCATCATCCGGGTGCCACAGACGTTCCCGCCCGTCTATAACGTCAACGCGGTGACCAAGTCCGGGTACGTCTACCCCTTGATACAGGTGCCCACATGACCATATCCCCTATCGCCATCCCGCTGATCATGACCAGCGCCGGGCCGCAGCCTACGCCGCCCTCCACGCTGCGGAATGCCGTATTACAGGCCGTGGCCGCAGCGGTGCCGGATTACACGGCGAACCTGTCCGGCACACTGATCGAGGACATCCTGAGCACCCAGATGGGGGCCTTGGTGACGATGGATCAAGCTCGCGTGGATTCGGTGGATAGCGTGAGCCCTGCGCAAGCGACGCCCACCATCATTCAGGCGCAAGGCGCTATGTTCGGAATACCGCAGGGCACGACGAATAACGCCAGCGCCAATGTGCAATTCTCCGGGCTGTCTGGCGCAGTCATCCCGGCTGGCACAGTGGTGTCGGACGGGACGAATCAGTACGCCATCCAGACTGCTGCGGTGATCGCCAGTACGGGCGTATCGCAGTTGGTGCTGGCCGTCGCGACGACGTTCGGCACTTGGGCGATACCGGCGAACTCCATTACCACCATCGTCACGTCGCTGCCAAAGAGCTTCAACGCGACGGTGACGAATCCCGCGACCGGAACGCCCGCCACCAGCGCGCAAACCGTGCAGGGGTATCGCGGGACGATCTTCGGGGCGTTTAACCATGTGGCGCAGGGAGTGCCTGGATACATCACCGAACAGATCAACCTAGTTTCCGGAGTGAATCCACTACTCACCAGCGTCCAGCAGGTAACAGGCGGCTGGAAGGTGCTCTGCGCGGGCGGCGATCCGGTAGCGATGGCGGGGGCCATTTATTTGTCCGTGCTGGATCTGAGCACCATCGTAGGGTCGAGCGATTCCGCCATTAATGTGATCGAGTCCGTTTTCGATGGGCCAAATAGTTATAGTGTAACGTTCGTTACTCCCGTGCAGAACGCTGTGACGATGAGCGTCGAATGGACCACGAATATTGTCAATTTCGGCGCGGGGAGCATCGTCAACGGGCTGGCGACGCCTGCGCTGATATCGTACATCAACAGCTTGGGCACCAATCAGCCCATCAATCTGGGCGTGGCGCAGCAGGTCTTCACCAATGCCGTGGCGAGCATGTTGCCAGCGGCGGCGCTGTCCGGCATCGCGTTCACCGTGCTGATCAACGACGTGCAGACTTCTCCCGGTGCGGGCTTGCAGATCATCCCGCCGCCCACCACGGACGGGTATTTCTATTGCACCCCGTCCGGCGTTACCGTGGCGCAGCAATAAATGAGCATCGAGTCTTTCGCACAAGCGCCGATCCAGTCGCCGCCGAAGTCTTATCTCTACGCGCAATACTCGGACGATGAGTATGTGCAGGCATTCGTGGATGCGTTCAACGCCATCGCGCAGGGCTATCTGGATTGGTTCAACGCGACTCCGCTTTCTGTCTACACCGATTCGTCCATTTCCGGGGCGCTTTTGGACTGGATCGCGCAGGGCGTCTACGGGATCACGCGCCCATCCATATCCTCCGAGACGACTACCGAGTACGGCGAATGGAATACCGCGCCTTGGAATACCGTTCCGTTCAACGGCTTCGTCATCGACATCTCCGGCGGCATTCAGGTGGCGTCCGACGACGTGTTCAAGCGGTTAATGACGTGGATATTGTATCGCGGCGATGGGGTGCAGATGACGATGCAATGGCTTCGCCGCCGGGTGGCCCGATTCATCTACGGGACTGGCGGCACGGACATTGATCTGGGGCTGCTGCAAAACATATCCATTGCCGCTGGCGCTGGCGCTACGTCGAACATCATAGCGGGCACCAACTCGGCGGCGACCAACAGCATGGCGACCAACAGCGCCAAGCCGAAAAGCGGATCGGCGGGCGCTTCCATCTACAACATCACCATTCCCAATCTCCCGGCTTCCCAATCGTTTCTGGCGCTGGTGAAGGCCGGGATGATCCCCATGCCCATGCAGTTTGACTTCGAGGTGACCATCGCATGACGACTTTCGTTTTTGCCAATAACGTCAACACCACGCTGAGCGCCGCCATCACCACGACGGACACCAGCATCACCCTCGCCAGTTCGGCCAATCTGCCGACATTGGCGAGCGGGCAGGTCATGCCGCTCACCCTGTCCAACAATCCGGGGTTGACCGCCTATGAAATCGTGTACGTGACGGCCATATCCGGCGCGACGCTGACGGTCGAGCGAGCGCAGGAGGGAACCACGGCGCAGGCATGGTCCACAGGCAGTTATGCCTACGCGACGCAGACGGCGCAGAGCACGCAACCAGCGCTGGGGTTTACGCCCGCATCTCTGGCGCAGATCATCGAGGCCGCTAACGTGGTTGGCTACGGTGCGGACCCGACCGGGGTGAAAGATTCGTCCGTGGCATTCCAAAACGCCTTCAATAGCGGATTCGCTCCGTCCATCCCGCCCGGCACCTACAAGATCGGAACGCTGCTTACGGCCAATAGCGGCTTGCGGATTTATGGCGCTGGCAGTCAGGTGTGTATCATCAACGCCAGCACCAACGGCTTCCTTTCGGCCACTCTGGGCACCCCACAGGGCATTGAGATTGAGGGCTTGACGATCAATCAGGCCACGGCGAGCACCACAGGCGGGACCGGCGTGTCGGTCACGGCCACGGTAGCGAATGCCGGGCAGCCCATCTTCCGGGACGTGGTGTGGGGATCGAATCAGAACAACAGCACCAGCACGACCGGCGCGTTTTCTACCAACTGCGCTCTGATGAGCACGAATGGCGCCTATTTCGAGGGCTGCCAGTTCACGGGGCCTGGAGCGCCCACTGATGCCACGGTTCACGTCACCATCAACGGTACGTCGTCGCTTGTATCATTTCAGACGGTATTCAATGCGTGCGTATTTACCCTAGGAACGACAGCCATCTATGTCGGAAATGGCACAACTTCCTACGTGCAGGGTGTTCACGCTGTAGGATGCCAATTCATATCCATACATGATTATGTGGGATTCTGGAATAACAGCATCTATGGTTATTTGGCGGACTCATTTAAGTTTGTCGGGTGCTTAATGGGGACCAATAACAACGCGGTAGGGATCTACGCAAACAATGTTATGCACGTTTCAATTATCGGAAACTATTGCCTGCCAGCAGTCCACGAAATAACGAACTGTTCTGGTGTAATATCCGGGAATGATTTTTATGCAGGGAACGACACGACAATAACCGGAATAACCGTTTCCGGTTCTGGAAACGGCGGAGGAATGGTGATTTCCGGGAACGAGTTCTTCTCGTTCAATGGTACTGGTGGGATGCCGATGAACATCAGCGGAACCGGCAACACCATTGGCCTGAACGGTTACACAAGTTGCAACTCCAACACCATCGCGGCTGGGAACATTGTAGCGGATGTAAATCCGGCGGACGGGTCGATGACGCTGCCTGTTCCGCTGAAGCTCAACACCACCCAATTCGGAATCACCCCTCTTCTGTGCGGGCGGCAACGCGCAAACGGGGCTGACACGATCATGTTGGAGGCAAACACTACTGCCAGCCCGACCGGGTACTTCCTGCGATTCGTCAACTCCGGGAATACGGCCAACGTGTTTGCGGTGGATATCAATGGTAATGCGACGGTCGGCAACGTGTCTCTGGCCAACCCCGCCACCAACCCAGAGGGGGCCGTTCAACTCGCCCAAGTCAGCACCGTAACCCCACAGGTCATCAAATACGGAGGCGGCGGAACGGCGGCGAGCACCACCTACGGCACTACGGTCACATTCGCTTGCCCAACAGCAGGATTCATGGACATCAGCGCCACCTGGCAGAACGGTGAGCTGGTGGGATTGGGCGATGTGACCGAGGAAATCCTCGTCAACGGCGTCGTGATCGAGTCGGACGGCAGTGGCGGTGGCAATTCGTGGTCCATGTATGGCACCGCAGCCGTATCCGCAGGCACCAACACCGTGACCGTGCAATATGTCGTGGGCACTACCGCACTGGCGACGGCCATCTTCATCCGCGCCCTTGCCACATTCCTGCCGAACCCGTAAGGAGCCGCCATGACGCAATTCGTTTTTGCCAACAACATCAAGACGCAGTTGGCCGATGCGGTAACGGCCACCGATACGGTATTGACGCTCGGGTCATCGCTGGGC
>JAEHJW020007399.1_pt1 | contig 23943 bp, 31 predicted proteins | sample 9271431 | NCBI WGS metagenome assembly JAEHJW02 | reverse complement strand
AAACTGTAACTGGCGGAGACGGAGGGAGCGGAAATCTATTGCAAATCAATGCATTGGTGTGTCCGTACCATGGCCGATACCCCGGATCGGCCGGGGTATCGGCGCGTCATTGCGTCCGTCTGCGCCGCTGGCCGTTGGCCGAATACCTGACCGCGTTGATCGGCCTTGACATCCTCGATTGTTGCCCTATTATTAGGACATGCGCAGGGCAATCAGGCCCGCGCAAACTGGCTAGGAGGCCATCATGCAACAAATCACCATCGCCCAGATCCGCCGCGCCCTCATTGCCAAATTCGGCGAGCGTCAATATCGCATCACTCGGGACGGCGACATCCACGTCCACGGCAGGATGCCCAACACCAACATAGACGGCTGGTATCTGTACGGCTGGATCCACGACGATCAGACCCTCTACAGCCTGGGCCTGATCTCGTGAGCCGCCTACTCGTTGAGTGTGGCGCGGCCCTCTATGGGCCGCAGTGGCAGTCCGCCCTGGCGCGAGACCTCGGCGTGTCGGACCGCACGGTGCGCCGCTGGGTCGCGGCGACGAGCGACATGCCGCCCGGCGTCTATGTCGACCTGCTGCGGCTGTGCGTCGAGCGCGCCGCGACCCTCGACGAGCTGGTCGACCGCCTCAAGGCGCAGCCGTCTGCGCCGCCGCGGCGCCCGATAGCGCCCTGACCTGATCGTCATCGCCCATGACGATTGCGAGGTCCGCGACGAGTGCGCGCATGATCTGCTCGGGCGTTCCGGTGACGGGCAGCAGTTTCGGCTTCGGCGGCAGCTTCGGCGCCGGGCACGGCACCTGCACGGGAACCGGAACGTCGACCTTCTGCACAACCACTTTTTGTGGTGCTGCTGCACACCCGGAAATTCCAAAAGCAATCGCAATAATTGCAATGAATTCAGCGACTTGCTTCATTTCGACCACCCTGCTGCTAGGCCCTGCGCCTGCCCAGCTGCCCACGCCGCCGCACTCGCGCACGTCGCCGGTACCGGAGCCGCTTCGATCCGCTCGACGCGCGTCTGGTAGACGACGCGGACCTTCTCTGCGGTCTGTTCGCGCTGCTGGACCTGCTGCTGCGCCGACTTCTCGGCGGCGACTTGCTGCTGCAGGATGCGCTCGACGCCAGCGTTCTGGGCTGTGATCCCGGCGCGCAGTTGGCCGATCGAAGCCTGCGCTGCGCCGACTTGCTGCTCGAGTTGGGCCGCATGCGCCTTCGCCGACGTCGCTTCGTGCCGCTCCCATGCGCCGAAGGCCAACGCCGCAGCGATCGGAATGAGCCACCAGACGCGACGCAGGATGGAAAACAGGATGGTCAGCATCATTGATCCCTTCGAAGGCCGAACCACGCGCCGATGCCGGCCGCCAGCGCCGCAGCGCCGGAGCCGTACTGCACCGGATCGAATGGCCGATGCTCGACGACGATCGACCAGGCCGATTGCGCGAGGAAGCCGAGCACGAGCAAGAACGCCGCAACGCGGGCGTCATCGGGGACGCCATGCGCGTCCTCGAACATCAACTTGATCCAGGCGATCATGGCATCGCCGAGCAGTGACCACCGGCCTCGAACACGTCGAGCATGTTGTGGCAGACCCACTTGGCGACGCGCTGGCGGTAGGCATTCAGACCGGTCGGATTGACGAGTGCCAGGTAGCGATCGAGGCGCTTGGTGAGCACCCACTCGCGCGGGAGGTCGAGGAAGACTGGCGTCGCGGCGATCTGGAGCAGCATGTCCAGCACGACGCCGACCGCGAGGATCGGCAACGCGAGAATGAACACCGGTTTGGACAGCTTGCCGGCGAGTTTCGCGGTGCGAAATCCCATGATGGCGACGAAGCACACCCAGGTGCCGTAGATCAGGGCGAGATAGACGCCGAGGGTTTGCAGCAGGATCATCGTTTTCTCCGAGGTAGGAACAGCACACACAAAAACGGCGCCCATACGGCGCCGAGACAGAGGATTGCAGCGAGGGTCGGGAAGTTCATGGGAGCCACCATGGCGTCCACCAGATCGCCGCCAGCAGCAGGGGGAACATCATCCAGTTCGCGGGCATGTCAGTCTCCGTTGCGTTTTCGCGCGGCTTGCTCGCGCTCGAAGTCAGCCCGGCAGGATTCGTGCGGCCGGTGATGGTCGAGCGGCTCGCAGAACAGCGCACCGGGGCGCACCGATTCGCCGCAGTAGAGGCACGCCCCGCAAGGGATCAGGCGCATCTGCTGGGCGCGGTGGGCTTGCTCGGCGAGGGCGTCGGCACGCATCTGCTGCTCGCGGTCTTGCGCGCGATCGATGTCATCAGGCATTCAGCGCCTCCTGCGCAAGCGCGTAGAGCCGCTGACGGTCGGTGAGGCCGTTCAAGCCGCCGTTGATCGCCCGGGTGATGCCGACGAAATCGCCGGCATCGGCCAGCGCGTTGCAGCCGTGCGACTGCCAGAACCAGCCGGCGATCAGCGCGGCGCCGTTGTGCATGGCGGCCAGATCTGGGTTCGATTCCAGCGGCAGCCCGACTGCAGCGCCACCGGCGCGGTAGTTGTCGCGGAACGTCAACTGGATCAGGCCGCGGCCAATGAATCGGGCGCCGTCTCCGCTCTGCACATCGCCGTTGCCATAGCGACCTGCGTACGCGATGTTCGCGATCGCAACCGGGTTGGCCGGATGTCCGACCGTGCGCCCATAGATCGCCGCGGAGTGTGTGTCGAACCGATCGGGCCACATCTCGAGCAATGCTTCTTCGCTGTAGTTCAGGTTCTCGACCAGCCTGACGAGACCGCCCGATTCGACACCGATCTGCGAAAGGAAAGCGGCCTGGCGGCGCGGGGTGTTGATCTGAAACCGCGTGCATGCGGCGACGATCGGCTGCAGCCAGGATGTCGCAACGGGGATCGTTGCGCCGGTCGCGGCGGCGAGTTGCTGGGGAGTCATGATGCGGTGCAGGTGAGAACGCCCTTGAGGACTTCGATGTTGTTCGCTTGCGTGGTCTGGCAAGTCACGCGGATCTCGTACCAGCAGCCATCAAGGCAGCCGGCGGCGACCAGTTGCACGCACAGTCCGACAGCGATCGTCGTCGTTCCGGTAGGCGTTGTGACCGTGACAGGCGTCGTGTTGATCGTCGGTTGCGTGAAATGCGCACCGGCGTTGGCATCCGTGCCGCGCGTCACCACGACTTCGACGGTCGGCGCGCCGGTCAGCGTGACACCGGCGGGAAGGTCGGCGGTCGCGTCGAGCGTGAGGACTTTCACGTCGCCCGGGTCGATCGCGGAAGGGAATTGCATGGCCATGTTCGAGGTCGCGAGGATGTAGAAGGATCGGAAGGCGGCGCCGGCATAGAAGCTGCGCCCCGGCATAGAGACTGCCCAGGAGCGCGCGGCCTGGGTGGCGACGTATTGCCATTCGGCAATCTCGGCGAGCGTCTGGATCAGACTCGTGGTGTCCTGCGCGAGTGCCGCTTCGGTGATCGACTGGGACAGTTGAGCCAGGGTGGCGACCAGATCGGCCGCATGCGCCGCCTCGGCAGCATCGGTAATCGTGCTGGCGGCATAGGCCAGCGCATCGGTCGCTGAGGCGATTTCCTGCGCGGCGGACAGGAAGGCAACGGTGGCACTCAGCGAATCGGCAGCAGCACCAGACTCGGCAGATGCCGCGGGCAGCACGTTGCCGCTGCTCGGCTGATCTCCCGCTGATCCCGCCTCGGCAGTGCTTGCACCGACCTGCTCGGCCGATGCGGGTGCATCCGCTGCAGCGCCCTGCTCCGCCACCGACGACACGCCGGCCTGCGATGCAGCCTGCGCATCCGAAGCCGATGCCGGTTCCTGCAACACAGCCACGGTGTTGGATTGCGCCGCGGCAACGACCGCTGCCGTGGCGCTCTCCGCGATCTGCGAAATGGCCAGGATCAGCGTGGCGGCGATGTCTGCTGCGCTGCCCGCTTCGGCCAACGATGCGGCCTCGGCATTTCCGGTCGATGCGCCGTCTGCTGCGCTTGCCGCTTCTGCCTCGGCGGCGGTTGTGACGCTGGATTGCGTCGTGGCGTCCAACGCGGATGCGTTGTCGGCCTGCGCGGTCGCCGTGGAACTGGTCTGAGCGGGAGAATCAACGGCAGTGCTGCTATCCGTCTGGGATGCCGTCGTTTCCGCGGCTCCGTTAGAGGAATCAGCAGCGGACGCGCTTTCCGAATCCGCAGCCGTGACTGCGGAGGTTGTCGCCGACGCATCAACCCCGGATGCTGATTCAGCCTGCGCCGTTCCCGTCGATGCGGTCGATGAGGTCGCGTCGGCAGCTGTCGCGGGCTCGGTATCGCTGACGGCCTCCGACGTTCCTTGGCCGGCCAGTACCTCGACGAGCCACAGCGCGCCCGCTCCGGTCAGCGTGCTGGTCGCGGTGAACGTCGGCGCCGTGGCCGTCCCGCTGTTGGCGACCGTGGTGTAAGCGTCGGCCCCGCAGATCGAGTTCGCCGCCGCCCCGTCGCTATCGACGAGGGTATAGGGCGCGTTGACGCCGTAGGTGTTGCTTGCGTTGTAGTCGTCGGAGTCCCAGAACGCGGCGACGACGCTGTTGTTCCCGGTCGTGGTCAGCGGCGTGCCGGATGCGTCGGAATTGTTCGAGTAGTTGAAGGCACCGACGCCGCTACTGCCAGAGAACACCATCACGTCGATGGTGGTCTCGTCGGTCTGATAGCCGGCCGTCTTCGTGATCGTGACCACATAGGCTGCGTCGGCCTTGGCGTTCACGACCTTCCACATCAGCGTGCCCCCGCCGCCGGCCAGGAACGTCTCGTTCGTGCCAACCTGCTGAATGGTGTTCGAGCTGCTGTCGGCAATCGACGCCACGACGCCGGCCGGTTGCGTCCCGGCGTGAATCAGGATCGTCGCGCCTTGCGGGACATTGATTGGCGACGTGGACAGCGGCGACACGCCGGTTCCCTCGTAGTCGACCTTCATCGTGTGCGCGACGAGGGTCGGCGTGACTCCACCTGCGGTAGTCACCGTATCCGCTGCCGATGCGGATTCAGCAGTCGCACTCGATGTCTGCGATGACTGCGCAACGACATCGGCTCCCGAGGCAGCTTCGGGAATTGATCGCGCCTCGGCATTCCCGGTCGTCTCCAGATCCGAAGCCGACGCATTCTCGGCCTGAGTCGCGGATGTGATGACGGTGACCGACGATGCATCCGCGCCAGATGCGCTCTCCGTCGTCGTGGCGCTTGTCGGGGCGGAGCCGCCGAGTTTGAGACTGACGCTGATCGCGTAGTTGTACGTCGCGGTCAGGCCGGTCCAGGTATCGGCGACCGTGGTGATCGCCGACAACACCTTGTAGGCGCCCGCACCGGCGGCATTCGCATTGCCGTCGGTCTCTTGCCACAGCGACGTGTAGCCGGTCGGCGGTGTCGAGCCGAGCGTCCCGCCGGTGTTGTACGGGTCGTAGCCGACGACCGAAAAGATGATCTCTGACGCCTGCGCGGTCGTGTGGTTCGCCGCCGTCGGCGTCAGGGTCGTCCCGCCGCCAGTGACGGTCAGCACCAAGTCGAGCGGCGACGCCGCCAGGCCGGCGACCTCGTGCATCTCCCCGGTGAAGTACGTCCCGGCCGCCGCGCTGACGGTGACCGATTCCGTGCCACCCGCGACGTTGGTAATGAACGCGACGTCCGCGCGGCCGCCACCGGAACTGGCCTTGACGCTCTGCGCTGTCCAGCCGGTGGGGTAGGTGGCGCCGGCGATGTTGCTGCTCGATCCGCCGTACTGCAGGGTAATGACGAGGGCGTTCCCCGCGGCGACGCCGGTCAGCGAGAACGTGACGCTGCCGCCCGGCGAAACGAGCTGCTTCGCCGTGCTCTGGACAATCTGGCTCGTCACCAGTTACCCCTGATTACTGAGCGCTTTCGAGCTCGTCTTCGCTGAATGGGCGCTCGTGCTCCACGCCGGCGGCGTCCTTGTAGGAGACGAAAACCATCAGTTCATCGCCGATCACGCGGGTTTCGGTGACGGTGCCTTGGATGATGGGAGTGACCTGCTTCACGGTCTCGCCGCGCTTAAATTTGAGTGCCATGTCAGTACCTTTCAGACGAAAGAAAAGACCGCCGAAGCGGCCCGGAAGGAATTACATCGAGGTCGAATACGAGACCTGCAGGGTCGTGGTGCTGGACACGGCAGCATTGCCACCGGTGAACGCTCCCGCGCTGTAGATCACACCGGTGGTCGCACCCTTGGTGGCCACCGTCGCCAGTAGCGCACCGGCAATCGTTCCTGCAGCCGACCAGCCGCTGAAGCTGATCGCTGCACTGAGCGCCTTCGCGCCCGACGCGGCGGCGGACCATGCGGCGGTGCCGCGGTTGGCGGGGGTGGTGTAGCCGGTGTTCTCGGTCCAGCCGGCGTGGGAAGACGCCGAGTCGGCCGCGGCGAACGTCGGCGTCGTCCCGCCGTCCACCAGGCCGAGATAGAAGGCCGCGGTGTAGGCGCTCCCGGCGAGACCGTTGTCGAACAGGTAGTTCTTGCCGAGGGTCAGGACGAGGTTGTCGAACTCATCGACCCACGCCACCTCAAGCAGCTTTTCCAGGGCCTTGGTCGCCATGGCGGCGCGGATCACGTCGCCGGCCAGCACGAATGCGTCGATCTCCGCCTTGAGTGTGTGGTAGGCGGAAGCGTTCTTCGGCTCCAGCGCCGTGAAACGGTAGCGACCTTCAGCGTGTGCACCCTCGAAGATGCCGGTGCGGTTGGCGAACATGGTGCGGAAGTCGTCGGCCGCGTTCGCTTGGTCGATCTGGGGAATGGGGTTCATGTGGCAATCTCCGGACGAAAAAAACCGCCCGAAGGCGGCCTAGTGGGGAAAGTGGGATGTCAGGTCTGGTCGTGGATGATCTCGACGTCCGAGATCTGGTAGCCGTCGGGCGCGTAGCGCTGCCGATCACGCGCAACAAAAAACCCGCCGAAGCGGGTCTTTGAATTTCTCTTGTTTCTATGCTGAAACGGCCTTTTCATCAGTCCATCCTCTTAATTTCCGGTGCCTTATGGTTTGAAAAGGAATTCCTGTTTCTTTCGACCATTCCATGAGTGTTTGTGTCCGACCGAATGCAGTTGCAGTATGGGAATTCCTTCTGTTATTCGCTTGTTGAGAGGCAGTCGCCCATCGACAATTATCCTTTGCGTACCCTTTTGAGTTATCGATTCGATCGATCGTTGTTCCTTTTGGCCGTTCGCCCATGTCATTCAAAAACGCATCAAAAGAATCGATCCATTTTTTGCATACCGTTATTCCGCGAGAAATATAATTTGTGTGTCCGTGGCCGGGGGTGCATCGCGTCTTCATTGATACCCACGACTGATAAGTGGTCGATCTGGCGTGACCATGCCGAATTTTCCGCTCTTTGTTGTAGCAGCCGCAAGATGACGTATGCCCGCTACGCATCTGCGCCATGTTGTAGTCCGAGATTGTTCCGCAATCGCAGCGAGCGTAGGCTCGACGTTGCCCAGTCTTTTGATTGGGATCAGCTTCTTCGAGGATCGTGAGTCTACCGAATCGTTCGCCAGCAGTGATAAGCTTACGGATAGCCATCATTCATGCCCTTTCATGGATATTGGTCAGAGGTCCGCATCGTGTTCTAGCACTGTGCGGGCCTCGTCTATTTTACGCCGGGAAATCGTGTTTCATATCCTTGCCGGGGCGTATTTCATAGCCTTCAGGGACATATTTTCGCCATATCCAAAGCGGCCACGGAAGCATGTGGATTCCGGAATCTTTCCCCGTGTGGTCTTCCTTGCACAGCAGCATCCCATTGACTGTCTGGTCATCGACAAACTGATAGGGATCGGTCTTGGGATCAAAGGATCCCCAATCGAACGCCTGCGCATGAGGCCCCCATGATCCAAGTTTGGCGTCGCGGATGAAGCGCGGCCAGTCCCATGCCATAGCAAGAGAGCGCTCTACTGGATAATGATGCGATTCAAGCGGATGGCCACTCTCTTCGGCAGTACGCCCACAGATATAGCATCGGCCACCATCACGCTTGATCAGCGCCGCCTTCGACGTGCGGAATAGCTCGGTCGTGACACGCGGATCATGGCCCGGTATGTTGACCTCGACACTCAGCGTTTCGCGCTCCGCATGCTGTTGTTCGACGCTCATTTCCGCTGTCCCGTCTGGTACGTCAAATCAGAAATCTGCTGCTGCAACATTTGGAATTGCTGCATGCTGTCGCTATGTTCCTGCGCCATCGTGCGCCGGATGTCGTCGATCTGGCTGCTGTGCACGGCTTGCAAGACGTTGATCGTCACGTAGGCGGAAAGCGCGCCGGCCGCGACGGCCACGATGACGCTCTCAACCAGGCGCGTAAGCAGCGGGCGCTTGCCGATTTCCTCGGTGGCCAGCATGGCGGCGAAGGGGATGTGCTGATGCAGCCAACGGAGGATGTCTGTCTTGTCTTGCATGGCCGTCCTTTGCGGTCAGTTGAAGGAATAGGTCAGTTAATTGCGACGGCCGGCCCAGTTGATGTCCCGTAAAAAGAGAAGCTGATTTTCTTGCCGTAGAAGAAGGGCATCCCGAAATCCGCAATCGCCGCGCCGGCCATCGTGGCGGTCCCGACGGATGTGCCCAGATACGGCGACACAACGGCCCCTTGCAAGAGATCGTTGCAGGCGTTCGAAACCGTGAACGTCCCGCTGCTCGTCGCGTTTTCGGCCGCTGTCATCGGGCTTGCGCCCTGGCTGATCGTGTACGGTGTCACGATCGGCTGCGTTGGCGAGTACATCCACAATTCGCCGTAGGTCGAGAGCGCACACACGGCGTTCAGCGTGCTCGGGAGGTTGACCCAATACGAACTGGTCCCCGTGTCCAGGATGCCGTAGAGCCCTTGTTGAGCGCCATAGTTGATCGTCCATTGCACCGCCGATCCGGCGCTGATCCAGCCTGTTTTCGGGGCAGTCAATTCGAGGGCGCCCGTGACGGACGTCTCGTCGAACGGGACCGCGGGGAAATCGATCGTGTAGGCCGGCACGCCCGCGGCGTAGAGGGGAGACGTAACTTGTTGGCTGCGGGGAACGGCGATGTTTTCGCCGGTCGTCGCGTCGTAGTACATCAGGTTGTTGGCGCTGCCTGCGCAGCCGCCGCCGCAATCGTGCGGGTTGACGGAGACGCCAAGTAGGCCGTTCGCGCCCATCTGCTGCGGTGTTTGCAGATAGCCACTGCAGGTCACCGGGATCGGCTGCGTGGTGTGCGGGTCAATCACCTGGATCGGCACTGTCGCGCTGACCCCTGCGACGGTAACGGTCGCGGTATCGACCGGCCCCCACGTTGCGGCGTTGACGAACGGCACACACTCGTTCATTCCGGTCGATGGGAGATCCAGTCCGGCAGCCGCTGACGGGAAGATGCGCAATCCTGCCGAGCCGGTATCGAGCATGACATTGGAGATCGTCACGCACTTGCTCGCGTCCGTCGGATTGCAGACCGTGACAGTGACATACGGCCGATTGATCGCTGGCATCAGATCGCCGGTGTCGAACCCGTGAACCGCGATCGGGGTCGATGCCACTGACACCGGAGGCTGCGGCGTCGAGGTAGGAGCCGCCGGGGTGGTCGCGCTGGAGACGCTGCCGCTACTTCCTCCGCCGCCACATGCCGCGAGGACGAGCGGCAACAACACGACGAGCATACGTTTCATCATTTCAGCGACTCCGGGTTGACGCCGGCCGGAACCAGCGCGGGGATGTAGGCAAGTCCGAACCAGTGCCCAGGCGTCTGAAAGACGTGCGCCACGAAGTGCGGCGTGTTGAGCACCATCGGCGCGTTGAGGCCTGCGCGGGGATTGCGGGCGGCATCGAACTGCGCCGCGTAGCTGCCGAGCAACGATTGCACATCGACCGGCGTCCGCGTCTGCCAGGTCACCGCGTAGACGATGCCTGCGGCGTTGGCGTATTGCGTGATCCCGGCCTGCGTCTGCACAAACTGCGCCGACATGGCAGGTTGCCCGAGCGTGGCGTGCGCGGGCGCGGCCGAGCACAAAACGCAGACGAAAAAAAACCGCCCGAAGGCGGTTGAGATTTTGGACATGATGTCTCCTACCAGTTGATTGCCTGCACGCCACTGACTGTTGTCGCGGCCAGCACTTCGGCCTTGAGGGTTTGCAAGTGCTGGAACGCCGCTGCACCTTGCGCGCCAAATGCCGCAGCAAGACCTTGCATATCGGCATAGGCGAACGGCACTTGCGTGTTGTCGAGAGATACCCAGTAGAAACCCGTTGGCGTCGCGGCGGCAGCCTGGGATGCCAGCATCATTTGCGTGAGGTTTGCAACGCTTTGCGGGTCGGCCTGATACGTCTTTGTGACGCCGCCCTTGCTGGTGTAGCTCACCGGCGTTTGAATCGCTGCGTTGTACGCCTGCCTGAGCAAATTGATTTGCTGCGCCTGTGCCTGTGGCAGCGTTGGCGGCACGGGTTCGAGTGCCGTGCCAGTCCATACCCAGTTTTGCGGCTGACCGGAACCGATCACTGTGTTGGCCGTTGCAAGATCGACCTCGACGCCATTGGCGGGGGCATTTTCCGCCTCACAAATAGCGGCAAACTGCACCACGCCAATGGCGCTTGTCACAAGATATGCTGGCATGTCAATACTCCAGGATCAAGATGCCGCCGGTACCGGCCGTCGCGCCGTTTCCATATGCGCCTCCGGCGCCCAGCCCCAGCGCTGGCGCGTAATAACCGGCGCCCGTCCCAAGCGGACTATCGCCGCCCGCACCGTGGGTGGCATCAATTGACAGATGGGATTTTTGTCCCGGAAGACTCCAGGCTGCGCCTGTTCCCAGGGTGACAGTTCCTCCCAGCCCTGAACCGACGGTGTTGCTGTAAGTGCCCCCGCCTGAAACGAATCCCGCAAACGATGTGCTGCCGCCGTTTGCGGCGTTTGCGCCGCCAGCGCCTACGGCATACGGCATCGCGTTTCCTGGCGTGACCGTAATCATGGCCACGATGTAAGGAGCGCTCCCGCCGCAGCCGGTGCCACTTGCGTCTCCTCCACCCCCGCCTCCCAGCAATGTCGCTTTGACCAAGGAGATGCCCGCTGGAACGGTCCAATTTCCTGACGCGCCTGCGCTGAACGAAACAAGGTTGGAAAATCGCTGTATGGACGCCCAAGTCGGAACGCCCGCCACAAGAGAGAGGAAAAGCCCGTTTGCTCCCGCCGCAAGACGCGTTGGAGCGCCACTTGCTCCCCCGATGACGAGATCGCCTGCGGCGGTCATCGGATTGATGACGTAATTCGCCGCCGGGGCGTAATTCGGACTGCCGCTCGCCGGAGCGTAATTCGGACTGCCGCTCGCCGGGGCGTAATTCGGACTGCCGCTCGCCGGGGCGTAATTCGGACTGCCGCTCGCCGGGGCCATCCCGGCTTGCGCTGTAGACACCGCATCCTGCAACGCCGCATTGAGCGCGGCAGCCGTTAGCGGGCCAGCAACGAAGGTGGGAAGCGCCATGTTAGATCACTCGCATGATGTTGATGAAACGGGAATCGTTCGACGCCACGAGCGGTGCCAGAAACACACCGGATGCAGACAACAGACCGGCAACGCCGTTCGAGTTGTTACTGGTCAAAAGGAATGTGCCGGTCGCACCGGCAAGCGAACTCCAGTTCGCTGGGCTCGGAGTTGTGATCTGCGTCCACGTGACTCCGTCCGGAGACGTTGCGGCGATGCTTGTGCCGGTGGCGACGGCGCAGAACACAGAACCATTCCAGGCGACATCAGACCAGGTAGACGACGCCGGCAGCGTGCGCTGCGTCCATGCGGTGCCGTTTGTCGATGTCGCGGCGGCCGTCCCGCCGGAGGCAACCGCCAGCAGCGTGGTTCCGTTGGATGCAATGGCGCTCCAATTCGCCGTTGCCGGGAGCGTCGATACCGCCCATGTCGCGCCCGTGGTCGATGTGGCAGCAGCGGTGCCACCGGATGCGATGGCGCAAAACGTGCTGCCGACTGCAGCAATCCCAGACCACGCCCCGCTCGATGGCAGCGTTGCCGACGACCACGCCAGCCCATTGCTGCTATAGGCTGCCGTTGTGCCTCCAGAGGCCACTGCGGCGAAGACGGTGCCGTTCCATGCAATGGCTGTCCATGTCGCAACGCTGGGCAGCGCGCCAAGCGCCCAGGTGAGCCCATCGGGAGACGTGATCACCGCGGACGATCCACTGGCGATCGCACAGAAGACGGAGCCGTTCCAGGTGATCGCCGACCAATTGGCGGAAACCGGCAGCGTGCCGAGTGTCCATGCTCGCCCATCCGTAGATGTGGCGACTTGGTTCGTCCCAGCGTTCAGCGCGACGTATCGCGAGCCGTTGTTCGCGCTGCAGGTCCATGCCCCTTGTGCTCCGGCGCCGGGAAGCGGGTTGATGACCCAGGTCAGCGCATCCGTAGACATAATCGCGTAGTACGGCCCGGTCGAGTCCCGATATTTGTTGTTTCCCACCCCAACATAGACCCCATTGCCAGCCGCAACCGCCGAGAGCATTTGAGACGACGTGCTGACGGTCCAGTTGAGCCCGTCTGTGCTTTTTGCAGAGATCGCGGTCGAACTCGAATAGGGGGTCGAAGACACTGCAACGAAATTCGTGCCGTCGAAAATCAGGTCGCTGATATTGACGGCATACGTTGACAGGGTGCCCTGAGTCCAGGACGTGCCGTTCGTGGATGTGTAGGAGTATGCGGACGCAAAACTGCCGGACACATACAGTCCGGCAGCACAAAAAGTCGCGCCGTTGTGCGTAATGCGAGTAGCTGCGAACTGGAGGGTCGGGCTTTGCGTCACGGCCCAAATCAGGCCGTCGGTGGACGTGGCCACGCTCCCTGCCGTACCGACGGCTCCAACGGCGACAAACAGCGACCCATTCCACGCAACGTCGTAGGCGTTCATGCCGATCGACCCGAGTTGCCAGGTCAGCAGGTCGGCGGACGTTGCGCTCACGCCGAGACCGATGGCGCAAAAGAGGGAGCCAGTCCATCGGATGGAGGACCATTGCGCGGCAGACGATAGGGGCTGGGAAACGGCCCAGGTTTTCCCATCCGGGGAGGTGCCGATATGGCCGTCGGACGAGAGCGCGACAAATTGCGACTGCGTCGCCACCCAGATGACCTTGACCCACGGCGCTTGCGCAAAAGTATTTGGCTTCCAGACAATGCCATCCGATCCCGTGAGCGCGAGGCCATAGCCGTTGCCGACCGCGCAGAAATAGCTGCCGTTGAAGGCGATGCTCGACGCGACGAACGGCTGTGCAGTGCCCAGGATGGGCAGATATTCGGGGAGGAAGGCGGTCGCCTGAAATTGCGCCTGAAGTTGCGGGTCGACATTCTGCGTGCGCGTGGTCAGCCCGTCGCAGGGGACGAACTGCGGCATCGTCTGCGGACTCCACTTGGACGTGGCAATTTGGGTCACCGAACCAATTGGCGGCAGACCGAGCAACGCGATGGCCTTGGAGAGCTGCGTATTGTCGAACCGGCTCGGAATGAGTCCGGCCGCGGAAATCGCGTTCGTGACCTCCGCCATCAAGGCATTGAACTCGTAAGCCGCAAGCGTTGTTGCAGGCGTGCCGGTCGACGGGTTGCCGTTCGTCGCCCATCCGGGCGTCCCGGCCACGGGTGCAGCGTCCGCGTTCGGCGCAGTCACTGTATTCGGTGCGATCAGGAGATCCATGAGGTATCCAAGTTGAAATTCACATCCAGCCAGTCCTGCAGAATCGGGACGCTCCGCGCGGGCGCGATCTGCGCGATTTCGCAGCGCATGCCCTGCTCGAATGGCGGGCACCCCGTTTGCGGTACGAGGGCGAATGCAAATGCCCAGGCAGTCCCCAGCATGGGGCTACCGAATGCATCGCCGCACTTCATGGGGCGATATTCCTGCACCGTCACGCGGAACCCGAGCGACGTGCAGTAGGCCGCAATGCTGGCCGGCGTGGGGGAGTATGCGGCGGCAAACTTGACCGCGACCGCGGCTTGCTGTTGCGCAAGGGTTTGCGTGCTAGTGATGCAGGGGTCAGGTAGGCCGAGAGTCTGCTGCCACTCGGGCAGCAGGTTGACAGGCGCCACCGGGAACGCATCGAGCAGCAACGCTTGCGCGGCAGCATCCGACGTCGCGAAGGTGTTGGCTAGGCCGTTCAGTCCCTGCGCCTGCACGCTCGATGCGTCGCGCGGCCACGCAGCCCCGCGCGGCAATAGAGCTTGTAGCGCCGACTGATAGTCCGCCTGACTGTAACGACTAGACATAGCTCACCGTGCCGACGACGGGCAGCCACCCCGATGGGATGCTGATGTTCGAAGCCGGCTGCTGCAACACAAAGCCAGCCGTGCCTGGGACGGCCAAAATAGCGGACTCGATGGTTGTGAGCGGGAATGTGGTGTTCGGGGCGCCGGCGGCGACAAAGGCCTGCGCGATGGCCGCGCTGATGGCGTCCTTGGTCGCTGCGCTCGATCCCGCGATGCCCGCGATGGTGAAATCCACGACAAGCTGGTTGAGTGCCAGAACCCACACCAGGTCGGTTGCCGGCCGCAATAGCGCAATGGCGTTGGCGACGGTGAGTTGGTCGCCGGTGGCCGCCGGGCCGCGGGGGTCTGACGCGGCAACGCCGTTCGTGCCCTGGGGGAATCCGTTATACGCGGCTTCAGCCAGATCCAGCATGGGATAGATGCCAATCGTTCCAGGACCCATAGCACCGGTGACAACCCAGGCCCGGGTCACCCCTGGCACACTCAGCGACCACCGCTCGTAGTCGGTCAGAGAGCCCCCGGCTGGAACCGACTGATACGCCTGCAGCATGCGACTGCGCAGGCTCGCGTCCGACTCGATATCTGCCCCACCCGTGAACTGCGTCGCCGCCGTACCGGTGGACTGCACTCCAGTAATGGGCGCTGTGAGCGTGAACTGTGTCCCTTGCGTGCAATTGCCGAAGGCGCCGGTCAGCCCCGTCGGGTCGGTATTCACCTCAACGCTCACCGTGAGGGTGCCGCCGCTGCCGGCCGTCGCGCCGCTCGTGACGGTACACGCCACACCATCGGAGCGCGTCAACGCCGTACCGGTCGGCACCGACGACCCGGCAGTCGCAACAAAGGTGACGGTTCCGCTCGCCGATGTCGCCGGGGCGCGCGTCACACCCTTGAGTGCGGCCCACTCTTCGAGATATTCGTCCGTCGCGGTCGCGGGAATAGCTTGGCGCGCGATCCAGTCTAGATAGCCGTAGTGCAGATTGCTGAGTCCAGCGAGCACGCGACTCAATATGCCGAGATTCGAAAACCGGAGCAACGGATCAGTGCCGGGCAATTGAGCGGCAATGTCTTGTGCAACCAGTGCGCGCAGATCGGTGAGATTGGGACGGCTGAATGGCATGTCAGTTCTGGGCCCAGGCCCACGCAAAGTTCAAGGGGCGCGTCGTCCCATCCACGCGCCGAAGCGTGATCTGCGCACCCAACGTCCGGGCACGCACCCATTGCACGACGACGTCCACGGCGGCGACGACGCCGTCGTCGATCATCCACTGGAGCGCCTCGACGATGTAGTCCTCCGCGCTCGCGAGCGTTTCTGCGGTCTGCTTGGCACGCGCCAGGAGCCAGAGGCGCGATCCGATCGGGTGCGCCGGATCGTCTGCCCACCAGCCGCGCGGATCACTGGTGCCGTCTGGAATGACATCGTCCGGCAGCGCCACACGATCCGAAAACAGGCTGATCAGCACCGCGGTTTCCAGATCGTCGCCGGCCAGCAGATCGGCGCCGGCGATCTGCCAGTCGCCGCTTCCGTTCAGGGGTCCAGACCAGACGGTGGCGATGTCGCTCATTGGGGTTCTCCGACACTACCGCCTTGCGGATCGGGGTGCGTGTGATGCACCAGACTGATGCCGGATGCCAAAACATCCCCTTTCGGCAGTTCGAGCAGGGTGGTATCTGGCATGCTGACCGTGGGCGTGTTCTTGATCGTTAGGGGCAGCCCGGCTCCGTTGACGACGATGCCGGCGCTGGTGAGCCACACCGACTGCCCGCGGCTGTCGTACAGCGCGGCGTCTCCATCGCCGAGGCCTTTCAGCCGATAGGTCTGGTTGCCCGTGGCGATGACGACACCATTGCTCCGGTCGCCGCCCACATAGATCGCGACGCAGTCGGAGCCGGCGGGCGGCCGGCTGGTGAACCCGAACTCGGCCAGACGGGGGATGCCATCGCGCAGCTCGAGCGCACTGAACCGCGCCTGCAGTCGCTGCACGGTGTCGCCGATGTCGTCGACCAGCGTGACTTTCCCGCGGCCCACCATCGCCTGAAGGCGCGTGACCACGCGTTGCACCAGTCCGATCATGGCGTCCGTCCTGCGACTTGATTGGCGACCTGCCCGGTGCTCAGGAATCCGCCGGGGGCGAGCTGATCCGGTGACGCGGCCCCAAGCTCCATGAGCCACATCGGCTGCAGCAGCGTCGGCTGCGGATCGAATGCGGCAGCGGGCATCAGCGTCAGATCGGCAGTCGTTCCGTCGCGCCCGAGCACGAAGCTCACTTCTCCGATGATCCACTGCACGCCGGCCGTCTTGAGAATAGGCAGATCCAAGGGCGCCAGCATGTTCGGCTGCCACAGTGCACCCGCGCTGTCGCGCCAGGAATCCGCCGTCAGCCGGCACACGAAGCTGCGTCCCCACCGCCGGGCCATCTCCCACTGGGCTCGCACGGCGGCGATCTGGATTCCGCCCGCACCCGCCTCGGCGATGATGTCGAGCTGCCGGTGCCGCGTGACAGTCGGATCGGTGATGCGCACGATCTGGTTGCCGTCGACGCCCCCGGGGCCAAGATCGCCCAGGGTCTCCATGCTCTGGATGAACGACACGTAGTCCGAGTACCGCATGTCCATGCCGTACTGGATGGACGCGGCCTGCACGTTCTGCCCCTGCGCGAACCCGCTGGCCTGCGCCTGGGTGCCGACCTGGTTGAGCAACAGCGAACCGTCGGGCAGTTCGTAGGCCAGCAGCGCCGCGTACCGGCAGACGCGCTCGATCAGCTCCCACGCGGTCTCGCCGAGGATGAGGTTGAACTGCGGAATCGCGGGCCCCGGATCGACCCCGGGCGCCAGGGCCACGCTGATGCCGTACGGCGCGGCGAGCTTGGTCGCGATGTCCAGCGCGCTGGTTCCGTTGATCTGGCCGCCCGGCCATTCGGCCGAGCAGTCGACGAGGTCGCAGCACTTGCCGCGGCCGCTCACGCGCACCTGGTGCCCCGAGGCGCTGATGCCAGGCGCGAACCGGTCCACGTAGCCGGTGATCACCACGTCGTCGCCCAGGAGCACCTGACACGCGGCGCCGGGCACCACACTCACGGCATGCAGCTCGCCGGGGAAGCGCTCGGTCATCACGATCTCGAAGTCCGACGGCACGCGCTCGACGCCGCGCGTCACGCGGATCTGCTGCCAGCCCTGGATGTCGGCGCCCCCGATGCGCAGGGTCAGGTCGTCATTCATGCCGCCAGCCCCAGGAACCGCGTGGGCATGAACGCGGGATGCGGTGGGTTCGCTTCGGCCACCAGTTCGTCGGAGCGCGATGCGTCGCGATACAGGCGTTGCGCCAGCGCCAGGGCCGGCGTCGGCAGCCCGGTCGAGATGGTCGTCACCGACGGCAGCGCGGCCCCTCGGGCATTGAGGTTCTGCACCACGGCCGCGCGCAGCGCGATGAAAGCGGTATAGCTGGCGTCGTCGCCGGCATCACCCGCAGTCGTGATCGCGTCGTCCAGGACGCCGGTCACCTGCGTGCGCACCGCGGCCGCGTCATCGGCACTCGACGGCGCGTAGGCGCTGGCGGCATTCGCTAGGGACACAGCCGCGGCGCGGTTGAACAGCGACTGCAGCCCGGTCTGTATCGCGCCGATCGATGCCCCGACTGCGCCGGCCGGAGGCGCCGGCACCGCGACAGGCGTTGCCATGGACTGCAGCGCCTGGAGCGCCGCCCGAGGGGTGGACGCGGTCTGCAGCACCGCGCCGCAGTAGGCGGAGACGAGTGCCGGATAGGCCGCGGCGCTGCTTTCCGATAGACCGGACGCGCCGGAAACCACAGCGGCCGCCGCGGACTGCAGCGCCGTTCGCGCCGCGGACGCGGTGCCGGTGAGCGACTGCGCGGTGACGCCAGTGTTCGGCGTCGTCTGGCGGAACGCCGTGAAACCGCTTGACAGCGTCTGCACCGAGCGTCCGAAACTGCCCGGGAGCGTACTCACCAGGTTGATCAGGCTGGATGCATCGCGCGCAAAGCCCAACGTGGCGGCGGTCCAGGCGGTCGCCGTGGAAACGGCGCCGGAGACAACGGCAGCCCCGGCCTGCAACGCAGTGACCGCACCGAACACGAAATCCGCGGCGGCAGCGAGGACGGCATTGTTCGCCGCGAGCGCGACGAGGCCCTGCGTGTCGGTCTGCGCGGACGGGAAGATGCGCTTGCCCGCCTCGATAAAGGTGAAATTGAATTCGAACACCCGGCCGCGCTCGCGATGCTCGGCGATGTCCACGTCGAGGACGTTCAGGGTGAGGCGACCGAGCGTCGGGTGCACCAACTGGCCCGCGCCGGGCGCCTCGCAGGCAGCGATCAGGCGTTCCCGCTGGGCGATGACGTCATCGCCGATCAGGAATCCCTGCACCAGCAGCCGCCGCGGCATGCGGCCGAGGTCCTCGACCCACACCACATCGCGCAGCGGATACTCGTGGACGGCGTTTCGACGCCCGACCTTGAGATTGCCGCCAACCGTAACGAAAGGAACACCCCGATAGGACGCCGGCCGCAGCTGTTCCCAGAAGGAGCCACCCCCCAGCCGCGTCAGCGTGGACTGCACGCCCGCAACGGTGTTGCTGAGGCCCTGGGCGATGTTATTGGCGGCATTCGCCACCGTCACCGGCGTCACCATGGCTGCCCCACCATGTTGTAGGCCACGCGGGCCGGCACGCTGTTGCCCTTGTCGTCGCGCGCCTCAACGCGCGTGCCGGGCGGCATGCCCTTCATGCTCACCTCGACCTGGACCTTTTGCGGTGCGCTGGCCGGCATGCTGTCGCCCTTGTCGTCACGCGCGAACATCATCTGGTTCTGGTCGTAGATCTCTCCGGCGAGTTTTCCGCGAGTCCGGGCCTGCTGATCGGCGTCGGCCGGACGCTCGTAGTACCGCGAATAGATGGAGCCGGCTTCTTCAGCAGTTTTGGCCTTGGCGGCGCGCGCCTGCGCGCCTGCCTCTGTGTTGCCGAGTTCCCAGCGGGAGAATGCGAGCTGCTGGTCCAGGGTGGACCGCTGCATCGGGATGCCGAAGAGCTTGGCGAACTGCGCCTGTCGATCCTTGTGCCATTGGCCGATGCCGTACGCCGCACCATGATCGCCAACCGCCGTCGGACTCAGACCACTCTCGGCCGTGAAATTGGCCGCGAGCCCGGCGGCCTCGATCGGCGAGAGGCCCATTTGCTGCAGCTTCCAGAGCGCGTATTGCTGCCGGGCCGGCAGCGAGTTCCGGCGCGCGGCCAGCCCCGATTCCTCGCCCTGGCCGATGGTCGGCGAGTAGAGCATCAGGCCCGCGCCCACCCCCCACGGAAGCAGCCGCGACGCGGCTGTCGCGGCACCCGCCGCTGCACCGCCGGCCCCGGCGCCAACGGCCCCTTGCGCTGCGCCGCTTGCTGCACCAGCAACCGATGCCGCGCCACGCAGCTTCCCAAACGCGCCAGCGAGGCGCAGGACGCCCAGCGTGAAGAGCCCCAGCTTTCCGAGCGCAACCGCCCCGAATGCCAGCTCCAGCGTGTTCTTCCAGCCGCCAAGGGCCTGCGCCGCACTGTTGATGCCGCGCGCCATCGACGCAATCGACGCGACCATGCCGCGGATGTCGGCCCAGACCTGCGACCAGTTGACCGAGCGGATCCATTGCGCGATCCCCTGCACCCACTGGCTGACCTGCTGCCCGATCAACTGCCGATTGGCACTGATCCACTGCACCAGGCTGCCCAGCAGCGGCTGGATCACCGGATAGAGCGCATCGGCGATGCTGTTGCGCAGACCGGTAATGGTCAGGTCAAGCCGCGCGAAGGATTCGCCGAGCGCCTCGCTGTTCTTGAGCGCCGGGCCGCTCAGCACATAGCCGAGCTTGCGCGCTTCGGCCTCATAGGCGCGGATGGCCGCCGGGCCCTGGCGCAGCAGCGGCAGGAGGGCACCAACGCCGAACTGGTCGGCGATGCGCTGCTGCACCTGGGGCTGACCGTTGTATCGCTGGATCACGGCCGACAGGTCCGACAGCGCGCGCGTGGTGTCCACGGCGCCCGTCGCTGTCCGGTGGATGGTGATGCCGAGCTGGTTCAGGGCATACATCGCCTGCTGATTGCGCCCGTAGAGCGCATCCTGCAAGGTCGTGCCGAGAGCCCCGAGGCTGCTGGTCATGTCCTGCGCGCTCAGGCCGGCGAGCTTCGCCGCACCCTGGAGTGCCATCAGCCGTTGCGGAGCCACGCCGATGGTCTGCGCGGTTCGGCTGATGTTCCAGCCGAGACCGGCCCAGCTCCGGGCCAGCTCGGCGATTCCGGCAATCGTCCCGACGCCGATCAGCGCTCCCATCGGCGCGATGATGCGGGTCACGCCGCTCGCGACAGACCGGGCGATGCGCGCGACCTTCTGCATGTCGCGGCCGATCGACTTGAGACCGGACGCCTCCGCGAACCGGCCGAAGCTGGCCTTGATGTCCCGCATGGGCTGCGTCATTGCGCGCATGTTGGCGCGGATCTGCAGCATCGTCGCCGACGCTTTGTCGACGGCGCTGATGACGATCTTGGCTTGGCTCATGATTCAGGGGAGGCGTGTTTCTGGCGGTCCGCCTGTCGAGCCCACCAGAGGAGCGCGGACAGCGGGAGGTTGGAGGCCACTTCCGGCCCCCAATGAAAGTGCGCCGTCAGGTCGGCAACAAGGCGCCCGATACCGGCAGCGTCTGCAGGGAGAACTGCGCGAAAAAACGCGCGCACTCTCCCAGGTCGCGCTGGGCCAGCTGCTCGACTGCACGGCGCGGGATGCCCGAGACCATCTGGATCAGGGCGATCACCATGTCGACCTCGCCGGCTTCCTTCATCGCCTTCGACAACTCGATCGCGCTCGGTTCGCGCAGGCTGATTTCGGTATAGACCTGGTCGACGAACTTGATCGGTCGCCGCAGGGTGATGGTGATCTCGTCGGCCACGGGGACTGCGTCATCGAGCTGCATGTCAGTTCTCCGTCACCGAGCCGGTCAGGCCTTCGAAGCGCACCTCGAACGTGCCCTCCTGCGTCTTGACCTCCTGCACCTCGACGGTCCACATGTTGCGGCCCACGACGTTCTTGCCGTTGGCCAGCTCGAGCTGCACGGTGACGTTGGTCATCGCGTTGACGTCGGCGACCGTCAGGTTGCCGCCATCGCGCAAGGTGCCGGAGATGTAGGGCGGCGTCGGCATCTCGGAGTAGCCGTGCACCGCGTCCTGGCCCGAGAGCGATTCGCGCTTGTAAACGCCCGGGCTGTAGGCGAGTTCGCCGACGAGCTGGTACTGCGTGCCGTCGACGGTGATGTAGGCAATGCCTGCGAGGAGATTCGGGTTGGCGGCCATTTATAGGTGCTCCGGGAATGAAAAAAGCCGCCCGACGGCGGCCTGATTTCGTGGGGAGGGATCAGAGGCGGAACTGGGCCAGCACCGCGACGATGTTGAGCTGGTTGATGAGCTCACCGGGCCACAGCACGTCGACCCGGTTCGGGTTCTGCGTGTTCTGCTCGACGATGAGGCCCGCGGCAAACGCCTTGGAGTTCTGCACCCAGCCGAGGTCGAACTCCAGGTGCTGGAACTCGGCGATCAGCGCGCCGCGGATCGTGTTCGGCGTGACGATGTTCGAGCCCGGCGCGAAGCGGGTGCCGTCGGCCGCCAGCTTGGCGCGCGGGAACTTGCTCGTGATGACGCCGGCCATGTCGCGCAGCACGCCCATGAGGGTGTACATCGTCTCGACGCCCAGATAGCTGTTGTCGGGCTGCCCGTAGGCGTTCTTCTGGTAGGTCGTGATCGCCTTCTGCACGCGCATCGTGCCGCCGCTGTCGACCGTGTAGGTCGAAATGCCCGAATACAGCAGCGTCTGCTGGTCGGAAATCGCGAACCGGTCGGCCACCTGGGGCGGCGCGGTAATGGACATCGCCAGCGTCTGTAGCGGCGTGGCCGGATCGGCGCGCAGGCTCACCGCGCAGGTGCCGGCGTAGTCCGCCGCGACGAGCCAGCTCGGCGTGGGCGAGCCGTTGAAGCCGAGCACCGACTTGTGCTGGTCGTTCAGGGCCGTGCCGAAGGTCTGCTGCGCGGCCAGGTTGCCGCGGTAGGCGGTCCACACGCCGCCGTAGACCTGCTGGTCCCAGCTCCAGCGGCCCGTGGTGTCGCTCAGGAAGGTCTGCAGGTCCGACAGGCTCGTCGCATCGGTGTACGGGCAGACGATGAAGTCGAACGGCTGGCTGGCGAGGTTGGCCAGGGCGGTCGGGAGTGCCGTCGGGTTGACGGCGCCCCCCGCCATCGGGGTGATGGCGAGTGCCAGCCCCGCGGGAGTCGTCTCGCCGCCGGCAGCACCAAGGAAGTTGGTCAGGATCTGGATGTCGTTGCCGGCGAGCCCCTTGTTGAGCGCAGTCACGGCCACCGTCGTCGTGGTGGCCGTCGCGCTCACCGGCATGTTCGGCGCGGCGTTGATCGCCGCAGCGATCGCCGTGGCGATCTGCGCGGCCGTCTGCGAGCTCGTCACCGGCACGGTGATGCGCTGCGGCAGGTAGGTCGAGCCGCCCGCGCAGTAGGCGATGTAGAGGTAGATCGTGCCGTTGGCCGTGGGCGCCGAGTTCACCGCGATCGACCCGTTCGCGGCAGTTGCCGTCGGGTCATCGGCCAGCGGCAGGTACCAGACCTCCCCGAACGGGTCGGATGCGCGATACGCGGCGGTCATCAGCGCGAGCATCGAGCCCATGCCGCCTTGCGTCACGGCATCGCCCAGCCCTTGGCTGAGCAGCGGCACGTTCGGCGTGGCCGCGCCCGATGCGGTAATCTGCCCGATGATGAGCGCGCGCTGATTCTGCTGCGCGCTGTTCGCTTGCGAGTTGTCGACCTCGGCGTAGAACAGCGGAACGCGCAGGTTCGACGGGATATTCTTGAACGGAATGGACATGGCGGTTCCTTACTGATCTTCGCCCTTGCGAGCGCGTTCGGCCGGCTTGACGGCGGGAGATTGGGACGGGACGAGCACGACGGAACCGTCACGAAGATGCCGACGCCAGTAGTCGCTGGCTTCGACCGTGCGGCCGTCCTCGGGCAGGATGTCGCGCAGCGCCGGATCGACGACGCGCAGACCAGGGGCGGGTTTGATGTGCATGGCAATCACTGCGGCAGGTTGATGTCGAGAGCAGCCTCGTCGCGGCCATCCGGTCCGATGGTGCGAGGCGCAGGGGTTGGTGTGTAGGGCGGCGCGTCGGCGCTGGGCGTGTAGGTACCGGTCGCGTCATAGGGGCTGAGCATGTCGAGGTGCACGCCGGCGGACGTGAGCGGCACCGGCGCAGGCACCGTGACGGGCCACGGTCCGGGCACTTGCGTGCCGTCGACGACCGGATCGCCGACGCCGAAGGTTTCCGCCGTCTCGCACGCGATACGCATGCGCGCGCCACCAAAGTGCGCGCCACCCTCGGCCGAGATCTCGACGTCCACGTCGACGCCGCTGAACTGGGCCAACATGGCGTTGAGGCTGTAGTCGGTGAACAGCGTTTCCTCGACCTGGTAGCCCAGCGCCTCGAGCGCGTCCTGCGCCGCCTCGGCGGTGACGCCTTGCACGCGCAAATCCACCTCGAGCGTGACGGTCGTCGTGAAGTCCGGCTGGGATTTCGCCCATCCGTCCTTTCGCTCCGACGCCGCGCGCACGAGCGCTGCGGGCAGCTTGGCCGGCGGTGTGTTCCAGTCGCCCGGAGACTGCACCGTCAAGCCGGCGATGCGAC
>JAEHJW020008163.1_pt1 | contig 23954 bp, 28 predicted proteins | sample 9271431 | NCBI WGS metagenome assembly JAEHJW02 | reverse complement strand
GAGGTTTACTTTTTCTTTTTCTGAATTCTTCAAGGCTTATCGGTTTTATTTCGGGTTCAGGTTCGCTGTTTGGTTTAGAGTTAGATGGGCTTGGGAAAAAACGAGACCAATTTATCTTTGGAGCAGCATATTTTGGAACATCAAGAACTTGTGGGGTTTGAGTGCCAGTAAAATCTGTAACAGGTCTATAGTCTCTACGTTTTTTTTCCAACCTTTGCTCAAATTCACTTTTTTCTTGACCTTCTGCTTTTTCAGTCATAAGTAAAATCGGTATTTATTATACAATATACCATTATATAACAAAGACTTACAATATATGGATTTTATTGTATTGACAAGATAAAATTTAATATATATAATCTCCACTATTATGGCAAATGTAAAAAAAGAATCAATTGGAGGAATATTGGGACGACAGGTTAAAAATGCTGGTAATGCAGTAATTGAAGGAACAATTGGAGAAGCTGAGAGAAAATTTGGGAGAAGAAAGGTGGATATGGCGCTTGGAGGTTTTTTGTTCGGTCTTGGGGCATGGAAAATTAATGAAGCATTACCTGTAGTAAGAACTGTTTCAACAGCAGTTGGTGGAGAAATAAATAAAGTATCTTACGATGCAATCGGAAAACCAATAGATGATAAAGTAATAGATCTAAAAAATTCAGCAGCTAATACATTAACTTCTGTAGCTGATGGCTTAAGAACAAATAAATAAACAAGAATACACTTCTATATAGTTCTTTTTGAAACTAACTTTCCATAAAAATAATCATTTTTATTAAATCTTATCTCTGTGTTATTTATTAAATTGATTTGATCTTTTAAACATTATTATTTTTTGAACTTTGCACAAAATGATGGTTTACATTTTCAATTTTAGTTGTATAATGTTTCAAAGTATGACAGGTATTAAAGAATTAAACGGAAGAACTCCGGAACAAAATGGCCCGCAATTTGAGATTAGAAAAGGCTTGGAAGAATTGTTTCAAAAGCATGCAACAGTTGAAATTCAATATCTAAGAACAACACATGGAGGTAGACAATATGATCCAATTACCGGAAGACCTTTTGCAGTAAAGTTTCCGGGAATGACACTTAGAACGGATGGAAAAGTAGTGGCAAAAGTAGTTGATAGAAGCAGGTCATTGGGTTTTGTTAGGGTTTGGACAAAAATTAGTCCGGATGGAAAAGTTATTCGTGATGAATTGCCTGTAGGTGAAGAAGTTGATCCAGACGAAACAGGTTTAAGTTTGGATTCAGTAAAAAATAGTGTTGGTAGACTTTCTTTGGATGTTAAAATTAAAGACTGCTCTATAACTGAAAAAGATGCTTACGGAGTAGATAAGAAAATTCCTGTGCAGACTTGGGCAGTTGTTGATCCGGAAGGAAATATTGACAGTGTATATTTTACACGTAATGGGTCTTCTACAAAATACTCAGGAGATGACCGTCCGGAGATGCAATATCGTAAAATTGTTGCAAGAGAAGATCTTCAAAAAACATTGCCTAAACTTCAGGAGTCATTTACCTCTACATAATTATTTTTCTTGCTTTAAATTAATTAATCTTTGCTATAATTTTAGTGCGTGGTAAAAAAATTTTTACATTTCAGGACAAAAATCGGCGGAACAATAGGATCTATTTTGTCCGGTGTTGGGGCAGGCGGCGGGACAACAACTGCGGTTTGTCAGACAACGTGTTCTATTTCTCCGGCAGCAGCTTCTTTTTTTGGAGCATCTTTGGCGTTTGCGCCTCTAGTTTTTCTTTTTAAATACCATATTTTACTCTGGTGGGTTGCTTTTATCTTTCTATCACTTTTAATAATTGTTTATATTTCCCAAGTTAAAAAATCAAAACTTGATCAGATTCTGATTACACTTAATACAGGTTTTCTAATAATGGGTTTCCCTTATTTTGCAATAGATGAAAAAATATTTTTATTTTCCGGAGGAATAATAGCTTTTGCCGGTTTAGTATTGTTTATTTTCTACCTTCTTACAAAAAATAAAATTAAACATTCTTAACTTTCGTAGATATATTCTCAAATAAAATTACTAAACACAGATAGGGTATGGAAAAATTGATTTTATAATAGTATGATATTAAAGGTATGTCCAAAGGTTTTTCCTCTGCTGTTTTGGCTATTTTAATTGTTGCGCTTCTTGGGGTGATAGCTGCCGCATATTTTGCTTTTGGAAGAAATAATTTAAATCAGGCGGTTACTTCTGATATTTCACGGCTCCAAGTAACTAACGCACCTACTTTGCAATCAAAAACTTCGTCAACTGTCCAACAGGTTAAGAACTATCCCGGTACCAAGGAATTTACTTCCCCAAAATTAAAAATAGTTTTCAACTATCTGCCAAGCGTTAACGGAATGACTGTTAATGTTCAGGAGATCGGTGATAAGGTTTATGTAAATTTAGGCGATAGAAAGATAGAGGACGGCCAGTTTGTGGAGGTTTTTTCCAAAAGTCCAAGTGACAGCATAAAAGAGGCTGTCAAAAAACAATTCTTAAGCGGAAAATCAAACACAGAATGTTTTGTTGTAGATTCTCCGGCGGTTTTTAAAAATTACCCCTCAAATTATCAGGCTGTAGAAATTTCTTTTCCAAAACCAACGGACAGCAATGAGCCGTGGTGGAGCGGGACGGATAAATGTTCCGCCGACTATGCGCAAACCAACGGGATCAGGTATTTCTTGGGAGACAGTCTGCACCCGGAAATGTTATTGTTTTTTAGCATAGGACAATACAGTATAAATGCCGGAACAGATTTGACATGGCAGGATACCATTCGTTTCTTAAATTAAAAACTTCAAATCTGGAATAAGCTTCATTCAAGAAAGCAGGAAGAATTAGTAAGAGAAAATTAAACTACTTTAATTTTCTCTTTATTTTGTTTTTTAAATCTACTTGATATAATTCTTAATATGAATTTATCTGTTGGGATAGTATGGTCACAAATCGACATTTTCTGCCTTTTCAATTCAGAATAAAACTTCCCCCACCAAGATTAGCTAGAGAAATAGTATAAAGGGATGAATGGGGAAGAATATTACACTCAAGTGTTCCTTAACCCACCATCGTACTCACTATTTATTCTTCTAAACAAAAAGACATGGATTCTAATAAAATTATAAATATGAGTTTATTATTAGACCATGTTGGAACTTTTTCAATAAAATATTTAATATCGTATAAACTAAAGAATGTGTCTGTTTTGTTTCCTGATATATCTTGAATTTTGTTTCTTAAGTATACAAGTTGTTTATGTATCCAGATCGTATCAGTTGCATTGGCTCCGCCCATTCAATGAAACATTGAATTACTGATAAGATTTATTTATTCTGATTTGAGACGGGATAAAGTTTAAGTGTTTGGGATAAAACTTTTTTTTCACCTTGGAATAATAATTTTGTTTTAGCATCAGCAATAGGAAGCCATTGTGGTTGTACCTTTGCCAAAACCTCATCCTTTGTTAAAGATTTTTTTCCTAACTTTACGGAGTTGGTATTGGCTATATACCAGCTTACAATTTTAAAATATCTAATATTGTTCTTTTTAAAATAGTAAGAGGTTTCAGTTAAATATTTTACATTGTAAATTTTCTTGATTCCTGTTTCTTCTTTAACCTCTCGTATCGCAGCATTTTTTTTACTTTCTCCAATATTTATTCTTCCTTTTGGAAACGACCAACCTTTATCATCTCCTCCATAGTCACGATATATAGCCAACACATATATAACATCTTTACTTGAAGTTAATACAAGACATCCTGCTGATTTAATAGTATTTTTATCCATTAAGTTTATATCAATAAACAACTAACATTTATAATGTTTGTTTAATCTAAGAGTTCTTAAATTTTCTCCTCTTATCTATTACAAGTTTAGCAGTTCTTTTATCTACTATTCTATATAACTCATCATCAGACATAAGCATAGACAAACCTAATATTTCCTCAAGGTTTGCTGGACTATGCACAAAATTTCTAGATAACTGATAGTATTCCTCATCAGTAAGCTCTATGCTATTTTTCCTGTTTCTAACAAACGTATCACATTGTGTTAGTGTACCTGGTATTGGTATAGCTCCTCTTATTGTTGACCTAAAACCTTGTCCACGCTTGTCAATATCTACATGGCCTTTAATTTTTATAATTGCCTCCCACAAATTTGGCGAATCATAATTATATTTAAATGTAGTAAAAACCAATAACGCTGAAGGATTGCGAAACAATCGTAAATTTCCCTTAAAATAACTATCATTTAAATTTGGATATATTAGACGTAATTGCTTTTCGGATATAGAGTCTACAACAAATCCTCCAACCAGGTCAGAATAAGCCTCCTTTTTCATTCTATCGGACATATAATCTGCTATAAATTCATCAATACCAAGATCGACTGAATCGGGTTTTATTAATGCAAGTCCAAATGATTTTTCGATAATTTGTTCATCAGATAATACCTCTGTGAGCAAAACATCTTTATTCATTTATTAGAAGTTAGGAGTATTCAACGACTTTTATTGCCGGATTCTTTACTGGTACTAGTGCATTTTCTATATTCTGTATATAATTATTATAAGAAGAAATATCTCCACCATTCCAAATTTCAAGGTCAGCCATTTCTCTTATTGCTAGATTTCCATAAGAGGTTTTAGTACTATCTTTAAGCTCAACCTTTGTCTTAGTTTCCTCGACTGATTTACCTGTTTTTAGACTTTCGCGTTCTACTCGTTTGTCAAAAGGAGCGTCTATAAAAACCGCTAAACTCTGCAGGTCTGTTCGTTCTCTAATCCTTTCTATCATCCACGGATGCTTAATTGTTTCAACTACTGATATTGGTCGGAAACCATGAGTAATATCTGCGAAACGATTAATAATTGAATCCATTATTTTAGTTTGGTCTTCTGAACTCATAGCTCCAATTATTGATGCACCATCAAAAGGATTGGGTTTTACATTTCCAGGCAAAACTACAGTATCATTTCCAATTAATTGAGCTAATACTTTATAAATTTTTAGTCTGTTTGCAATATTATCATTTACAAAACGCGTACCCATATAACTTTTTCCTGATTCACTCGTGCCTGATACCATTAAATAGAGGGGTTGGCTCTTTACATCTGCCCCAGCAAATTCTTGAAATCGCTGTATATTTCTAATTTTGGCAGAAAATCCATCATTTGTATTTGCTTCAAATCTTGAAATATCCATAGGAAAAGGTTTTGGTGCTTCGGTACTTGACATAATATTAAACAAGGCAAATTATAGCATTTTATATCGTTTTTTACAATTTAGATATGTAATTTGTTATCATTTTTTAGAAACCATACTTGTAAAATCGGTCAATGTTTTAAGAGAATCTTGTTCTGTTGCATTAATTCGTGATCCGAAGTAGCACCCAATTCCTAAGGAAGCAAGTGCAACTTTTTGGTCAACTTCTGATAAATTACGAGTATATAGATAGTTTGTATATAAAGCTGCATTCATTATTTTAGACCATTCACTCGGCTTAAACCCTTTGTCTTTTAATTTTGTTATCGTTGGAATTAATAAATCGTTAATTTGATTTTCAAAATATTTTCTCTTATTTCCTACTGTAGAAAATTGTATATTTATATTAAGCGCATCCTCATTTGAAGTTGCATGTATATCGCTATCGTCAAAGATATCTGCGTCTATAAGATAATCTAAAAAAGTGTTAATATGTAGATCCTTTGCAATATCTAACCAAGGCCAGTGATAATTGGAATTACCATAATCGAATTCTATCGGGCCTTTATCACCAATAAAAGTATTATTTCCATGCATATCTCCAACCCCTAGTGATACTACTGTTTGTGTATAATTGTAAGGATTTAATGCGTTCATGGCATCATTATGTATCTGACCAAACTTTCCGCAAGATTGACCATTTACGATAATTTCTTTCTTACAAAGATTATCAAAGTTAATGGGGCTGCCGTCAATGTCAAAAATTTTTTTTGAGTACCATTCTGGGGGCCTTGAAAGAAGACGTCTGTGATAAAGATTGTGGACAGATGCTTCATTGTGGGAGCTACCTGAAGTTTTTTTCGCAGTATCTATAAATAAACCAACAAATCCATCATTCCTTCTTTTTATGGTTTCCCACAGCATTTTATATTCTGGTGAATCAACATCTACACTTGCAAGCATCTGATTAAGTGTGCGCTCATCATGCCATGGATAAAACCCAACTACTGCGTCGTTTGCTGACAGTATCAATCGTGGAAATTCAACATTTATATGAGGTTTAAATTTATCTTTAGCATCTGTTTCAGATAGAAGGGATGAATCTTTAGATTTAGGTACTTTTAAAAAATAATAATTACCATCATTCCCAAGTATTTTTCCCGTATAAGAATTGACTGAGGTTGGTACTGCGGTTGGTTCATAACCTATTACTTCAAAATTATGACTTGCATCACTTAAGGCAGTATTTAATATACTCTTAACTTTTTGAGTGTTTTGTCCATCAGTAATTTGAGGAAATATATCGACCTGGGAAAAGCCGATCTTTGTTGAATTATTAGATATTAAATCTTCATAGTCATATGTTTGAACTTTACCATCTGGTGAATCTATACATGCTCGCTCAACCATTCTACGTAAAGCCGGTTTTCGTGATGCAACAATTTTTGCCGGGTCGATTGATGCTATAACTGAGTTAACTAGCGCAAGCATTTCTCCTTGTAATACACTTTTGTATTCAGGAGAGAATTTATCCCATTTTTTAAGACCTTGCGTGAAATCTATATTGCCCGAAAGAAACATATCTTTTACCTTATATATATCTTCCCCATTTTCGTTTGCATCTAAAACCATTCGGTAGTACATGGCACGAAGTAATTGTTTCCGTAGTTTAGTTTGGGTAGTAGTAATATCTTCTGTTGGAAAATCTTTAAGTACTTTTCCTGTAAGCAGTGAGTCTGATAAAATCCCCAGTACAACATCGCCATTTTTTGTTACATAAAAATTTTTATCTCCTTGAAGATAATGACTGATTCCATACTTATCATCATAAAGATTTGATATATCGCTAGTAACTGTTTCCATATACACACTTGTTCCCATTATGCTGCGACCAAGTCCATATGGGACAGATTTACCGTGAGCTATTTTTCTTGTGTGATATGGAAATGGTTGGGTTAGTCTTGATAATTGAGCAAGTGTTGCGTAGTTAAGAGTCGTTTTTAATTGAAAATCCCTGAAATTTCCAGACATTCTTACAAGTAGATCTGGATTAGCTGAGAGAAGTTTCATGTCTTCAGGAAATAAGTTTGGAATTTCAAGGCCACAACTATTTAACGCAGCCTGATTGTTATATACGGTATTAAGACTATTCCATTTATCTAACACAACGACGAAATCGGCATCTTGCACATTATCTCTTTTTTCCTTATCACCATACACATTACTTCCAAGCATAACTAGACCAAAGGGGATATTGAACTGTTTAAATTGATCTTCGATTCTATTTGCGATGACATGAGCTTTTTCTTTCTTGGATTCATCTGTGAAATTTTGATAATCTAAATTTTCTCTCATTGGGCCTATTATATACTTTTTAGCTTAGGCATTAAAGAAAAATTGCAGGAAATAGCTACAATGATTATAAATAAACTGAAAAGGACTTAAATATAAATACAAGATTTTCAATTTTTTTATGCGTAGAAGGTATTATTTTAAAAAGTCGATATTGTCTTTACAGGATTAAAACTGTACATATAGATTAAAATAATATAGAGAAACAAATATATTGCAATATTCTCAAATTTTTTACTCCAAATTTTGAAGGTATTGTTTCAATTTTATATAATGATTTTCATTGCGAATATATTTACCCTCATCTCGTAGCTCTGCGATTGTCCTATTTTGACCCTCTGATATAAATATTTTGTCTGCATACCAACCATTTTTTCCCCTTGCTTCCTTAACTATTTTTCCTTTTTGGTGAGTATAAAAGGTAACAGGTGACTGTCCAGGCTCACAGTAGGAAATAGCGTATTCCCAATACGCTGAGCGGTTCTCTTTATCATTCATTAATTTTATAAATCCATCGGTTTCAATCCACTTTTCTATTTGATTAAGATACGGTCCGGGAAAACCTTTCAATGCATCAATATATAATCCAACATCTTCTTTAATAACCGGTATATTAAACTTACTCGCTGCCCATTCTGCAGAAAAAGCAGCAACTTTTTGATTATTTGCTGCTTGTATTTCTGGTGTTTCTTCACTGAGTAAAACCAATACAATATCTTGTATATCTAACGCTAGCGAAATTTTTTTAAATTTATAATTATTTGTTGTTACAAAATAGATTTTTTTCACTATCTTATTATAGCTAATATTGTAGAAATTTAAAGAGTAAGTGTTCTTGATTTATCTTGAATCAACGACAGGTTGTCTGAAATATTATCAGCCCGATTCCAAATAGTTTTTAAACTTGCACCGGTATACCGAGCTATAACTGAAACAACTTCCAATGCAATACCTTGGTGAAGTGCGATATTGTCATTTGATTCGGGCGGTCGCACTCTTGGTGTATCCTGTGCTCGCCACGCTGCTATTTGATCTGGTTCACTCCAAACAAATAAATAACCTTGCGGATGAATTCTTTTGTCAATATCAAGATTAGTAATAAGACAAATTGATATTCTTAGATATCGTTTTCCCTCTTTGCTGAGCATACAGGTCGAGACCCTTATCGTCCTTATAGCCCTAGGTGAAATTGTATCATTTTAAGGCTAAATGAGACAAATGAGACACTATAAAAAGGGATGTCTCAATTCTTAACTGATATAGTTTGATATACTAATTTATCTGACCTTTATCTTTAGCCTCTTTCATCACTTTTACGATAACTTTATCCGCCCAATCAAGATATTCGACTATTTCACTAATCTTTATCTCTGTTTCTCCGACTTGAATTAAATCTAAAGAAAAACCAATGTTTGCTTGTAATTTGGGGTCGAGTTCTAATCTAGTAGCTCTTTCATTCTTGCGAGTGTCACTTTCATCATCAAGCTCCTCTCGAATATCGTGGCGAATATGATTACGAATATCAAACCAAAGTTTATGGAGTTTATGAGTATTTCCATACTTTTCAGCATACTTACTTATAGTACAGAGGTCTTCAAACAATGTAGAAAGTTCGTGCATACACTCAATAACACTTCTGGGAGATCTTTCTTTCAAGGTCGAGGCTGCAATTTGATATCGCTTGACCTGAGTTCTCGCGCCATTGAGATATGGTAAAGCTAAGGCATATCCTAAGTGTGGTGGAGAATCTGATATAGGAGCACTTTTTCGTTCCTGACTAAGATCCATAACATTGAATCCACGTTTTGAAACTTTTATCCAGTAATGCAATTTAGTCATAATTTAATTTTCTCACCATCCGGACCAGTTATATAATCAGATTCATCTTCGTTTTTCTTTTTTCGTACAATTTCCATGAGATCTTCCTCTCGTTCATAACCTTTGAGCCTCCCGTAGACGTACCCAAGGCGATATGAGGCACCTTCGGTCATAAGTCGCCAGTTTGTTTCTTCTAGCGTCTTTTTGATCAATTTTCGAAGTTTAGTCGTGCTGTCATATTCTTTCCGAGAAGAATCAGCATCCTGAACAGTAAATGGGACGATTACATATTTTCCCATCTCTGGCTTGTCTAAGCTGAGCTTAATGTACTTTTCTTTTTCTAATGCCTCAACAAGAACCTTTTCTAGTTCAACAATACTTAGTTTTTTAAGTTTCTTGGCTTTTTGGAATGCTGGATCGGCTTCTTTCTTCTCCTGTTCCTTGAAAGAATCCATAAGGGCTTTCATCTGATCTGTATGACGCACAAATTCGTCACCCTCTTTTTCAGACAAACAATATTTAGCTCTATATTTGATTAGCAACTGTCGGTCTTTTTCCTGTTTTTTCTCCCAAGTGGTGTCTTTCTTACTTAAATCATCAACCTCAGTCTCAACATATTTGCAAGACACGCATTTTCGAATTGTAGTAATAACTTTGCCCTTTCGCTTGTAGGTAGTTTTTAATTCCGAGGAACATTTTGGACACAATTCAGGTTTTGAAGTAAATTCTTCCCCATTATCATAAAGTGCTCTTCGTTTTTTACATGGTTTGCAATCAAAGAAAAATAAAACTCTAAGTGGTTCATTGGTGAAATCATGAAGATCTTTAAAAGTACACTCCATTGGTTCACCACATTGAGGACAATAAACATTTCTTGGTTCGGGGGCATTGTCTAACCTATTCTGTTTTGTCCGGTCATTTTCCATCCACTCGCGAATTCTGTCTGCCTTTTTTCTATACCGCGCGCCTTTAACGAAGTAAAGCATGAGGTTAGCCATTGATTGCTTCAAGGGTAGGGCTTGTTTAGGGGTTATTTCTTTGCCATCGTATTCAGAGAGTGGATGTTCTAGAAATCTTTTCTCCCAATCAAGGCATTCTTCTATGGTAAATAGGTCATAAAGGTTGACATAATAGTTTTCCTCCTTAAGATAACTTATTGTTGTCATCGTAAATTTTCCTTAGATTAAAATTTTGATGTCTACCATAAAAATCACATATATTATTAGCAAGACTCTTAACATCACTATTGGTTTTTCCTACTTCATATAGATACTCAATTATTTCGACTATATTTTCCCATTTGTAATCGGGTATCCTACCCTCTGCTTTATTAAGCATTTCTAGAAATAGTGAACCCACATATTTTGCACTTAATTCTTTATCCCCTAATTTTTTTAACCTATTTAAATATTCTATGAAATAAGGAGAATCAAAATCCTCAGTCACATATGCAGCTGATAACATTAGTAGTTTGAAGTAGTACTCATCTATCTCGCCTAAATATACAGCGAGTTTTGAGAGCTCACTAAGAACTTTCTTCTCATCTTCGGAATATGTACCCTTATCCTGTATTGTTTTCGATGTATATTTCCAAAACTCTATTATCCTTTTTCTAAACTCGAGTTTTTCTTTTTTAACAGCTTTATCTGTTATATTTTCGTCAGCTATGTGATCGCGTTCATGCCAAAAAAATTCCACAAACTCTCTTATTTGCCAAAAATTACCCAAACTAAATATTTTATCAACGAGACTATTCTTGTTTAAATTTTCAACTCCCCTCAAATACCAAATGGCGATATGTTGAATCAATCGTTCTTTAACTTGGGTTTCCTTAAAAGAGATGTTGAGGGCTCTCTCGTAATGCTTTCTTAGTAATAAAAATATTGGTTTATATACATTGCTACTGTATAAATAGCCTTCCATGAAGGTCTCGAAGTATCTATCATCTTTACTTTTCAGCACTTCTGCAGCTTTCATCTTTACCCAATCTTTATCCACATAATGAAGGTTAGGAAAATAATGTCCTAATAGAGTAAAAGCCTCAAAAACTTTCTTATCTAAAGCCGTTTGAAAACTCTTTTTTAGTAAACCATTCCATTTCGACTCTTTCTTTTCTTGTTTTTTATCACTTCTTCTTGCTTGTCTTAGCCCAAGATATATTAACGCTGTAATTACTTTACCCCAGCTAGAGTTTAAAGCATGCGACATGCCATCTCCTTGATATGATTTTTCGTCAAACTCAAGCTTATTAACAAAGATGTTTAAAATTTTTTCAACTTCTTTATCTACATCTTCCGAAAATGCCCATTCATCACTTTTGCAACCTTCTTGAAGTAAATCTCCAATAGCCGATATAGTCCAGCTAAAGTAATCATAATAAGCATCTTTATCTTTCTCTGTAGGATTCCAAAACCAACTGTCATTAATAAGCTTTAATATAAAACCAATTACTTTTTCCCATAGAATATCTTTTTTTTGCTTCCATGCTTCTTCTAGACCATTAAAAAGACTAGACAACATGTGATAGTCATGAAAGTCAAATGGATCTAAGTCTCCAGTAAACTTTTCTGGGTTAACTTCGACAGCTGATTGAAAAGCACGATAGACACCTTCAGGAGAATGATGATAAAAATCTCCAGTAGGTTTATATGTACTCAAATATTTAACAATTTCTTTGTTAGTTTTTTCTATAAACCCCTCCGGTGAAACGGGAGATTTATCGAAAGTTTCCTCTCTAAATGTCACAACTCCAGAACGGGCTGGTAAATCTACATCTCGTCCTGATTTTTGTTTTAAGCTTTTATATAGCTTCTCAAATTCTGGTGATGAAGATAGCGCTTTATACCAAATTTGTTTCCAATAAATCGAATAGGCCTCCTTTTTTTCATCGGGAAGATTTTTGGTCGGCCCTTTTTCGATAATCAATCGTAATCTTTCTCGTTGTTCCTTATTTAAATTTAGAGCATTTAAAGAAAATAGATAAAATAATTCTGCTTGATATGCTTCAGTATCAAAATAATTTTCTTTTTTGTCATCAATAATAAGATCAAAATAGTTACTATAATTCTTCCAATCTTTAGCAATCATCAAAATACTCAATCTCTTAAAAATGTAATGAGGATACTTGTCACTCAAAAAGTGTTTTATTATTTCACCTCCGTCATTTGTATTAAATTTAATTTTTTCTAATACCAGCTTTCTTAATATTTGAGCTAAAAAGTATTCCGTTGCACCAGATGGTTTCTCATCTTCTGTTGATAAATCATTTAACCAAATCGATGAATAATCCTGTTTTTTATATCGCTTAGAAAGCCCAGTTTTGATTGTATTTGCCAGATTAAAAATAGGCTTATTGGTGCATTTTTGTGCGATAAGCGTAGAATAGCCCTTTTTTATAAATGCTTCTTCTAACCAATAATCTTCTATTTTTGTTTTTAGCTCTTCTGTCTTACCTAGAATCTCACTTTTTAACTTCTCAGTTTTAGTTGCTAAAACAATGTCAATCAATTTTTCAACTTTTTTTACATCATTTGATGACTCAATTTGTTTAAGATATGCAGATAAAAGCTCATCGGTAAGTTCGGCGCCGGGAAGTATTAAGTTAAAATCGGACTCAAGCCATATTGGGATTACATCATCAAAAATTTCAGTAGGCGTTACAGACAATGGTATATTTGTAAGAATTTTTACGAAATACCACCGAGTACGATCATTATCAATATATTTACCCTCACTATCCTTATATAAAGAGACTGTCCGAATTATCTCTAATAGATCATTATCTAATCCACGGGTTTTTTTAGAAATTTTTTCTAAATATGCTAAAACGTTCCACTCAGGAATTTGATAACCATCTTTTACTTTTTTGGGCCCAGGGTTTTTTTCCGGTTTAAAAAAGCCCTCGTTTTTTAATACGGGAAAAAGTTTTACTTTATCATATCTCCCAAAAAAATAATTGGCGTATGTTTCGTCCCTTTTAATTAATTGGATAACTGATTTTTCTGTTAGAGTTAGTTTCATAATACTGAATCAATTGTTGCTAAATCATCAAGAAACGTTTTCGGTTTAGAACTCTTTCCCACAGTTTTAGACCACTCTTTTATCACATAATAAAGCTGCGCATGTCCTATCCTGCTAATAGAATATGGAATTAAATTAATCCCTAGTTGTGTATAGTAAGTTTTTTGTAAAGGGATGATGTTCGATTCTTCTTCTAAAAATGGAGATAGCATATAATGTCTCATGTCCGTAGGATCTTCGATATTATTAACTATGAATTCTAAAATTTCATATTCTTCTAAACCGTATCCCACAAACAAAACCACTTTTTCCTTGAAAAGTTTGCCTAAAAATTCAGGTAAATCCGTAGTACTAGCATTTTTGGTTTTTGAATATGCCTGAAAATACTCTTTGATTGTTAAAACAAGCGACCTTCGTTTCGGATCATGGAGACTTCCATGAATATGTACAACATCGTGCGGTTTCAATAACGAAGGGTCTTGAAGGTCGGAAAAATGATAATAAACAGTCTTCTTTATAGGGTTAACCTTACTGGCATCACCACCTATGCTGGCTTCTTGTAATGTTAAATCTGAGTCCAAAAACCCATCAAAATTTGTAGTAACATATGGACAATTAAAGTTATCAAGATGTTGGTAGATATCTGAATATTGGTTTGGGGTTAATCTTACGTCGTCTTCAAGTATCTGTTCTATGTTAAAAGATCTATGTTTTGGGTCTTTTGAAATTAAATCTTGGCAAATCGAAAGTAGTTTTCTTGAGCTTTGTTTTTCTAAATGCTTATATTCAGAATAGTTTATAAGACCACATTCGAATACAAAATCAAGATATTTTTTAGCCAAGCCCTGCCACGAAGGACTACCAATAATGCGAGAGACTCCTGCACCGATAAATATAAGTAAATTACCTTTTTGGGCCGCTTCTAAAATAGGTGCACTATCTTCAATAATGGGTAATGCGCTAATTTGTTCAATTTTCTTCATAGTTAGTTTCTAATCGAATCTAAGATAAACTGGGACTGTCCCATTCTTCAAATCCCAATATTTTGGATATCTAGGGACAAGTTTTCCGTTATTTATAGTGTATGCAAAAATTTCTTGTTCTATCTTTCGTAAATCTGTTAGCTTATTTTTTGCTAAAACCCACAATTTTTGTCTATCTTGCTCTATTTGTGGATTTAAATGGTGGTAATCGTCTCTATTTTTCCAAACTTTAGTAAACAGAGTGGATAATTCATTTGTAATTTTTCCTCTTTTCTCTAATTGTTGAATATTATTTTCAAAATCTTTTTTTGGTTTCCACCCATTTTTGTTACATAGAAATTTCGCCAATGCTTCCGCTACGGCTTGGGCGAGTGAAATGGTGCCGTAAAAGTGTCCGTCTCTATACAACAAATGACACTCTGCTGATACTGGAGCGAAATGTGATCCGGCAACAATACCATGTGGTTTTAATTCAAGATGTCTGTTAATTCTCTCTTCCAGAGTGAGCTTGTATTCCTGCTCCAGAGTATCTTTAACTTGTGCTTTTTCGATAAGTTTTTTTGTATTTTCGTCCATAGTCAATCTTTTAGTAATTTCATAACATCTACTTTTTTATATTTTCGATCCTTCCGGGCACCAAAACGCGCAGCAATTAAGATTCGTTTTTTATCCCATAGACGAAGTGTATTTGGGTGAACCTTGAGAATTTTACAGACATCTCTGAGGGTGATTAACTCTGGAAATTTATCTGCATCTGCCATAATTTTTACTTACTAATTGTTGACAATATCATACAAAAATTCACTCTAAATGACAATCCCGTTAGTATCAAAAAAACTGAAAGTCGGATTTCTGAAATTTTGTCAAGAGGTATTTAAAAAATCTCCCAAAAAATTTGAATATTGTTAGAATATCCCGTCATATCGGTCTAATTTAATATCAATACCCCCGTTATTAACAACCCCGTTTTCAACGGGGTTGGGAAAATTGAATTTCAAAAACGTGTGGTATGTTTAGGTTAAATATGAATAAATTTAAGATCCAAACAGTAGAAGTTCCAGTCAACGATTTGGTACCAGCTGAATACAACCCACGAAAACATGATAAAGAAACAGCTGCGCAATTAAAGCGTAGTTTTATTGATCATGGGTTTGTCGATCCTCTCATTGTGAATTCGGCAACAAATCGTAAAAACGTGATAATTGGCGGCCACTTCAGATGGGAAGTAGCAAAAGAGCTGGGCTACAAAACGCTGCCGGTAGTCTACGTTGAAATTCCAAACATAAAGGAAGAACAAGATTTAAACTTGCGTTTGAATAAAAACGTAGGCGAATTCGATTTTGACCTTCTAGCTAAATATTTTGATGAACCATTCCTAGCAGATATTGGATTTTCTAGTGAAGAACGTGACGACATTTACGACATGGTAGATATCCCAGAAGAATTTAACCTTGAAAAGGAGCTACGAAAGCTCGACATCCAGAAAGTTACTGCGCAGAAAGGAGATGTATTCCAACTCGGTACTTCTCGGTTAATGTGTGGGGATTCAACTATTGAGTCTGACCTTTTAAAACTCATGAATGATAAGAAAGCAGATATGTGTTTCACCGACCCGCCATACATTTTGGACTATCTTCACGGAAAGAAAAAACATGGAAAGGCCGTAACTGGATTTGGAGCGAAGAGGGATCGTAGATATCTGGAAACAGACACACTTCCTCCGGATTTTACCGAAAAATGGATGGTAAACATTGCCAAAGTTCAGAAAGAACACTTTAGCATCATTGTTTATGAAAATTGGAAGAACATCAGGACCATTTGGGGCGCAATGGAACAGTATTGGCGAGTGAAAAATATGATCGTTTGGCACCTTCCAAACAGGCATCAGGGATTCTCGGCGAAATATAAATTCTTCTCTAAACACGATATTGCCATGGTTGGCGCGTCCCCAAACAAAGATATTCCATTTAACTTAGAAAAAGAGGTCGATGGATTACAAGAAGAATATGAAACTGCCCTCTACGCCATAAGTGGAAAACCGCATTGGGAAGGATACAAGCATGGAAAGAAGAATCAACCCACTGACTTTATTGAATTTAATGCTTCAGATGAAAAACACTCTGGGCAAGGAGTGGTGTTCGGAACCAAGCCTATAGAGATATTAATTCCCTATATAAAAATTCTCACAAAGCGCGGCGATCTCATTGTTGAGCCATTCGGTGGATCTGGAAGTACGCTAATTGCCGCAGAAAAAATGAAAAGAAGATGCTACGTCATGGAAAAATCTCCCGTTTATACCGAAGTTATCAAGAAACGTTGGGAGAAATTAACGGGCAAGAAAGCGGAAAAAATCATATGAATACAATCGACAAACGTCAGACAAAAGAGAAGGAATTGTTGATCGAGCAGTTTCGTAAAACGCCCATCGTGCAAATCGCCTGCGAGAAATTAGGAATTGGAAGGGCTACATATTATCGCTGGCGAAAAGATGACCCCGAATTTACTAAAGAGTCAAATAATGCACTTTTAGAAGGACAGTCTCTCATTAATGATATGGCAGAATCTCAACTTTTATCGGCAATCAGAGACAAAAATATGACTGCGATTATCTTTTGGCTTAAAAATCACCACAGAGATTACAGAACTCGTGTTGAAGTAATGGCAAAGACAGCGATTGATGATGAAGAATTAACGCCAGAGCAGAAAAAGTTAATAGACAAAGCACTTGAAATGGCAGCACTTATCCCTACCAAAGAAATTGAGGAAAAGTAATATGGAACCTAGTAAAGAAATTATCGAAAGAATAAAAACGGACCAAGTTTTTCGGAAGGCTTTAGCCAGAAAAAATTTCTATTGGTTTTTCTATATCTACTTTGGTAATTATACGTCTTATAAAATCGCAGATTTCCAGAGGGAAATATTTGCCCTTATTGATAATCCTCGCAATAAAACTGTCACAATCGTAGCCTTTAGAGGATCGGGTAAATCTACCATTGTGAGTTTGGCTTCTCCCATTTGGGCTATGCTTGGAACTCCACAAAAGAAGTTCATGCTTCTCATTAGCCAAACCCAACAGCTAGCCCGGCAAATATTAACCAATATCCGTTATGAGTTTGAGCATAATGATACGTTGATCAAAGATTTTGGTCCGTTTAGTGAGGTTGCCGATGAGTGGCGAGCTAATTCATTGGTGGTTTCTCAATATTCTGCCCGCATTACTGCGATTTCAGCAAATGAAAGTATCCGTGGGTTGCGTCATAAACAATACCGACCGGATTGGATTGTAGCGGACGACGTGGAGGACTTGGAATCGGTAAAGACAAAAGAAGGAAGGGACAAAATTTGGGGTTGGCTTACCGGAGAGGTTATACCAATTGGCGATTCAGAAACAAAAATGATTTTCGTGGGCAATTTACTTCATGAAGATTCTCTCATGATGAGGCTAAAGCAAAATATCGAAAGCGGAGAAATGCGTGGAATTTACAGGTCATATCCATTTATGAACAACGGCTATGTTTTATGGAGAGCCAAATTTCCAACCCAAAAAGAAATCAAGGGGTTAAGGAGTAAAGTGCCAAGTGAGTCGGCTTGGTACAGGGAATACCTATTGAAAATAATCGCCGACGAAGATCGAATTGTACAAAGGGATTGGATTCATTACTACGAATTGTTGCCGAAGAATTTGGACAGAAATGCTTGGTTTATTTCTATGGGGGTTGACCTGGCAATTTCTGAAAAAGATACAGCAGATTTTACTTCAATCATTCCAGCTATAGCGACAGGTTTTGGAAGAGAACTTACCACATATATTCTTCCCTTTATTGTTAATAAGCGACTTACCTTCCCAGAAACCATTCAAGAAATAAAAGCTCTAAGCGATCAAATCCAAATGATGTATAAACGCCAACCGGTTGTTTTTGTTGAAAATGTTGGCTATCAGCTTTCAGTTGTCCAGCAACTTTCAGTAGAACATATTTTTGCAGAACGAGTAGATATTGGCGGTCAAGATAAACGAACCAGACTTAATGTCACTACTTCTTACCTCAAGGCGGGGAAAATCCTTTTCCCAAAGTACGGAGCCATTGACCTTATTAATCAGTTAGTAAATTTTGGCATCGAAAAACACGACGATCTAGTTGATGCCTTCTCAATTCTCATATCTGAAGTAATTAAGCGTGACAGACCAACTTCTGAACCGCCAAACGAACCTCCTCGACCACTACCTCCTATCTATCGAGATTTTGGTAATGGCCCTGAGGATGTCTCAAAGCCATTCTTTCATCTCGGAATGAAGTTTTAACCAGCATCAATACTTGATGGTTTTACTATTTGTTCCCGAAACTCCATCAAAGTAAATGGCAAACGCATGGAATCCGGAGTTGCCATTCTTGGTATACTGGCCGACATAGTGCGCGTCATAAAACTTTTCTTCGTCTTTGGAAGCGGTGCTATCAACTATTTTGTCTCGTAAGGCTGCTGCTTTTTTGTCAGTAAATACCATGATAAATGCGTTTTTATCATTTTTGGTATCTTCCTTGAGCTTTTGCCCTAATGCAGTCATACCTGCTTCGTTTAGGTAATCCACCGGAATTAAAACCACCTTGCCTTTTCCGCCATTGTTTATATCCCACTGTTGCAAAACCTCATAGGAAATTGCCTTTTGGGCGGGTGTTGGGCTAGGTTGGGATTTTTGCTGCGATACGGCTTGAATAGGAGCATCTGATTGTGTTTGAGTAGGCGTTGGAGTCTTTGAAACGTCCTTGCCACCGGTCAGATTACCTATCGTTCCCACAATGAGCAAAAAACCGAATGGAATGCCAATAAAGATAATAAGTCCCCATTTAATAAGTTTTTTCATAATTTCACCTCCTTTCAGGCATGCTGTAATGCTAACTTACATTTAGCAAGAAATCAAGCCTTTTTCAAGGCTAAATGCTAACCCACACTAAGTGGATTATGAGCTTGAGGTTTCCGACAATGAATACATGCGAAAGAATGCAATATTACCAAGGGTTTTAGGCAAAAGGATTCAAAAGGCACGAAAAGAAAGCGAAATGACTCAAGAGGAATTAGCAGATAAAGTTGGGATTAGCCGGGCTTACATGGGTTATATCGAGCAGGGCCGAAATGCACCTTCTTTAGAGGTGCTTAACAAGATTGCCCGTGTTTTGAGAATTTCCATCAATATCTCCTAAGTCGTATAGTATTTTGAGGCTGGACTTCTGAAACCTTTGCGGTACCTTTGTACCTGATGAAAAATCAGGACCAGAAACAAAAAGCTCTCACACTTCTCCGTCGGTGCCAATACCACTTCTATCATTACATTCTTACCCATAAGGGAGTGTATTTTGACAGATTTTATAAAACCTCCGAACGACTCAAAAGATTAATAGACTTATGGAACCCAAGCTAATTCAACCAATTCAATATTGTCTGTATGCTCGTAAATCGTCAGAAAGCGATGAACGACAAGCTATGTCAATTGATTCTCAAATCAAGGAAATGACAGATTTGGCAAATAAAGAGAAGTTGATAATTAAAGAGGTCAGACAAGAAAGTCATTCTGCCAAAAACTCCGGACAAAGGCCCGTATTTATGAGACTTCTTAATGACATTAGGGTAGGATCGTTTGATGGAATACTAACCTGGGCACCAGATAGGTTAAGTAGAAACGCTGGAGATTTAGGAATGTTGGTTGATCTTATGGATCAAGGGAAGCTTTTGCAAATTAGAACATTCTCTCAAATGTTTTCGAATAATCCAAATGAAAAGTTCCTCCTTATGATCCTTTGTTCACAAGCAAAACTGGAGAACGACCAAAAAGGCATTAACGTCAAAAGAGGTATCCGGGCAAAATGCGAGAAAGGTTGGCGTCCGGGACCTGCTCCTATTGGTTATTACAACCGCTCCTTCAATGGAACTAAAGATATCGTTGTCGACCCAGATAGGGGTAAATTCGTGACAGAGATGTACGAAAGAACAATTAATGGTGAAAGCGGAAGGTCAATTAAGAAGTGGGCAGATAAGGTTGGGTTTAACAATAGATCCGGAAAGCCAATCTGTTTGAGCCAAATCTTTAAGATGTTAAGCGATTCGTTTTATTATTGTGAGTTTGAATACCCGGTCAAAAGTGGTATTTGGTACAAGGGATCACATCCGCCTTTAATCACAAAAGAGACATTCCTCGAGGTTCAACAATTAAAATCTATTTCACCCAAAGCTAAATGGGGCAGCAGAAACATTCTCTTCAGGGGTATTTTCAAGTGCGCTGGATGTAATGGAACAGTTACCGGTGAAGAAAAATTCAGGAAAAGAAAAGTTGGAGAACCAAGACATCATGTCTATTATCACTGCGGCCGAGTGAAAGATCCCAGCTGTAGAGAGCCGTTTCTATCAGAAGAAGAACTAATTAAATCGCTCCTGCAATTTATAAATTTTATGGCTATGGCTCATCCTCAAACCCTCAAGTTCACGCCTAAATTAAAACAAAGCATGGATTCGTACAACAGTATACGAGAAGAAACTCTGATCCGGCAGGATATTAATCCCAAAAGTAATGAATTAACATTCCTAGAATATGCACAATATATTCTTAGAAGTGGCACAAATGAAGAAAAAATTGAATTAACGAAGGTTTTTGGAAAACAGCTCTATATTCACAACAAAGAAATCGGCGGAGCTCCTCTTAGATAAGCCTAATGAATGGATTAGCAATTTTAGCTTAGGTCTTTCTTCTTATATTCAAACTCTTTTTTATCAATCTCACCCTTAGCATAACGCTCTTTCAAAATTTCAAGTGGCGTTTTACTGCCGTCTTGCTGTCCTGATTTTCCAAGATAACGGAAGAGCGCAACAACACCAAGGATGAGAAGTACCCAAAAAAGGAGCATAGGTATCCATCCCAAAATACCGAATCCATTCCAGCCACTCATCATATTATTCCCGCCAGTACCCATCATAGGATTTCCACCTCCTCCCATCATCATTTGCATCATCGGCATAAAGCCAGTTCCTTGCGAGGAAGTCTCGCAGCCGCTACCTCGTTTACCCCAAACAATATGCATTTGTTCCTCCCCCTGCTCTCCCATCATTGATTTCATCATTTCGTTCATAGCAATATGCCTTGAAGTATCTCCGATGGCCTGACCCATAAAATATTCGCCAATTTTCTCAAAGTCTGCGTCTTTGAGTTGTGAACAAGTAATTGTTTTGTTGTTTAAGTCATCTAAAAACTTTTTGCCTTCCTGTTCTTCTTGTTGCTGGTTTTGTATTGTTGCATTGCTGATAGAGGAACTCGGAGAACCCATCATGCCTTGAGCAAAAACAATCGATGGTGTTACCATCAACGACAACAAAAGAATTGTTATGAGCAATAGTTTTTTCATAATGTTATTTACTTTTATCGATAATATTTCTAATAATTGTGTCCACCTCCATTGGTAAATTGCCAAGGTTAGCTTGAGGGAAGAATTGAGGGAGGATGATTGGCCTCATTCCTGAAATAAAGGTTTTCCCATCTTTTTGATATACATTTATTTTACAGGGAAGGCACAGCCCAATCTTGATATCCGCTTTGAGCACCGTATAAGCACTTTTAGCATTGCAGATTTCAATAATTTTGAATGGCTCTATAGTAAATCCTTTCTCTTTTAGGGTTGCCGTAACATCGTGAATATAAAGGACGCGAAATCCGGCGTTTTCAGTTTCCTGCTTAACCGCTTTTGCGACTTCGTCAAATGATTTTTCCGTAGTAACTGTGTAATCAAAATCCATAAAGATCTTCCTTAAAAAGTTAAAACTTTATCGCTTTCTGTAATTAAATTGTATAAGTCTTCAATTCCACCTGCAGGACACTCTTTACTACCTTGTTGCTTGCGTATGTCCATGCACGTTTCGCAGGCAATAATTTCTGCGTTTTTTGATTGCAAAAATGTATTCATTTGTCCTTTGATATTGAACTGGCTGGAGCTGTCCTTATGATATTCAACTCCTTCTCCAATCAAGAAGACCGAAACTGTGTCACCTTTGCTTATTGCCAAATTGGCGAGTCGAAGCGCGTTCCAGTTGGTTTCTGCATGTTTGCCGGAAAGAATAATCATTAGTTTCATAGTGTTTTATTGTTTTGAACATTCTTTTGATACCCCTCCAAAAAGCGGTGAATCAGTTTGTCAGTTTTGACTAGTGAAGATGCAGCGATTTCTAAAAATTCCTGTCCTTCCCTAGCGATCTTATAAGTTCTTCTATCGGGTCCAGCTTCATTCTTACTCCATTCAGAGGTAATCCAACCGTCCATCTCCATTCTCCGTAACGTTCTATACAAATTCCCGATATCTACTTTTTCCCCACAATGTTCTACTAAATCTTCCAACAGCCTATATCCGTGAGCTGTTCCCTTGGAGAGAAGTAGGAGGATACATGGTTCTACAAAACGCTCTATGTTGCCAAAGTCCCTGGATCGAGAATAACAACCACAAGTTTTGCACATATATGTAAATATCATATAGTAACTGATTGTTATTGTCAAGAAGTCTATTTAGCGTGCATCGCAATGGGTAGAGCATCCTGTAGTCCTCCTTTCAAAAGCCTTTTTTATTTCGACCCATCTTTACCTCAGTTCTCCAATGTAACCAACGTTCCCAAAGACCTTGATTATTGCCTCAAGGTTGGGATGCATACTAGTGTAAGGCGCGGGGAACCAGTTGGCACGTAATATAATCTCACAGTCTACTCCTTGTTTAAATTCTTGCTAGAATGGAGTGGGGTATGAAAAAGTTAGTTTTAGGATTTATATCCGCTCTGATATTAGTGGGATTAGTTTATGCAGTTTTTACATTCGTCCCTCAATTTGTCTCGAAAAAGAAAGGTCCGTTATACGACGAAGATGTTAAAAGGGCACAAGAGGCGGTAATTTGTGATGCCGTAAAACACTCCTGCAATTATTTCGACAAAACTCAAGGTTCGGGCAGCTTGAAGGTAGCCATCGTTGTTGCAAAAAGCCCCGTGAAGAGGTTGGAGGTTGATGTAGCGGGCAAACCAGGCTCACCCCTCTATTATGTAAAGCTAACCGATAACAATGGTGTTGCATTATTTAACAATCTCCCATCAGGCGATTATGCCATTTATTTTAACGGGGTTAACTTTCCAAAAGAGTATGGCGATTCTCCGACTGTTCCTGTCGAAATTATCAAAAATCAAACCATAGAGAGGGTTATTGAATTGACTCCAAAGAGATAAGGACTATCTGAGTGTCAGCTTCTCGAAGGTTCTATCCTTTTGAACCCCTTTTATATCCCATAAACTCAAGACAGAGTACGGATTAGAACGGAGGATTTTCGGGGGTAAAAATCGGTTCTAATCCTCATCCTCTAAAACTGAAGTTTAGAAGGAAAAATAGGGATATTTGAGGCACCCTGATCACCTTGGGTGCCAGTACTGGCTGAGCGGGACGGTCACGGACCTTCTTATCCCTATAACTCATTGTCTCACATCAAGGCTAAGTGAGACAAATGAGACACTATAAAAGGGATTGTCTCAAAATATCCCTTGACAATAAGCTCATGT